>Ga0307513_10000216_pt1 | contig 82950 bp, 76 predicted proteins | sample 15_EM_MG_FD_202174 | JGI IMG/M metagenome (GOLD analysis project Ga0307513, IMG submission 202174) | Populus trichocarpa ectomycorrhiza microbial communities from riparian zone in the Pacific Northwest, United States - 15_EM | ecosystem: Host-associated > Plants > Roots > Unclassified | place...
ATTCTGCTTCATTTGCTCTTTCAGAAATAGGTTTTTCTTTTGCTAATATAGTTGTGGCTATTTAGCCTTAAGGATTTGAAAATTGCGAAATTTCAGGTCCCCTTTTTGAATGGCAGGAACCATACATAGCCAAACACAGTCAATATTGGGATCACGATTGGATTTTATCTTGCGATTTGTGCAATCCACAGAGAGAATCCACAAACCAAATAACTCCTTATTATTATTCATTCTTCTCCTCTCTAAGGTACAGCACAGGCCCTGCGGTTGTCGAAATGTAGGAGGAAAAGTATGCCTTTCAAGTATTTCTAGCACCCATTCAAAGCGACACAAAAGCTAGCCGCCATTATGCCAAGCCAGGTATGGTGGTGATTGGTTTCCACTATGGACATGGTTTAATGGGGATTGCCCTTATCCCGAGCGCCCTCCAGACGTGAGTTTAAATATCAGAGCCTTGAGGGCCGCTTGCACCTTTTAGTCTCGCTCATCCGGGAAAATTACCACAAGCTCCAAAACTAGTTCTATAGTTAAATTCTTCTGTCCTCCCGTCCTCGATGCCGATCACCTGCATTTTATGTCAACTGAAGGGAACTAAACTGACGATGGAAAACAGGGGCGCTCCCGCAGTGTTATTTTCCATGTCAACCGCGCAACAGAAGTTTCTCTAACCTTGATCAGTTTAATCAGGAACCTCTCCAAGTACCGTATCAGCTAAAGACTAAATAAAAGAAATACCTAGCATTCATCAGGTGCAAGAAAATTATATACTATTACCACCGTGGGGAAATATAGTGACAACCGGGGGACATTTTAAATTTTTCCAGCCCTTTTTTTTGATATTTTTTCTTCACCAGATGACCATTCACCAGGTATCACTCGCCTTCACCCTCAGTGTTAGGTATAGAAATATCGTATACGGCAGCCCTTAGTCGAAGTAATGGTAGCAGACAGACAAAACATTATCCAGAAAAGGAATAATTAATACAAAGGGGGTGAGCAACAAGAAGAAAAATACTCCCGCCATTTACAAACACAATCAGATCGTGCTTGTCCAGTCCTGCCACACACACAGACTCGCCATAACTACTAATCCTAGAGAATTCTCGGTGGGAAGGGGGAGGTTGAGAAGGAGAGTTGACAATAATAGGCCATGCTATATATTTCCAAACCTATCCAAGTGATTGATCTACCAATATATTCTCTCCCTTGCTTCCACATAAATATTCCTTATATCATAAATCCCATAATAATCATTCCCCCCTACGATTCCCTTCAACGCTATCCTACTAGTGAAACTTTAGATCGAGTTTTGTTTATGTATAGAGAACGGGCACTTTAGCAGCATGTAGAATAAACCCTGCGCAAAGTGAGGAGGAAAGAAAAAAAACAGCCTCCCAGAACACGGAGCGCAGAGTGGAAACAAAGGCGTGGCTTAGTAGGACGAAAAACACATTTACCTCCATTCCCCACAGACGGAGGTCTCGCCGTCAGTTGGGCCCTACTAGTGCATCGCCGACAGCACCCAACTCCCTCTCTCCCACGCACAGACTCACAGCATCCGGTAGCATGATGAGAGGCCGACAGATTCACAGGGCCCCACCTGCAGCAATCTCAACAGGAACCACATCACCTCTAGCCCCACATGTTCACGAAAAATTTTCAAGCATTAGTCAAACTCAGTGCAATTAGATCCACACCCCTCTCTCTCTAGCCTAAAATACACAAAACTCTACCCACACTATTGTTCTAATAAAAAAACAAAGGAGAGGGATGACCGAGATCAAAGGAGGTATATGTAAATGTTAAAAGAGGTATTAGTGGCCGTGGTGAGGTGCGTTATTCCACTCGGATTTGCTAGCTAAATTTTAAATTTTGGGTGAGGCGAGTCCATGACATACAATGTCCGACTCACATTCCGTAACGATAATGCAATTCAGAGAACAGAGGGCCTTCTTTGTTGGCGATGGGGTATGTTAGTGTGATGCTTTAAATGAATAACTCCTCTTGCTTGATGTAGGATGTATTGGCTTACCAGATCTAATCGCCCCCGCCTCTGGCTCCAAATAGAGCCTGGGAGGTTGGTGACCTGAGGAGGAAGAAGAAGGTTGTTGGCGAGCTTGAACTTGAGATGCAGACCCACGAGCCAACCCACCCCCGGCGCGGCCGGTCACCACAGTTTCGACATCTGCTTCGAGAGACCGGATACTCTGGCCCATGGCTCTCTTTACTGCTTTCCCAACTCTACTGCACGCCTGGGTAGTTGCTGGGCGCTTGCGGGTAGTGGCCTTGATGGGTTCTTTCTCAGAAAATATTGTTAGCAATAGTATTTATTAGAGCGTATGTTGAAGGTACTGTGTTTGCCGATAACCTTACCTTCAAGCAAACTATTGTTTCCCCTCTTCTCCTGGTTCTGTGGCCCCGTACCAGCCCTCCCGACAGCCAAGACTCTCGTAGCGATCCTGAAAGCCACGGCTGCAGACATCCTCTCGATGATAGGCTCCCTGGTAGCCCTGGGTGCTTCCTCTCTCTGAACGGACTGCATGGCAACATTCCTGGCTACGGTGTTTGAGGGTGTTTTGGACGCTCGTGACTTTTTTTCTCCGGCACACTTTTGTTTGGATGTTTTAAGTCTCGTTCCACCTGTGTTTGGTTTGGAGCTCCCACTACTTCCCTCTCCGGGATCGTGTCCAAGTCCAGAGGCATCGCTGGGCATACCATGTTCCGCTGTCTTCTGGACAGCGATCTTCTCCACGGTGGACTTTCTCCCTGCGGTAGTAGTGGCCCTATGGGCTTCATTCCTAGTGGAGGCACGGGTAGAGCGTCTCACTAGAGTAGAAAGTCAGCCTTATTCCATTAAATATCTAGTTGCAAACATATCATACCGGCAGGGGGCTTCTCCCCATGTCCCGAAACTTCATTCCCCTTCCCCGCAGAAGATTCACCCTCGGCAGGACCGTCATGCCCTCCTGTGCTCTTGTGGTAATGATTTACTAGTAATGCTATATCAGCCTTGACTCCATACAGTAAGCTCAAACAGTTACTTACCAACAAAGATTACAACTTGAAAATTGCTCTCCGGTGGGGCCCCATGAGGGTTCTCCCCATCGACAACCTGGTTCCCTCCCTTCTTGTCGCTTCTCCCGCCTTGCTGAACAGGTGTCTCCCCGAGAGTCTTCTTGGAAGTCTTCTTCGCCGACGCCTTTGAAACAGCGGATGCTCCGGCTACTCGTTTCCGAGCCAAAGGCTTGCTTGCAGTTTCTTTCTTTTTCGGCTTTCCTTTAGGTTTTTCCTGCTTCACAGTATGCTCCACAGCAGCCTGGATAGGCTTGCGAGGACGAAGAACCGGTGCCATTTTTTACCCCTTTTGTTCCACCACTGGTATTGTGATGGGTGTCGTGGGGTTGGTGGGGGAGAGAGGGAGAGGAAGAAAGAGGAGGCATTTATAGCTACGGCAGTTGTGGTGGGCATTTGTGGTGTGCCAAGAACGTGCGTGAGGGCAAATAGGGCACACATCCTCGAAGCAGATTGTTGAGGGTGGAAAGAGAAGGGTTTGCCGGCGACCTAACCAAAAATGAAGAGGGGATTAGAGGAGCAGAAAAAGGCAAGGAGTGAAGGGAAAGAGCTCACGGGTATGGCTAAATGCTATAATAATATTATTATTATTGTGTATTCTCTGAGAGCATTTTGAGTCCGGATCATCAAGCATCACTCGTAATGTTCCAGCCTTGAGCGTTGAAATACACTCTGATTCACTGAGAGGAATAAGTTTTCGCGCATCTTCAACTCAGAAAATCATTCTTGTTTACAATTAGCCAGAAGAACACACCCAATGGCCGAACATATATTGAGAGCATCAGTGACCTCATCCTTCATGAGAAGAAACTTTTTTCCCTTCTTCAGCCCATAACCCATCATGAGCTCCACACAGATATAGGCCTCCACACTCGAAGAGTAGAAAGGTGCCTGATGTATGCGAAATAGACGCCGAATAATCAAGACCCAACCAAGGTGTCTCACCACCTGGAAAGATGCAACCCAATATAAACGAATGATATAGCAAAGTAACACATGTGACGATGCGATTATTTGTGGACAATGGAAGACGCGGACAATGTTTTCAACATTGAGAACTGGATTAGATTATCAACGCTAATTTAAGAAATTTTGAAGAGAAGGTAGATAACTTGTAGAAACAATCGCCAGAGAACAGGTCAGAAGAGACAAAGCCTCAGCCTTGATATAAGAAAGCTAATACAGGGACAAATGAGAAATCCAACAGCTACGAAACGCCCTTGCACGAAGACATCTTACCCCCAATGCCTCCCAGGGCGTATCCAATGTCGAGCTAGATTATGCAGGAATACTCGATAGTAGCAAGACCCTCCCTCCATGCTGTAAGAAGGACATAGCAGGTAACACAAACAAACAAGAGTCCCCATTTTGTCCCCCCCCCCCCCCCCCACGTGCCCACAAAGCCACAAAAAAACATTCACTAAATCAATAGCCAAGCTAGGTGTAATTAGATCCCCGCCCCTCTCTGAAATATCCCCAACACTACCCCACACATCGTTTCGCAAAGAAATATGTAAAAAATCAAACACAAGCCCCGGCCCTTGAAAAAAAAAAACTTCACCCACGCCATTCCCTATGCTTGACAGGGACAATCGTGACACCCAGTGCCCAATCGGGGTTTACTTTTAGAGGTGTTCAGGCAGTCCCTTCTTCCACAACTTTTGAAGCCCAGCAACAGATTTGCCTCCATAGTTCAGGCGGCGCTTGCCGATGACCGGCTCACTTTGGACAACAGAGAGACTTTGGCTGTTGGAGGCGGCCGCTATAATGGCGGTGCGCTGTTCGGCTGTGTTTTCTGGGTTAGGATCTGAATAGTTGAGAGGTAGGAAGGGATTGGCGACATGACGTACAAGTTCCACCTCTAACAATACAGCCTTTGTTGGCATCGCCAAAGAATTGGCCCACTGTGAAAGTGTTAGCGTATGTTAGCGGGACAATTTAACTTGATATAAGTTGGGTTGCATGACTTACTAGACTCGTCAGCCTCGTCAACGCTGTCGTCTACTCTTCCAAGAGACAAAGATTCAATGCCAGATTTGATGGCCCCAACACTCTTGGTGGAGGCTTTTTTGGCTACCTTCTTGAATCTGCTATCCTCTTGTCTGGACGCTTTGCGCTTCGTAGCGGTGGTGATCGGTGGCTCTGTATATATGTCGTTAGCTAATGACTTCCCCTAAGTTGACGTGCCATTGAAGGCCCAACCTTTGACCAAATCGCTATTGCTCCCCTCCTGCTCAGATTTACCCTCAAATTCTACGGGGGCTTTCGTGCCACGTGAGGACTTAGTAGCTTCCTTGACAGTCGCTTTCGTAGTGGCCTTCCTGTCAGAAGCAGTCTTCCTAGCAGTCTTACTAGCAGTGCCCCTCCCAGCGGACCCGCCAGTAACCTTTCTAGCAGATCTTTTTGCAGGAGTTTTAGAATTTTCCAGGCAGTTCTCGTCGTTCTCGTCGTTCTCCCCGTCCGGATAGTATCCAGCCTCAAAGTCATCAAGGAGGTTGGAATTCTCCCCCGCAGTGTTTCCTGCCTTGGCCTTGCCCTTTCTTCCAGGCGCGCTCTTGACCTCCTCCTTTTTGGGAGATTTAGCCGAAGCAGACTTGCCGGCGTGCACTTTGCGAGCAAGCCCTCCGCTACCTGTAGTAGTCTTTCTGCCGGAGGATGTTTTGGAAGAAGTTCCCTTGTCTGAGACTCTCTTGCCAGAGGAGCGTTTCACTAGAATTCGAAGTCAGACCCTACCCCACCAGCTCTCTAAATGCAAGCATATCATACCAACGAGGCTTTTTTCCTTATACTCTGAAACATCAGTCTCTCCTTCGGCGGAAATTCCACCATCATCACCAGAGTCACTGTCGGGATCCTCTAGATCCTCTAGAGAGTAATGCAATGTCAGCCTTAATCCTATTCTCTTTCATTACTTCGATACAACACTGAGAAATCGTAACTTACCATCAACGGTTACATCTTTAATATCAGTCACGATCACGGTCTCGCCGGAGCTTTCCTCCTCCACTACCTTAGTCTGCTTCCCCCTCTTCTTCCCCCTCTTCTTCGGGGCCACTTTTGCTTTCCCTCCACCCTTGGTTGGTTTCTTTGGGCAGGAGCTCATGGGAGCTTTTCTCGCCGTAGGCGGCCTTGACTTGAAGTCTTCTTGTTGTGCAGTAGGCCGGGCCACTGGAGTAGAGGGCTCGGGAAGGTGAAAAGAAGGCGGCATTTGGTTCCTGTTTAAGTTTGAGCTTGAGTTTGAGGACAGATATGTGGATGGATGAATGGATGGATAGATGGATGAGAGGAGGGGAGGGAGAGAGAGAAGTAGAGAGAGGAGGCTATTTAAGGTAGTGGTGGAGATCTGGAGTGCGCCAAGGAACTGAGGGGAGCAGGTAGGGCACGTATCGTCGTGGCTGGATTTGGGTATGAATATTATCATAGCAGTCAAATAGGCCTATGCACATACCAATACCAAGAAAATAGTATGGAGGAGGGAGAAATAGAATGTTGACGGGTTTGACCTAACGCCGGGTAGCGAACACCCTTTCGTAGTGTGGGGAAATATGACTCATATAATATCACTCGTGCTGATCTCCCTGCTGCACAGCCCTGGACTGTTTTCCAGTGCAGACCGTCATCAATTCATTGGGGCACAAGCTACACTACACCACAAATAACGCTTTTCCAGGTATGATAATATTATGATAATAATAATTATCATACAGTCACTCCAGGAGCCCAACTAATATGAGGCTCAAAATTTTCGTTTAAAAAAAATGGCCAACCTAGTTAAGAGAATGAAAGACAACTTGGCGCTTTTTCTTCCAACCATGGCATCCCAGAAGCAGTATCACGGAAAACCCCTACTTGCTCAATCGCCAAATTCTAAAAATTCAGACATTAAAGAAAGAATTGGAGTGAATAACCAAAAGCCTTATTAGTGATTTGACACCTCTTCACACCAAAAATGGTAATTTTGAAGGGCTTTTAACCAGGCTCCCATAACGAAACCACGCAGAAAACTCAAAAAAAAACCACCCGAGTGGTTATACAGGCATGTAAAGATCATCGCCGATGGCTAAGAGTATCCTAGCACTCTCAACCATGCTATAACCTGTCAAAGATTAGAAAACTGCTGTGAGCAGTTGCCAGGGAAACTGTCTTAGCAAACCAGCGACAGTGATGAATTCTGAATGATGGTCACGGTAGAATCTTGCAGGCTTGTGGGGTCATCAGTCAGGAATTTGTACTCTCCAAATTAATCGAGACATTACGCAGATAAAACGACTTTAAATTACAAATTTGGGAAAAAAGGTATCCGATTTTCAAACAAACAGCTGAAATGCGAGATTTTTGATGTGAAAGGGAACAATCACCAAAATTCAGTTAGTCCCTTTACATACATACAACATTATGCTCACGACCCCCGCGCCGGATCTAGGCATAATGTATCACTCGGCAAAATTCATATAGCAATCCAACGAGTGATGAGTCTTGATTCAATGCTTATAAGCAAACAGAAATAGGTGGAATTGAGAATAACACATATCGAATTGAATGAAACCATCTAAGGCTATACAGTACACCGGTCCACCGAAACAGACCTTCCGTTTTTCCACTGGTTACACGATTTTCCCCGCTCACTCAGTCATGCTCGTGTCCACATTGTCTCAGTACCACCACCACCGACTCCATCATACAAACGCCAACCGCCGATCCATTTCTATGAAGGAGAGCAAGCCAAAGAAGGCAAGAAAATAGGAAAGAAAAGCACGTTGGAATTTGTGGAAGAGGGAAAAAACAACACATCATTACAGGCAAGACTAACCCCTCTCCATAATCCTCTGAAGAGCTTGCAGGTTCCTCTTCAACAAAATCAGCGCTCCGGCAGTGACGCTGCCGACTCCCTCCCTCGCCGCCTCCTCCGCCTTCCCTCCAGTGCCGGGCTCCTCGCATTCAGAGCGCTTAACGACTTCTCTGGTTGAACCGATTACCTCCTCAAGGAGATTCAGTCCGCCGTTCTGGTGGGGGAGGTACAGCCATTTGATCTCTTCTTCAAAGCCGGACATAGGTGTTTCCAGAGCATACTTCACGAAGCCTCGGGAGAGGATGTAGGCTTTCTCGGAATATAGGGCTGAGGCGAGGGATACTTCGTCGGCTCCTGCGAAGACTCCGAAGCCGGCTTCGTCTGGTGTTCGTCGCTAGGTTAGCTCTGGTCCGAAACACGGGAAGGCAAGGCCAAAAGGGAAAAGGGGAAAGGGAATAAGAAAAAAGAATGCTATGATCAGAACTATTTATAAGGTAGCGTGGTTTTTTCCTCATCGAGGCCATCACCCACTCCAAGAGTGTATGACTGCCGCTCGAGCCAAATGCACTCAGGTCATCATGGTAGCATTGTGGGATAGAAAAGAAAGAAGAGGGGAAAAAAGGCAACTTACTGTAATAGGGCTCCCGAACAAGTACCAATCCCATCAAACTTACAAGCACCTGCAAAACGGTACTACCCCCAGCCGACCACGCCTCATTCTTTTGCTCTGCATGCCATGTTCCCAAAAGACTCAAACAAACCTTTCCATCCTCGTATAGATTCGGATTAACCCTTCCAATACCCCCAGTCCAACTATGAAAATGCACGATAGGCGGAGATTGCGGAAAAGTATCAGAAAAGTAGAAATCGAAAAAGAATGGCGCCAGTTCGTACGGGGTATTCATAGGACCAATTATAAGCACACGCAAAAGGTCAAGGCGCGACTCCCACCCCCGAACCATGATCCCATCCGGGAGGGATGTCGAGAGAATCCTATGCTCCTTGTGCACGCGCCGGAGAAACGTCGGCTCGGGGCGCGTTGCATAGCCCTTTACGAATGTATGATCGGAGGGAACCGGGGTATCCAAAATAGCAAATCGGGCAGGTTGTTTGGAAGTCTCTGGTATCGAGAATGCCTCCGGTGCTGGGATATTATTGGGTAGGGGTGGGGCGTGCTGAGGACAGGTCTGCGCGGTCACATCCTTTGCAGCCTCAGATTCCCCGCCTGTCTCTAGTTTGTCCGTCTCCATCCCATGCTCCATTGTAGTAACCTGGACGCCATCCTCTGCGGGGGCAACAGAAATATCCATATCCACAACAGAGGAATTGCTATCAACTTCCATATCATCATCATCCGTAAGCCAGTCTTCTTCTCCCCCATTATCAAGTCGCTCGCCGCCTTCGTAGTAAACATTCTCCACGATAGGAGTCTGACGACCAACCCCAAAAGCAAACCGGGAGTTAGCAACAGCGCTCCAGTCACTACCTGAATCCGACACTTCTTCAAAACTTAGGTCATCATCGAAATCAGCCGCCTCCTCTTCCAAGATATCATCAAAATCCATATCGTCATTGAACACAATAAAAAGCCGGTCAATCGAAACCTTGATGTCCCTAGGTACATCCAATGCTCCAAGCCGCACAGTAACCAATCCATCTGCCCCCAGATCAACAACCTCGCCAAGCCAATCGACCGGCTGTGCTAGATAAGCTTCCTCGTAAGGTGTCCTGGGTCGAGATGAATTTTGTGGCATTGGCGAGCGTTGTGGATATTGAATGGCGCTATTAAACGGTATTTGGTTCAACTGACGACCAACTCCCTGCAATTGAGGGTCGCTACTAGCGCCCAATGCTGCGCTCAAGTTCATCAGTAGGTTATTGTCCAACGCGTCGACTAGTATATTGGCATTCAGCGTATCCGTTCCCTCTAGTCTTGTCCAGTCAATATCTTCCCGTCGCAGAGGGTGTATTTGGCCATGCGCATTTCGGCCTGCACCACCTCCAACAGAGGCCACAGCAATCCCGGAGCCAGAACTCGCGCTATATTCCGGCGAAATTGATACAAAATCGCCTCTTCTCACAGAAAATGCTTCAAGGTCCGTTACTTCATAAACACTGACATCCTCCGTTTCGTCTCCTAGCTCCCCGGTCTTGAACCCTGGCATTACGCAATCGCCGATGAACTCAGCAACGGGGTTCCTGAACCACTTGACGTTCGCCACTCGCTCCCGAGAGTTTACACTTTGCACTACCCCGACCCTGCTCTTTTGGGCGTCGGGATGGGGTGAGACAACTTCCTGGCTAGGACAGCCTAAAGATTTGGGCGAACCGTCATGGTCATGTTTTAACACAACAATTTCTCCGGGCCAAACTTCTTGCTCGTCAACATTAAGATAGGGTGTCAAATCCCTAGCATTGTCAATCGTCTCCGTCATGTCTTGCCAACGCACCCTAACGCGCGTTAATGTGGAAGTTATCCCAAAGGTATTAATATCAAATCCCATCGCATCACTTCTCGGGATATTTTTTATTCCAGGGTACTTTGTGACAGCGTCAGGCAAGTCCTTAAATCGGGCTCTGTCCCCGACTTGGAGAATCCCACCACCGGTGGCCCCACTAGCGGTATGCGGTGTTCCGTCCAAGCCGACAAATCCGCCCGTTGATTTACAAAACTTCCTGAGCTTGGATAACCCCTCTTCAAGCTCCAGCCATGTACTTGGTCGCTCCACTGGTATGAAGCGACCAGTAACCATTGAGTTCTGACGGAGCCAACGCACACCAAGCTTTGTTGTCTTTACGGCAACGATCACTCCAGTAGGACAGACACTCGGACTATAAGCTCCATACAGCCATTTACCCCTCCGAAGATTTGCTTTTGAAGTAGCCACAGTGAAGCCGGGCGAGAGAAGAGCTGGCGCTGGTACCGTTCCTGTGCGTCGAGAGAGCCCTGACGGTCGACGCTGGCCAGGTGGATCAGTCGCATCCGTACTATCCCCACGAGTCAACGATGATATACTCCGCTGGACGGCAACTTCTTCTTCCTGATTCAAAATGGGAATTTCCAATTCAGCGGAATCCTCAGGTACCACCACACTTCCATTCTCCAAACGAATTGCAACCTCATCAACCACCTCCTCAACAACACCAATCCAGCAACCCCTATAAACTACGAGATCACCATCGTTCCACTCATGCGCGAGACAAAGCTCGGCTTCAGGAATACCAGTAATAACAGAAGTCGGCTCGGAAGGAACCTGGAAAGAATGTTGCACGCTAACTTCGGTGGAAACCGAAATCACAGTCCCTGACATGGGAGACTTGAGATTTCGTTTTACGACATCTCCGAATGTAAGCGCCCGGTCGAGAACCTTCACCTCGGACTCGTGCACAAGTCTACACCTCTGGGATGGCGTCGATGGCTCAAAGACGGCAAAGTGGCGGGGAGGCTAAACATCAAACAGAGGTTTGAGTTAGCGTGGCAAACCTGAATGGGGTAAAAGACAAACCTGGCCAGTTTCCAGAAAACTGTCCATGTCGTTCTCTGTAGCAATACTGCCAGGAACAAAATCCGGCTCATCATACCACTCATCGTCGGGCTCATGCCATGTTTTCTAGGGGGTGTATCAGTACAGCCAGCTCTACCAGATGGCCAGATCACTACAGAGAAGCGATGGGAGTAGAAGGGACGTACGGAAATAACACCCACGAGCTCCGGAAATTGCTTCAGATAACATGTGTCCTCCAGAAACAACTAGGGAAGAGCTGTTAGTCGAGGGTTCCAACCAGTGTGTCACGACCAGAGGGAGCATACCGTATCCCAAGTCCCCTCCGGAGGTCTCGGCTTTGGCGCTTCCATGTCGGAAATTATTTCTTGCGTTCCCGACGGATGTCGTCAGAGAAAGCGCTGCTTACTAGCAGCTGAGGAAGGTAGAACCGCAACGAGGCGAAAAACGGCAGACCCACAAAATATTTAAAAGAAGGATAAAGACAATTGAAAGGTAAAGAACCGTTGAGAGAGTTGGCGTTTTCCCGTCCGAAGGCCGAGTCAAGAAAAAGCCCAGCTATATACACCAGTGTGGATCACCAGAAAGTGGGTGTTAGGCGATGAAAGGTGGCTGCACGCGTATGAGGAGTTGGTGGGTTTGAGCGAGAAGAAGGAGCAAAGCAGTGGAGAAAAGAACCACTCGCTCCTTCTTGTATTCCACGCATGTATCGGTGACTCAGCCAGGGGAAAGGCCTTAGAAGGGCACTCACTCTCTATGATACATGTTTGTCATGGTATTTAGCATAGGGTCCCCGAATAGATCCAAAATACTCGGTCGTTTCCACAGTACTCGAGTACTCCGTTCACCCTCTGAAAACTCGTCTCCGATTTCATCATCGACCACCCAAGTGTCACACAAGAATCCCAACAAGCCGGGTAACCAAACCACAAGCCCTCGAGAACGAATCCTCGCGTGCACCTGCAATCTTTTCCTCGGAGCCCGCAAGAAGGTTTCGTTTCCCAGCCTTCAGGCGAAAGAAACGCCTTTCTCCGCTCACACACTACTGCTACACTACTGCTACCACCCCCCCCCCCCTACCGTACCCTCTCTACAACCAAACAAATCGCTTCCCACGGATAGCTCTCACAAGCATGTCGGAACCTATACCAGAATCAATCCCAACCTCTTTCGACCGGCGCTCCCGCCGTCCTGCAAAGCGTAGAGCTCTCTCCCCCGTGTCAGCCCAAGCAGCAACCCTCACAGCCCTTTTTGCAAAACCCGATCGTGAGATACACGTCCCGAAGCCTGGCGCTCCAAAAGGTCTCCCTCCTCCACCCGAAATCGTCGCCAATGTTCAAGGTTCCTCAGCTGGGGCTGGATCCGGTGAATTCCACGTTTACAAGGCTGCTCGGAGACGCGAGTACGAACGAATCAGATTGATGGAAGAAGAAGTTAAGCGGGAGGCAGAGGAGAAGGCATTCAGGGAAAAGGCTGAGGAGATGAAAAAGAGGGATGCTGCGAAAACCGAAAAGAACCGAAGGAGAAGGAGAAAACAGAAGGAAGGAAAGGCGGCAGCTACGGCCACCTCAAAGGATACCGAGATGATTGAGGTCGAGAAGAAGAAGGGACATGACTTGGGAACTACGGGTGGAACTCACGAGACTGTCAGCATTGCGGAGGAGAATGGACCAGTAGTCGAGGGGGGTGGATTGATTATTCACGATGAGAATGATTAGGCCTGCCAAGCCTTCGAATCCCGCTCCTGCACCATCACTCCCGAGGCGTTAGACCTTCTGTTTTCTCTCCTGCCTGTATCACTGGTGTCCCATTTTTACCCCTTCTAATCCTCTTTCCATCTTATATTTCCTTCCCTTTCCTCTTCTCCACTACAACTAGGCATTTCGTTTGTTTGGGATTTCTTTTTTTCTCTTAGGGGAACGGCCCTTCTAAGAGATTGTCGTTAATGGGGAGTCTTGTTTGACTTTTTTTTCCCTCACAGAATGTACCATAATTGACAATGGCCCCACTCCACGCAGGTTGGGGATATCCTATCGTAATAGCTAAGCAGCCTGCCCTGCGGCTTGTGATACCGGTACTTGGCCAACTCAGCTGCTGAAGGTGATTCAAGAAGCTCTCACAAATCCTTCCCCCAAGAGTTTCAACAATCCGATTGTTTTCGCGCCTGCAGGTACCAACCACAGCCCAACACCAGCTAAACACACAGCCCATCCAGTGATTTAGGCTAGCCAGTGGTTTCGTCTATCCTCTTTCGCGCTCAAATACCGGCAACCCTAACTTTCAACCGACGCCGGCGCCCTAGACCATCTATCAGGGGGTCGGTTTGAGAAAATAGAGTCTACTATAGTATGATAGCAATCCGGAGCCTGGGCAATAGTTGGAATCGAGAGGTATCTACGGTACAGCACAAAACAGTACTCCCAATTGCCTGACGTTTGTAAAACGACTGCTATTAATAGCATACCACCAAAAACCTGAGGCTCTGGTCCATTTTTTGCCCATATGCAATAGCAGTTGTTCTTACAAACGTCATGCAATTAGAAGTATGGTACAATACAGATGCGCCTCTGGCAGCCCAATGAACTGCAGTATCATAATAGATCTTTCGTTATGGCTTACCTTACCGGCACAACGTCATATGATAAACCCCCGGAGATGCGAGACAAACCACCTCGGTAGCGGCACCACCATGCCAACACCTGAGCACCACCTGCCACCAGATACGATACCTATTTTTACTTGCAACGGTGTGCCAACCCCTCAAACACAGCTTCGCTCTTGCCAGTCCCTCTCCAAGCCTCAAGTCCCGTGAGACCTCAAATAATAGAACCTCGCGTTAAAGGGTCCAAAACTCCCTCACCCAGATACGGATAGGGAGGCGAAAACACCGCGGAATTCGACCCCTCAGCCGCGGATCAAGACAAGGAGAAAAAGCGCCAGACTTAGCGGCGAAGGCAAGTCCAGCACCCCAGCGCGAGATTCAATCATTGGAATACCCAGAGAATCTCGTTTCCCGAGCGTCGTAGCGAAACTACCCGACTAACCGCCGGTTAAACGGGTTATATTACACAGCCAGATTTGCTCGGGAAACTTATAAGGGGACGATTCCCCTAGAGGGTCTCTCTTCTTTCACGTTTTCTATGCCAAACAGAAATTCCAGCGAGATCCCCCCTCATGAGCCGCTGCCAAAGATCCCGAAAGGCAGCGAATCTTGCGTAATCACAGATAACCAGTTGTATTCAAGTGCGATAACCCTTTTCGCCATGATACGTGTGGTCGCTCAAAATCCTATTATGGGGCGTTCACGAGTGATAACCTTTGACGCGGAACTACATGTCATCATTCTAGAATCCTAATGGGCCCCGACAAATTCACCGAATTTATCTCACTCAGTCTTTGCGGCTACCTATGCAGTATGGGTGCTTCCACGCCAGGTATCACAGTTTTTGCTGAGGGGGATGTGAGCAGTGATTGTCTACTCGTCTCAAGAAGGGGGCACAATTGTGCCCGTAAGTAGGCATTTGAAAAACACACGCCCAATCGCCATCCGCCTGTATCCGCGAGCGGAAAACAAAGTCATACTCGTACCCGGCAAGATGTGACCGGTGACAAAGGGTCTGAAGTCTGTATGGGGCTCGGATAAGCACCGGCATTTGGCCAGTTATATCGTGCGAATTCCCGTTTTCGTACATCCTGCCCTGCTACCAACGCTATTTTCTAGTGATCAATAAAGTCTCTTCCAGTATCGCGAGATTCTCGAGTCGAGAATAGCCTCTGTGTTTGTAGCCTGATTTGGTCGAGGTTTGTTTGTGATGCCTATTTTCTGTGCGGGTACTCGTAGTGCGAGAGTCTCGTCATGGTGGGATAGACGGTATCATACAAGAGCTCTTTCCAGATTCCCATTTGGGTCGCTTAAAGTAAATTTTTGATTCCAGCAATGTCAAGGTGCTTCCCCGCTTAAGCAATGTTGATTGTCAGATTGCGAATTTCCCCGGTGGAAATTGTAGTCATACCGGATCACTCGATTTTTGATGGTTCCCCTTCCGTGTCAAGGGTTAAAAAAATAATTGAAAGACGGATCCAGCTATCCATATGCATTTGTGAAAAGAGTTGTGCTGAATCGAAAATTTATGCACCAATCCGGCCAGTGAGCAGACTGGCTTGCCTAAGATGGGAACACTCGCTCCCCCGGGCGTGACTGACTAGTTGAGTATGAAACCATAACTCACTTTCATTAGCGCCAGTTCCCTGGGGGGATAGTCTTTGAAATGGATGAGGGGCTACCGCCTTTGCCCGGATGCAGTCTGCGGCGTGCGCTAGTTCCTCGCAATCGCTATCAAATACCAGTGCCTGGTTCGTGCTGTTTCGGGGGAGGGGTTCTGATAGAGCCCGGGTGCTTGGGTGCCGCGAGGTGACTTTAATAGTTGGACCATTTCTACGTGGCCGAAGATTCCATGCCGGTGCTCAAGGAAAGGGTGGGAAGGACACCATAGAGCGAGTTCGCCTCTCGAGAGCCATAGGGAAAAGCACCAGGACTTACTAGAGGGAACGACTCTAACGACATACCGGTAGCTCTTGGTCTACCGTGGGTATTCGAGTTTCTGCGGCATCCAAAGTGGCTTTCTCTAGTCCATTGCCCTCTGTAGGACTATTTGGAGTGCTCGGGTACTGTACGAGTACAGTATTTGCTCGTGTAACATAGTATGGGGGACAACGGGCAAGGGGGGCGGCGGCTTGTTCAATATCTAGTGGCAAACATGAAGTATGATACATGAGATTCGGTGGGGCTGTTTGCTGCACTCGAGCATCATACCCCTCCGGTTCGCTGTTCCTATCCAAAATTAATCTACTACCGTATTTACTCGTTAAATCCACCATCGGGGATCTGAACAGGAATCGCGGTCTAAACCGCAATAGGCAGAGAAAGTAGGTTAGCGAGGTGACGATTCACTGACGAATACCAGTAAATGAGATTCAGCGAGCTCAGCCACCCAAAGCTATACTCCGTCTGGATAACACTATTCTTTCTTGGGGTGCTGTGTCTCTGATCGGGGGGATCCGAATCCGATCCCAGATGGTGGATTTCACGAGTAAATACGGTACCGGTATCATATTATTATCTCGGTCTAGTCTCCGATCTCCTTACTCAGAGACAAATCCTACTGCGAAGGAATAGCGTTTCACTTACACGGAATAACCTGAGGCCTGTGAGCTTGTTAGATCTCATTAACTACTTGTCGTTTTCGCTCTTCTGTCGATTCGCTAAGCTTATCGTGGGCTGATAGGCTGGCGGTCTGAGAGCGGGCTGAATGAGCAAGTACGAGTACTCGAGTACCGGTAGCAGAGTCTTCAATTTGGGGCTAAGAGATAGGGTTGGCGGGAAATATTACCACCTTATTCTATCGATACTTGTGCGCAAATAAAGTTATGGTGCAGAATAACGAAAAAAACAACAAAAAAACCGACCAAAACTTGGGTCCCGTTGAACTGCGACTTAGTTTGAGCACGAGAAGACAGCAAGTTGGCATTTCACGATACCTTTTGCCCCCAAGGAATTTGATGTTGGAAGTTGTGAGTGATGGCGGGCAGAGATCGCAGAGGTTCGATTCGCCTAGACATGTCTCTTCTCTTAGCCGATTGTTTCGTATTCCCCACATTGTAGCACAGGGCTAACTGCATTTGTAGTAATAAATTTATTATCCCGTGATGACAGGACCATCGTCTCGGAACGACCCCCTCTTGGCGTGGATATCAGCATCCAGCGCTTTGGTACACTCTGCGGCCAAACTAAATGGCTTCCAGGAGATCGCACTGATCCTCACTTGCGACCACAACATTGTTTGGAGTCTTGTCAAAAGTGTGAGTCTACCACAGGAGCTTCTTGTGGGATTCGGGCTAACAGATCCAGCAGGCTGCCTGTGTTGCATTTTCTTCATCTGCCAGTGGTCACCGATATTTGGGGGGGTATCATGCTTGTGCGGTAGCGTAAAAACTTGGACAACCGAACCAAGTGCTGCTGGGAGAGCCCCAACGCTCGGGCCATGCTATGAAACGTTGGGGGCTACTTCTCCTAATCAGGTTTGGCGTTTCTCTATGTCACCTCAAACGGATGAGTATGATAGCTCTCCTTTTCTTTGACCCCTTTTCCAAGGTAGGGAATTATCAACTGACTACGCCAGCTTCTCATTCGATTATTTGAGTTCTTACCGTACTGATCAAGCGAAACTACGACTCGAACCTAGGTGTTATATAGGTACTGGTACTTCATTTCAACTGTTGCGACGGGAAACCAGCCATTGACACGGTTTAGCTAAAATATCCTATATGGGCTAAGGATACTCGTCCCAGGCAAGAAGTACCCGGAAACAGGGATTTGATTTTTGTATGATAAACCCCCTGCAATTATCTGAGCGCTCATACAAAATTGACCCCCCCTGTTTCCGGGTACTTCTTGCCTGGGACGAGTAGCGACTTTGTGAGATTGTTTGGCCAAGAGTGAGCTGTGATTCTGCTCCCCCTTCGGAATTCCATGCGATGGTCATAGCAATGTTATCGTGGCAATTTACTGTTGCTGGGATGCTGAAACGGGGGTTCAGCAATCACTGGTATCTCGTATCGAATTCCCGATAGCCCCTGTGAACTGAATGAATTTCTGGTCTTGGGGGTTCTCCAAGGTTGACCTCGGGGAGCCTGGGTTCGGTCACCACCGATGGATGGGAACGTGGCAGATTTTTGGTTGGATGATGGTGTCTTTCATGCAATCGAATTCTCCTTTACAGGTACTGTATCTTCGAGAACACTGGAAATCAGAGGAATATTGGGGGCACACGTACAATGGTTTAGGCATTGGAATGGCATATTATTACTTCACGGGAGCTCACATTATATGAGACGGGCTCTAACGCTCTCTCTTTGTAGTGCGCAAATAATACAAGTACGTTGGCCATTTATTTCCCCGAAATTCTACCGCACAGCTAATTTGAGGTGTTCCAGCTGTACAAGAGAGAGCTCTTGCTATGTGCTTTCCTGGGATATGTGGCTCGGCCCCCGTTAGATTAGTCCGACGGTCCTGCCGCTTGTCGCACAACTGCACTATCACGGCTTGAAATTTTGGAGCACTTGTGTTGGCCCGGCTTTGGTTTGTTTTCTCAGGTTTATAACATGAAGATGCCTCCCACGGTCTTCAGCTCCTCACCGCACTGCATCTCGACGTTCTCTAGAATCTGCTCTCTTCTCCCGCCTGAGGCTCCTTTCTTTTAGCTTTTATCTTCAACTCACTCTTTTTGTTGTAGATTTCAATTCACTCTTTTGGACTGGTATCCTTCGTTCTTGATATACCATACCACACAGGCATTCAGCTACAACGCAAAGCCTTTCTACCCTTTCGGTTATTATTATTAGCGAATCAGTCAGAATGGTTAAATCAGCCTACGTTTTCTCTGCCCTCGCTGCCCTTATTGGTGCTGCCAACGCCCACACCCAGGTTTATGGTATCTACATTAATGATGTCTTCCAGGGTGACGGCCGTTCAAACTATATCCGTTCCCCTCCTAGCAATTCTCCTGTGAAGGATGTTTCTTCCACCAACATCATCTGCAACGTTGCCAACACTGTCGCTCCTTCAAGCGTTACTGCTGCCGCTGGTGACAAGGTTACCTTTGAGTGGTATCACGATAAGTAAGAATTCCAATTTGCCGCCCTCGTTTGAAAACATGGCTCACAATTCCACAGTCGTGGAGATGACATCATCGATCTCTCCCACAAAGGGCCCATTACCGTCTATATTGCGCCAGCAGCTTCACAAGGTGCCGGCAACGTCTGGACCAAGATCGCAGAGTCCGGTCTTAGCGGAGGAAAGTGGGCGGTGGAGACCCTGGTCGCCAACGGCGGGAAGCACCATGTCACCCTCCCCTCAGCATTAGCTGCTGGAGACTACCTTCTGAGAGCCGAGATCATCGCCCTTCACGAGGCTGACACTGATTACACCGTCAATCCCGCTCGTGGAGCTCAATTCTACGCATCTTGCTCGCAGTTCAAAATCACCGGTTCCGGAACGGTCTCTCCTCCCGGCACTTTCGGCTTCGTTGGTGGTTACTCCCACGCTGACCCTGGAATCCTCTACAACTTGTATGCTGGTGCCACTAGCTATATTATTCCTGGACCCGCTGTGTGGGATGGAAAGACTGGTAGCTCTGCTCCTGTTCCTTCGTCCGTTGTTTCTTCCACCTCCCCTACTGCCACCTCTTCTCCCTCCGCGCCAAAGACCACATCTGTTTCAACGCCCACGCGGACTAGTTCTACCACCGTCCCAGCTGCTCCTTCGGCCACTAAGCCTGCAAGCGGCGCATCCGGCACAGTGCCCAAATACTACCAGTGCGGCGGAAAGCTGTATACTGGCGGAACCAACTGTGTCGCTGGTACAAAGTGCACATTCCAGAACGAGTACTACTCTCAATGCCTGTAAGCTTTTCTTGGCTGGAAAAGGATTTTTTTCCCTTCTCTTTCTACTTCCGCGCTATTCCTTGTATTGTGGTGTGTTGTTTGTCTTGGTATGTCCAGGGGACGCCCGGTGGGAGGAGATTCTTATTGGTTAGTTGGAGCGTCAGGATTCAAACTATCTTGGGCTCAACCTGGTTTGGTATGACAGGTATATTATAGCGTGAGAGTGTCCGTGTCCATTCTTGTATTTTTATATTTTATATTTTTTTGTGAGTGTGTATAGTACGGTATTTCAGCTGGCTGGCTGGAAAATTTGTGAAAAATGGTTAGAGCGAATGTTTGTAATTTGCCTATCTTATTCTTGTCACATGAAATTATTAATTATCGACTACATTCTAGAAGATCGCTGTTGGTCCGAAGCCTGGGGACATACTTCTCGTGTGATAATTGTGCAAACTCTGCTGAGCAGGAGTGCCTAACTGTATGGGGCGGTGACACCAGCTTTCTGAGGCTTCCGAGAAAGCCATGCAAGCCAGGGCTATCATGTGCATCGTGCATCTAGGCTATCAGTCCGCTCCCGCCACTCGCGTACGCCGGCGATTTCTCACTCGGCGGGCGAGAATCGCTCCGCAAGCTACACGTCATTAGCTTCCCTACAGCTATTCGCTAGACCGTAGATTTCTGACACGGTGCATTGGCAGACCAGTGATTATCTATATAAGGAATTAGGGTTGTAGGTAATCAGCTGCTGCAAAAAAATGCTAGCAAAGGGGGTGATACTCATCGAGTGTGTGGTGTTCACTCTTTCATTGTTAGGTGTCATGGGGGATCACTCGGCTGGGAGGATTCGTGGTTTGGGAAGGGGATGGAAATGGTGGGTAATTTTGGTGACTGATATTATAACGGAGTTTACTGGGGATTGTGGTTTTGGTACTTGCGGGGTTTGGATTGGATGGAAGGGGTGCGTACTGTATGATACGAATAACAGTGTTTTCCCCTTGCACTCTTAGGGAAGACTTCATCGCGAGAGGTAGGTTATTTGGGGGTGGAGGGGTGTGTCTGTAAACCATCACCCTGGCTTGGAGAGACGGGGTAAATCTGCTCTATTTTTCGTGAAAGGAGAGCGCTGATTATCTTCTCTATTCCTACTGGCGAATACCTACTGTGGAAAATAAATCAAGAAATGAGTATGATAAATAAATAAACTTTGTTCTTCGTATCTGTGGGGTCACTGCTGAATTGATCAACTTGTGTCACAACTTGTGCCTATTCATTTTCCTTGTTATGATAATAACCTGTCGGTTTGATGTTCAGAACTTTCATCCATAACTGTAATTACCAGTCTCTCCGGAAACACAATCCTCCCATTACCCGACAAGTATCATACTGGAAGATTCTTTTTATCTTTCATTTTTTCCCCCCTATAGTTGTATTGACTTGTGCGCCGAATGTCGGATTGTATTTGTTCGAAGCTGCATAAGGAAGGAGGAAAACTATACCGGGCCCTGTTCTCAAACGTAATAATTATGATCTACTACGGTGGCGCACTGCACCTACTTTTTTTGCTACCGGAATTTTCCTTATCCGCCGTACCACATTTATCCCTAATCCATGGTCTAACTACCGTAATAACAGATTTATCGGGTAGGCACTTGTAGTTGTGAAATAGTAGGAAACGTTAATTAGTTACTCGAGTACAACGGAGTTAAGCCCCAACTACCCCTCCTTACGCCCGCCCAATCACTTGCGCAATCGCTTGTTCTCTCACTCGCCCGTCAACCAAAATGCATCGACTCGACTAATCGCTAGGAGAAGAAACACACAAGACCGAGCATTTACTAATCACGCAAGGGATCTCCACAAACGTCATACCCCGCCCCTCGAGCGTATTTAAATCCTCCCAATGTGCCCCATCTCCAGTTGGAAAAAATCTTGCGACCGGTCCGAAAGATAATAGTTGCTATCGATAAAACGGAAGGGAATTTCATCCAATCGCGAGTATTATACGAAAAACAAGTCTAAGAAAGGAAGAGAGAGAGAGAAAAAAGAATAACAACAACAACAATAATGGCACCGAAAGTTCTCTTCGTTCTCACCTCGCAAAAGGTTCTTGGCGACACTGGCAAGCCCTCGGGGTGGTTTTTGGTATATTTTCTTCTCTCTCCCCCTCTCTCTTCTATGCTATTTCTAAAAATGAATCATGAACATTGAGTATTTATTAATGGTTGCGGAAAAAGCCCGAGTTTGCGCATCCATACCACATCCTCGCGCCTCTCGTTACCATCGACGTCGCTTCCCCGGCGGGTGGAGAAGCCCCGCTCGATCCGAACAGCGTGGAAATGTTCAAGACCGATGAGATCGCCGTCAAGTTCCTCAGCGAGAAGCAAGAGCTATGGAAAGACACTATCAAGCTCGAGGACGTGAACGCAGGGGAATACGACGGAATTTTCTTCGTTGGCGGTCATGGGCGTACGTTCTTCCCCGGCTCCAAACGATTTACGAATGGATGAATGAATGAATGAGCGAGAGCGCTAACCACACCTGGAAACAGCAATGTTCGACATCGCCCGTACCCCCACCGTGGTCTCCCTCATAAAGTCATTCGCCGATGCGAATAGGCTCGTAGCTGCAGTCTGCCATGGATCGGCTGCGCTTCTGGATGTTAAGCTTTCTGATGGGAAGCTTTTGGTTGACGGTGAGCCGGTGACCGGGTTTTCGAACACGGAAGAGGATAGCATGGGTCTTTCTAGTGCTATGCCGTTCATGCTGGAGACGGAGTTGGTGAAGAATGGTGCAAAGTTTGAGAAGGCGGATCAGCTGTGGGAAGCAAGGGTCTGTGTCGGTAGGGGAGGGAAACTAGTCACTGGGCAGAATCCAGCTAGTAGTTTTGGAGTCGCGGAGGGGATGAAAGCTGCCTTGGGAGTTTAGGGACTTGCTGTGCGGCAGCGTATGGAAGGGTGGGAGGATGACGTGTTCATGTCGTAAGCGTAGGGAATGAATGTACCTATTTATTCCATGGTCTGCTAGCTAAAATGAAACGGGGGTGCTTATACATATCCTGCTCCTGTTTCCTGCTCCTGTTTCCTGCTCACATTTCCCATCATCTATCTACTGGCCCTTGATCATATACCAATAGCAGCACTTACAGTGGACGGCAAATTCAACTGCTACGGCCCACCAAGGACCCTGCTGCTCTCCTCCGTGGGAGAGTATATCGTCCTTTACGTTCTTGCTACCCCATTACTCATACAAGAGCAGGCGGCACCACCGAAGCCATAGAGAGCGTTACTCAGAAGCTCTATCAAGAACTTCTCGTCCCGAATCAGACGAAAATTGACTCCCAAAAGGCCTTGTAGCAGGAGATGAAACATTTGCGGTGGGCTTGGACGTACCGGGTCACGAGGAATCGGTGTGCTGGTGAATTGAAGGGCTGCGGGAGAGTGGAGAATCGGATTGGAAGGCAGTGTTGCTCGTGGGAGTGTAAAGATAGGAGTGGGGATGGAAGATATCGATGAAATTTTCTTCTTGAAGGTTTCGGTGCTGTGTGAGTGGGTGATGGTTATTGATTGTGGGGTTCAGGCGCCGGCTGGAGTGTAGTTGTATGTGATTTGATAGGTTGGGGAAATTGTATCGAATGCCGTGTCGTACTGATTTCATACAAGGAGTGCTATAGTCGGCCCCGACATCTTCCCGTGCTAATTGGAGCTTCACTACTCCCCTATCCCATTCTCGGCGGCGAACCAGATCAGTGTCCGGATAGAGAAATCTGAGTTCGTGGTGATCTCTAGATAATCTGTTTTTGTGAGCGAGGGGCCTCCTGACGATGCGCTTCCACATACGTCTAGGGTGCCAATGCATATGGATGGATGCTGTGAGGGTGAGATGGTCTCTAGTATCCCCATAATTTCGGAGAGTCGCACCCCTTCCCGAGCAATCACTTTTTTCTGGTCTCCAATGGGCTTGGCCATCCTTTCGGGGGGTTTTTTCCCATCCACTGACAATCGGTTTTAGTACTTTGGGAAAAACCCAAGATACTCGCCGGAGACCGCTCCCTTCTAGCGGAATAAGTCGTCCAATCAGATGTTTTCTTTCTTTTGTCCCACCCTTGACACCAACTAGCAATGATGCATCTCGAGAACTGAGCGGGAAGGAGGAAAGAAAAAGGAAGGCAGCAAAAACGGAATCAGCAGATTCGTGACTTGGTAGGGTATTCAAAAGAAAGCTCCCTGCTAGATCTCCATCTTTCCAGGAGGGGGCGCCTCCCAATCCCCCCGAAGCTTCAGGGCGCCAATTCTAGCACCTCGCGCTAGAGCACTGGCATCATACTTCAAGTATATCTGAGGGAAGGAAATTTTGTCGGGGGCTCAATGTATCATGGTTAATACCGTTTATTTCCACTGCTGTTGTAATCGAGTACATGGAGAAACCCTCAATAGGAAAATCAATACAAAACGCCGTGAGCAGACCGGGAATATTCAGAAAGTTTTTTTCAAAAAAAAACCATTACCGTTCAATGATCTCTTCCCCTTTCCGCCTTCGGCAGGGAGGCTACCATATCTTGCCCCCCTCCGCTCTCCTTTCCTAGCTTACTCTAGACCCCCTCAACCAGCCGTGCATTCATCCACCCATCCGCTCCACTGTTTACTGCTCGCCCCCCTTGTTCGAATTGCACGAGACAATCTTAATCTTGTTGGCGAAAACGCTCGGCGTATTTTTTTGGGGGAACTTGAAAGTGACGTCCTTAATCAAGAAGGTCCAGACCTCGTCGCAGAGACGATATGTGTCCAGGTGACCCTAAATACACACATAACAGATTACAGACAAGCCCGTATCGATTAGTTATTCCTTTTTTCCCCATTTGCACTAATGAGAGGGGCCGGGTAGGTAGGTAGGTAGGTAGGTAGGAAGTAAAGTAAAAAGGAGAAATCCAAACCTTGAAAGTTAAACGGGCCTTAACCTTACTGGCAAGGACCTCAGCAATGCCACGGTCGAAGTTTGACATAATTTTCAAGGCGAGCTGGGGAGTGATGATTCCCTTCCTGATCATATCGTCGAGCGAATCCATGAGCGCTACTCCTATGCTAAGACCCATACCATACCTCGTTAGTTAATAGTAACGATAGCGCGGTGGGAGGGAATCGGCAAGTTTCACGATGGGGAATTTTAGAGTACCAGGAACGGCGATAGAGCTCGTAATAAACTTGATTGTCCATTTTTGTAAGAGTTCGGTGAGTTATATAAGAGACGGTGGTGGTATGATAGTGGTTTTTTTTATAGTTAAAATAACCTTTGGTTAAAAATTGTGTTTGTGATGGAGGGTGTGTTTTTGTGCAAGGGAGGGGCTTTCAGGTAGAGTACAGAATTAGTAGGACTATGCCAAGAGAAAGAAATCTTGGAGCACAGTCACACTCCGCTATTCCGGATCTCGAAAATTAGGACACCTGGTTGTTTGCCATGGGCCTGCGTGAGTCCCAAATTTCTCTATACCAAAACCTAAGCTGTCTTCCGCTGCGCCGGACAGAGCGTTTGAATTTTGCCTGGCCGGTCGGGGATAGCGGAGTATCATACAACTTTGGTTCTCTTGATCTGGCAATTGATTGGAAACTTTTCCTACAGTAGACATCGTAAAACTTTTGAACTCTACTAGTAGATAACTAGCCTGTTACCCTACGTAGGTTTAGTTTCTGCGTGCCAAGGGGATGGCGAGTACCGGCTAATGTGACCCAAAACGTCCAGCAGGCTGATCTCAAACGGCGTCTCTCTCTGAATCCGGAGATCACAGGGTTGGCGGAGGTTGTAGATTTTAAGAGTTTTTATAATAATGCCTATAGGAAACACCCCTCCCGCCTTCTCACTATGGGTGAAACGGCCAACCAGTGAACAGGCGTGGGTTCCCTCTTCTCTCCCAGGTTCCTTTGTTGTTCGGATCTCATGCCCCTGGGCTAACCGTAGGTGTGATATAGGCGCAAATCCAAACACTTTCGAAACCTCCAATCAACTCAAATCCCAGCATAAGGTAGCTTCGCTGGATCTGCTGCATTCGAACGCTAAACCCGATGACCCGGTAATATGGGAGACGCTTTCTTGGTTGGTGTACCAAAGGGAATTTCTACACAAAGCCTCAATAAGAATAAAAATTCCAGTACTATCATCCTTCGTGGCACCTTACTGGAAGAGGTAATAGCAACCTCCTCCTCCAGCATTTATCTCCTATTCAAGACTTTGCAGTACTGTAGTCAAGTGCCCCCCCCGACATCCTCAGCGCGCCAGCCTTTGGCAGGGAGTATAGTCACATGCATAAAAGGCAAACTGCAGGCAAGATAGACAAGCCTTAGAGCCTCACTTGCCGATGCCCTATTATAGTCTCAAACTTAGTTCCTCCACAGATATTTCGTAGTGCCTGAATCTTGCTGGAGCTGGGACCGAGTGGTGACCCCCTTGCCTTTTACACGCTGGCTTCGGAAGTCCCCCATTCTCGACCCTACGGTCAATTTCAACGAGCACCGTACAGTCCACCCACCAATTCCTATGTTTTTTTTATCCGGCGTGGCTTGTTGGTTTCGCTGGCTCGCTAACCCCCCCCCCCGTTGGTCAAAGCCTCTCGGAAGAGTCTATCCTGGACATCACGTGATACAACCCTCAGCCCGAATGAGATCTTGTGAAGCTGCGTCTTGTCGCCTAGCAACCACATAATAATAATATTATCATATAAGCTATGATACTGGTGGGGGTGACGAAAAGTGTATCATGGTTCGTCACTAATGCTCGGGCTGCCATCAATGGCCAAAGTCTCCGCCTTTCCTTTTTTTTTCCCTTTCTTTTTTTCTCGTATCACCTGGACTCTTTATAGAAGGGCTAGAGTTTAAGGCCCATTTGGTAGTGGTGGTTATTCTGATTGGGTGGTGAGGGTTGTTGTTGGATAGCAGGTGAGATTGCGGTATCATGACAATTGGGAGTTTAGGGGTAATCGCCATATTCCTTTCCTTTTAGGCAGCGTCATATCCACGTTTTTCTAAAGGACTCGAGGTGGGAAAAGAGAAGGGTCGGTGATTTGGCTATGATACAATTAAGACTTGGCAGGCACTGGGTTTTGAGAGAACTATCGTAACCTGGGTTGTAGATGCGTAACTAACGGTCCAGTGATTTCAAAACTTATTGAGGGTATAACAAGAGAAATGAAGGGAGGGGGGTTTTTTTTTTCAAATTTTTTTTGGTTTTTTTAATTTTTAATTTACAAACAGAAATCATACAGGCGAACATACATACATGCATACGTACATACATACAAATGAAAGGAAGAACGGCAAGAGGTAGAGTAATTGGATAAGAATGCACCTCGAAGTAAAGAATAAAAACAAGAAAACTCGAGTCAGAGTGTCCTCCCAGAGCCCGTGTATAGTGGCTAATAGAGAAGGACGGAAGATACAGGAGAAATCCGGAAGAAGGGGCATGAAAGTGAAGACAAACTTGTAACGTAATAATACCACTGGCAAGAGAAGAAAGGAAATTGAGAAAATTCAAGTGACTTGAAGCAAAGGTAAAACCCCACATATGCGCGGTTGACTTGCAGAAGAACTGCCGTGGCCGTGGCCGTAGGCAATGTCATAATACTCTCGACAAGAGACCGTTTATCAGGGGAAGAAAGGCAGGAACTTTTGAGGAAGAGGAAGAGAAAAAAATGGAAGGAAAGAAAAAAAAGGAAGAAAAGAAAAAAAGATCCCACTATGGCGTAAGATTCGGGGAAAATTTGACCAACAAAAAAGTAACAACCGAAATCTCAGGGAACTCGAGCCTCGTATTGATGAGTTGGTTTTGGCATCAATTCGGCTGAACATTCTCGGGGGCGCCCCCGCCCTCCATCATATATTGCGCTTCCATAGCCGCGGCGATTTCGCTGACTGAGAGAGGCTGAAGCCCAATGTTGTTGCAATGGGCGATATAGTCTGCCATACTTATAAGAGGCTCGCGACGGAATAATGATTCATCAACAACAAACGGTTCTTCTTCAGAACTCTCGGGTTGGCCGCTTCCCAAAGCGGCGGGTTGGGATGCATGAAGCCAAGAGAAATCAGGTTGCACCACAGGTGCACCCACTTCGATGTCAAGGTGGCCGGGGGCATGGTGCGGGTGAGTGGTGCTCTGTCCAGCGTGTAATGTCTGAGCCTGAGGGTTTGCCTCTTCCATCCACGCGGGAGGAGATAAGCCTTGGACTCCAAGAAGTGGGCCAGGGGTTGCTGGTGAGATAAAATTTGGGCATGATCTGCCGTTCTCAAAAGTGTAGTACACACTAAGATTCTCCTTATAAACGTCGCCGTCATGTCCGTAGATGCAACTAGGCCCATAATGACAGCCTCCCGCGGGGTCCCCCAAGGGTTTCATTGTTCCAGGGCACTGAGTCTGCCAATGCGGAGGTCGAGAACGGGCTTTGGCGCTTTGTCTGGCCATAAATTCCTCAATGTTTGGATTGGAAGAGTGAGGCGCAGTCTTATCTCCAGCACGTTCAACAGGATATAGATCATGAGTTTTGTCTGGAAGGCCCCGTTGAAATCCCCCCTGAGTGTAATTAATAGGAGGGCCAGGAGATTTTTTAGTTTGAAGTTGCTCCTGAGGTGAAGGTGCGGAACTATCCATCGGGTAACGAGGCACCAGCTTCTCAGGTGAAAAGGAGTGGAGAGGTATGAGCTGTTCAGCCACAAACTTGCTTCCTTCCTCGCTACTTTGGTCCATGGAAAGGTGAGAACGGGGGGCTTGTCCATCCCGAAGGGGAGGGATAGGATCTTTGAAGGTGGTTCCTTGTGCGCTAGGTCTATGAGGCTCAAAGAAGGAGGATGAAACTGTGGATGCAGGTCCAGGCATTGGTGTCATATATCTTGGAAATTCCATACCTAATTAGCTCTATGGGCAAAAAAAAACTCTGTGGTGAGCTAGGCAGATGTGACTTACCTATCTGTGAATCCAATGGGAGTGTTATAACTCAGATTCCGGTTTCGAAATTGACCATCACTTGGGTCCTGAACGGGAACCCCGAACCGACCGATATCTTCCAAGCGAGGTGTCGGGCCGGTTCCGTAATTCACAAAGTCTCCACGATTGTGGACGTTGGGCGCGGAACGATTTTGCCCGCTAAGACCGGAAGATTCTTCACTCGCTGCTGGGACAGGTCTCTGACGTTGATTTTTAGCAAACAAAAATCTCTTGCGGACGTTTTCACTCAAAACTGTATCCGCAAAGATTGGTGACGGATCCCTGGTCGTGAGGTGGCTAAGTGGGTTTCCCTCAGAAACTAACTGACTATACGGGGCTGGGAGACTCGCTCCCTCCGTTGGTTGATAGTGTGATGGATCCCTGGCCGTGAGGTGGCTAAGTGGGTTTCCCTCAGAAACTAACTGACTATACGGGGCTGGGAGACTCGCTCCCTCCGTTGGTTGATAGTGTGATGGATCCCTGGCCGTGAGGTGGCTAGGTGGGTTTCCCTCAGAAACTAACTGACTATACGGGGCTGGGAGACTCGCTCCCTCCGTTGGTTGATAGTGTCCTCTATTGAAGGGCATAGGGTGTCTTGATTGAGAATCAAAAGCAGACTCTCCTGTGCCGTCAAATGTCTCTGTACCACGCGATGCTTCGTCAAGCGCTATAGTAGGAGATTGGGCAGACTGGATACAATTTTCGCTCTGAAATAGACTGTTCCCTGGGGGCGAAGAGGGGACGTTTGAAGTAGTATCCGGACTCTGACGATTTTGTTCGGTGAGAGTCTCCATGTCTGTTTCGTCCTTTCTCTGGGAGGATCTGGGCGAAGGGCTAGAGCTGTCAGCAGGCAAGAACATAAGGCGTTATTATCAGACGTTATTATCAGTCTAGGGAGAGAGATTTATAGTAACAAGATATATAGCGACAGGGAGAAATCTCGAGAATTAAAAGCCAATGGAGGAAATAAGGAGACAGAAAGGGCGATGAAATATACTAACATATCCATGATACCAGGATCTGCTAAACGATGGTAATGATTTGATGGTGGTAAGGTAAATTGAATGATGGGTTGAGGCTCTAGTTCCGAAGAAGGAAAAGTCTTAGAGAGGGCGAATTTTAATGCGCGGACAGATCAATTGGCAAAGATGATGGGAAGGGAAAACGGGAGGTGTGGAGGGGAAAGGAAGTGAGGAGGATGGTGGTGAAGGTGCGGTGTGGGAGAAGAGAGAGGAGAGGGAGGAGAGGGAGGAGAGGGAGGAGAGGGAGGAGAGGGAGGAGAGGGAGGAGAGGGAGGAGAGTGGGAAGGGAGGAAAGTGGGAAGGGAGTTAGCACGTGAGAAACGAGAGCAGTGGGTATGAGTGTAGCTGACGGGGTTATAGGAAGGGCTTGTGTCGCACGCACACTGACTGCCATGTGCGGTCGTTCGTGTGGGCTGGAAGGGAAGCATTGGGGGCACCTACTGACGAAGCCCCAACCTTGTACCCATTTTCTAGAAATTCGTTAAGAAGGAAAATGCAAATAAACTACGTGCTTATGCTAGCCCCAGGACACATAAATTGCGCTTGTCTACTCTCCGAGTGCTCTTCAACTTTCACCTGGAATCCTGTGAAATAGAGAGAGATATAGTGAGAGGTCTTCATGAAAGATCACTCGCTTAGTATAGTCCCACTCAAACTGATGTCGGCTAGTAGGGGGGGGGGGGTCTTGTTGGAAGCAGGGGCTAGGGCGCTGTTTGGCACGCAAAACTTTTTTAAGGTATGATAACACTTTACTAACCGTGGTTTGTAAGGTTTCCCAAACTGCATTTTGTAAAATGTGCCAAGCTGTAGCTTGTAGGGTGTGGCTTGCCAAACACCGAAAGAAACTTTTATGAGGCAAACACAATACTTGTGTGGTTATTTGGGCTTAACTATAAACGGGAGTGGAGAAAATATTATTATTATTTATTACGGTACTGAATCAAATTTGTTAGAAGGCGAATCCACACATTTATCAGTCACCAGTGTGCTTTTAAAACATTCTTAGGCCTTAAACTATGCTGCTTTCAAGACACGGTTCATAAAGTTCCCAAACTCTACCATTCAAGAAATGAGGTACCAAATGCTGCTAACCTTACAAAGGTTGGCATGCCAAAGCAGCCAAACAGCCCCTAAACCTCCGAGTGTGAAATGGGGACAGTAATGGTTTGAAACTAAAAATGAAAAAACAAGATAGCGTCTACTTTCTGTAAGTTTTCCATCAGGTCAGGCCAATATATCAAAGAGGTGTAGAGCCCGCGCTATATCATACACACTCACCTCCTAAATTCTTGGGGAAGGTTAATGCCTATTCAGTCGGCCGGTTCCCATAACAGTGCCCTTGTATTGACGTTGTTGTTTGGTCCTACCATTTAGGTAGGAGTAGAGTTACCTCACTACTACTCCGAATTCGCCCAAAAGGCTTGAAAGAACTTATGAGCGAGCCGCTTCACAACCACTACAGCCTGGTCTTGTAGTTAACGAAATGTATAGGAGTCTATCTTCCGGGTATAGCACCTCACCTTATAGGTATAAGGACTCAACAACAAGCAGTCCATATTTGCTTAATCCTTCCACCGCTTTCGGCAGCCGATATCCCTTATGTTTTTCCATATTGTCGGGTGCCATACCCTCTCGACGTCTTACCGAATTTTACAATTTAGTGTCGCATTGCCTGTACCGCAGAATGACAACTACTCCCTATAGTTGTGAAGAACAGACCCGGTCCCTCTGAGTTTATCAGCAGTATTGAATGGAGTGAGTTTAGAGAAATTTGCGGGGTTTCCGCTAAGCGGCTTCTAACTCCAGAGCGTGCATGGTATTCTGCCATATCGGTGTCAAGCATAGCCCGATTACTGGTGGTTTACGTGCGATCTGATCCCGGGGACTGTTATGATTTATTTCTACGCTTGAGAATGCTACATCTTCCCAGTACGCGGCATCTTTAAAGGAGTATAATTTTTCCTTCTAACCCACAGCAAACAATAAGCCGGACATTAATTCACGCTCTGCTATATTTCTTGCTCTATTCTGACGGCTAGGCCCCTCTTTAGGCCAACCACTATACATTCTAATGAACCTAAGACGGAGGCGAGTTGAGGCTCGTGCGAATCAACTCCATGTTTCTAGGGGATATAGACGTTGAGCGATAAGAAGATGCTACACTTGGCAACCTGATATCATGCTTGCAGCAGCACTGGAGGCAGTCTCAACTTTCCACTGTTGGCTTTGCGCGTTGCTTAAGGGTAAGTTAATTTTCCTATGAGTTTTCGTTTGTCTCTTTCTTCTGAGATGCTCTATCGGCAGCTACAGCACAGCACAATCGGCGGTTCAGATTCGAAATAACACGATAACTATCAAACCTCCATTTTCGACCGCTGATGGAGCAAGAAACTTCCATTCTCGCTTCTTATACGGGTGGGTAAAATGATACTGCAAGCCCTCACTCCAAGATTACCAGATTTGCGCATCCCAGACTCCATTTAAAAAAAGAAATCACATACACTAACCTTCTCTTAGAATGCTAGATAATTTCTAGATCACCTAACTCTGCCCGCTCACATTCATCAATGGAGGCCGTTTGCTAACAAGCCAGAGTCCAAAACGCACCGGTGGTGAGAAGGGTTATCGAATGACTATCATTCGACGGATGGTGATATAACAAGCCTCAAGAAACCTTGAAAATACAACCGGGTGCATGGAGTACACAGTACAATTTTTGTCCATTTTTACTTGCTCTGTACAGAAAGTGAGAAGCATTTGAAGCGGCGCTGGCCCACCGCAAGGTATAATATCTTTTGCATACAAAAGCCCTTGTCTTAGCAGCAGGCAGGAGCAGTGCCGTACAATACAGTGCCACACGGCGGCGGCAGGGGAAGAATTAGTCACAACTCCATCCTAGTTGGACAGAAGAATCTGAAGAGTTAGACTGTCCTGGAAGGCCTAAGGGAGACCTATTTTCTTTTGATTTCCTTTGTAAGTTTTCCAACAAAAAACTCGTTGAATTTTGCCTGATCAAGGAGCTCCAATTTTAGTGCGTTCCGGCCCCTGCCTGTTACCAGCCAACCTCTACCTCCCAAAATCCCAATCCAATCAATCCGCGAGACGCTCCACCACCCCCCACTGGAAAATGGTAACTTCAAGGAGGTACCTACCGGTAGTTCTAGCAGGATGAGATCGGGGTTTGCGTGCATGTGGCACACCGCTGTGGATGAATGGTGGGACCCTTGCATATAGGCTTAAGATCTAGCGGGGCAGCAGAAATACGGGGCAACGACGGCCGAAATAATGCACTGTCCAACGCCACCTTCCTTCCTTCCTTCCTTCCTTCCTTCTAGAAGAGTCGTGAATAATGGTGCGGTTTCGGTGATAGTGAGCTCACGGGGTTAAACGCCCCGCATTAAATGTTTGTACGACATTGCGAGATAGTGGGTGCTTATCAATAGTAGCCCCACTTGCACAAAATCTCCCAATCAGTTGCTCACTATCACTTCTCCCAATTCGAATAGCTACAGCTAGCTAACGGTAAATGGGAGCTGCGGTGGACCAACCTTAGGCTGGTGAGAAATACCCACCAACACAAACATCTATTATATCAGAACACACATATCGAAACCCGGGTAAAACGTTTTCCACAACCCCTGAAAAAAGCGTGTATCTCCGACCATCACGTCTCCCGCTACGATAACCGTGAACCCCTGGGGATCGACTGGGCGGGAAGGACCCTTACATCACATCACTATAACCGTCGGTGGGGTATCAATATAAGCCCCACAATGTCCCCCTGAAATGGGAAAGAGAAAAAAAGCATAAAATCTCCTTCCTCCTTTTCCGCTCTTCAATTCGAAATAAAAAATGTCTTCCTCCTCTACAGCTTCATTGCCATCATCGCTATTACCAGACCTGCAAAGAACACAAACACAACCCACAAACCAACGATATGACACCTCCTTCAATAACTCAAACGGAGACGGAACTCCTCTTCCTCCTCCAAGACGCATAGCCGCCGCCCCCCGCCCACGCCCCCGCCCTCCGCACGCTGCGACGCCCTGTCCATCCCTGCAAAGCCGACACCAGTTCTGCGCGAGTGGGGCGACATGCCCCTTCGGTCACAATGGGGATGAGTACTTTGAAAACCGCGGCGTGAGGTATTGGTTTATTGGCGGGCGGCGGGTGGAACGTAGGGTTGATGGTGATGAGGGTGGGGAGATGGAGCTTTGGGGGGACTTTCGGGGTGTTGGGGTGGGGGAATATGAGGTTGAGGATGGAGATGAGGGGGAGGGGGAAGATGGCTGGGGAGTTGGTGGGGAGGGGTATGAAGGGGAGGAGGGGGGAAGATGTAAAAGGAGGAAGGTGGAGTGAATTGAGGATACCGGTATTGTGGGCTTGGGAGCATGGTAATAATTATTATAATGTACTCTTATTATTATTATTTTTGATCTCGGTGGGAGTGATATGGTAGAATACGAGTTAAATGGGTGGATTGCCTTCAGCATACCGGTATTGTAATTTACTATACTGTGCCTGTAAAAGAGTGATTCAAGACTGGCCAGAATCATCTGCTGATTCATGTAGGGGTTTTTTTGTGCTGACCACCAGCTGTACCTGCCGTACTTGGGTCCTACTGTGCTGTATATAATAGTATAGTACGGCACCAGACTGTGTCAGTGTTGTCTGGCTCACACTGCATTTTCTGGAAGGTAGAATGATCTGTATGGTGGATACGGTGCCGCAGGTAGCAAACGGCTTTCTCTCACAGCAATTATTGTAATCTCACGGCGCGCAAGTGACGCGTTGCCTGAAGAAGACGACCTGTTGCCGGTGGTGTGGTAATGTTTTTTGGTGTGGCGGGGTGAATCAAGGTCTCAATAATCCCGATCTCGCTTGGCTTTGCTTGACCACAGCATTTCGGGGCTCGACAGTGGGGCGAAGAAGGAAAAAAAAAGACAGTACTGTACCGGTAAATCTACAAAGATACCGGCACATTCCGAGCCTACGAGTATAATCTTCACCATGCATCAAGCCATGTTCCCTCTCATCCTCGATAACTGGTTGATCAAGCCGTAATACCCCTCCCTCCCTCCTGCCCAGCCGGTTCCTTCGACACGCTCCTCACTCTGCGTTTCCCTATCCAATGACCCCCGGCTCCTCTCCACCTCTTGTCCACTACCCCCTTCCTTCTCCAGTCTCTCTGCCTCCCGTCTAGCTTCCTCCTCGCCAATCTTCCCTTCTAGCGCTTCGACAACAGCGTTCCTAGCGGGTCCTTCAACCGTGCCTTCAAAAAGCTTACACAGCTCCCGTAATTCCGCCACCTTCCGTCTTGCACCGTCGAGGTCCCCGGTTGATAAATGGTAAAGGACATCTTCAACGGGATGACTCCCCGAGATCTTTTTCGCGCCCCGGAGCGCACGGATGGGAGATGGGGTGCGGGGTATGGGTTCAATGTTTGGTGGTGCCAAGTTATCTTGTCCCGCTCCTTCCTCCTCACCGGGACCCTCGAGCGTCCACTCCATCGCGTGTCCAAAAACCTTAACCACGTCCTCTAAACGCGCGCGCACGCGTGAAAGCATGCGGAGTTTTTCTAGCACCTGTAGTTCTTCCCTCCCCACCTCCCCCTCGTTTTTTTCTTCTCCAAGGCGTAGCTCGCGCACGCACCCGTCTAAATCTCCGTTTAGCGACGCGGCGAGAGAGACAACGTCGCTGCGGAGTAGGTCCACCTCGTACCCGAGTCTTGGCGCAAGCCGGAGGATCTCGTCGGTTTGTGATTGGAGGGTGGAAATGAGGGTTTGCGTCTGTAAGTCTAGGGTTGAGAGCAAGGTTGTTGTCTTCGAGGAGAGGGCTGAGAGGGGTTCGGCATTTGTGGGTCTTGGAGTACTTGCTGGGTTGAGGTTTGGCGGTGGGAGGAGGGGTGGGAGGGTGCTGTTTAGGTAGGTCCTGGTGGAGAAGGTTGGGGAGAGGAAAGGTTTTAGGAGCGGGTCCGAGAGGATGAGGTTTTGTGGAGGTGATGTCGATGTTGTTGTCGGTGGCGGGGGGTCTGGCATGGTTGAAGGGTGGTTATATTTCGTTGTGAAAATGCGGTACCGTGGAGAGGGGAGAGACTCGCAGAATGAACTTAACTTATAGGCAGGGTAATTCCGTATCATACCATAGAACAAGGTCGGCGGGGAGTACAGTAGCAACCATCTCCCAAGGCTTGGGTTTCTTCCTCCGCAACCCTCACTGCAGTAGCCACCTGCCATGATATTATCATATTATTATGATACAGCTTCATGAACGTTTATCAGCCCTCATCTTCCCGGAGGAAGAGTGACAATGTAATGCCCATAATTATGGAGAAGCAGGAGGAGAATGCTGTGCCATTATCCATTTAATTTGTTCCCCTCCTCGCTCCGCCGCTAAAGTGACTCCCGGCTCCATAGAGGAAAGGCCCTCCCCACTCGGACATTTCTACAGTTGGGCTTGGCTTACTTTATGACTTACTACCCACGTCTTCCTCTTTCTCCTCTTCTCCTTCTTCTCTGGCTATCGTCTATATACAAACTCGCCACCCCTCCCGCATACTCCACCACATCACTCGTTGGACACCCTATTATTCAGACATCTCTCTTTACTCATATTACGGGTGACCCCACTGCAGCTCTCTTTTGCACTGTGGCAATTTCTCATAAATTTTCTTATAAAATCCACCACATTTTTCCTTCTTCTTAACTTCTTACCCTCGTTTACTTGCTCTTTAAGCTCCCACTTCCCCCACACGGTTCTGGGGGTTCTCTTATTTCCTTACACATACTTCTCTAGTACTAGGCTCTTGCGCTGGTGGGAATAATGGGTCGACGAGAGTTCATGAGAGACCTTGAAGTGGTGAAAGATTCAGGCTTCGAGGGGCTGACTAGTGAGCCCCCGATGAGGTGTATGAGTACTTGCATCTTAGAACTCTGACTTCACCATGGGCAGATATCGAGCGGGGTGAAGATGACGGTAGCTCAAAATTCACATTTACTTCCAAAGATCTCATCAACAAGGTTAACATTACTGTTTTTGTCCCAAGTCTGTCCCCTCCCCGCCGCGATGCCATATTTATTTAAACTTTAGCTGACGGAGGAGTCCAGATCTGGATGAATACCCGAAGGCACATAAATACGTCATCTATGTTACTAGTGATGGCGCGCCAGAAAATTTCACTTCCTCGCTAGAAAGAGTGCAGGACGGCTGCTCCGGTCGCGATCTCCCACATTTATTCGAGAGGATTGTGGGAGCGCTGAGCCCCAGCCCGGATTTCATAGGCGAGAGCTCGGATGATGAGGGCGAGGATACAGAGCAGGAATCTGACCTGGGTTGGGAGGCAGATATATGGATTGGTGATGCGGGTGACCTTCCCGGTGATGAAGGTTCGGGGTTCAAGAACTGGGACGGGGGCGCCCCGACGAAGAATTTCACTCGAAAGCTAAAACTCCGGCTGAAGGATGACCTCCGCCAGGTCCATCAAGCAGGGTTCAGAGTCGGTGTGTTTGGGGATTTCAGAGGGGAAGCATTCTACATCACCATTAGCATTCGGATATCCAAGTTGGGAATCTCGGACGAGGCCATGGCGTCCTGGCTACTCGATAAAGATAAATACTTTGTTGTCATCATCCATTACACGAATCTTTACAAGACTCTTGAGTGGCTTCTACAGCAAGAGAATCGAAGTCAGGTTAGTCGGGAGTTGCAAATGTGGGCTGGACTATCGATGAGTTATAAACCTAGTTTGTCCGAATGCATTCGGGTGTTCACCAAAGTTAAAGGTCGCAGTCCTGCTAGCCTTGATGGAGTAAAGGAACGGGAGACCGGGGCATTACATTCGTTCTTCATGAGCAATGCCATTACAGAGTTGTTGAACTCGAGGCTCGTCTCCTTGGTGAGGTACCGACTCCAGGAGGATCTGAGCTGGGAAGGGGCCGAGGCACTCTTCAAAGGTAGGCTTGATTGAAGGCATACTACTGCCCCAATGGGTAACATGAGCACAGATATCGCGACTTTCCCCGCCGCCTCAGCAACGGAATTCAAAAAGTGCTACGATATACGGTCAGAATCTAAAACCGCCCTAAAACCGATTGTTGCGGCAGATGCTCTTTCGAAGGAGGGATTCCGCGGCATAGAGAGCTCGTTTCCACTGATTGCGATGCAGTACGCTCTCCGGCATCTCGTTCGATGTACAGAATTCTGCCTTGTTTGCCATGATAAAATCCAAACCGATTTTGAGGCAATGAGGCCATATGTCTGTGATTCTCCATTGTGCTTGTATCAGTACATGTCTTTGGGGTTCGGCCCTAGCGTTGAGAGCGATATACTCACTCAGCCGACGGTTGTGGACCTGTTGGTTAGCTTTTGCTATAGCGCGGCGGAGGCTCTGAGATTACAGACTTTCCCAACCGGGATGAACATCCTCGTTCCGTCAGAGTCAAACCACCAGGCGAGATACATAGATTCCGCTAATTGTGTTGTCTTCCCCACCTCCTTTAAGTCTCCTCTTGTCAAGGTGGGGGATTGGATATACTTTACTAGGTGTAAAGATCGCGCGCCTTGCCATCTAAGGGTTACGGAGGTCTATTGGCCAGAAGTCCATGTTGGGCCACCAATCGATGTGCCATCGGTTCCTTACAATCCGCTATCGGGTTCTCCACCGGCGCATATGGTTCCTCCGTTATATAATTCCACACGGGGCTTAGGATTTTCTGGTTCCGTTTATATTCACAACGGAGCATTTGACGATATGAACATTCAGATGAAACGTATGGCGATCACTCGATTGCTAGATTTGTTACCCTCTGTTGCTGAGATGAGAACATGGTTGAAGTCAAATTCTTTGTCGGGACTCGACGCTAGCTTAAAGACTTGGGTTGACAGAATCCTGCCTTCATCCCTTAATATCCTACGCTGGATCATCGCAAGCAACCGCAGTTGTATCGTCCCGGCAGGTCACGAATTGGGCATAGATGGGCTCCCCGTCACTGTGGGGGAGAGTGGGTCCATGGTTTTGGGGGTGAGGGATTGCTTACAATTCAGATTTGCTATGGGTGCCCCGGATAAGGAGCAGAGATTCGTCAATAGCGTGAAAGAAGCGAGGGTCCGGTTAAACCTATCATGTACAAATCCCTTCTTCCAATTTTTCTCAAAGTTCCATATCATTAATTGTTACAGATCCGACTCTTTTCGCTTTCCACGGGTCTCCACTGCCAAATTGGCATTCCATCGTCCGCTCCGGACTTCACTACGAATTCATAGCTAATGGGAGGGTGTACGGTAACGGCGTATACCACAGTTTAAGTATGACAGTTTCACTAGGCTATGCCACCCGCTTGGCAGCCCGTTCAATTGTGTCCTATCAGGCTTCCACAACTCAGCCGATAACTAATCCTTCAGGCTACCCGGGGGACTTCTACAAGTTAGAGACAGTTCACGGGTGGTTGAAGAGCATCCTGAATATCCAGAGCGCCGTCTGTTTGAATGAGATTGTCAATGTGCCAAAGGAGTTTGTCTCCTCGTCGCCATATCTAGTTGTTGGTAAATTAGATTGGATTCAGACGAGATATCTGTTTGTCAAGGTCGTTGGCATAAGCACTCAACCACCGCTAACTCCTCTTGGTGATAAGGTGGAGTACCTCAAACAGGACCCTCTGTTTTCTCCAAGTGGGGATCTGGAGAAGAAGTTGCAGATACCAATCCTAGGATCTAGGTGTCGGGATAAGAAGGTTCCTTCGCTTGTGAGCGCTCCACCTGAAAGGCCGCTGCGACGCGGGGGGGCGCGCGCAGTGGCCCGTAGGCATGTTGGGGAATCGAGCGCCCACACGCTGGGCCTGCGAACGTCCCCACCCAACTCCCCGGATGGGGGTACTCCCGATGGAAGCTCGATGGTCGCTTCCGCCACGAATCCTATAGATGCCGAAAATGACGACGCCAGAAGCGACACCACCGATACCACCGACGTGATGGCCTACTTCTCGGACGAGGAAGAAGAACAGGAAAGCATGGAAAACAAGAGCACCCCACTACTATGCTCCGGCACAGGCGTGACTCTCTTCCAGCCTGACACCCACGACGTCTCGTCAGTCGTGCTCCTCCCACCCCCAACCTACGCAAGCCCCGTCGGAACCCGCCGTCTAACAGCTGACTTGCACCACCTCCTCTCTTTACAGAAGAAATACCCCCCCGGGGAGCTAGGCTTCTACATGGACCCATCTTCAGTTTCAAATGTCTACCAATGGCACATAGAACTGCACTCATTCCCACTAGACATTCCGCTGTCAACCGATCTAGCCGCCAAAAACCTCTCCTCTATCCTCTTAGAGTTCAGATTCGGCCCCAACTTCCCTATGTCTCCACCCTTTGTGCGCGTCGTGCGACCTAGGTTCCTATCCCTTGCCGAGGGCGGTGGCGGTCACGTTACCGCGGGCGGGGCGCTATGCATGGAGTTATTAACCAACTCGGGATGGTCCGCCGCGAGTAGTATGGAGAGTGTGCTCTTGCAGATTCGCATGGCTATTACATCGGAGGTTAAGCCGGCGAGGCTCGTGCCTGGGGTTGTGAGAGATTATGCGGCGGGTGAGGCGAGGGATGCGTATTTGAGGGCTTGCCGGGCGCATGGGTGGGAGGTTCCGCACGACTTCTTGAGGATGGCTTAGTGTATGAACCCGAACCGAATTGAGAAATGGAGTGAGTTTTAGTGAAAGTCGGTACCTGCCTTTACAATAATGATTATTTTTATTTTTATTTTTATTTTGCCTCTCCTAACCCGTTCGTCCGAGATTATTGCCTTGTTTTTTTTGCATACAGAATTTTCTAGGCTCTTTTCACAAGATCGGCATGCATATTGGTTAGCTGCTTGACAACATGGGTTAGCTGTCATGTATAGATCAAGGCTTTGGCTGGGGCACTAGAGCAGCATTAGATGGCAATACGAAGAAAGGATAGTAGAGGTATCTGATGGAGGTTCGCTAACAATCGTGTGCTCGGATGTGTTGACGGGTGGATTCGATAGTCATTTATTACTAGGTAAAAGGACCGTGCCAATCTAGGCTTTGATCCTTACGGCAGTACATTCCCGAGGTACGCCAGCTCAACCTTCCTATCCCGCAGTACATCTGGAAAGTACTACCCGCGCGACCTGTGAGTACCCCACCACAGGGACTGGGGGCCCGGCCAGAACACAGCTATCTTCAAAGTACTATACAAAAGAAATCCACCTCCGGCACCCGTAAATCGCTACCGGGGACAAGGATGCAGCCCCATCCAAGCCCATATACCGGCAGGCCGGTCGCGCAACCCAACAAAGGAAATGTCCATGCCGCCCCTTCGTCGAAAACGATACCCAGGGCACCCTACAAACCCCACGCCTCTTAGCCACAATACACCAACCACCCACAGTACGGGCTCAGCCACACAAGGCTCAGGCGCCTTCTGCGACGGGTGGAGAGGTTGTGGTGTCTTTTTCTCTATGGAGGTTGCTAGCTACGGTTCGCCTTAAGTAGTGAAACTCTGCTTGTACATGTGATAGCCCTATGTCTCCGCATATGCCCTAGAACGTTCCTGATGTCCACCCTCTGGTGTTCCTCTATACATGTGAGCGTTCTCCGTGCCTCCGCTATCTCTGCGCTCAGGCAGTGCTCCACTACTGGGGTTATTAGGCCATCAGTATCAAAGAACGGCCGCGTGTTGTTTTAATTCTCTAATATAACCCCCGCTAACCCCTCCTCCCCCAGCACTCATAACTCGCGTATGCTTCGGAGATGGTATGATAAGTGATCAGAGGACCAGGATTAAACGGAGAATCATCTATGATCACTCGGCTATATCCCACCTTATTATCCAGAAAGATATATGATCTATCATACCATTACAATACCGTTGCACTTTCCAGCCGGAATGCAGCTTTAAAAAAAAGGAAAGGGCCACTCGCAACGACCCACAGGAAATGAAAATGAAAGAGACTGCTAAGTTAAATCAGTTATGATATACTTTTAAGACCCGGAACTGGCTTTGGCAAGAGGAGAAATGTGAAGCTGCGGCAAAATGCGGGTACGCATGAAAAACACTGGTCCTTTCCTTCCTTCATATTGGAGACTGGTGAATAAGTAGAACACAAATACCACATCCTGATCCCTCCGTGGATCACTACACCTATCTATAGGATTTAAACATTCTGCCCACAAGTCTCTCATGTTGGAGAGAAGTGTAAACAATCTCCCCATGGTGGGGCTCTTGGTTTTAGTGGATAATGCTAATTCCCGTAAGGTTCCATTATGAAAGGAGTATTAATGAAGTTGTATGTAGTTGTCCCAGGGGCACAGAGGAGAGGGGTGAAGTGTTAAGCCGAGCTATTGCCGAGCCAGTTTTTATGATACATTGAACTTGGAAATTAAATATTATAAACAAAATCAAACTGGCCTGAGAACTAAACTCTATGCCCTAGAAACCCCCCACCCATATACGGCGTAAGAGGCTTAGCACACGTTCGAAAACTTTGCATTATACTAAAATCGTTTACCCCTGCCGGTTTCCGGACCTCCCATCCTCCCGAACTTAGGTCACATCCAGTCACTCGCACATCATGTTGAATTTAGTGTAGCAACGCGCGATCGTTTCAACCGAGAAGTGATAATAGCCAACAGTCAAGATCATAGATTTCCTCAAACTACTACTACTAGAATGATAGGAAAGATATAGACAAGCTATATAGTGAGGTGGCTGAGTTCTGCTTCTACTACCAGAATTCCGCAACAAAGAACAAAGACATTCAAAGAAAGCATATAGGAACAAGAGGAATAATAGAGAAGTTCTGAACTGGTTCCCGGTTTGGGAACAGAAATATATAGAATCAAAAGAAGCATTTGGGAGGAGAAAGAAACCTTATTCCGACATTTAGCGTTTATCGACCGTGCAAACTAGCCACCTTTGGTTCTTTCGTTTCTTTCCCTTCCGGTGTCTTTCGTACCCGCGCCACTGAGTTGAGGTCGCACACATAGGGTAGCAATTCCCGCATCAAAGTATCTAACTTTAACTCGGTCGCTCTAGTAGTAATTTAGTATATCACCCCTTCCACCCTAAAGCCGGGCCCAACTTCAATTCCCCGAAACGAATTCTGATCTATTGGTAAATGCTGCTTCTAAGCTCCTTTTTTATTAGTGTAACCTCTAGCCACCTTTATCACTTTTTATTTCTTCTTTTCTCTCTCGTGATCACCCACAAAGACTGGAGCAACTAAACCCATGCATATGTTACTCTATGGGCATGGATTACCTTCCCCCTTTTGCTTTTCAGACCCCCGGATTTTGTTCCAGTTTCCATTATTGTGCCGACCCCGAGAAGCCTTGCCGTTAGCACTTAACTCGCTGGCCGAATTCCGGCGCCCAACACCACATCCCATTCGAAAGTGCTTACCGAGCTACTCCATTTTCCGCATAGGGAGCATGCATTGTGACAGTCCCTACAGATTTTGAACGCACCCCGCTCGATATGCAGCATGGATGAAAATGCTGGGGAAAAAAACACCTAGATTATTTCAGGAACACCAGCACTTGGCAAGCTCACTTCGAGCCTAATATCAGGGTAGTCGGTTCAGATTAGAAAGCTCAAAGGCTTCGATTCCGGTATATATCTCCCCGAACTCTCGGTGAAGTTTCCAACTCTATTAGTGCCTCTGCATAAAAAACCTCGTAATCCAACAAATAGGGGCTATCCCTTGAGATCCGTGCAGTCTCACCCGAGGACTGGGGACCGGGAATACTGTTGACAGAACTGAAACGGGCAGGCTTTGGGCGCGGGGAAAGAAAGGGGAAGCGGAATAAATTGATTTATGCCAACTCCTCTCTATGATTTGTGGTTAAGTTGATCCATCCCTGGGTGTTGAAAAGTTCTGGGGATACAGCTCTGAGAGCGGTTCGACTTCAGCCAGAGGTTCGGCCGAGTCGGATTCACCCCCCGGGGAGGGGAGTGGATACAATGCCCGAGAACAGACCAGGCTGAGATTCATGTCAGCAAGGTGCGGAAGGAAAATACAAAGCAAACATTAATAGCAATGAAGGTTACTCCCAAGTGGATCATTTGCACAGGCCTATAATTCGTTCGGGTCCCCCCAAATAAACCTTCACACCACCAAATTCTATCTTATCCTATCCCTAACGATAGCTGTCAATCTCACACCCAATCACAATCCTGTCTTGCCTACCAGATAGCCCTTGTCTAAGACATAAAGGTGGAAACTTGATCACAGATTGTTTTCCGACATTACGAGCTGCACGAAAGGGCGACTGAAACAGTGGTGAGATAAAAAGACTCTAAAAAGGAGGGGAACTCAATCAACCTGCCAAGTCCTTGAGTCATTTATCAAAACAAACGAACGAATACGTGAACCAGAAAGACTCCCTCTACCCCTGCGGCTCAGAGCGGAACTAGCAATATTCTCAGCCTTGTGCGCCGCAGGACAGATGTTCCCGTTGATTAGAGTTCGAAGACTATCAAGGCGAAAGCCCGATCGAATGATATCTTGTGATTTGCCCCCGGGCTTCGGGAACCTACCATGACGAATGTAACATCGGTGACCCACCTAGCCTGTTCGCCAATATGTTTCACCCGGCTCCCGGCTATGAATTGAAATCACATTTCCCCCCATCTCGCAACTAACGGCCGCCCCACGTGCCCCGATGAACACGGAAATAGAATCAACTAGGCATTGTGAGCCATCAACCACACCGCCCAAAAGAAAACATGCGTGCTAGGACGCTATCTCTCCTCATACTGTGGGCATCTCACATGCATTTTAGTGATCCGCCTTTTGCGAATGCTTCCAACGGAACATATTTCCGGATATCGTCAAAGATGGACACCACAACAAACAACCAGTGCTAGAAAACCAAGCATCTAGCAAAGCTCGCTCCAGACCAAGAAGGATCTTCTGGAGTATCCACTATGGGTCTTGTTAGCCCACTTACTATGTCTCAATGAGAGCGTATCAAGTTAGCTTATATTTCTGCACAATTCTGTTTAGTAGATCATCCAATGAGGAAGGTCGATTCATGTCAGAAAGTTGCATCAGGCATGATGCCCCCTTCCCTCAAAACTCATATTTTGAAACCCCCAGACTATCCAAGCCCAGCTCCCTAAGGCTTGTATAATACTGCGGGTATCACGAACCCACGTTTCATGCATCTTGTCAAGGAGGGGAAACCATCTGAAGGTGCCTCAATAAATGCACCTACCGAAACTAAGGCCCAGATTAATGCAGTCCCTAAAACTTACACTATGGCTCCCCCTCTTTTTGCTCAATCTCCACACAATGACGCCCAGGACAAATAACTCCCAGCTTTGAGGATGCCTCCTACCGGTAGTTACGCTCAATCTCAGTCGGCAAAAGTCCCCGTGAAACGGAGCTTCCCTTTGACAGCGATTTCCGTGGCCTCGGGGGGGGTATTGCGCAATCAGGTTTGTGTAAGGGAGGGACTCATTCCATGGTGGGGAGGGATTCCCCTCCACGCGGACTTTTGCCAAGTGGTTGTGTGTGCTTGTAGATACTAGAGGGCTCCGATTACATAATCGTTCCGAAAGTCACTCGATATTCTTCCCCTCAGTGCCCTCTGTATTGTAGATTTGTAGTGGTTTTATTATTCAAAATGGTCTTGCCTGCCCACTTCAGCTTGAACAACTCAGTGGTTTAAATTTGAGTCACTTAGCACATAGGATATGCATATGCTGCACAAAGGAACGCTGCTGACTCCCCAGTTGCCCTATATGTCACATCGACACGCGTGACTACTTTGCCTATGTATGGTTTCGCCCCATTTTCTCGAAGTACATGTACAGCAACCCGTATTATACCATTACCCTTGCATTCCATTATCAATTTCGACTAATGGAATAGCATGCACAAGGCAAAAAGCGCTCTTTAGATGCGAGTAGTACATTGAAGATAGAAATGAGGCTGATCGCATCCATATACTCTCCCCTTGCGTCCTCCTCCTTCCCCCGTCTCCACCCCCACCATTAAGATCAGTTAACGCACAAAATAGATACATCATAATACGGGAGCCCATCCCCACAATGTAAAATTTCGTCGTCTCCAGGCCCAAGGGACATGCACTATTTCTACACCTTAAACTCTCACGTTATCTCCCGTCGTACAACCTTCCCAGTCCCAGGACACAAAACAAACTGGGAATCCTTCTCAGCCGAACCTTAGACCGCTCCTACAGAACTCCAGCCCCCCCACACTAGTTACGGAAGGCCTGGGGTCAGGCCCAAGATGATAACCGACTGGCGAACCCTCCACCCGAGTGATACCCAATGACCACGGTTGCTTCCCCTGCTGCGGTACAACACCAAAAAAGTGCAAAAAATAATACCGTCCATCTCGCCGTTAGTCCATCTCACTGATCCTATTTCTGTCACGTAATACTTGATATAGTATACTCTCCCCCCACATGTTGTGCTTGTATCAAGTGTAGGTCTGAGAAGATTTGCGAACTAACCTTTTGCGGTCCGCACACAAAAAGGGGATAAAAAACATGATATTTCTCGACGAACATAAATCCCATGACCGCTCAAGCCTAAATCCCATCCCCCCCTCGTATCGGGTGCCGTACATAAGCTTATGGTACACCGAGAGAGGAACGCATGGCACATCTATCGATTCACAGCAGCGGGAAGATGCAAAAAAAAAAAGCAAAAACTGGTCCGTGCTTTTCGCTGCTATGCCTTGAACCGACACCGCGGTGTGAAGCATGGCATAACGTTCGGTAACGCCAAAACAGCACAAGTCGAAATAGAAACTTTAACACCACCTTCCCCGCATTTTTTTCTTTCGTTGTCCTCCCCAAGTTAGCGCAGTCAGTGCCACAAGAACGAGAACGAGGGAAAGAGAGATGAAGATGAAGCAAAAGGGGCTTCCGCCGTGGAACGATAATGAAAAGAAAAGAAAAAGAAAAGCTGTAGCCTTGCCCGCATCATACCTGCATGTCTCAGAAGCACAGCTACTGCACGGTACATTGGGGAGGGGGGGGGGGGGGAGAAATTTATCAATTTCCTTCGCACAAGAGGATCCTCGGCCAAATCTCTCCGAGTCTCCCGTAAGAATCGTACTTAGTAACCTTCTCCCTTATTCTGGATTCCTACTGGTTCGGCAAGGCTCCCGAAGGGGCTCAGCGAATGAAGTGCCTAAGATATAAAGTGGACTGCATGTTACGGAAAGTACTACTAGATGTAGAACAGATACTTGCGCTTTGGGGAGCCTAGCTCTTCGCACCTTCGAATGAGTTTAGCATACGAGGCTGACGGATACACGGTTCTAGTACTGGTATGGATAGGCAGACGCAAGGGCTATATTTCTAAGCTAATCCTAGCTGCGGAGGGACGTTAGTGGCAAGGTAGTTAGTACTCATGGCCGTTGAAGCGTCGCCCCTATCGTCACCGATGAGGGAGGAAACACAAGGCGAGTGAGAGCCCGTGAAGTGGCAAATCTAGTATACCCACCCTCACTCCGCCTGCCCATCACAATAAACCAATTGTAGACATATCCCATGGTCCCACCCGGCATAGCCACAGTATCTCACCTGGAAACTGAAGTCCCGCCAGAATATGAAAGGGCGAAGCATAATGTTCATCCCGAGCAGGAGTCGTGGGTATGATAAGATGGGACCTGTAGTGGTGTGAATATTCCTTTATAGATTCTCAATTGCTAGCTATACAAGGGTTAGCTTAGGGCAGCTCAAAAAAGTCCCGGGATAGGCCGACGTCGGCAAAACGTCGCTTGGGAAAGTCGGGGAGGGGAAGATTTCCCGCGCGCCAGGCGCTCAGCCCCAGACCGGTCCTGACTGATGAGAGCACAGTAGTGGTGGTACTGGTACCCGGGTCGGGACGAAAAAAGTGTGAAAAAAAGGAACAGCAAGCTCCCATGGCGCAGCACTGAGGAGACACAAACAGCTCGGAGTGAGCACCAAACACACCACATATCTCACCGGACGCCGGATCGGTATAGCCAGGACAGTGTATTGAATTAATCATCAATAACAAGATATCCCAAACCAATGATCAAAAATTAGTTTCGGTACAAACCGGCCCCCAGAACCTCCTCAGAACCTCTAGGATTCGCGATTTGGTGATCCGGGTTTCTAATTTCTGGACCCCTAGCTTTCTATCCATAAAGTTTATTTATTGATCAACACAATCCCTGCTTTGCCACTAGTTTTCCCCACCCGAGTAGATATCATCCTCGGTGTCAGAGCTGTGGGGGCGAGGGTTGGTTGATCTGCGCATGGAAGTCAAAACAAGCAGTTGAGCCTCTCACGCCAAAAGTTTGGCTCTTCTAACAATTACCGTGTCAGTCAGGGATGCGGTGGGGGAGTAGCACCAGCAAAAAGTACCGACTGAAGAGCAATTGCCAAGATTAGCGAATAACAGGATTATGCCTTGCCCTGTGACTATCATTTCTTCCTGATCACACAAACATGCTTTTAGTTCACCGGTGTCTGGTTTGGGTACAATTGTATGTGACAATTTGGCAATGAATAAATCAATGCAACTCCTAGCATATATTTACCGTGACCCAATTTATCGGGCTATCCCTAGGACCGTGTCCGCCCACTAACTTCCTACTCTTTCTTGGTAATATTTTCGATGCCATTGCCCAGGGCGTTTTTGACTGGGGGTTTTGGAATTAGTTTAGACTTCGGATGTACCGGCAGAGAAGGCAAACAGATGGCATACCTGTACTAAAAACACTGCTGATGGGTTCACCTCCCTTCTTGATCTCACTCTCCTGGTTTTCGACGCGATCTCCGAAGGCACTATTTTCGACGCGATTTCTGTTATTTAGGTAATCTAGGCCACCGTCACGCTCCTGGTTGAGATTGGAGGACTTCTCGTATGCCTTCCCAAAGGCCTCGGTCCCAGCCAACACGCCAGATTTCAAAATGCGGCTGGGGTCACCCCCCGCAAGACCCCCACCCCCCTCCGAATCCTGATCCTCATGTCCGCGAGAATAACTGTCTACTCCCTCGCGTCCATGGTTCCCATATTCGCGTGACCGAGACTCGGCCCCGTCCCGGTTCCCGCTATTCTGATTGCATTCCCCATAGTCGTCATCGTCCAGTCTGGTGCGGTGTTCGTTGTTGTTGTCACCCTCGTCAGGGTCACGCCCCTTTCGTCCGGACGACTCTCGCTGCTCGGAATCTCCGCCATACTGACCTTTGCTATCCCGACCTTGCCGCTGACGGTACCGGCCACTAGATAATCCGTTATCGTAACCGTGTCCGCTGTTCTCCGAGCCCCTGTCGTTCCGGTTTAACGATTTGTAGCTTGCAGAGTAAGCCCGGTCGCTATCCCGTGTGATGTCGCTAAATCCTCCGAATGACATTGCTGCTGTTGTATATAGTTGCAAGTATTAAGATGCCTCGCCAAATCAAGGGGATGGATGACTGTGAAAAATATTGAGATGTTGGCAGCTTATGGATAGATTTCGGTTCCAGATTTCGTCATGTTGACCGACCCGATTGGCTGTCTCTCCCTTCCAAGATGGGATCTTGCTGCGGGAGAGAAAAGCAGAAGTGTCTTGGCTTACATCTTCTGACATGATAAGCGAGGCGAGAGCACACCCACAAGGCGTCCCCCACAAGTCAAATCCAAAAGCACCCACCGCTTGTCGGTTAGGACTACTCCTCTATGTCAGATCTCAAACATGAAGATATCATCCCCCCGATAAACCCAAGGCTTCCTAACACCACATCTAACAGACCTTCACCTCTTAGATTAGGCCACACTCAATTATTGCTTAGCATGAAGAACGCATATGATACCCTATTTTGCAAACCTCTTCAGCATTAAAATCCTCGTCATAAATTATCCCTAAGGCTAAGGAGAAAATCGGCCCTCGATCCAAAATCCTCCGCATCCTATGATAATTTTCCTAGGCAAAAAGTATCCGGAAACAGGGGTTTGCAAGATATATGGCAAAAAATCCGTGCGTATCATAAATTCACCACTCGTATTTCCGGATACTTGTAGCCTTGTTTTCGTTCATGCTACTGCCCCCTCGAGGAGGGTTTCGGATACATCTTGCTTTGGACAAGTGCTTTGCCCATCTATGGAGAGGGTCATCTGAAGCTGGAGGACATAAAGGAGTTTCAACCACAACTCCGATGGGAATTATGACTCTATTAGTCTAGATAATAGGGCAGAAGATTCACTATGCATTAATAGAAAATACCCCAAGTGTTTATTTGTGGTGATGTTCGGGCCTATAAGTTGGCGGAATTTAGAGGGAGCAGGGGAATTCCTGGGAGATTTCAACTGCTGTTAATCCTCTTGGCAAAGGTAGGGCGGGCATTTTCTGAAGTCTAACCGGTATTAATTCTCACGCTTGGCATATTAACATGCCATTGCTAGTTCATAACCTATGCCCGCCTATCACCATGTCAGAACTTTCTGGTGCGGTCTAGTGCCACACAAAAGGCCGGCTATCTAAGGGTGGCGGCATAGATGTCCCTGCCGGTTTAAAAATATTGTATCATAATATTACATGGGTCAGGAATAAAAAAGTGGTACCCGAATACGGAGCAGGGGTGCTGATGTTGATTCTAGTCAAAATTAGTAGTACATCGCAACCAGCTTGCCTAGTAACACAAGCCTTCCATTACTTGACAAGGGTCTGGAGAGAATCGTTTTTCGATTGGTCCATTGAACTACCGATGGGGGTCAGATCTCTCATCCACCAACTATCTCTTCGAGACTAACCAAGCCGAGGGGAAACAGAGATCCCATCGGAGCCATGTTTCTCATGTGACCACTACCACTGATGCTCTGGTTATGTACTGTACGAGCACTCGTACCAGTACTCGTATACTATTACCCCCCGATCTGGCCCGCTAGTAGAGTAAGGCCGACCCAATACCTAGGTAGGGGACCGCACAGGCCCGCAGCGGGACATGTAACCACACCATGCAGATCTCCACCCTTCCTGGCGGGGGTTTCAGCAGAGCTGTGGTCCATGCGAGTGAGAGTTAATGATTAAGGGTGGGATGAGTATATTATTAACGTCGGAGCCTTAGGACTTTTTATTTTATCTGGATAAGGACGATATAGCGTACATAGTTTTTATAATATGGCGAATGGCTGATTCCTCTGTTGCTGATTTGCCTGTGAATATGTTTTGCATGAGGCTCTCACACTTGAGGCCCAAGCGCATATCTGTAACGATTGTTCCACATGCTTTCGATATTACTGGTATATTGATAGATTCTGGCATTCTGACTCCGCGGGATCGGGACTGTCTGTACCTCATGACTCCCATACCTGTCGACTGTCCACGCCTTGATGAGCCTTGTTCAAGCCATTGGAACAAGAGCCCTCTAAAAATCCTTCATTTTTGCTTCCGCTCGTTTCTCCCTATCATTGAGGGTTTTGATACTATGCAGGAGTTGCCCTACCAGCAGCTGTACCCCCTCACCTGCTCTACAAGAACTGTTAGGAAAGAATTGGGTAATGATATAAATGGGTCAAGATACCTGTACGAGGCTTCTATTCTATTCAAACCCCTAATCAATAGCTATATTTTCTAGCTGTGCATTCGTAGTTAAGGCGTTGATTTTAATTGCCTGTGGAAAATACCTCAGGGATTTTTTCCCCATTGATATCTGTAGAATTGTCTTAGTATATTTCTATGTGAATAAGGCCGTGAAAACAATACTTACCCGCACCAATCCTTCCTACTTTCACATGACCACCGATGATATTGTCTTATCGATATCCGATTCGCTCTGCAGGCTTTTTCTTCACCGGCTCAATACTATTTATCCGTTGAGATTTACCTTCTTTCTATTACCTAAGCCCTTCAGATTTTTTCCCCTGTGTGTTTTAGCTACCTTTGAGGCGAACATTGGAAGGGATATTTTAGCAACTAAAAGCCTTCGCTGATACTCTCACCCGATGTCGGCGCGGCGAGAATCAAGGCTCCGCGTGGCAAATAGACCTCAGGATGTGTATTGTCTCAGTCATGGGCAATAAGCTAGCACAGTATGATATGATACATGAAATATCTACTTGGAAATGCAAACCGGGGTAGGAAATTTCAAGCATCCAATGTCCCGAACGAAGAACCCGACCTGGGTTGATTCTCTATTAATTCTCCGGTGTTGGCCCTGCTTAAGCTATTGAACCTTGAAGAAGGATCCGGAATGTAGAGCAGAAGCGGGGCGGAGCATTTAATCTATAGTACAAGTTAGCTGAAGATTGAGTAAAGCCTACTCTATTCAATTAGTGAGCAAGGGAATCAAATCCCCGCAGTCCTTTACCTCCTACCAGCTGCTCACCCTTACCTGGTGCCATATTAGAGTGGTTATTCCAAAAGGAAGGTGGTATCATACCATATGATAGTTTTATCTGGTTCCTTCGGGGCTTAGATTGGCGAACAGCCCTACGGAGTTTATTCAAACGCATAATTTCATACTAATCTCTCCAGCTAGGCTGTTTCCCCCAGTCCTATCAGCTCTTTTGATACTGTAAAAACCCGAAATCCATTATCAGATTATGCGCGGGGAACCAGCCTGTCAGCCCATAATGGGTTCAGTTTGACAGGTCAAGAATTGGGAACACTGCCTAATGGGATCCGATATATCTGGTGGTCTGATCTCATGCAGTGTCAGGAAAACGCTCATCCTTCTCAGGAGCTTTGTCTCTAGATCTGGGGATTATGAAGATATCGGAGATAGTGTATTCCGAGGGGTTTATCGCACTTGCGCATTCTAAAAGTGTCTAGAAATCCTGGACCTTCCCGAGCGTACCCTGTGCCGAGATTTGTGGATACCTTTAGAACGAGCCGGTTCTGTACTTGTATCTAGCCATAAATATTTGAAAATACCACTAGTGTTACACAACGGCTCAACCAGCAAAAACCCTTGTCTCATTTTCAGATACTTTATGCCAGATACAAAGTGCCGGTGTGCAAACCTGAAGCTTAGACGCTGGTGGCGTGCCACAGGTCGCCAGCCACACCTCCGGCCAAATGGGGGAACTCCCTGGTGAAACGGGAGTTACCCCGTGTTCCATCACAGTGCGGTAGCTTCACCGCCCCGCGAGGAGAAAAAGAAAATACTTTCGAGCTTGCGAATAATAGTAACGAATTCTGGGGAATCAATGTAAGACTCTAGGGATTCCATAGCTGAGATCACACTCGACTATTCTAGTACCGTGGGGGCGGGAAAATAATACCCCTTTGTGGATCGCGGTATAATTTAGTGTTATTCAAGAGAAACCGTCTGCGGAGAGGTAGTTAGAGATATGAGTGGCGTTGGACAAGGGTTGACGAAATGGTAAAGTGCTTGTCACGTTCCTACTATAGATGCTTGGGCTGAAAGCACAAATCTCTTCGAAAACTCCCTGAGTGGGGGGGGGGGGTGCAAGAACGATAAGCCTCGCGTTAGTCGCGTCTACGAAACTCGCCTAGCTGAGTCGAGGATTCCATGCTAGAACAACAACCAGTGAAAGCTCGTATACCGAGTCCTATTATCGTGCTCGACACACAAGAGCCTCAAGTTGCCAAGGTACAGCAGATTCATGGTAGTGACCTGTATGGTACCTACTGTACCGACATCAAGATCGGATTGTTCTTGCTTACCCGCCTGCTTACTCTCGCGCTACCTGAGGGGAGAGCCTCCTCCCACTGTGGCCACAGAGCCTGGACTCTCATCCATCACCCCAACGGAATATGCCAGAATGTCTTTTTCGATTTATTTTCATCGCGGGAAAAAATAAAATAAAAGGATCCGTTCGCTATCGAATTCAGATGATTCGACTCCTTTTCTATCGGCTTCCTTGTTCCTGCATATGCACTTCCCCCCATATGGATATCACTCGACGTTTTTTCCAAACTCGCGCGTTGCCAAGTGTATAGAAGTTTTAGGTTATGGTGCGGGTAGGATTTCATACCGGGATGTCTGCTGACACGACCGGTGCCCAAGGTATTCTTTGCTCTGTTCGGGATCAGCAGACGTTTGACCGTGAGTAGGGCAGGATATTTCATCAAAGGGAACGGGGGGGGGGGTTGTGGATGAGGTTCTTCGACGGAGAATATCTTTTTTTGATATTTACGGGAGTGTTTGCATACCACCGGCTGGAAAGGGCTGAAATGCCATAGGGGAACGGGGGAGGTGCTAGCTAGGAAGATCTGGGGCGGTCCGCCCCGTACCGGGTGCCTTGGGCAATTTGGGATTACAATGCCCTTGAGTTCTCGACATGACAGCTGGTTCCCCACTGTCAATACTATAGGGAGAAACATCTGAGGGAACGTTCAGGCGAGCAGGGGAGCGCAATTAGATGAATGAGCCCCAGCTCGACGGGCGTTCGAGGGACTGACGTAATAAATGTATCATCCGAAAATGCAAGGGCGGTAAATAGTTATCCCGGTGATCAAAAAGGTCGCTGTGTCACGTCCGAGTGACAGGAGGGGAGCTACGGAAGCTAGTGCAGGACAAGGGATGAGGGTGTTCATCTGATCCTAACGCTTGGTATAAGTGGTATAAGGTGCTTGGGGTATTTAGAGGTCTGGATTTTGGGAGGAAAGGGTATTCGACATTATCGAAGCACATCCCGAATAATTAGGTATCAGTTTAGGGGGTTGCGCCAACGGGTCTATATATTACCAACGACTATTTCCTCCTCGTTCTCTTCCTCATCATCGGATTTCCAGAGCCTACGCTTCCATTCACTATCTACACCTCTCATTCAACCAACCACAGTCTTCCAAATACTTTCTACCTATAATGGATGGATCTTTAAGCTCTGTTCATCTGTCCACAGAAGATGTCAAAAGGGAATTAGAGGTCACAACGGACCCCAAGAGGAGGCGACAGCTTCAGAACAGGATTGCCCAGCGAGTCTATCGTTAGTTTGGCTTTATACTCTCATCTATTCACCCCCCCCCCCTCTATCACCCCACCGCTCTAACACCTCTACGACACTTGTTCTTGTTGGAGGCAGCTGACAACTCCGGACTATCCAGGTCAGAAGCAGCGCGTCCGTATCACTGAGCTAGAAAACCAAGCAGCTAAGCTTCGAAAAGAAACCGGTATACCAGAAGGAGCGGAAACCCCGATCCCCGCCGGCTCCCGTCCAGAACTCAAGCTCACGAAGGAGCAGCAAGAAGTGTATGGAAGTTGGCAGTCCATGGCAATAACGTACCCCTTTTCCGTGTCTATTAGCCAGCGCCTCTCCAGCGGAGCTTCCAACACCTCACTCGCTTCTAATCGGCCAGGTCTTTCCAGTTCCTCCAGTGCAAACCTTCCCACTATCTCCAACCTAAATATCGATTCTGGGCTTAGGGCTATTGGATTCCGTTCCCAGGCAGCATACACACTGTCTACAGGCACCCACCTAATGTCCATAAACAGCGTCACCATCAACACTGCCGTACTCAGTAACCTTTCTATCCTCGGTGTCACGGCGGAGGAATATGTCAGGGACGACACACTATCACCCTTTCTATCTGCATGCACGCCCACCTTACACTCCCGAATTTCACTACTAGACCAACGTGCCCCACACCTATCACCCACCAACCTGCAGCTTGAAGTGCGCCACCACCCCTACATCGACATCATCCCCTTCTCCGGGTTCCGCGATAATCTCTTGTATGTGCTTGATTCAGCGCCCGGAACTGTCGACGAAGACGAACTGTGCACAGATATCGAAAAATATCTGAAGATTTGGGGGAGGTTGACTTGGGACACGAAGAGTTTTGAGTTCGAACCGGAGTTTCTCGAGAAGTGGAGGTGGCTGGTCGACGACGAGGTCTTGTCCGTTACCAATTTCTGGCGTGCGCAGAGGGGGGAAGGGCCATTGGTATTCACCGACGCACTTAGGGATGACGAGGAAGAGTGACTCTTATGATTTTACGGGTGTTTAACTTAGAGGTATTAGACTGTGTGCGCCTTTGGGGGATCCTTTTATCTCTGTTTTGTTTTGTTTTGTTTTTCAGCTATTGTCTTTTGCATTTTTGTACTGCAACGCTCGGCTCTCCCGGGCGGATTGCTCGTATGAGTGGCTAGTTTTTTAGACGAGTGCTGTGTGTGCTCTACATTTGTGGATGTGCTTTCGTTTGTACTCAAACTTGTGCTTTTGTTGGATTTTGTTGGGGCGTCCCTGAGGGGTGTACTAGACGTTTGCTTGTTGGCTTGCTTTGAACAAATTTATATGACAGACAAATGGTAACTTTCGAGAGTTCTGCATAATCCTTTTGATCTCTATCAATGACTAACATCTCTGCCTAAAAAGTCATTTTATCGACCTCGGAGCCGCCGCTTGTATGCTTTTTTTTCCTTTCTTTTCTTTTCTTTTCTTTGGGTATAGTGAAATATGCAGACTAGCTGATTCACCAACCTTGCATAAATTTACGAAACAGTGTGTGCAGCCACTTTAGCACAATCTTATCATCACCGATTATCACTCTGCTGGTCCGCCAAGCGCCCGCCACCCCCCTTATCACCAACGCCTGCAAGTAGATGCCACAATCGATACAGTCTAGCCGCTTGCAAGGAACCGGCAAATCTTTCCACTTCCCAGTCGTTCCGTGTCCCCAACCCACCCCCTCCATTACCTTTCACTGTACTTGTAGAACCCAATGCCGTGTTACCAAGATTAAGTTCTCAACCCCAGTTAGATTCCACAACACACACAACACACACCGGGAACCCCAGGCTCATCTGCGGCCGATGCCCTGGAATGCCGGTACTGTAGCGCAGCTGTGCTTACTGGACTTCCCACTGCCAAGACACGAGTGAGAGTTCGTGCGCTTCCCTACCACCTTTGCCGGAAAGGGCGACGATTTATCACTCGCGGTGGGAGCGAAGCCGAGATACTCTTGCAGTTTCTAAGAAGGGGGATTATTTCCTTCCTTTGGGGGGGGGGTGAGTACAAGCTCCCGGGGGGGGGGGGGGCGGGGCGGCAGAGGGAACGTATTAAACAGGGAAGTGAATCAGTTAAAACGCACAAAAAAAGTGGAAATCTGGAAATCCCAAATGATGCACAACGCCAAGAAGAGGAGATTCAGAAGGGACAAGTGATATCTCTGGTAGCACATCATCTCATATTTGCCCGTTTTTTGGAAACTGAATTCTGAGGTTTCACTTCCTCGAAATTTCTACGGCAAGGATCTGTACAAATTCGCAGACAAAACCGATTCACCTCGGCACTCGATCCACTTTCCCTGTCCAGTGCGCTATTCGGGGTTTCCGCGGGGAAATGGTTGGATGGAAACCGGATGAGAAAGGAGGGGTAAAGAGAAGCTTCGTCACCTCGTATCACTCCTCGTGTGATCTGCGATACCGTAAGAACCCGGATAAGTGGACCATGTGCTAGATAGGAGGGAAAAAACACACTAAAAAACTTGCTCTAATAGAAAAAAAGAAAGATAGAAAAAAAGAAAGAAAGAAAGAAAGAAAGAAAGAAAAAAAAGAAAGAAAGAAAAAACACCAGACCTTGCTAGGAAAGGTGACCCCAAACACCCTAGCACATGTCCGATTATTCGAGTTCTTGCGATGCACAGCGTTTAAAGAAAATATGGGGGCCAAAACGCGGCGGTTTTTCCTTTTTTCTTTTTTTTTTTCTGAACAGGCAAAATTCAACGAGTCCTATTGGGGGAAAATTATAGATCAGAAAACACATTCGCCTCAAGGCCTCCTAGGATATAACTTCGTATTCTTCTGCCGGGTTTTCGTATGCTAGGCCGACACTTGTGATCGGCATCGAGCGGCGCCCGAACGCCCGTCACCCTCCGTATGGAGGGGGTAAAAATCAGGAAAAAGATTCCACAGTGTATTTCAGACACTTGGCTTATTTCCCGGGGGTTCTTTGAAGCTTATTATGGCAGAGTTAGTGCAGCAATAGTCTCCCCAAAATCTCTATTTCTAATGTGCTCTGGGCTCCCGGTGTGTCTCCTAGCCGGGCAGTACACATTTGTGTTTACAAGCGAGTGATTTCTCATGATATATGGCTGATCAAAGGATGTCTAACTTACACAGCTTTTTGGTCATAATATTATTATGAGAGGTTACATACATGGCAGACTCTGGATTAGATATGTGGTAGTATATCGCATATAGAATTGAAGCTACAGGAAAGAAATTAAGTTCCAAAAACCCCTATCTGTGGAGAAGCATTTCTCGTTCTCCTCAACCGAGATTTCAACAACCTCCTCCCGACCATCCGACTCTAATTTATCATACTTTTAGGTTCGGTGCCATCTCCTATAGTCCTCATAGTCTCCAAAGGGCCCTCGCAATCCTCTAGAGTCAGCTGCGGAGACCGGCGGTGGGCTCCAGCAATGTACAGTCAGCAAATATGATGCCCGACATCGCTTTCCCCAACCTTTCTTCATCTCATATCTGGAAGGGAGGATATTTACATAGGAGAGTTGCTCCCCTACCATTATTGGCACAGAAGACGGATGGCTAGGGCGGACATCAGGAATTTTTCTCGGTCTGGGTGAGTGGAGAAACCTCAAACTATCTCGAGCACTGGCTCTTGGATTTGCTAATACGCTGAGCATTTACCTTGGCCTACGCTACCGGCTTAGGTCTGATAGCTTAGTTGAACTAGTTCGGGACCTAGTATTGGAGATTGAAAAGGACGACATTTCCCCTAACCCGCTCATAACATTCTATTCTGACCCTACAGTATTTTGCAGCGATCTACCGTTCTCCCGATCCTGACCCCTCCATCCGTCATTAGTAGCCACCCGGAGACCGATCCCTAATACTGTCGACTAATTTAGGGGCCCCTCTACTCTCTCTAACACGATACTATGGGACTTATTTGCTAGTTCCCACCTGCATTCGCCGAACCCCGGGGCGTGTTTTGCTCTCCTTATCGACTGTTCGGAGGCCTCCTACCAGCACAATAGTGGGGGAACAGGGAAAAGTGAATAGTAGGCAAGATGTTCCGAAGCTCAGGTTTTGTCAAAGATTTGAGTACCACTAATCCCCTCAAATAATTCTGAAGAAAAAATCGGAAGGACACGATGTATTCACGTCTCAAGTATAGCATACGATTCCTTCAGCTTCCTCCTAATATCTAAGGAAGAGTCACTGTTCGAAGAGGGCCGGTTTTGCTACGATGAGCCTATTGTATTTCTCATACAAAATCCCGGCCCTACTCGTGCCAGCTATTTGTGCATGAGTGGATTTATTATTCTTCCTGCGGAGCTTTAGCTAAAGTTGGTTGAGTAATTGCTGTTGTAGGTTCCGGTACTGTTTTCTCACTCTCCCCACTTCCGCGCTCCCCTACCGGCACATCTATCTGAGGGCAGTGTTCGCAAACGGCCAGTCCGTCCAGTCCGTCCAGTCCACGGTAGTGCCCAGACGGCCTAGTCCAGTAGATGGATTGGGTAAAGCCAGACTCCCTCCTATAGACCATGGGAGCAACAGTTTGGACTGACTATAGTCCGCCTACAGTCCGCCTACAAATACCGTGACTGTTATCTGAAAATTCTTAACACAACTGTGGCAGGCTGTGGGAGGCAAATGGGCATAAGTTTGAATAGAAAAGTGTAATAAAAAAGAAGAAACTAAAAGGAAGAGAAGGAAAAAGGAAAAACTACCGATCGGATGACTTGGGTAATGCTGTAGCAATGAGAGAAAGGAAAAAAATAAGGTTGAATAACCAACAAGCTGATGTGATGCCGGTGCTTCTACAAAATCCTATTGTCAACCGCCTACAAATCCCGGTAGGCCATTTTCAGGCCAGGCCAGTCCGTCCAGTCCGTCCATTTCTCCTGACTAGACTACCTAGTCCACAGCCTCACATTTGATTTGGACGGTCTGGCCTGTTGCGAACACTGTCTGAGGGCACGTTCTTACACCTCGGTACGGGACGACTCACAGAGATCCCTCGGACTCCCTCAGCTTAATATATATGGAGAGTCGGTCTTTTTGCTTCCTGAGGGTTTCCCCTTCTTTTCGTTCGGTTGGTTATTAAAATAAGAGGAAGATTAAGGTCTTCCACGCCATAGTAAGCGCCCGGTATAGCGAGCCATCTGCTCTCAAAAAATGGCAAGCAAGCGGAACGAACGAACTAGATAAGAACCTCAAAGCTTAAATTAGTGAAAGTACCCTTCTACAGAGGAATAAATTTTGGGGTACTACTCGACTAACTTACCCGAATAATAATAACTTTGTACTCATTCGGTGATCAGGGAAAGCACTACTAGAGCAGTTGCCATACCGTAAGAACTCGAATAAACGATCCCTGTGCTAGGGCGTTGGAGTTGCCTCTCTTAGTATGTTGTGGTGTTTTTTCTTTCTGTCTCCCGGGGCAGATTTTTGGTGTGTTTTTCGCCCCTTTTTCAAGTGGAGGAAATTTTGGACTACCTAGCACAAGGATCCTTCATTCGAGTTCTGAGGGTATCTCCAACGCCACAGAATGGTGCAAGTATTCACTGAGAAGAGCAATATATGGGGGCCCAAGCCAACCGGGTACAAAATCAGAACTCGCAATCCGATGGATAAATAGAGTGGTGTGCCATGGTGAGAGGAACGTTTTAGTCCTGGGATATGGCGGACAGTAGGTAGTGCATGGTGAGAGGGTAATTGTCGGGCTTTGATGGATAATGTTGAATGTCCAAGCCCATCTGATGCTCACCCTGTCAACCCGCACACAAAAAATGACCGACAGGACCGCTTCTCCCTCCTGGACTGGTAGCCACAATTGGGGAATTCAGAGGCCCTGTTTGGCAAAAATAGTACCGTTCCGTCGGGTAACCGTTTCTGCTGTGAAAATGGCCTCCTCCATTCCATTCCGAAACCGAACGAAAAGGGAAATCAGTACGGGGGAACGGAACGGAGCCGTTGTATCCAAACAGGCCCCGAGCCTTTTCTGAATTTCCTAGTCATCTCTTGTTAGATAGAAGTGGAAGCGGTAGTGGGGGGGGGGGAGCCATTAGCAGCACAGAACGAGGAAGAACATGCCGCAAGTATATACACCCCCTAGATGGACCATATAAATAAATAAAAATTTGCGCCCCGAACTCACCCCGTAGGGCAGAAGCCAACTCATTCCACTTCCCTCCACACCCCCGTTGCGCCCAGACATAGAGTTGTAACTTAAAAAACAAACATGAGGCCAATTAGACACACTCCACAGTGAAAAAAAATTCTTTCTAACCCTTACGCTATCTATGCCCTAAACGAAAGTGATGAAAGCGAAAATTCTATCGATATGCCTACAATCCAGGCCACAACCTAAAAGTGCGATGGCAGAGCCCCCCATTCTCAGTAGAAAGTATCATACTAGAAACGCCGCAAAGGGCAGAAAAACACCGTTTTTAAGACGTGCCAGACGGAAGAATTCACCCTGTTGCCACGCCGTCATGGGTCTTGTTTCAAATACCTTGCGAGTGCGATCATGTGAAGTCAGGCGTAGCGACAACATGCAAACTTATTTATTTGCCAGATTCCTAGAACAAGCGCTTCTAATGATATGCTAGTTTTCCATCACAGTCGTGTTCCTACCTCTTCGCGTCGTGCACTATTGGTAAAAAGACATTCAAACCTAGGTACACACCAATCGACACTTATGGCGGACGATCCCGATGCAGTATTCATCGATCAATACTATCGGCACACTATACTGGAACCACCCTCTCCACCATTCCCAACGAAAAGTACTTCAGACCTGAATCTTCATACAAGAAAAATTTCTCCCCACTTGGCCCATCAATCATAAATGCACAACCCTGTACTAATGATATACCCTTCTCCGTCCATCACGAAGACTTAAAAACACTGCTTTAGGATAGGGACCCGCAACTCTAGCACCCACTCAAATGCACATGTAAGTCACGAAATTTCAGTCACAATACACGTCAGCACTATCTACCATACTACACTGGACAAAGCCACAAATAGGAAAGATAAGAGACAAGAATTTATATCCGTAAACCCTTCCTCAAGCGAAAACCCCCACATTGAATGACAACACGACTCAAACTACACAGCATAAAACTATGACTGGACAAACCAAACCGATTAATATCTAACCCGTAGTTGAGACACCACCCACGTCTAGTACTGCCCTGGGCCCCAGTCATCTCACTTGGAGCCGGATTGGCGTTTACAGCCGGCCGCAGGCTTAGGAGTGAGTCTCGGGAAGGTCTCTTCGTACGATTGCGGTGCCCCCTTCTGGTCAAGGCCAGTGTATTGGTGGAAACCACCGGTGTGGGCGGGCTGCTCCTGTTGATGCTGTCTAGAGGAGGTGATGCGCGAGTCGTAGCCCTGCTGGGGGGCGGGTGAGGCGTAACCATGCTGCTGATGAGCCAGCGGCCATGCTCCCGCGCTCTGGGCGTGGCTATAGGAATATCCTTCCGGAGCTGGGTTCGGGGTCGGGAGATCATTGATCCAGGATTGCAAGTACTGGTAGCGAGGATCGGCGGCGGGGCCGGAGAATTGCTGGGAATTAGAGCCACCGGCATTCATGAAATTGTTTGTGTGCTGATCCATATGGTACTGCCTACTCCGTGCGGCCCAGAAAGCGGCATTGTACTGGTACATCACACGGTCAACGCCGTAATAGTATAGATCGGTAGTAGTATTGAGCCTGAATAGGTTACCAGGAGACTCGAGAGGTGAAGTGGATGCGCCGAAAAAGGGGGCCATCCCGACCGCTAGGCCATAAACAAGTCCGTTATGGTAGGACGTGGCAGCGTCGTTCTCATGATAACTGTAGCCCGGAGCGGGGGGATATTGTGACCTCTCTTGACTATTTGTCCGTTGGACATAGGTAACCGCAGGCAAAGCAGAAGCGGGCAACTCAAAATGTGGCATCCTTTCATACTCAACAGTGGGGGCATGAACGGCACCTGCGTGAAGAGTTTCTTCATCCCACATATGCTCTCTGGGAGTCATTAGCTCTCTAGGAGTAAAATGCGCGTTGACGTCCATAGCTCCAGCAAGAAGTAGATCGCGACCGGATTTCTTGGAGTTGTCCACTGCATCCTGACTTTGGTCGGCAGTACTAGCGTTATGTCTTGGGTACCTTTGAGAGCTTGGCAAGACAGTTCCTAGTGCCTGACCGACATCGAGACTCCCGCCGGCCTCCTCCAAATCCGCACGACTGAGAGTCATGGTGTTGAATCCGTTGCTTGTGAACTCCTGAAGAACTGTCGGAGAATCGGTGTACACGTCACCGAGGTGACCAAAGAAGCACTTGGTACCTCGATGACAACCAGTAGAAAGGTCGTACTGGCATCGCTTCGTCCATTTGAGTGGGCGGGGGCGGATAATCCTAGCGATACCGTTGTGTAGTTGCTGGTGAGGGTTTGAAACGTGGACAGCAGGCACAGCAGCCGGAACACTAATGTTTGGAGTATTGCGGCGGGTAATTGGGGATGTGGCAACTTCCTGGGCAAGCGCAGGTGGGACAGCTTCATCGACCTCATTGCGAGCAGCAGATTGGCGGTGAGTAGCTGCTCCCGCCTTGTTATTATGGTGCGGGGGGCCGCTGTTAAAGGCAGCCTCCGGCACATAAGGGATTCGTCTATTATCCCTTCATCCCGAGAAAATATTGTGAGTAAAGGCCAAAAGAAGAAAAAGTGATGAACTTACATTTTAAGAACCGAGAAACGGATATATCACTTAAAATTCTAAGGAAACTAGAATGGTGAATCGCACTACCCGGGCAAATAAGAGATGACGTGGAAAGAGTGTGTGCGAGAAGGCGCGCGAAAAGGTGTGGATGGGGGGAGGGGAGGAAGGGAGAAGGACGGTAAGGAAGGAAAATTTTGTCTCCAGCGGAGAAGGCAAAGCCCCAACACCTACAAGTTCCCTAAATACAAAAACCTGAACCCCGACCTTCGCACCCCAAACCAGTGCTTAATCTTTGTCGCCCATAAAACTGCCATGGATGGAAAAAGAGGGAAGGGAAGGGAATTTAGTAGACTAGACTAGCATGCACTGTCCTGAAATCAATTCGCTTCTAAAAAAATCTAAGGGTATCTAGTATTTGTTATTGCTATAGAGTAGCTCCAGCACGAACAGCCGGGCCCACAGCGTTTGCTCATAAGCAGAGAGGCCTGGCCGTATATAAGTAATAATTATAAACCCTCACTAAATCAACTAAACGTTAGAACACCAGCCAACAAACGGTACAAGGTAGCCATGCCTCTCCGAAAATCTACCCCCCCATCCTCCGGGGCTCATACAAACATCCTTTCGCCCCCCTCCAGACCAACTCCAAAATCCTCCTGTTGGGCAGCAACGTCTACCACTCAATTGATTAGCTCCGCTTCCATCGCCCCCCACCCCCGGAGCAACACTCACTGGGAAAACAACCACGACCCCCTCCTCCCCCTCCACCACAACTGCCAAATAAAACCTCACCTCAAATCCGCAAAACCCCTCGTGAATCCACAAATCCCTAACCGCACTGGTAGGTATAAACCTGCTCCGTCTCCCGCCCCAGGTAGTAGTACTAATCTGCACTCCAAGATCTCTAATCACTAGCAGCGATTCCTCGGTGCACCCAGGAATGAATATAGCAATGTACAAACCCGCGATAACGCCGGGCAGTAAGTACCGCCATGAAATCCGCGTTGCGAGAGCGGTGGAGATGTATTGCAGCGGCGGATGGACGTACGCGTGTACACGGACACTTAACGTCAAGGTTTGCGGGGGATAGTATTTGAGTAGGACGAGCAATACCGCTGAGAAGCACACCAGCAACCGGAGGAGGATAGTACTCCATGTCACTACTTGGCGTGTGAGGACGTTACTGGGAGCTGTGGTGACAGTGAATTCGACAGTAGTCGGGGATGGAGAACGGACGCGCAGCTTTGGGCTTGCAGTGAACATCTCGGTATGTTAGCTTGTCTGTATCTGTGTTGAGAGTGGGACCGGGGAGCACCGCTAGACCCGAATGCTCGGAGGTGGTTAGTTGACGTTGGGAATTACGGGTTTTGGAAAACTTGAGGATTCCAGATGTGGAACAGGTTTGTGCTACATGTGGTTAGGGGAGTTCGGATGCTTCCGTCTTTTGATATAGCCAAATTAGGGAGGTCAAGGCGGCATGCATATACTGGAGCGGCAGAATCAACTCATTGGAGGGCCCTTTTATTTTTTTGGCTCTAGGCTCCCGGTCTACGGTATCTACTACTCCTGGTATACTGATAGTTGGGTGGATTCACAAGCATATTAATTTGGCATAGGGATGGCATGCAGAGCCCAACATAGTAAATGGGAATAGCGAGTACAAGTTCAAAGGCACCACATCATATTCAACGCTGAATTAATTGCCAGCGAAGTCTCGACGAGAGCCGAGTCTGCCAATACTATACGCTCCGTGGAAGCAAGATATGCCATCCACAAGAGCGTCAACTACCAGCAATCAGCCCTTACTCTACTTATGTTCATCCCGAGACTCACCACCTCATCCACGATTCTCAAGCTTCTATCGGTACCCCCGGTGCAGCTCAGCGCAGCACTATACCGTGCCCAGAAATTCGCTCGATTGACATCACTAAAAAGTATTAAACAAAAGACTAAAAAATAACACCAACAAGCAGATTACATGCTGTGGATCAGGCCTAGCCCCATCGCAGCGGCGCACAAGTGATAACCCAGACTTCTCTTGAACAGGAAATAAGGTGAAAACACCACGAGCTTCCACCACGCTCGAATCCATAAGTCATCTACCATACATCGATCGGTAACCAGCAAACGCCAAAACACGACAACCTATATTCCCCTTCCTCCTCAGAGCCTCACACCACCATCCTCTTGCGCAACATCCCCTAGTAACTCTGCCCGTGCGCTGTCCTGCGAATCTCCTCGTATCAAAGTCCCCAGCGCTTCCGTGGGCTCGCTTCTCCGCTCGCTATGCGAGTAGGTAGAGGTGTCGGGCGGCTTCGACATTTCCTCGTCGATACTACCAGATTCGTCGTCGCTACAGGTTCTGCTTCCCGCCCCACTAAGACTTCCGCCGAAATCGCGACCGGCTTGTAGCACCGCAAGCTTATTGCGGAGGTCCTGAGTCGTCCCCTTTTTGGGCCCTCCGCTTGAAGATTCGGTTAGGCCGTTTGAGGAGTTGATCTTTAGATTGCTTGCCCTGCCGTGGTTGCAGCCGTTCACGCAGCCGCCGTAGACTACCTCTAATGACGCCGCGGCCGCTTGTAGCTTTTTCAGGTCTTTTGCTGAAGGGCCGCCTTCCCGCTGCTGCCTTTCTTCCTCTTTCCTACGCTCTGCAGACCACGTCTGTAATTTCGTTTTGAGTTCGTATTTGTCGGTGACAGGGTTCTTCTCCATAAGAACAAATTGACAATGATCAACATTCTTAAGATCTTCGAAGTATTCCACCGAGTAATGATACCTGCCAAAATCTCAATCGGTGCTCCCCCCCACATTAGATCGATTCACGTACCACTTCATCAAAAATATCCTCGTCATAAGCCCATGTGTAACGAGCACCAGAACGCTGGGAAAGTCCTCCTCGGCAAACTGCCGCCAAAGGCTCTCGTTAAACCCACTCACACGGTCATACGCATCCGCCGCCGACTCCCCATTCGGGATCCGATAAAAGAAGTGTCCGTACGCTGCCCGCTCATGCCACATCCTCTCCATCTCAGCCGTGCACGGCTGAAAATTGCCAAAATCCTGCTCGCGGATCCGCGGCTCCTCGTGCACCTTGATCTTGTTTGCATTTGGGTGGCTGGACAGCTGTGAGAGTATCCCTTTGGTGGTCTCACGGGTACGTAGGTACGGGGAGGTTATGATTCGTAGGGTGTCTTCTGGGCGGAGGAGCCCCAGAAGTCGCTCCCCAGCTTCGACTGCCTGCGGGAATTAGCTTGGATGGCCTGGTTAGTTTGGGGGAGACGGGTAGCTAACCTGGCGAGTTCCTTCGCTTGTTAATTTCACGCGGTGATCCGGCACAGTTTGGTGGATTGCTTTGTTTTCTTGGGGTAAAAGGTTAGAAAATGAACTCCGGGGGGCCCACGAGGGAGAACTCACTATTTCCTTCGCTTTGAGCATGCCGGATGATGACAATCAGCTTATTTTATTTTTTTCCCACCCGTTAGCCCCCCCCATCACCCGTAGTACAGGGAGGAAACTCACTCTTGGTTTCCCCATAATGTGAATGCGAGGTCGATTGGATCTTTGGTGGTAGTTCTGAACAGTGTTACCGTGATCGTGGTTGGCCTTATGCGGAGTGAGTTGATGGAGCCTTGCTAAGTTGGTCCTTTGTGGCAAGCTCTGCTCAGTGGATGAGTAAATTACGCAGTAAGTTATTGTATGGTATCATAATGGGGTTGACAGAGTTGAGAAACCCTGGTCGTGTGCCAGGTCCCCCGACATGCAGGGCTCAAAGGGCGCGGCTAAACACTGGTAAGACAACCGGCATCGCAATCTTTTCCTATGATACTCGTACCTCAGTGGCGAGTCTCCCTCCCACACATAATAATCCCTAATAGACTATACGGTATTCGTATCCAGCACAGCAATACCGCACAAGCACACCGTAACCCAAGTTAACTCTTCATCCGAGAATTAATTCTTGGACAAATATTCAATAAACAAATGTCTCATGTATCTCCGGTGTTAAGCCTTCTGCCCCACTTCCTTTCTCAGCCCCACACACCACCGCCCAACCAGCTCCCAGCATTTTCCCAGCGAATCATTCACCCGACCGGCCCAAGACGTGATGCTACTTGTATAAGTAGCATACCGTACTGTACAGTACAGTACAGGCAGACAGTATCCCCGAACTAACAACCGCCCTTTTCTACCGCCCGTGGTCCGCCTTGGCTTCAAATCCTATAGATTGAGGCTTTGATATCACGTTCTAGTAAATGCAGTATACGGCAGTGATCCCGGTGCTGTAGGATGAATTTTTCATAGCTCATCACTCCCACCAGGATACTTCTACCTGCAGGAACTAGTGGCCGGCAGTTTCGAAGGTCAGAATGGCGTATTCAAGACCGAAACTCTATCTCTTGGCCCGAATGGGCGCGCACACCGTAGTCGGGTTTTTGCGGGTGACCGCTTTCCCATCCCCCATGAACCCGAAAAAAGTAGCGCTTTTAACTCGACGCGCTACCGGTATTATCATTCACTGTGGTGGAATGACTGTTACCCTTGTATCATACTAATGTGGATCTGAGAACTCTCATATTCTGCCAATACTCACGCCGGGTCACTCGTGATGCCAAACCGGAATTCCATTCTATCAAAATTATAATACTCAGTGTCTGATAATAAGCATCTACGCATCTACAGCCCAACTCCCTGCAACCAGTACTCCCGCAATAATCCATGCGGGCCACCACACACACCAGACTACGACTTGCGTCCACATTCCCCACACTCTCCACCCAAACGCAGCTTCCTTAAGAATTTCGCTCAAGGGCTCCCCCCAGTAGAGCGCCACGCCGACTAACGCTGTTGTCGGTGTCAGTCCTTGCAATAATACCATCCAGGCTGCTCCGACCGTCCATTTACGCTTCGGGGTAGGGTTGATGAACGTAATCGGGGAAGCAAAGACGCCGATGAGGAAGGAGAGTGAAAAGTTAAGTGTTGCCAAAGCTGAGAGGAACATTCCTAATAGGAGGAGCGAAAAGCATTTAATCAGGATGAAATGTAGAGTTGTGGGCGCAAATGATTTTGTAAAGATTGCACATAGCACCGGTGGAAGAATTACGTTGAGTAGAGTGAAAATATAGAATGCGCTGGTGAAGTTCTATGCAAGGTTAGCTCGGATCCGGTCCCGGGTAGGAGGGATAAAACCTTCTCGTCGAGATTGTTAAATAGATACAAGGGTATAAATCCTAGAAAGTGAGTAGCAACGACGAATGCCATTGACAGAAGCAATGGTCGCTCTTCACTAACTGCATCCGGCTGATCAGCGGCGGAAGGTGCCCCCCCTGCAGACCCCAACAGTCTCTTATTCCCTTCCGAGACCTTCTCATCACTGCTCTTATTCCCCTCCTCGTCATTCAGCCTCCCGCTCTTTAACCAGAGCCCGATAGCGGCAATTGTAAAATTGACCGCAATCAACATAGCACTCGGCAGGTAGGTGCCGATGCTAACAAACCTCCTCTCAGCCATCAACAGATAAAAGAAGAAACTCTGGTGGAAGTGTTCTAGAAGATTGTTCAAACTCCTAAACAGGCTTTCCACAGTTCGTCCCAAAGTGACCTCATCATGCCATCCATCTCCATACGCCTGCAGGGTGATCGCATCGATGTGATACGGAATAAATGAGCTATGAGGGCCAGATGCATGGCCCAACCCTTGATTTACCATCCCACGTAACATGGTTCGTAAACGGTCTTTGTACTGGTTGTCATGACTCCACATCTCTTGTAACGTGGTGCGGACGCCCATTTGTCCGGAGGCAATTCGTACAGCGGTATTAATGAGATCTAGGTTAGGTAGTTGGCCGTTTATTCCATCGTACACAATGTGCAGAGACTCGAAGCCTCGTGACGCCGGGTAGTCCACCACCACAACACCCTGAATAGCGCCGGATTTGAGAGGGAGTGAGGCCACGGCAGGAGGGGTATGCAAGTCGTGGTAGGCGTCAACCCACGCCTGAGGCCCAGCTCGTGAATCGGAGGTAATTAAAAAGATGATATCCTTCGACCAAAGCGACCATCCTACGATCCATCAGCCACATTGAAAATAACAAACGGATAAACACCCACTTTTTAGATACCTGGCCAAAGCCAGCACAAGCGCGACACCACTTTCGTTAAGTTCCCCCTCAGTATTAACCCAAGCGGCGCACAGCACAAGAGCCTCCGTAGCATCCCCTCGAGGGGCCTGTAGTACTGCATATACATTTTCCCCCGCATACACCCCTCCGGCGGCCGTGTATTCAAACTTTTGCTTCCCAATCTTCAATCCGAACGCATCGAATATGCCCCCGACCTTCTCCGCCATAACACCGGAGCCATCGGCCGAAGCGTTCTTGCCCAGCGCTGTTACCTCATGCCGGTAGGCTCTGAATACGTCCTGCTCGCTCCCGCCAAAGTAGGTGTGTACTTGCCCGGGAAGTAGGGCGTTCTCGGAGATGTAGGTACGACGGGAATAGTCGTCAAGGGGGAGGAGGAGAAGCCAGGTTACGCCGACGAGGATGCAGAGGGCGGATACAAGGGGGAGGAGTTTGAGGATTCGGGTACTGCGTAGGGAGGCTGTAATAGTCAAGACTGGTTACCGAATGCCTTAAGGAACAAGAGGGAGGGGATGGAAAGGAGTAGATAATTATTGAGAATGGTGCCTTACTCAGAATTGACATCGCGGGGCGAGACTCCCGGATGTGAGAATGCTACTTGAAGTGGTATCTGTTCTAGCAGCCTCTAAAGTCCATGAGAGCTCGGGGGCTTAGAAAAGGTTGGAAGAGAAAGCCTAGTGGATTGAATTGTGGTTGAAGTTGACAGGAAACACTTGGATCTGACATTCGGCGGCAGCCTCATTCACCAATTCAGGGGCCAATGCACATGTGGCCAAAAAACCTTCCGACAAGCCACAGTTTGATGCCACATTCTCAATTACCACCGCCACACCCCATGATATTCACAAACTGAACCTTAATAATATTGCAATAACCCACAGCCCGAGAACTCTACCTTACAGTGCCACAGCCCAGACTTTAAATGCTAACCGAAGAAGACTCGCACAAGATCTGAGGGTGTGCATTTAATCTATGGTGATTTTGCAAAGCCGTCGATAAAACGGGAGGCACAGAACACCCCTAGATGCCGTCTAACATACTTTCCTACAGCCGACACTATATGATCGGCACTAATCCCGCACATGAAAGAAAAGCCATTGCGCAAATAAAAAGCTAGACAATCCATTCCCAAACGCCGAGAGAAAGCCCACTCCACAGAGCATGTTTCAATCTGCGGACATGTCAACAGGTATTCGGAGGAATATAAGGAGTCACAACATACCTTCCAAGAAGAAATAATTTCCGCTCAACTTCTGTTCCTGATCTAGTTGCGAATCCAACTTGTTGATTCTAGGTCTAAAAGTATTCTGGTCTCTACGGAATGTGACGTTAAGTGATTTCAGGAAGGCGTTGCATCCAGTCAGCAAGCTCTGTGGAGCTGTGGCTATGGCATTAATAGAAGGTTCACCCTCAAAGACAATAACACGATCTGCCAGATATGTTGCCATAATAAAATCGTGCTCGACAACGAATGCGGTCTTCTTGGCATGCATGATAAATCGTTTGATGACACGGGCTGCAATGATACGCTGTTCGGAATCGAGATAGGCAGACGGCTCATCGATGAGGTAGATATCGGCGGGCATACCGAGGGCAAGAACGATGGCAACCCGTTGCAATTCTCCTCCAGACAAATGTTTTACCTCCTGGTCGATAAAATCCTCAATGTGCAATGGCTTGTAGACATCGGTTTGGAACTGGGGATTGAGGAATGATGATCTAATCCGCTTCAAGAAAAGTTCTCGCACAGTTCCAGGGAACCTGGGAGTAATCTTCTGCGGCTTCATAGAGATGCTCATCTTAGGGATCTTCTTGTTGTCATCCGGAGCCTCTACACCAGCGAGCATGCGACAGAATGTGGTCTTTCCAGTCCCGTTTTCTCCCATCATAACGATGATTTCCGAATCAGTAAATTCTCCTTTGTCAACATGGAGATGGAATTTCCCAAGCGTCTTGTCCATGGCCGGGTAGCCGAACGACCGTGACCTGTCAACCATAAACTCATCTCCAGCCTCGGCGATTCTGAACTGAAGAGACTCTTCACGGAAACGAAGATTCTCGGTAGGGATATTACCATCTAAGAAGATGTTGATCCCTTCACGGACAGAGGCTGGCAGAGTCACGACACCATAGACCGAAGGCTTTCCGTAAAGGACACAAATAAAATCCGAGAGATAGTCCAAGACTGACAAATCGTGCTCTACAACAATAACATAGTTGTCAGGTCTGGTCAATCCGCGGATAGTGCTGGCAGCCTTCAAGCGTTGTTTGACATCGAGATAGGAGGAAGGTTCGTCAAACATGTAACTACGAAGTTGTCAGCACGAGCATGGAGAAATCATACGCTGAATGAACATACACATCCGCCTTCTGGACACAGGCGACGGCGATAGCAAATCTTTGGAGTTCCCCACCAGAAAGCTGCTCAACATCACGGTCCAAAACGGGACGCAGATCTGCAACTATCAGTCGGGTATTCCCAATGCATCCCGGCGTTTGGACGTACCAAGAATGTCAATCATGTCCTCCATGACTTCATCCCCCCGTGCACACTGGGCCTTAAGCAATGCACTCACAGACCTCACAGTCCCTCGAATCGCCAGTGGCAACTTATCAACATACTGAGGTTTGACCACCGCTTTAATATTATCCTCCACGACCTTTGTCAAGTAGTTCTGCAACTCCGAGCCACGGAAGTAGGCCAATGTTTCATTCCAATCCGGAGGATTATCATAGCGGCCCAAATTTGGCTTTTGCTTTCCGGAAAGGATCTTCAAAGCAGTGGACTTTCCGATACCGTTTGTTCCGACAAGACCAAGAACCTGGCCAGGGCGGGGGGTGGGTAATCTGTGGAGCTTGAACGAATTCGCGGAGTAACGATGGGTGACTTGAGTTTCGAGGTTGGTCGGAAGATTGATGATGTGGATGGCTATAGAAAGAAACAAGCTCAGTTCATGTCTCTCTTTGCAACACTTTCCTCGGGGGATATACCTCCAAATGGACATTTCTTCGGGCAGATACCACAACCTATGCACAATTGTTCGGAGATGAAAGCGATCCTAGACTCCGGCGAGACCTCGATGCAAAGCTTTCCTGTCCTGACGACCGGGCACGACTTTTTGCACTCTTGCCGACATTTCTATTACCGAGTATCAGAAAACCCAGTCGCTTGTCGATCGCCACTATAAAATTAATGATCACGAATTGCATACCTTTGGTTTACACTGCGGAGAAAAGCTAGTTAGCGATCGTCACCCCCATATCAAAAACACCCCAAAAGTGGGAACATACTTTATCTGTGCTCACGATGGCAATACTGTTGAGTGGGGAAAAAAGTATTAGCGCCTTCCACAGTGAAACCTTTGCGTGGCGGGAGAAAACACATACCGTGTAAGTTTATCGGCCATTTTTATCAAGTTCCGAGCTGGTGCGCACTGGAATAGGAGGGGAAGATAATGAGATGAGAAGAAAGAAAGAAGTAGTTATTCCGCATGCATAAATAAGGAGGGGTTGATGGTTGTGTTGAAGGATGGGTGGGGTTTGGAATTAGGTTTCAGGTTGCAGGGATTATGTCAGCAATGGAGTCATCCCCTCTGGCGGGCCTGCTATTGGCTAAGTGTCTGCATGGAGTCATGAAATCTCACGTTGGGGGTGCGTGTTTCTTCCCCGTCTATGATATGATAATATTATGATATCGAAAATTGCACTTTCTTCAATTATGCTTTTTATTCCAAAAAATCTCCTCTAGTGAAGCTATGGACATTCAGGACCAAAAGCCTCCTCCTCCTTCCTCCTCGGGCACACTCATTGGTAGAGGTACGGTAGGAGGGATTCCAAGCCAGTACCCAAACAAACGAACACGCCGATACGAGAGCACTTTTGCATATCCAATTTACTACCGGTAAATGGATCTTCTACAAACTCCATCAGAGTCTAAGTAAAATTTACACCACCACTAGTAATTCTCGATTGGCTGCAGAAATCAACCATTGCATACGGTATTGACCGAGTTTTTATAGTGATCGGGGCCTTATGAACACACCTGGCCTTAGGAACCGAGATATCACTAACAATCAGGGTACTGTAGCCATCAACAAGTCTCGCTTTCAGCACCACCACTTCCTTGTAACCCCCTAGCTGGCCTGCCTTTTAGACCCAGCTGAGTTCTAAGATTAATGCGGAATGGGGCAAGTTAAGGTCCATTAGGTGTATGTATTGCCCTATGTATTATAAGTACAACTTGGATCGTAACAACCGTGATTCTGATGATGACGCCAACCCTCGCCGCCGGAAAAACTTTTAGGGACGATGTCTATTTTGGTTTGGAAACGTTTGAAGTTTCTTTTTCTTCTAGAGTTTTCCAAGCCATGTTTCGGTCTGCTTGCCACGGACTTTCCGGTGCTTTGCGGATGGATCTGAGGATCCGACGAAAAAAAATCTAATATGTACGCGTTCTAGCTATTACTATCAACAGAAAATAGATATATGCCTGTACTAGTGGGCTCTAACCATTATGAACACTGTCGTGCATTATCCGGAAAAAACAAGTGCTCCCTCGTATGGTGTGAGAAAACAAAAACTAGAACCAGCCCCGTAAGACACACCAAGTCCCCAAAAGTGCGGTTAGTGTATCCGTGGCCGCTAGGCGACAAGCAGCCATAACTAAAGTTCCAAACTCCTTACTACTATCCAGGCACCGACGGGCACCACAATGTTATCGTTAACACCTGTAACCACCGCTTCTACCATACTTCCCCAGAGTCCTACTGCTGCAATTTTGGCCCAGTCTACGGGAGACCATGTCTGGGTTTCCGTGCCAACCCACCACCTGCCCACACTCAACCCAGCCATAACAGCGAGAGTGAACGCGAGGCTTCCCTCGAGACTTTTTCCGCCTCTCCAGCCCCATTTGGTTTTTCCAAATCTTCTTCCTATGAGCGACGCGGCTGCATCGCCAAGCCCGACACAAACTACCCCACTGACGAAGGCCAAGTCGATCTGCCTCCCAGACCAATCCCAAGCGTCACCCTCCTCGGTGCTCGTGGAGGCGAGTGTAAACCACCATCCAATGACACACCCCAGGAGCAGGAAAATGTGCGAAACAACCACCGGGCCCTTGAGATCTCTTCCGTCAACAAAGGGCTGCAGAAATACAGCAATTTTTCCACTGAATGGAGGTAGCTGCCCGGCTCTGACCGTGTCGAGTAGGAGGAATACCGCTAGTGCTAGGCTTAGCCCAAGATATGTGAATGCTGGATCTAGAACTCCTGGGATAAGAAACATGATAACAACCATTCCGTGAAAGACTTTTCTCCTGGTATCTACTTGGATATGTGCTAAGATAGCGGTCACCAAACTAATTCCCATGGCCAGCACCACAAGCCAGTACCCCATTATAAGCAAACGGAGATTGGCCGCAGATGCAGCTCCTTCCGTGACACAGTACCCGGAGCCTGGAGCTATCGTGTCTACCATATTCTGATACCAACTCTGGCCGCAGAGGAGATATCCTGGGGCCCAGAGAAATGGGTCGACGCCATCTAGGGCATACCTTCCAATGTAGGGGCGCAGAGCTATGATGACAATACACACAACGCTACCATATACCCATAGAGAATATGCAAGTTTCCGCTTTCTGGCTTGCTCGTGGGTGAGAGAGGTATAAAAGGATATTTGGCTAACGGGTCTTGGACCTGCTGACTTGGAGCCCTTTGGGGTTATCTTCAGCAGTTCCCCTTCACTATCACTTGCTTGTCCCTTCGGCCTTAACGAGGTGAGCCTTTTCCACCTTGCGACGCTGATAATGGCATTTCCGGTGCGGCGCAGTTTGTGGGAAGGAACACGCGCAAGATTGATGTTCCACTTTATGACGTCTTCGCAAAGAACCAGGGTGCCCAGACCCCCGCCCCAGAGAACAGCTTTCAGAATAATAGCTTGAGGCGATGATGCATAGATTAAAAGATTGATCAACCCTGTTGCAGCCATTCTAATCTCGGTTGAAGTCAACGAGGGATGTAAAAGATGGGTCAGGACTGAACTTAATACGAAGTGGAGTGGGGGGAGAAATGAGAGTGCATCGGAGTTAGATTCGGAGTTTGGCCGCTGGAGGAGGAGCGCCTGGATCGCGAGGGGAAGAAGGGAGAGCATCCAGTGAAGATCCCACCTCGGTATAAGAACTGGCGGCAGAGATGATAGACTCAGAATCAGGCTTGAGAGGACGTACGGATTATCGCTCTTTGTGTTCTCTTTTGTCATCGAAAGAGCGACTAGTATCGGAAAAAGAATAGGGTATAGAAGCGGCGATGGGTCAAGGGATCTCGGGAGCACCAGGGAGTCGCCTCGAAGCAGAATTGTAAGTGGGTATAAGGCCAAGGTTGTAAGAAGCGCAGCGGCCCATGCAGCAAACTCTAAATCCCCATGTTAGCGAGAAAACTCCTCTGGCAGGGTTTTAATCCAACCTCTAGCTCAAGCTCGATTTACCTGGTTCCCGTATACGCACTTCTTTCCAGATCCTGCCTTCTCTGCTGCAAAGCACAATGCCAACTAATATTCCCATCAAGCCGACTTCAACCCCACGACGCACAAAGGCGATCGCCCTCAATTTTCTTTTCTTCTCTCCTCCCTGTTCATGCCCGCCATCGGTCAGCCTCCGTCGCCGCCTGCCTCTCTCATCTGTTTGGGCGTCAAAGGTGTCATCTTCCTGCCCGCAAAACCTTCCCTCCTCGGATGATGTGCGTTTCCTCGTTCTCGGGGGTGCCGGGAGCTTTCGCGCAAGCTCATCGTCAGCTTCGGTACCCGATTCCGATCCCCCGTAACTGCACCTCCGTGGAAGTGGAGATGTTGCGCGGGATGCGTCCGGGGTTAGAGCTGGTGAAGGGAGGTATGTAGCCCTGTCCGGAGAGGGGGTATGTTGTACTCTTGGGGATGGAGGCGGTCTTCTCCGGTAAGGCTGTGGTGAACGAGACGGCTGCCGGTTGGCAACTGGAGAGCCAGGTCGGGAAGGCGGGGAGAGGGCTTTCAGGAAATCGATCGGTGGATTTTTCTTTCCCATCCTTTATTCTTGTCGGGGGTGACGAATGGGAGATGGAAGTGCCGTACTGCACAGAAGTAAAGTGGAGCGTGGCGGTTGTTTCGAGTGTTTATGTTCTAGATAGGGGTAGGGGCATTAGAAGGAGCGAGAGAAATGTGACAAGGAAGAATGAAGGGATGTCTCTTGGAGAAGTGAAGCATGGGTCCAAAAGACTGACGACAACGCTCTTGGGATGGGATGCTTCACTAGTATTCGATGTGGCATGTGAAAATGGGTTGACCAACGAGTGCGAACCGTTGTAAAGTAACTTTGGTAGTCTATCTAAAACTTACCGTACTCTCTTCCGCCACGAACTGGGGACGCTGTTTTTTCCGTTCCCTTCTTTTTATCTATTTTTACTTTTTAATACTTTTACCCGTGCGGTACTTGTACTTGTACGTTCATTGGTGGGTGGCTTATGGTGAATCAGGCCGCAATGGAATTTGCCATGTTCTGTACGAGCACATTACCGGATGTCCCGATCGGCCGCAATGATTGCACCCTGTCAGGGATTGGATGGGACGCGTGTGTTCAACGGTGCCGGTACCGCATCATGCTCCAGCACAAGTGCCAATGCCCCGGGTCCATACAAATTTTGCCTCGACTTCAAATGTCTGAGCCACCTCTCTAGAACCAAATTCACTCAGTAAATGTCTTCTTTACACGGTTCAGGGTTATTACACGGAATGAATGAGTAAAATAATAGGATGTGGCCTCGTTATCGTTGTCGTGGAGAAAAGTTGGGAAAGTTTGGTTTGTCATGAAGGTTGATTCCGGGGTGCCGGGACAATACTTGTAGGGATACAGCAAGCAACTGTAGGAGGAAAAGGCAGGGATTTGACGCACAGTACATTACAGCACACGTGTGCTGTATGGTACTGTTGCCATATTATGATACACCGTCAGGTGGACAACGATATCACCCGATATCTTCGCCGATGATAAACGTTGGAGACAGCGGCGGACGGCCGGGGAGGAAAAATACGCCCGAGTAGGGGTATTCACGGAAAAACTGACGGGAGGATTGCGCCGGCACCAGCCGTTGCCCCGGACATCCGGCCACCCTTTGTCCGGCCCATCTCCGGCCCGGTGCAGTGCAGTACGATACCCCAACCAAACTCTCCGATACTGTATTCGCAACCGTTCATGAGCCGGGAAGATTCGCCAGTTAATTTTTTCCTCCAATATTGTCCAATACTATGCAGTCTTAACCCTACCCACACCGATATAATACGAAGCGGCTGGCCAACGGGGATCAGTTACAGTCTCCCAAAGGGTCGCGAGATTCTCGAGTTGCGAGAGTCGTGGCATAAAAACGGGTACATGCTTGCACTTAAGTCAAGGCTTAGCCCAAAAGAGAAATTTCAATATCAGGAGCAAACAAGAAAAGTGTCGAAGGAAATTTAAAAGCAGGGTTGACCTTGGGAAAATCCATGCCAAGTGGCCAAGAGCGCCGCCGCTCGAGAATCTCGCGGCCCTTTGGGAGACTGTACTCGAGTACTCGCAAACGCATGACGTTTGTGAACACAACTGTTATTGCATATGGGCAAAAAATGGGCCGGAGCCTCATGATTTTGGTGTATGCAATAGCAGTTGTGTTCACAAACGTCCTGCGTTTGCGAGTACCGGTACATGTTTCATAAAATATTATCCACCAGTGATTTTTTTTTGTAACCCTAACCTTGATGATTTACTTTTTTGTCCACCAAAATAATTACCCAGTTCGTCGCTCGCCCAGTTCCGTCGTGGCTGCAGTACTAGCACTGCGCGGTGGAGAATGGACAACAATGGTAGGGGGGTTAGCCTACCCCTGTGAAAATTCCACTGCCTTCCCACTTCATGTTGCGCTTTGGTTGCCGCAGATTTCTATTGTCCCAGTACAGTACCTGTGATATATCCCATTCCTTGCACTGTACTGTGCTACCCCGTGTTTTTGAGCAACTTTGAATGTCGGTTACTTAGAATAAGGAAGGTTCAGTCGGAACTTATGTTCCTGGCCCAGTGTGGCTGGTGCGGGATTGGCTAGTTCTTGAGAATAGTATGGCTCGTAAATTCTTGCCTGTATGTATATTTTTCTCTTGTATCATACCATCTTGAAGCATTTTTTATTTCTCTTCTTTTCTCCTTTTCCATCATTCTCTCTTGAGCGATGGATAGATTGTATGTGGTGTGTTGTCTGATAACTTAGAGGCTAAGAGGAGTGAGATGGTTTAATGATTCTTGCGGCGATTGTTAAGTATATAGTGTCCGTATTCAGGACAAGAGGGTGGGTAGGGTGGATGAGATAGTTTAGTGAATGATGTGGTAACACACTCAGCGGGAACAGGCTGGCCACCCCGCTATGGAAATTAGCATGATGGGAGGGAGAATCCTAGCACATTGCTTTCCATATCATACAGACTAGTATCGAGATCGATTTCATAGCACGAAACATATTGTAGTGTACCAGCAAAAAGAGCCATCAAGGCTATATGCTGTTGGGGGTGTTGAGAAGCTGCATGGGCCCCAGTGGGAAGCCGCATTTGCGCTTCCGAATAGCGGACAGTGCTACAACAGCACCCTGGCGAGATCTGTGGCAAACATCATCCCAGGGTGGTGTGCCAAGAGCCTGAACAGCAATAACAGAACTTCTTCCTAACTGGCATGAGAACGTATCGAGAAGCGAGAGGGATCTTTCAACTCTCGTCTTGGGAATTCCCTGACGTAGATTGAGGGAAGAGGGAACCAAAGAACCAGCCACCGGGTATGGGTCCAGCTACCAGCCAGTTGGGCAGACACTGGAGTTTGCTTTTTCATTTTTCATTTTCTTGATATGGTGTGATATTACTATCATGTCAGTTGGGGAGGAGCCGGTGAGGTACTGTGGTAAGGAAGACTGCTGTGTCAATGAAGTTACATGTCTCGGCAGCTCCTGTGGTTAGGTATGATACTGGTACTATTATCTGTGGAGGCTGGGCTCGGCTCCCGGCATTGGGGTTCCGACTATAGTATCCCCTGTAGGGTTGTTAATGCAATTCTTCCCTGCGTCCTTCTACTCGAGTAAAGAAGTGCCAGTAAAATTAGCGTATTCCATTGATTGCCAGATTCAATTCACATAGAGGGATAGTGCAATCGCATGACTCAGGATGGTTAGCAAATATCGACAGGTGTGTAAGTATCCATCGCATCACTCTCGCAATTGGTTTAGTGCCCGTGTTGGCAGAAGAAGGTCGGTATCATAGCTTGGCCTGAGATGCCTTTGACACTCTATTGAAAGTTTTTAGAAAAAGGAAGTCAGGTTTTCGGATTTACATTTTTGGTGCAATGTAGGGGAAATTTCACACGATTAGTACTGTCGGGGTTGTAAAAGAGTGAATTGCCTTAGCTGCTTAACGGGGCTTGAGAGAGAGAGATGCTCAAGAACTTCATTCTATCTAAGGGGGCAGAGGACTACTGTTTATGCAGTGAAACGGCAATATATATTGGTAGTGGAGAAGAAATCGGAGGAAAAAGTATGGAATGCGGGGGGGATAGGAGTTGAGAACAGGATTGCATTTCTGATCGATTGATCGAGCGATGACATGGGAGAATAGGTAAATAAGATGAGTAGAAATCGGATAGCTTTAAACCTAGACCAACGAATGCTGACCGGCTGTGTCGTACTGGGAGAAGTAGGAAGTACATATCTATAAATATTTATCTAACACCGGGTGTTGGAAATCGCAGTTTGATCGCCGCACTTGATGCGGGATGTGCCTGCACTCTGTGGCCGCAGAGGCATACGTACGCACTAGTCAGAAGACGCGCAAGCTCTGAAAATGTTTTCACCCCACTCCACTTGTTTTTCTTTCCTCTACACCTTTCCTCACGACTCACCTTCCTGAACACAACTTTCCTCAAGTCTTTCGTTCCACCTAAGTTATCATCAATCAATCATGGTTCTCATCTCCACTTAAGCGGTTTCAGTCCACTGCGTAAAATCCTCACCTCCACAACCCTGATTTTCAACACCGGGTATCGTTTATTACCACGAGTGATGGTTTGTGAGCGTGCGTGAATGATGCATGGTGCATGCTTAAGCTAGATCAATCCTCAGCTATGGCTATACAAGGTGGGAGCATGGCAGAGACACGTGGGTCCGGACTTCTGTTTTTAAAAATTTAGCCTTCTCCTGGGTAGAGAGACATGGGGTGGGGGGTACCAGCGGGCATGATACGCTAGACATTGGAGGCAGCGGACGACCAAAGAGGAACCAGGTTTAGGGATCCATAGAAAAAATCAAGAGAGGAGCGTACTAGCACTACTCTATAATAATAATAATATCTTAAATTTATCTTGGCTGTAAGGCTCTGGTTATCTGCCCACTGCCTGTCCGACCTGGAACTTCAGCATGATAAGATACCCTGGCCAAATTGTATTTTCAGCAGCAGGTGATCAAGGAACATTTACTAGCTGGGTTGAGTGAATGAGAAGTTAATTTTTTCCTAATATTGTGCAATACTGTGCAAATATAGTGAGAGTTAGCCTAATAGTGTGGATTTGTTGTTCATAATAAGCTTCTTTGTCACGAATGTTGGTTACTTGGAATAACAACAGTTCAGTGTTCTTTTCAGTTTCTTTTGGGCTCCGTGTGTCATAGCTAGCGCGATTCGCGCAGGATTGATTCCTTAGTTTTGGGGAGAGTGAGTTTTAATTGACAAAAGGAGTAGAGGAAAAAAGAGCTGACAAGTAGTGGAATACTACACCCTAGACAAAGGGGTAAGGCCACTGACATCCCACCCCCCCGAGGATACACCCATCCAATAACAGGGCCAGAAGTGCCCCGGGGGGCCCTCGGGGGCAATATCTGTCCGCTCTCTAGTGGTCAAGACTTTTGACCCCTCATCGGAGATATTACAGCGATTGGCAAATGCTTTGTCCAAGTGCCCTATGTGTCGTGATGTCAGTACACTGGGAGTACGCCCTCAAAGGCTCCTCCCGCAACCTCGTTTCGGGTCCTGTAACTATGGGGACCGTGATTCCCGATATCTAGAACGACTGGCAGCGGTGTTGCGGACGGTCGGGGCCCCGCGGGGGGATAACGACAAGAGGACGGCAAGGGACACGACAGGACGGGACAGCTAGCCGCGGCCCGGCGCAGGGAAAATCACTCGGGGAGACCGCCGTGCCCAACACGGTAGGAATTTATTAATATAGTGAGACAAATGGGAAAACCCCTGCTTAAGCAGACTTCAGGGGAGATTGCAGGACAGCCTGGATTGTGTCGGGGACAATAGGGGGTATCAGAAGACAGTAGGGTGTGGGTGAGGACTGCGGGGGAGGGGGCACAGGCAGCTATTAGGAATGGTGGCCGGGCACATGTGGAGAAAAATGAAGAGGATAGCCGGGGATGGCTGAGGACTGCTGCAGGCTGCAGACAAACTATGAGTGATATATGGTGATGCCATGTAAGCTACACAATAAGCAATGTGTCTGCGAGAAAAAGGAGGTTAAATAGATCATTAAGTGCTTCAAACCTGAGACTCAAAGTCTATCGACTACCCACCACTAACAGACACCTTGATCTCTAGGCTGTGGTGGGCTGTTCTAGCCGCCCTAGTGGCCGTCGGGGACATTTACGGAGGATATAAAGGCCAACCAGATTTCCTAGCTGTTGCCAATTATTTCTGAGCAATGCGAAACGAGGTTATTTTGGTTGACGACACCCCCGGAGAACTGTACCTAGTCACATTAGCTCGCAACAACAAATGAATGGGAACAAGCTTGCAAGTGATTTCTTCTTGCACAGGCACAAGGCCTGATGGGATAGGGGTGGGGGCAGATTCAGAAAGATTATCTTTGGGAGGGCGGGAATTAAAGCAACAGAAATACCACCTCCGATTGACACAACCCATGAATTGAGATGAGTGGAGAAGTTTGCCCTTCTCGCGCTTCTTAAACGCTACGCGGTGGAAACGGGAGTATATATGAATCATAACAGCATTATCCTTCTATCCTTCCATCGGTCACCACAAATATTTATTTTCTTCCAGGAATACCTCCTTTCCCTTGCGTACACCTATGCTAATGAAGGAGAGACATAGGTCGTAAAGACTCCCTGCAATCATAGCCTTCATACATTTGACTCTCCTAGTCTCATTCCTGCAGATGCATCAATCCCAAGCGCATCTCCAGAGCCTATCCGAACAATGAAACGATAACTTGGACCTGCGACTCAGCATCTAAGGACTTCCAACAGTATTTTTTACCTAACTCCACTTGGCTAGCTGGCAGGACAAATACAGTCTAACGAGGCAGCGACTCCTGCCGCTGGGGTTGCATAATTCCGCTGCCACTCGTGCCCCACCAATAGTGTTCCACAAGGTCCAGTTCGTTCGTTTTGGAGGT
>Ga0307513_10000217_pt1 | contig 82892 bp, 83 predicted proteins | sample 15_EM_MG_FD_202174 | JGI IMG/M metagenome (GOLD analysis project Ga0307513, IMG submission 202174) | Populus trichocarpa ectomycorrhiza microbial communities from riparian zone in the Pacific Northwest, United States - 15_EM | ecosystem: Host-associated > Plants > Roots > Unclassified | place...
AAGATGAACCTCGGTGAATGGAAGAAAAGTGGCAAGTGCTGATAAGCTGTGATACTAGCTCATTGGTGATAGACAGCTTGTGTGATCGGGCTAGAGGACAGGATGTTGCTGTTGCATGCTTTTACTTGGACTTCGCAGCCCAAAAGGAGCTGTCATCGACGAGTATGTTGGGCGCCCTGCTCAAGCAGGTTGTGGGCGGACTGGATAGGATACCGGCGGAAATAGTGCAAGCCTATGAAGACCAGAAAAGGGTCATTGGCGGACGGGGACCACAACTTTCGGATGTTGTGAGGATGCTGCAGACTACCTCTTCTGAGCGGCGTACATTCATATGTATTGACGCTCTAGACGAATGTGTGGTAGGACAGCAGGTCAAGCTCCTCGATTTGCTAAACAAAATCCTCGAAAAGTCTCCAGGCACTCGAATATTCGTGACTGGAAGACCACACATTCGGCCTCAAATCCGAGAGCGCCTTGCTGGAAAAGTAATGAGTGTATCTATCACCCCTAAGCGAGATGATATCATCAGTTATCTTCGTAGTAGGCTGGCTGAGGATACGACCCGGGACGCAATGGATAGCAGTCTGGAGGCAGATATCCTGAGCAGAATTCCAGGAAATATTTCGGAAATGTACGTTCAAGCACCAACACTGGGGAAGCTACTTCAAGTCATTCACTAACTGATACATATCTACTGTAGATTCCTACTGGTCTCGCTGAATATCGATGCGATCCTGCAAGAGACTACAATCCACCGCAGACGACAAAAGCTCAGCGCAATGACGGATGGGTTGGGATTGGGGGATGCTTATCGTTCAACGCTCGATCGGATAAAAGGACAAGGTGGGGAGAAGGCCAAGCTTGGAATGGTGGCTTTGATGTGGATCTCTCACTCAGAGCGGCCCTTGAGGCCGGATGAACTGTGTCACGCATTAGCAGTGGAAATAGGGTCGCCGAGCCTCAATAGTGACAATGTTCCTTCAATAGGGACACTGCTATCATGTTGCCAAGGACTTGCTGTGGTAGACAAGAAAGCATCCACTGTTCGGTTAATCCACTTTACCCTTCTTGAGTACCTCCGGGCTCATTCCGAGCTTTTTGGTACAACTCACTCGACAATTGCAGAAGTCTGCTTAAGTTATTTGAATTCGCAGCAGGTCAAGGCTCTTTCGACTAGCCCCTCTCCCGATCCTCAAGGCACTCCATTTCTCGAGTATTCCTCTCTATATTGGGGAGTCCACGCGAAATGGGAACTTTCGGATTGCGCTAAATTACTTGCGCTGAAGCTATTTGACGACTGCAATAACCACATATCCACTAAACTCCTATTGCGAGCGCAGAGAAGGCACCGATGGGCTGTTGATACCAACAAGCTTTGCCGGTTTAGTGGTCTACACTGTGCATCCGTTTTCGGGATTGTTGATTTGGTAGTTGATTTGGTGGGTGCAGAAGGTGGTTGTGATATTAACCAAGAAGACTGCACTGGTGGTACATCCTTTGCGTGGGCTGCTTGGAGTGGACACGAGGAAGTGGTGAAAATGCTCCTTGGACGGGATGACATCAATCCCGATAAACCGGATAGACACGGCCAAACACCACTCTGGTGTGCTGCTAAGAATGGCCACGAGGGGGTGGTGAAAATGCTACTGGGACGGGGGGACGTCAACCCCGACAAACCGGACAACCGCGGCCGAACACCACTCTACTGTGCTGCTTGGAATGGGCACGAGGGAGTGGTGAAAATGCTACTCGAGCGGGACGATGTTAATCCCAACAAACAGGGTCGGTACGGCCCAACACCGCTCTGTGGTGCTGCCATCGGCGGGCACGAGAGAGTGGTGAATATACTTCTCGGGCAGGGTGACGTCAACCCCGATAAACCGGATGACGCCGGTCGAACACCATTGTGGTGGGCTGCTTGGGGTGGACACGAGGGAGTGGTGAAAATGCTACTCGAGCGGGACGACGTTAACCCCGACAAACCGAATAGCAATGGCAAAACACCATTCCGGTGTGCTGCTCTGCATGGCCACGAGGGAGTGGTGAAAATGCTCCTCGCACGAGACGACGTCCATTCCGATGGGGGCGGCCCGGGACCGCTCTTGGCGTCTCTTTACGCCTATTCTGTGAGATTGGAGGTACTACCCTACATGCCTTAGAATTCGTCACCCTAAGCACCACCTAACGGCGAGGAGGCAGCACCCTCCTTGCTGCCTTCAAATATGGATGACCTATGCGCCATTTTCGCAAAGAACACTAATTCCGTAAACATGTTTGTCGCCGCCACTTGCTCCTTTCATTCCTGCCCAACCTCAACCTGCTGTGTATAATTCCCCCTCAGGGCAATTGCCCTGTTTCATTTCCTTCCGCCTCAAGAATGTTAATAGAGCCTAGCTTAAATACCTCCTTTTGGTTGAAGGAAACAGCATGTGGCGGGAATGCCTATATCTGTCGTATACCCCTTCAAACGCATTTTTTCGGATGGGCTGGCGTGGCTTGGGATTTCCGTCGTATTTATTTTCTTGTTATTTTCTGGTTGTAAATCCTCTTTGCGCATTCGCTGTTCGTTTATTTTTTCCTCTGTTCTCTTATTTCCCTTTCTTCTCTGGAGTATGGACCTGAGGGCTGTTTGAATGTAGAGAAACAATATAAGGTGCAAGTATCTCTGGCGCTCGTAAAAGTGATTTGAAAACTAGCCGTTAGCTAGGGTATGGAGGTGATTGGCCTCCATTATAGACATGGCTTAGTGGAGATCGTGCATACATGCTGCTGGTCCCCGGGGCGGGCTTTGGAGTGGGCCTGGGAGGCCGCCTACACCTTTCAGTCCTGCTCATTAGATCAAATAAATATAGTAGGGGGTCTTTTAACTCTGAAATTAACTCCCATTCTACCAGCACCTGTATCTTTCTCCACCTTGTCAAGGGTTATTGAACTGCCCACCACGCTGTGCGATATCAACCTAAAAGAGGGCTGGGGGGCATTACGTCCTTTTGCCCACCAGGACCTTTTCCCTTTCAGGATATTCCGGCTGATGCCTAAGCGGGGCATTTCGAACTTATATAAACTCTCTAGCTAGGCTGGGAAAGCCCTTCCATCTTTCGACGTTAGTATTTGAATGATACTGTGTGTTACCGTAAATTACCGCTGTAGGCTGGAATATTGGAGGGCGGTGTCTTGCTCTCTGGAATTTGTTGCTAGGTAACGGTGTACTTTGCCGTAGGGGTTCATGTCGTAGGGGTGCTGGTGAGTTATGTACGTTTCGCCTATAACTCGCGGGGGTTTTTTTAAGTCTAACCGGGAGTGAGGGTGGTTAGGTAGCGGCTTAAGGATGCGGCTTTGATACCGCATGGTGGGGGGGGGGGGATTGTGTAGGATAACGCTGTTAGGAAAGCCGAACTAGATCATCTACAACATCCTTGCCCTCAATTCTGCGTACTTAAAAAGCTGAGTTGGCTTTCAATTCCTCCTCGATACCCGGTGTGTTAGCCCCGCTCTTACATCTCTATTGAAATTTAGGGCACTTTTTTTATACTGACACGGCTCGCGGCATCTAGTGGGGTTGCGGTAGGCCATTGTACTACCCCGTATTGCACTGTATGGTAGGCTATGTAGGCTCACTGCAGGAACAATGCATATAGACGAGTGACGGCCTGTGACGGCGTTATAGAACAACCTAGGACCGAGTGATAACTAAGTTGGTGGCTTGGGGATAACAGCGCTCAAGTGTGGTAGTGTGTGTGTATCTGCTGAGGTAGGATTGAACGTGGCATTCCAGTCATGGCAGTTTTTTGTGTTTTGGGACAATATACTAAGAGTGTCGCCCATATGGTAGTTTCTTTCAGAGTTGTTCACTAGAGATTTGCTCGGCCTCGTCTAGTTGGGTTAGTGGTAAACATTGGATCCTGGATTGCCCTGGGCTGCTGTGGAAGACTATTCATCAACATATTCGGCGGTTTTTTGGGTTACACGTAATTTAGGTTAGTGATAGAATAGGATTTGGTTTTGGTAACTTTGCTCCTCGATCGGTAGAGAGGAGGGGTATATTGCGGTAAACATAGCAGCTTGCGATGATGCCGCTAGCGGTGCTCTCTGCGAATACTATTTAACTGCCTCGGTGAATATCAGAAAACATGGCCCCTATTTTCATAGAATCTGGTAAGATGTTCAGGGAATAGCTTTCCGGCATGTATCGAGATCGCGAAGGCTTATGCTGGATGTATTAGGTACGGTGATATTGTTTCGCTCTTCGGCTAATTTACTCGCGAGGCTTGTTATACTTAAATATATACTGAGTCAAGTGATTCTACGGTAGTCGTTCTAAGGCACTCGTTCGTCGCAATGGAGGATTTGTGTAGTCATGCTGAACTGTAGGGGGACGCTTTCGCGTGGCGGATGGAATTTCCTGCGACTGAATCAGAAGGTACAGGCAGGGTGTTGGCACAAATTTGAGGGAGATCGATTGGGCGGGTCCTGAGGCATCCATGGGGTTCCACAAAAGACCCCGCCTTTTCTTCAGCCCCTAGGAATTCATAGTCGACCGACTCCATCACCCACCGTCTCCTAGAAAGCAAAAACGAAGAAAATGTCGCAGTCTTTCAGTAATAACATCAACTCTTTGAACACTGTTAATAACTTCACTGTTGCCGACGGCCGATCTAGCATCTTAGCCTGGCTGTCCCCACTGGAGCCTAGATTACGGCATCAGGATATCCAAGACAACCGGGTCGAAGACGTAGGAGAATGGCTCCTACAAAGCGAGGAATATAGGAACTGGTATGAGGGTAGTGGGGGAAGTGCATCCGATAACGCAGTTTTGTTTTGTTATGGGGATCCGGGGGTCGGTAAAACTTATATTAGGTAGTAAAGATGAACCTCGGTGAATGGAAGAAAAGTGGCAAGTGCTGATAAGCTGTGATACTAGCTCATTGGTGATAGACAGCTTGTGTGATCGGGCTAGAGGACAGGATGTTGCTGTTGCATGCTTTTACTTTGACTTCGCAGCCCAAAAGGAGCTGTCATCGACGAGTATGTTGGGCGCCCTGCTCAAGCAGGTTGTGGGCGGGCTAGATAAGATACCGGGGGAAATAGTGCGCGCCTACGAAGATCAGAAAAGAGCCATTGGTGGACGGGGACTACGACTTTCGGATATTGTGAGGATGCTGCAGGCTACCTCTTCTGAGCGGCGTACATTCATATGTATTGACGCTCTAGACGAATGCGCAGCGAGACATCAGGTCAAGCTCCTCGGTTCTCTAAACCAAATTCTCCAAAAGTCTCCAGACACTCGGATATTCGTGACTGGAAGACCACACATTCAGGCTGAAATCGGAGAGCGTCTTGCTGGAAGAGTAACGAGTGTATCTATCACCCCCAAGAGAGACGATATCATCAGTTATCTTCGTAGTAGGCTGGACGAGGACACAATCCGGGATGCGATGGATAGTAGTCTGAGGGCGGACATTTTGGAGAGAATTCCGGATCATATCTCGGAAATGTATGCATAAGCCCAATACTTGGGAAACTACCTCGGTAATTCACTCACAGATACATATCTAGATTCCTGCTAGTCTCGCTGAATATCGATGCGATCCTGCACGAGACCACAATCCATCGCAGACGACAAAAGCTGGACGCAATGGCCAATGGCTTGGGGTTAGGAGATGCTTATAGCGCAACACTGGATCGGATAAAAGGACAGGGTGGAGAGAAGGCTAGGCTTGGAATGGCGGCTTTGATGTTGATCTCTCACTCGGAGCGGCCCTTGAAGCTGGATGAACTGTGTCACGCCTTAGCAGTGGAAATAGGGTCGCCAGATGTCAATAGCGACAATGTTCCTTCAATAGGGACACTGCTGTCCTGTTGTCAAGGACTTGTTGTGGTAGACAAGAAGGCATCCACTGCTCGGTTAATCCACTTTACCCTTCTTGAGTACCTCCGGGCTCATACCGAGTTTTTTGGAACAGCGCACTCGACAATTGCAGAAACCTGTTTAAGTTATCTGAATTCGCAGCAGGTCAAGGCTCTTTCGACTAGCCCCTCTCCCGATCTTCGGGGCACTCCCTTTCTTGAATATTCCTCTCTATATTGGGGAGTCCACGCGAAACGGGACCTTTCGGATTGCGCTAAGTCACTTGCGCTGAAGCTATTTGACGACTGCAATAACCACATACCCACTAAACTCCTATTGGGAGCGCAGAGAAGGTACACGACGGATGTCGACCTCGACAAACTTTCCTTGTTCAGTAACCTACATTGTGCATCTGTTTTCGGGATTGTTGATTTGGTAGTTGATTTGGTCGGCGCAGAAGGTTGTGATATTAACCAAGGAGACTGCACTGGTAATACACCCCTTGCGTGGGCTGCTTGGGGTGGGCATGAGGAAGTGGTGGAAATGTTCCTCGGACGGGGTGACATCGACCCCGACAAACCGGATAATTACGGCCAAACACCGCTCTGGTGTGCTTCCTGGAATGGGTTTGAGGGAGTGGTGAAAATACTGCTTAGACGAGACGACGTCAACCCTGGCAAAGCCGATTGGCTCGGCCGAACAGCTCTCTGGTGTGTTGCTCAGAGTGGGTACAAGGGAATGGTGGATATACTACTCGGACGGGACGACATCAGCCCCAACAAGGCGGATCACCTCGGCCGGACACCTCTCTGGTGGGCTGCCTGGAATGGGGATGAGGCGGTGGTGGAGGTACTACTCGGAAGGGGCAACGCCAACCCCGACCAAGCGGACTGCCTCGGCCGAACACCTCTCTGGTGGGCTGCCTGGAATGGACACGAGGGGGTGGTGGATGTACTACTTGGAAGGGGCAACGCCAACCCCGACCAAGCGGATTGCCTCGGCCAAACACCTCTCTCGTGTGCCGCTTGTAATGGGCACAATAGGGTGGTGAATATACTACTCGGACGGGGCGTCAATCCCGACAAGCCTGATAAAGATGGCCGAACACCACTCTTGTGTGCTGCCCGGAATGGGCACGAGGGGGCAGTGGATATACTACTCGGACGGGACGACGTCAACCCCAGCAAACCAGATGACGGCGGCCGAACACCCCTCTGGTGGGCTGCCGGGAATGGGCACAAGAGGGTGGTGAATATGCTCCTCGGACGGGGTAGCGTCAATCCCGACAAATTGGATAATGACGGCCGAACACCGCGCGGGTGGACTGCTTGAGGTCGCCGCTTGGGAGTGACAGCGCTACTCTACGGCCCCTAGAATCCACCATCCCTAGCATGACCTAACGCCGGGAAGGCATCGTCCTCCTTACCGCCTTTAAATATAGATAACGTATGCTCTGTTTCCGCAAACATGCTTGTCGCTACCATTTCTTCCCTCCCCCCATTCTCGCTCAACTTCAGCCCGCAGTGTGCATTGTATAATTCATTCAGCCTTGTGGTAATTTCTGTGTTCCCTTTCCTTCCGCTCCAGGCATATTACTAAAGCTCAGCCCAGATATCTTCTTCTGATTGACGGAAATTACATGTGATGGGAGTGCCTATATCTGTCGTATGCCCTCCAAACATCTGTGTCGGTTTCCTTATGTATCCGGGTTAGGATTTGTCTGTTTCTGTTTATAATCTAGAGTTCGGCGTTGGTGGCGGTGGTGGGGGAGGGTTATTCCTATTTTATTCGGATGGGCTGGTGTGGCTTGAGATTTCGGCCGTATTCCTTTTTATGTTGTTTTTTGATTGTAAATCCTCTTTGCACATTCGCTGTTCATTTATGTTTTCTATAGTTCCCTTGATTCCCTTTCTCCTCTGAAGTATGAACATAGGGGTTGTTTAGATATAGAGAAATAATATAAAGTCCAAGTATCTCTGATGCCCGTGAAAAGCAACGTAAAGGCTAACTGTTACCTAAGACACGGTGGTGATTGGTTTCCATTATGCACATGGTTTGGTGGAGATTGTGCTTACATACTACTGCCGCCCGGGGGTGAGCTTGGGGGTGGGGTTGGGAGGGTGCCCACACCTTTTAGTCTTGCTCGTGAAGGAAAATCAATACAATAAGGAGCATTTTGACTCTGAAATGAACTCCTGTTCCACGAACGCCTGTATCCTTCCCCAGTTTGCCAAGGGTGATCGCACTGCCTACTGCACTGCGCGATACCAGCTTACAAGAAGGCTGGGAGGAATATTCTATCTTTTCGCCCACCAAGACCTTTTCATTGTTAGGGAATTCTGTCCGATTCTCAAGCGGGGGATTGAGAGCTCATGTAAATGCTCTAGTCAGACAGGGAAAACCTTTCCATGTTCTGGCTATGAGTGCTCAAATCATACTGCACATTGGGGTAAATTATCGCCGTAGGCTGCAATATCGGGGAGCGATGCCCTGCGTTCTAGAATTTGATGCCGGGTAAGGCGTCTTTTTCCATAGGAGTTAATGTTGTGGGGGTGCTGATGGGTTATGTACGCTTCCCTATAAACGGCGGGTGTTAGGTTGCTAACCGGGAGTGATTAGAGGGTGGTTGGGCACCGGCTTAAGGATGAGGCTTCGGTTCGGTATGGGGGGGATTGTGTGTAGGATGACGCTTCTGGGGAAGTCGAACTAGATCTACAACATCCTTGCCCTCAATTCTAGGGGTTAATTGTGTACTTAAAAAGCTAAGTTGGCTTTCGCTTCCTCGATACCCTACGTGTTGACCCCGCTCTTACATCCCCATTGAGATTCAGGGCACTTTTTTTATACTGGCACGGCTCACGGCAGCTAGTGGGTTTGCGGTAGGTCATTGTACGCCCTCGTATTACACTGTATGGTATGATAGGCTATGTAGGCTCACTGCACGAACAATGCATATAGACGAGTGACGGTCTGTGACGACGTTATGAAACAACCTAGGACCGAGTGATGATGGCTAAGTTAGTAGCTTGCAGATAATAGCGATCAGGTGTGGTAGTGTGTACGGATCTTCTGAAGTAGGATTGATTCGTTCTTGCACCTGGCATTCTAGTCATGGCAGTTTTTTATGTTTTGGGACAATATACTAAGAGTGTGGTCCATACGGTAGTTTCTCCCGGGGCTCCTCACTAGAGATCTGCCCGGCTCCGTCTAGTTGGTTTTGATGAACTTGCTCCTGGATCAGTAGAGAGGTGGGGTAGATTGCGATAAAAATAGCTGCGCTCTGCAAGCACTATTTGGCTGCTTTGGTGAATGTCAAAAAACATGGCCTCTATTTTCATAGAGCCTGATACGACGTTCAGGGAATAGCTTTCCGGTCTGTATTGACAGAATGAAGGATTATGCTGGAGGTATTAAGTGCGGTGAGATTTAAGGGATTTGATTGGTTAATTCGTAAGGTTGGGTATAATTGTGTATATATCAAGTTAGGTGATTTTACGGTAGGGGTTCTAGGGCACTCTTTGGTAATGCAAGATTTGTGCTGTAGTCGTAGTGAACCGCAGGATGCTTAATTTACGTGCAAAGGGGTGTGAAATTGTTGAACGTGGATCATTCTGGACTGCTCACCATTTGCATATATTCCCATGCGCGTTGGATTAGGAACCTTATCACTGCGACCTGTTACACACTAAGTCTTCGAAAGACGTCTCACAACTATTAGCTTCATACCGATCTCCAACATCAACCCTGCATATCTAGTGCGACAGCATCAAAACCTCTATCCATCGAGAATGAAACACGAACTATCATCAATAGCCGAACAAACATGACATCCGCGGTTATTCACTTAGTATTCAGCAAACCGGTTAACCACAACCTCGGAGCTTGGGCTCTCACTTCGGATGGGATTCGGCTGAGAAGTAGGAAAGAGCCACTATACGGAAGAAACTGACCAAAGATATGGCATGCGCAGGAAGTGTGCTGTGGAGGAAAGGTCTTGTCTCACGGAGGATATAAGAAAGCCTGTTCTTCCCTTTGTTCATTTGTTTTCAGTTCGTCATCGCATTCATTATTATCTACTTGGTCTTCCTACTTGTGTCAAAGTCATTCATTACCGTACACGATTCCATTATCTCTTCTTGTTTCTTTGATAACTTTTCTCTGTCCAAATTGTTCGTACCAATAAAAGTTCGGCATCGCCAGATCACTGGAATCTATATTCGCTGCGCATAACCTTATAGTGTTGAATAGAAATTCCCTGCGAGTGGTGCGATAGGTATGGTGTATTGGGGCGGATTTGGAGGAGGTTGATTGGACGGTGCTGGGGTATCCATGAGGTTCCACAAAGGGCCCCGCCTCTATTCAGCCCCATGAATTCCAGGAATTCCAGTTCCCGCTAACATTATCATCTATCGTTTACAGTATCTTGAGCAGCAGGAACAGAAAATGTCTCAGTCCTTCAGTAACAATATCAACTCTTTTCACACCACTGTTAATAATAACTTCACTGTTGCCGATGGCCGATCTAATATCCTGGCCTGGCTGTCCCCACTAGAGCCTAGGCTACGACACCAGGATATCCAAGACAACCGGGTCGAAGACGTAGGAGAATAGCTCCTACAAAGCGAGGAATATAGGAACTGGTCCGCGGGTAGTGGGGGAGGTGCATCCGATAACACAGTTTTGTTCTGCTATGGAGATCCGGGGGTTGGCAAAACTTATATTAGGTAATAAAGATGAACCTCGATGAATGGAAGAAATATGGCAAGTGCTGACGAGCTGCGATGGTAGCTCATTGGTGATAGACAGCTTGTGTGATCAGGCCAGAGGACAGGATGTTGCTGTTGCGTGCTTTTACTTTGACTTCGCAACCCAAAAAGGAGCAGTCATCGACGGGTATGTTGGGCGCCCTGCTCAAGCAGGTTGTAGGCGGACTGGATAGGATACCGGGGGAAATAGTGCGCGCCTACGAAGACCAGAAAAGAGTAATTGGTGGACGGCGACAACCTTCGGATGTTGTGAGGATGCTGCAGGCTATCTCTTATCAAAAGCTCACCTTCATACGCATTGATGCTTTAGACGAATGTGTGGCGAGGCATCAAGTCAAGATCCTTGGTTCGCTGATTCGACGCTGAACAAAATTCTCCAAAAGTCTCCAGACACTCGGATATTCGTGACTGGAAGACCACACATTCGGCTGAAATCAGAGAGCGTCTTGCAGGAAAAGTAACGAGTGTATCTGTCACCCCTAGGAGAGAAGATATTATCGGTTATCTTCACACTAGGCTGGACGAGGACACAACCCGGGACGCAATGGATAGTAGTCTGAAGGCAGACATCCTGAAGAGGATTCCTGATCATATTTCAGAAATGTATGCACAAGCCCAATGCTTGGGAAACTACCTCGGTCATTCACTCACAGATACATATCTAGATTCCTGCTAGTCTCGCTGAATATCGATGCGATCCTGCAAGAAACTACAATCCATCGCAGGCGACAAAAGCTGGGCGCAATGGCCAATGGCTTGGGGTTAGGAGATGCTTATAGCGCAACACTGGATCGGATAAAAGGACAGGGTGGGGAGAAGGCCAGGCTTGGCATGGTGGCTTTGATGTTGATCTCTCACTCGGAGCGCCCCTTGAAGCTGGATGAACTGTGTCACGCATTAGCAGTGGAAATAGGGTTGCCGAGTCTCAATAGTGACAATGTTCCTTCAATAGGGACACTGCTGTCCTGTTGTCAAGGACTTGTTGTGGTAGACAAGAAGGCATCCACTGCTCGGTTAATCCACTTTACCCTTCAAGAATACCTCAAGGCTCATAGCGAGCTTTTTGGAACAGCGCACTCGACGATCGCAGAAACCTGCTTAAGTTATTTGAATTCGCAGCAGGTCAAGGCTCTTTCGACCACAGCCTCTCCCGATCTCCAAGGCACTCTCTCTTTCTCGAGTTTTCCTCTCTATATTGGGAGTCCACGCGAAACGGGGCCTTTCGGATTGCGCTAAATCACTTGCGCTAAAGCTATTTGAGGACTGCGATAACCACATATCCACTAAACTCCTATTGCAAGCGCAGAGAAGGCACCGGTGGGCTGTTGATATCAACAAGCTTTGCCGGTTTAGTGGTCTACACTGTGCATCCGTTTTCGGGATTGTTGATTTGGTAGTTGATTTGGTGGGTGCAGAAGGTGGTTGTGGTATTAACCCAGAAGACTGCACTGGTAATACACCCCTCGCGTGGGCTGCTTGGGGTGGACACGAGGAAGTGGTGAAAATGCTCCTTGGACGGGATGGCATCAATCCCGATAAACCGGATAGACAAGGCCAAACACCACTCTGGTGTACTGCTAAGAATGGCCACGAGGGGGTGGTGAAAATGCTACTGGGACGGGGGGATGTCGACCCCGGCACACCTGATAAACACAGCCGAACACCACTCTGCTGTGCTGCTTGGAATGGGCGCGAGGGAGTGGTGAAAATGCTACTCGAGCGGGACGATGTTAATCCCAACAAACAGGGTCGGTACGGCCCAACACCGCTCTGTGGTGCTGCCATCGGCGGGCATGAGAGAGTAGTGAATATATTTCTCGGGCGGGGCGACGTCAACCCCGATAACCCGGATGACAGCGGCCAAGCACCATTGTGGTGGGTTGCTTGTGGTGGGCACGAGGGAGTGGTGGAAATGCGCCTCGGAAGAGACGACGTCGACCCCGATGGGGGCGGCCTGGCATCGTCCTTGGAGGCTATTTTGGTCTGTTATGGAATTCGGCGTAATACGCTACATTCCTTAGAATTCGTCACCCTAAGCACCACCTAACGGCGAGGAGGCAGCACCCTCCTTGCTGCCTTCAAATATGGATGACCTATGCGCCATTTTCGCAAAGACAACACCAATTTCGTAAATATGTCTGTCGCCGTCACTTCCTCCTTTCATTCCCGCCCAACCTCAACCCGCTGTGTATAATTCCGCCTTAGGGCAATTGCCCTGTTTTATTTCCTTCCGCCTCAAGAATGTTAATACAGCCTAGCTTAGGTGTCTTCCTTTGGTCGAAGGGAACCGCATGTGATGGGAATGCCTATATCTGTCGTATACCCCTTCAAACGCCTTTTTCGGTTTTCTTATGTGGACGAGTCAGGATTTTTCAGTTTCAGTTTATTATGATCTAGAGTTCGGCGTTGGTGGGGGGGGTATCCCTATTGTATTAGGATGGGCTGGCGTGGCTTGGAATTTCCGTCTTATTTCTTTTCTCGTTGTTTTCTGATAGTGAATCCTCTTTGCGCATTCGCTATTTATTTATATTTCCACTGTTCTATTATTTCCTTTCCTCTCCGGGGTATGAACCTGAGGGCTGTTTGAATATAGAGAAACAATATAAAGTGCAAGTATCTCTGACACTCGTGAAAAGCAATTTAAAACTAGCCGTTAGCTAGGGCAAGGCGGTGATTGGTTTCCATTATAGACATGGTTTAGTGGAGATCATGCATACATGCTACTATCTTTCCCCACCTTGTCAAGGGTGGTCGAACTGCCCACCGCGCTCTGAGATATCAACCTACAAGAGGGCTGGGGGGGAGAACCCTTTCCCTTTCAGGATATTCCCGCCGATGCCCAAGAGGGGCGTTACGAACTTATATAAACTCTCTAGTTAGGCAGGGAAAGCCGTTCTATGTTCGGGCATTAGTATTTGGATGATACTATGCGCAACTGTAAATTGCAGCTGTAGGCTGTAATATCGGGGAGCGGTGTCTTGCGCTCTGGAATTTGATTCCGGGTAATGGTGTATTTTGCGATAGGAGTTCATGTTGTAGGGGTGCTGATGAGTTACGTACGTTTCTCTATAACTAGGGGGTTTTAAGTCGCTAACCGGGAGTGATTGGAGGGTGGTTAGGCGGCGGATTAAGCATGGGGCTCGAGTATCATACCGTATGGGGGGGGGGGGATTGTGTGTAGGGTGACGCTTCTGAGGGAGCCGAATTAGATCTACAACATCCTTGCCCTCAATTCTAGGGAGTAATTGTTTTCTTAAAAAGCTGGCTTTCATTTCCTGCTCGATACCTGATGTGTTAGCCCTTCTCTTACACCCCCACTGAGATTTAGGGTCCTTTTTTATACTGGTATGGCTCACGGTATTTAGTGGGTTTGCTGTAGGTTATCGTACTATCTCGTATTGTATTGTCTGGCGGGCTATGTAGGCTTACTGCACGAACAATACATATATGCGAGTGATGGTCTGTGACGGCGTTATAAAACAACCCACTGTAGGACCCGATGATAACTAAGTTAGTAGCTTGGAGATAATAGCGCTCAAGTGTGGCAGTGTGTATTGATCTGCTGAAGTTGGAGTGATTCGCTTTTGCATGTGGTGTTCTAGTCATGGCAGTTTTTTATGCTTTGGGATAGAATATACTAAGAGTGTCGTCCATATGGTGGTTTCTTTCGGAGCTGTTCACTAGAGGTTGCTCGTCTTCGTCTAGTTGATTTTGTGGTAAAAATTGGATCCTGGATTGTCCTGTGCTGCTGTGGAAGACTATCACTCATATTAGGCGGTTTTTTGGGCTACTACATATGTTAGTGCTAGAATGGGATTTGGCCTATATGAACCTACTCCTCGATCAGTAGAGTGGTGGGGTAGATTGTGGTAAACATAGTAGCCTGCGATGGTACGGCTAGTTCCGCTCTCTGCAAGTACTATTTGGCTGCCTGGTGAATATCAGAAAACCTGGTACGACGTGAAGGGAATAGCTTTCAGGTCTGAATTTACAGAACGAAGGATTATGCCGGAAGTATTAAGTACGGTGAGATTTAAGGGCTTCGATTGATTAATTCGTAAGACTTGATATACACTCACCGCAAAAAAACGAGTATGGTTGCCCGTGCCCTACGACATTCAACAGTTACCCCGATTCCCCTTTGCTTGCCTTTCTTGGGAAGGGAATATTGGATTCCCAGCCAAGCCGCGGGTTTGCCACCTGTGCGGGGGTTTGGCTATGGATCTGCTAGTACAGGCCCTATCATGTCGGTCTGATCGGGAATAGCCATCGGGTTGGGCGTGGCCGCGTGGGGTCACTCCGGAGGGTGTGGTACCGGGGGTAATTGTGGTGGAGCTTCTGTCGTCGGCTCGTCGAGTTTATGGCAAGGCAGTGTATGTGTATAAAAGTTCCGGGGGCCACCGGGGAAGTGGTAGGAAGGTTTACTTTGGTGAGTTGTGGGCAGGAATACATGAACTTTGTGGCTTTCTAGATATGTGTGTCTTGCAAAATCGGCGTGATAGGCATGAGAATTGTTATTCTATTGTAGCGTAAAGTATTTCCAGCGTGGGAGGTTCTTTCTCGAAGCTGGGAGCGTAAGAAATCCGGCGACCAGAGGGATGGTTCTTAATTCACGGTATAACAAACAGAAGCTCCTAGCAAGTCGGTTGCCCCTTCATTCATCTACTTAACAACAGTTTCGACCATTCCTATCTCGTAGACACAGCTGCTTCTCATAGATAGTGAACCCACCCTGCGCAAACCACTCGTACCTCGGCCCCTCCAACCTTCCTTCGCTAACCCATGTCTAACATCCTGTCTAACAGAAGAATTTCGAGTGATATAGAGTGATTGCGACCGGGGCTCCCGGAACAACGGTTTGTCTCGAGCTTAGTTATCTCATTCAATACAATTCAAATAGCCGTAGGTCTGGGGCTGATTAGATGGAAATCCGAAGGATGGGGATATGTCCTACCGAGCTCTGGACTTGAAATCAAAGCCTGCGGATCATCCAGGAACCGGTCTGATCTACTGTAGATCTGAAAGTTTGGGTGGGGAAGTGCTGTAAATTCATCTCCAACTAACGTGGGAATGAAATTTCTATGTTCGGATAGTAATTTCGCAATCGCATGGTGTCCACTCTTTAAAGCTTGCGAAAGAGGTGTTTCACCAGCGAGATTCGCAATATTGGGGTTGACGTCAACTCGTTCTAACAGAATCTTCACGATTCCCCTATATCCTTTGCAAGCGGCTGTCGAGAGTGGCGTTTCTCCAGCATGATTGGCAGTATTGGGGTTGATATCCTCTCGTTCCAGCAGAATCTTCACGACTCCTTCATATCCATTCCGAGCAGCCAGGAAGAGTGGTGTTTGGCCACGTCTGTCTCTAGGGTCGGCGTTGATATCGGTGAGCTCTAGCAATATCTTCACAATTATCTTGTGCCCGTACCAGGAGGCTTTGGAGAGCGGTGTTTGCCCAAAAGCATCGGTAGCATTGGGATTGACATCTCCTCGTTCCAGTAGCATCTTCACGATTGCTTCATGTCCCTCCCTGGCAGCTATGAGGAATGGCGTCTGGCCGCCTTTGCCTGCGGAGTCGGGGTTGACATCGTCGCGCTCCAGCAACATCTTCACCACTCCCTCGTGTCCTTTCCAGGCGGCGCTTTTGAGTGGCGTTTCTGCATCAAACCTCACATCATTGGGATTGATATCATTCCGTTCTAGCAGCGCTTTCACAACTCCTTCATGTCCTCTGCAGGCGGCTTCGAAGAGTGGTGTTTCTCCATCATTATCGACGCTATTGGGATTGACATCATCTCGCTCCAATAGTATCTTCACGATTCCTTCGTGTCCACAGGAAGCAGCCATCAGTAGCGGTGTTCGGCCGGATCCATCGGCAGAGTCGGCGTTGACATCGTTGCGCTCCAGCAGCATCTCCACGACTCCCTGATGCCCATAGCAGGCAGCTCGCCAGAGTGGTGAAATATCACCACTCTTCACAGCATTTGGATTGATATCATTCCGTTCTAGTAGCATCCTGACGACTTCCTCTTGCCCATTCTCGGAAGCCATTAAAAGCGGTGTTTCTCCATAATCATTGGCACTATTGGGATTGATATCTTCCCGCTCCAGTAGCATCGTCACGACCCACTTATGTCTATTTCTGGCGGCCATGAAGAGTGGTGTTTCTCCACGATCATTGGCAGTATCGGGATTGATATCCTCTCGTTCCAGTAGCATCTTCACGACCCCCTTATGTCCATTGAAGGCAGCTATAGAGAGTGGTGTTTCTCCACCACTATCGGCAGTATTTGGATTGACATCATTCCGTTCTAGTAGCAACTTCACAAATCCCTCATCTTCATTCCTGGCAGCCCATAAAAGCTGTGTTTCTCCATAATTATCCATAGTATTGGGATCGACATCCCTTCGCTTCAGCAACAGTTTCACGACTCCTGCATGCCCCTTCCAGATGGCTCTAGTGAGCGGTGTTACGCCACCTGCATTAGGAGTGTTGGGGTTGACATCGTTGCGCTCGAGCAGGTTCTTCACAACTCCCTCATGCCCCTTGCTTACGGCTCTGAAGAGTGGTGTTCGGCCGCGCCCGTCAGCAGTGTTGGGGTTGACGTCCCCGCGCTCCAGCAGCATCCTCACCACCTTATCATGACCCTCACAGACTGCTACCAAAAGTGGTGTTACCCCCCCAACCAATATCGTATTGGGATTAATATCATTCCGTTCTAGTAGCATCCTGACGACTTCCTCTTGCCCATTCTTGGAAGCCATTAAAAGCGGTGTTCCTCCGTTATCATCGGCAATGTTAGGATTGGTATCCCATCGTTCCAATAGCAGCTTCACGACTCCATCATGACACCTCCAGACGGCTCTAGCGAGCGGCGTTTCGCCATCTCTATTCGGAGTGTTGGGGTTGACGTCCGCTCGCTCCAGCAGCAGCTTCACCACTCTCTCGCTCCCCTTGCTGGCGGCTCTGAAGAGTGGTGTCCGGTCGTGCCAATCAACAGTGTTTGGATTGACATCGTCCCGCTCAAGCAGCATCTTAACGACTGCTTCGTGCTCACCCTTGACAGCCCATGAAAGAGGTGTTAGGCGGGCCCTCATGTGGGGATCAAGGTCCGCTAACTCAAGGGCCATCTTCACGGTTATAGAAGAATGAATATCCACCCGGATACCGACAAAACTACTAATATCTGGCTCTAAAAGGAAGAGCGAGGTGAACTAGTAATGGTTTGGTAAACGGCAAAACAAGTAATTGGGCCTGGTTTTGGGTGGAATGTTCGCAATGGGAGCATATAGGCACGGGTTCGTGGCAGTTCACAAGGGCCCCACAAGATCAAAGGAAGAAACAATTGATGGAGGACTAGTCGTGCGCAGGGGCAACTGCCGCTGTACAAGCACCGCTTGGAGGCTGCTGTGAGGCGAGCGTCGTGAGAAGAGACCCGGAACGAAAGTGGTAGGAAAACTGAAGTATGTTCGCTATTCGATGTGTACTCGAGTAGAGTGATGATGGTTATCATACAGAGAGGAGAGAATGCAGCTGAGACTAAATACAGTTTGTGGTAGACACTCGCAAAGTGGGCTCTCTATCGCACAAACACCAGAAACACCAGTCACCCTCGACATTGTAACAGTCCCACTCGCCTGCTAACTAATATGCCCCAACATGGCATCCCACGATGGAGTTACTCCATCAACAATAAAAGAGCAGTCGGATCTCGTGGTATTATCCAGAAGGGTGTCATTATCGTTTTCGTCTGTCGGTTCTATTTAAGTGGTCTATAGTGCAAAGTGGCCTCTTGAAAACATTTTCCTCCTGGAACTCGCTCAACGACAGATATGGAGAAAAACCCCTTTCAAACCTATACTAAGCCTATTACGTCCTGTAATGTTTCTATCTGTGAGGTAATGGGTTATCAATCCGGAAACCGTTTTTTAACGTCCCATGTTCAACTCCTCGTTCAAGTTTTTTCCCATATTTTTCCCATATTTTTCCCTAAATATAGTAGGAGATTTTCCGATCATATTTATAGTATACAATTAAAGCTTAAAAGCTTTCACCCTATTAGGATTTGTATTTCTTACTAGGAATGAAAGTATGGTGGATGTCAGAGGGAAGGTCCTTGTTTATTTTCAGGAGCGAGTATGCTAGTTAAATAGGACTAACAAACAAGTCTAACTCATAGGCTACCTTCAACGCCATTACACACTCTGCAAACACAACAAGAGTGGTTGCCTGTATCCTACAACACGCAACAGTTACACAGACTCCCCCTTGCTCTCATTCCTTCAAAGGAAGGGAGTATTGGATTCCAAACCAAGCCGTGGGCTTTCCACTGGTGCGGGGGGTTGGCTATGGATCTGCTAGCGCAGGCCCTATCATGTCGGTCTGATCAAGTATGGCCATCAGGTTGGGCGTGGGGGTAACCACGGAGGGTGTGGTAGCGGGGGTAATTGCGGTGGAGCTTCTGTCGTCTGCTCGTCGGGTTTATGACAAGGCGGTGTGTATGTGTATACACGTTCCGGGAGTCGCCGGGGAAGCAGTAGGAAGGTTTACTTTGGTGTGTTGTGGGTAGGAATACAGGAACTTTGTTGCTTTCTGGATATGTCTGTCTTGCAAAATCGGCGCGCAAGGAATGATAATTGTTATTCTATTGTAGCGCAAAGTGCTTCCAGTATGGGAGGTTCTTTCTCGAAGCTGGGAGCGTAAGAAAGCTGGCGACCAGATGGATGGTTCCCAATTCACGGTGTAAAAAAAATAGAAGCTTCCAGCAAGTTGATTGCCATTTATTCATCTACTTAACAACAGTTTCGACCATTCCTATCTCGTAGACACAGCTGCTTCTCATAGATAGTGAACCCACCCTACACCAAACACTCGTACCTCGATCCCTCCAACCTTCCTTCGCTAACCCATTTCTAACCTCCTGTCTAACAGAAGAATTTCGAGTGATATAGAGTGATTGCGACCGGGCTCCCGGAACAACGGTTTGTCTCGAGCCTAATTATCTCATTCAATACAATTCAAATAGCCGTAGGTCTGGGGCTGATCAGGTGGAAATCTGAAGACTGGGGATGCGTGCTACCGGGCTTTGGACTTGAAATCAAAGCCTGCGGATCATCCGGGAAAAGCTCTGATCTAGATCTGAAGGTTCGGTTGAGGAAAGTGCTGCAGATTCAGCACCATCTAACGTGGGAATGAGGTTTCTATGTTCGGATAGTAATTTCGCAATGGCATAGTGTCCACACTTGAGAGCTTGAGAAAAAGGTGTTTCGCCAGCGATATTCGCTATATTGGGGTTGACACCCACTCGTTCTAGCAGAATCTTCACGATTCCCACATGTCCTTCGCGGGCTGCTTCGGAGAGTGGTGTTTCTCCACGATCGTTAGCAGTATTGGGATTGACATCCTCTCGTTTGAGTAGCATCTCCACGACTCCCTCATGTCCACACCCGGCGGCTCTAGAGAGTGGTGTTACCCCGCAATCATCGGCAGTATTGGGATTGATATCATTCCGTTCAAATAGCATCTTTACGATTTCCTCTTGTCCATCCCTGGCAGCCCATGAAAGTGGTGTTTCTCCGTTACCGTCAGTAATGTTAGGATTGAGATCCCATCGTTCCAATAGTATCTTCACGACCCCATCATGCCACCTCCAGACGGCACCAGCGAGCGGCGTTTCCCCGTTTTTGTCCGGAGTGTTGGGGTTGACATTCTCTCGCTCCAGAAGAATCTTCACGACTCCCTCATGTCCACGGCAGGTGGCTATGAAGAGTGGTGTTTCTCTACGGTTATTGGCAATATTAGGGTCGGCATCCCCTCTTTCCAGCAGCAGCCTCACGATTTCCTCATGCCCCTGGAAGGCAGCTCCGAAAAGTGGTGTTTCTCCCCCAACCCTCTGAGTATTAGGACTGATATCATTCCGTTCTAGTAGCATCTTCACGACCCCCCCGTATCCGTTACGAGCAGCTCTAGAGAGTGGTGTTTCTCCAGCATGATCAGCAGTATTGAGACCGACATCCCCTCGCTCCAGAAGCATCTTCACAATTTCTTCGTGCCCATACTTAGCAGCCATGAGGAGTGGTGTCTGGCCATAAGCATTCGTAGGGTTGGTGCTGACATCGCTGTGTTCTAGCAGCATCCTCACGACTTTCCCGCGCCCATTCCAGGCGGCTATGGAGAGTGGCGTTTCTCCATCACCCCTCGCAATATTAGGATTGATATCACTCAGTTCTAGTAGAGCCTTCACGACTCCCTCGTACCCATTGCAGACGGCTCTGAAGAGTGGTGTTTCCCCACCATGATCAGCGGTATTGGGATTGACACCCCCCTGTTCCAGTAGCATCTTCACCATTCCTTCATGTCCCGCCCAGGCAGCCATGAAGAGCGGTGTCCGGCCATTGCCATCAGCAGTGTTGGGGTTGATATCATCCCGCTTAAGCAATAGCTCAACGACTTCCTCATGCTTACCCTTGACGGCCCATAAAAGAGGCGTTAAGTGGCCCCTCGTGTAGGGAATAACGTCCTCTGGCCCTAACACCATCTTCACGGTTCTAAAAGTACGAATATCCATCCAAGAACCAATGAAAATACCGATGTCTAGCCTCTAAAGGGAAGGGTGAGGTAAACTAACAATGGTGTGGTAAGCAGTCAAAACAATAACCCGCGCCTGCTTTTGGGTCAGACACTCACAGTGGGAACGTATAGGCACAGTTTCGTAGCGGTTCACAAAGACTCACACAAGAAAAGAGTAAAAGAAGAAAGGGTAAAATAGCAATCGATTCCCGTGGTGTCCGCATCCGTCACTTCTCGTCCAGAGGGGTTGTGGTTGTAGTTTTCGTCGTTCCTATCGTTTCTATTTGAACTGACTGTGGCGGAAAGCAGTCCTGTGAAAGGATTCCCCCCCACGAACTTCAGGCGTTCTAAGCTACGCGTTCGCAATGAAAGATTTGTGCTGTAGTTATAGTGGACCGCAGGATGGCACTTTAGGGTAAAGGTGTGTGAAATTCCCTGCAAATGGTGGGGAAGGTATGGTGTGTGTATTGGCACGAATTTAGGGTTGATTGGACGGTTCTGAAGTATCATATGATGGAGTAACCCCATCGTGGTATGTTAGGTTAGGGCACACTTGTAGGTGTGAGCAGGGCTATTGACCAGACCGTGCGGCGGTGACTGGTGTTGTGTGGTAGGAGCCCACTGTGCGGGCCACCACAAACTGTATCTAGTCTGAGCTGCGTTCCTTTCTCCTTACGAGAACAACTCATGGTCATCACACTCCTTTGCGAACACACTTGTCATATATATCGGATATCGAACACATCTCAGTTTTCCTATCAGCGACTGACCCGGATCGTTCTCGTGACGACAGATCCGATCATTGCTGTGCCCTTGCGGTGCCTGTCCGACGGCATATTCCCTGCGCGGAAACCAGACCTCCATCATCATATGCATGATATCCAACCTATGAGGTCTCACAAAGGGCCCCGCTTTTCTTCATCCCCCAGGAATTTCGGGAATTCCTGTTCCCACTAACGTTATCATCTATCGTTTACAGTATCTTGAGCAGCAGGAACAGAAAATGTCTCAGTCTTTCAGTAACAATATCAACTCTTTTCACACCACTGCCAATAATAACTTTACTGTTGCCTATGACCGATCCAACATCCTAGCCTAGCCGTCCCCACTAAATCCTAGGTCACGACATCTCCAAGGTAGAAACGGGGGAACTTTAGAATTTTTAACAGCAAGTTCTTATTGCGAGTCACTTATCTAATTCTAGTAGTTATCCGAGGGTATTCAGTTATACCTGATAATATGTAACAATACTTAGGTTGCGATTATAGAGCAAACTATGAAGGTGAATTGAGAGAGGAAAATGCAAGAAAAAGCGACATAATTTTCTTCAAATACCCCCTCTCCTCTCTTCTGGTCCTGCCACTGAGGAGAAAAGAAAATAAGAAAAAGGAAAGATAGAGAGTTGAGAAATAGGACTAGCACGAGTGGAGATAATTTGAAGAAGAGATGAAGCTAGAACGACCTAAATAGAGGCTTGTTAATTCCAACCAATAGCAGCACTTGATCTCCACCATTCTCCATTGTTGCCAATAAGCTAGGGGGGCGCCGACTCTTGGCCTTTCCCTGTGCCTCCTTCCTTGAGGGCCATCAACATGCTCTTAATATCAGCGAAACCTTTCTGAGTCTCAATGTGTCTCCTCAACTCTTCCCCGAAACTCCCCAATTTTATCCTCTAAAACTCCAAACCTCCTTCCTAAACCTCTAATTTCCCCCTCCAAATATTCAAATTTTCCTTCAGCATTCTCTGGTAAAACTTCAAACTTCCTTTCCAAAACCCTAAACCCCTCTTCCAAATCTTCAAACCCTCCTTCTAAAACTCCAAACCTCTTTCCCAAATTCCCAACCTCTCCTTCCAAATCTTCGAATCTCCTCTCTAAAACTCCGAACCTCTTCCCTAGACTACCAAACTCCCCTTCCAAGTCTTCAAACTTCTCTCCCAAAACTCCGAACCTCTTCCCCAAACCACCAAGCTCCTCTTCCAAGTCTTCAAACTTCCCTTCAAAGTTCTCCTGTAAAGCCCCAAACTTCTTTTCTAAAACTCTAAACTTTTCTTCCAAATCTTCAAACCCTCCTTCTAAAACTCCAAACCTCTTCCCCAAACCACCAAACTCCCCTTCCAAATCTTCAAATTTCCCTTCAACGCTCACTTCTAAAGCCCCAAACTTCTTTTCTAAAAATCTAAACCCTTCTCCCAAATCTTCAACCCCTCCTTCTACAACTTGAACATGCAACTTCCCTTCCAAACTTTCAGACTTCCCTTCCAAACCTTCAGGCTTCTCTTCTAAACCTCCAGACTTCCCTTCTAAACTTTCAGACTTCCCTTTAATACCACTTAGGTTTTCCGACAGGTCGAACACATGATTGGCAAGTGCCTGCCAATTTTTGCAAAGCCAAGTGAATACATGAAGATGATGATATAAAGAGACAATGAAAGAACCCTGAGAAGAAATAAAGAAATATGAAACCCAGTATCCATCTGAACCTCTCGCACTCTTCGTTCGTAAGTCCACTGTCGGAGGCGTTGGGGGAATGTCGCTGCCCTTGTTGCTTGGGATCGTTGCCACCGATATATCCCAAGGTGACAATGAGGGCGCCATATAAGTCTCAGGGGTGGTGGGTGGGAAAACAAAGAACGCGAGCTGTAGCGAGCTTGGAGACGAGAATGCGAGTTGTAGCGAGCTTGGAGGTCTCCAACTCCCGGGAGTGCGGTGGCCCTATATGGGCTTGAGCTATGGCCCCCGGGGAAGGACGCGTCGACTTAGACTAAGCTGTTTTCTACCACCCCCGAGCAAGACTGTGCGCTTTGCCCCATTGGCAATGGGTTGTTCCAACCCCACATCATATTCTGAACAGGATTGTACCGTTCAAAGTCTGAGAGAAAACGCCTTCTCCTCTCCATATGACCGTTAAAACGTCTCAGCTCAGACGAAGGCAGGGGGTCTGTCGGAACTTCTGAATCTAGGTGCGAACTCGCAACCGATGGCAGTGAGGAGTGTTGGGACGTTGGTGGATGAGAGCCCATCTTGGTAGAAATTTAGGTAGGGAGATAAAAAAAGTATATTGTTTGTTGATTGGGGTTCACAGAATGATGAACAGTAATAAAGCGGGGTGGAGGAGGTGAGGAACGACGTGGTTCGCGGCGTATGGAATCTGTGGGATGTGTCAGAAATGATTGGTCGTGAGTTGAACCAAATGGGCAGTGGGCCAAACTGAGTATTTCCGCCGCGAAAGCTTGTGTGCGGAGGATTCAAGGGCCAAGTAAGTGAGAGAGATGAAAGGCCAAATAAGAAACGAGTTGAGGCCGGTTTTATTGATGGTCTTCTTGAAAGAAAAAGAGAGCTTGTTTAAGAGAGAGCGAGCAAAAGGGAATTAGAAAAGACAAACGAGACATGCCACGAAAGCTCCATGACTAAGCAATTATGCAAGCAACTCACGATAGCTAACAGTACTCGTACTGGTGCAACTATATCTAATCGCACGATCTAGATGTGGGGTCTCAGTGTCGGATCTGGTCATCCGATATGCCTCTTATCGGACAAGGTTGAGAGAACCACCCGATAGGGCTGCATTACACTGCCAAGCCACTAGATCAAACTCCCCCCCTCCCCCTTGACCCTCTTTACCAGGGAATTCCTTGGCTTCTCGGCAACCATGATAGCGCATCACACCTTCCCCGCGCCGAGGACTATTGTAGATAACGAAATCGTGCTGTAAAGCGAACAAGCTTCACTCTCAGAAACCCCAAGGCATTTCTCGGACAATATTGCAACTTTAGTTACCATAGCGTGCAGGAGTACGTAAATTTGACCTTTCCCCATGACGTCCTGAGTCCCCACCACCGGATTAAGGGGAGAAAAACATTACAAAAAGATTGTCCTTCAAGTTTGGCCCTCAACTGTGACAAAAAGAAAAACATGACTGACTTTACTCGGAGAGGCATTATAGCTAACCTTTCAAGAGATATACCCGCTAGGGGAGCCGGGACGATAGCGTAATAGACTTCCGAGGAGTAGCTATTAACCTAGATATTTCCGAGGGGTTCTGGGTCCCATACCTCTTGTATAACCGTTTTAATACCATTATCACCAATAATCACTCACTGACAGGACACCCAGCACTGTTGTCGAGAAGATGCTGCGGTTAGAATAGAAACAATTGGTGTCAGCGTGAAAGATGTTATGGTAATGACCATTTGCGGGGGGATTTCGGGGGTGTATTGATTGTAGCAATCTCAGGAATGGGAACCGATGTGGAATCTTAACATCTTGCAATCATGGGGGCTGCGCTCTGCTAGGAAATATATACAGTATATATATTTGTTATCTTCGTCATTCGATTGAGGCAATAAAAACATGGTATAAACCTCTTTGATTTCCGGTTTCAGGCACTAATGAGCTAGCTTCCGGTTCACTGTAGCTTTATAGGGTCCTAAAATGATCTTCCGTGGTAAAAAAAAAATTAGTGCCGATTACTTCACCAAGATCTCCAACATACCCAGCGATTTTCGTATATTCCAGCAAGCTCGTGGCGTTTGGCGCCCCCGAAATCCTCTAACTTCAAGATTTGCTTCTTCAGTAGCCTCCTCTCATTCATCCGCCAGAGGTTTTCCCTTAGCTTGACCTTCTTGGTTCTCAGGCCAGGAGATGACTCTAATCTAAGGGTCGCCGGAGCCCCAGTCTGGGGATTGGTGAAATAGCACTAGCTGGGTTGGAATTCACTGGAGTTTCCGGGGCGGTTTTGTCCAGGCGTCTACGGTAAACCCTGAGAGGGCCTCCTGTCCAAGCACGGGAAAGGCTAGAGAATTGCACTCCCTCCTCCGAATATGTCCTGAATGTGCCCCCAGCGGCACCAGCCCCCCCCCCCACCCCCTAAAGCCCCAGACCTGCGCTGTTTAGGAATTGGGGGAGTTTCTCTTGACTTAGCTCTAGCTACACTTGGATACCACAGCTGATGCCTTAAAAAAAAAGGGTCTAAACTTTGAAGAAACCCGATCTGGGACCCTTTCTGTTTTCAGAATCCCAAAAAAGAAAATTAGCCAGAAATATAGTGTTCCCTCGAAGATATCAATTTCTCACTGATTAATAGAGTCTCTCCTATTATGGAAGGGTGCGAAGGCTTGTTTGTAGAGAGGACTCGGGGGGGGCAAGGTGGGGTCTTTAGTTTTGTGCGCGAACTTCATGAATAGAGATAGAGAGCGAAAACACATGACACCCTTTTTTTTTTAATATGCCAACCTTTAAAAGTATGATGCCGACAGGCGCGTAATTCTACGATTACATGCAGAGGGCTTGTCTGGTTGCAGAGAACTCCGTAGTATAGATGTAAATTTATGGTGTCCGGAGGATACAACCCCCAGGGTCTGGTTTTGAAAAAAAAATAAAAAATTCTCACGATGATGGACTTCCCGCTAGGATTCCCCCCAATGTATCGTTCGTGTTGCGGCTGGCTGTGGCACCGGTGCTATAATAAACATCAACCGGGTAGCGCGCGGGATACTGGGCCCGGACCCGAAGGTCCAGAGGCTAGACTCCCCATTCATATCACCCTCCCTTATACCTTACACACTTCTGCTACTTTCCCCTCTAGTAAAGAAGGTGTTAGTTTAAATTCTCTGGTCAGCCTAGAAGCCATCTATTTCCCAGTTGGCGCTGAGTGAAGTATATTGATTTTGGTGACACTCCGGCTCTCGTTACACCCGAGTGATGAGATATGTGGGCAAGGAAAGCGCATGACCGACACGGGTTCTTGCCACCTTCACCCAGAATTGTCCAGTACACATATAAGACAATGCCGTTTGGTCTGTTACAGTGAATAGTTCTTTATTAGGTGAGAGACTTCTCCGACCTTGATTCTATCTCGAAAGATGGTCCTCCATCAGTGCTGGTTGCGCAAAAGTGGCAAATGGCTACATTTCCAATCATCAGATCATGGTGTAACACAAAGCATGAACCAGCCCACAACACGCCGACAAACAGGGGCATCCATCTCCATTTGGGGTCCTCCGAATTTCACCACCACCGCCGCCCCCCCGCCGCCGCCAAAAAAAACACTCTTCGTACGAAATGCTAATTTATTTATTCCCGGTTGGTAGGCCATGTCGGCCAGGAGATAGGAAAGGATATTCCAAATCCTTGTGGCGGGTGTGGCGTAGGAGGGTTCACAGTACTGGTTTACGAATGATTAGGATAGTGACACATTCCCCAAGGGGATTGGATGAGCTACTGTCTGGTGCTCCAATTACCGGAATTTGTAGAGGTTTCCGCTGTGTTTTTAGAGATATCTAGGGTTACGCGTCAACTACGAGTGACATGATATGAAGGTTTGCCAGCGGGAATGAATGCCACTGGTGGTTTTTACTGGCCTTCAGCGAACAGCAATAATATTGCAAGCCTGACAGCGCTTATTCGGAGGAAGGCCGCTATTAGTACAAGTGCGATGATATTCTTAATCGATTCTGACATGCTAGGTTAATATCTTCCCCGGATCCCTGATGAGCACTAAAGAACTTCTAGTCTATTACCGCACTGGTCAGCTTATGAGCTCAATCGCTCTGCTAGCTCTAGATATTATTTAAGGTGAAGCGCTTGACAGGCTAGGAGAAAGCTAAAATATGGCAAAAGATCGGTCTTGTGAGCGGGTGTTTGCCGCTACCAAGCATTTAGCCTGGTGCAACACCAAATCACTTTGCCACTACTGAGCAAGTGGACACTTGGCGGTGAAACCACCCAGATGCTATCCCTGTTCCCATTTCCGTTTCCACTACCCATGGAGCAAAAGCAGTCTCTCTGCGCCTCGATCAAGACAAGAAGTCAACTTAAATATTTCTCCACTAAGCGTTCCCAGACAAGGTTCAGTGTCTTAGATTAGCTACGACTCCCCCCACCACCCGGAGCTTGTTTCCGAAAAGGCTAACCCCCCGGTTGGATGAAATGCTTAACCTGAGTTAGTAAATACCTTTGATATCATCTACCGGGTCCACCGGGGATATCCACAGGACTACCCTAGTTAGCTAAGTAGTGGCTATTGAAAACTTCACTTACTTGAACGGAGTGCCGCCTCGGGGATTTGAAGGGCCAAGTTTGGCCGGTTAGTTGGCTTTCCTTATCCTGCCGCCAGGCTGTAGTAATTGGGGCTCTAAGTCGCTAGTGCGGGGCCGCAGCGGCGCTAAGAAACCTAACCCTGTTGACACTTGTAGTGATCTCGAAATAGCTGAATTATAGTGGTTGGAGACTTCAATCTTAAAAATCTTCAAGACATCTCTCTAGTACATATGAAATCCTGGAACAGTATTAGAGGGTTAATTGTTTAACGGAGACTGGTCTGCCTTCCCTGCGGAGCGTTTGCAATATCCTTGAATTGATGCACTGTCTCTTCCGAGGGTTCCTAGCAATGGCCGGTACGAATCACGAAATCCCTGGAAAGTAGCTCTGAGTAAGCGGATTGGCGGTTGGAGAGGAATTTGACTTGAATTAGATATAGGCGGAGTTGTTCTAGAAAGAAACCAATCACGGTTATAAAACCCCTAGGTCCCTAGGTGGGTTTTCATCTATAAGCTAGTAAACATATCCTATCGGTAACAGCCACCTAGCGTATCAAGGAGGATTTCACTCGAACTCTACCAGAAGAAGCTTCATACTACGATCCCCAGAAGATCATGTCTCCAGTACATGTTAGCTACCTACACACTATGGCCGTGAATATATGGGAGATTATCGGATTTTCTGCCATACTGGTAACTCAACTCCCATCCTACACACAACGAAGCAAAGCTAAGAATTCTAGGGAGCAGTATTTGTATTGGGAAGGGCTCTTTACAACGTTTTCTTCCATCCGTTATCCAAAATCCCAGGACCCAAGCTCTGCGCAGCAACAGACGTTAGTTCCCAGTCAACCTCGACTTTTGAAAATCGGCCGAGCATCCATCACTGACATCTTCTCACAATAGTTTATCATAGCCTGCCACTTCCTCGGCGGGAGATACCCCTTCTACATAAAGTCTCTCCACGACAAATATGGAACGGTGGTCCGCATTGGACCCAACCAGCTCTCCTTCTCCTCCGCCAACTCTTGGCGCGACATATACGGGCACTCATACAACCGAAAGCAATTCCCGAAATCCCATTTCTACTCCTTCGGTACACGGCACCTAATCAATGAACGGGACCCACTGAAGCACTCTGAAATGAAACGAAAGCTTTCTCACGGGTTCTCCGTCAAAGCATTGTCGGAGCAGGAGGATATCGTTCACAATTACCTGGATAAGTTGATCAGGCAGATCAATGCTTACGGGACGGGACCGGAGGGGGATGAAATGGTGAAGTGGTATAATTTCTTCACATTCGATTTGATCGGGGATTTGGCTTTCGGGGAGTCGTTTGGGAGTTTGAATGATGGTATGTTTTGTCCTCTCGGAATGGTATTGGTGGGTGGTTGAGGGCTTGTTGACTAATTCGGCTTAGCGAAACCACACTTTTGGGTCAGTTTGCTTCTCGGGAATGTTAGGGCGATTGCGTGGCGGAGTGTTTCTCGGTGGTTCCCGGTGTTTGATAAATTAGGTGTCTGGACTGCCCCGAAGAGTGTCATGAAGATGAGGATCGAACATACCGAATACAGCAGGAAAATGATTATCCAGTAAGTACCCCCCCCTCAAAAAAAGCAGACATTGGGCTGGCCCAGAATTAACTAACTCATGACCGAAAGACGAATGAATATGAAGACCACTCGCAGGGACTTGCTTTCCGGACAGTTCGGCCCCGACGGCGCAGGCATGACCATCCCAGAACTAGCTGGTCAGGCCAGCACAATCATGTACGATAACTTTTCCCCCTCCCCTTTAGCACCCTATAAAAACGCATGACCCAAGCTAAAAATTTCCCGCCCCAACAGCACCGCCGGCTCAGAAACCACTGCAACCTTCCTCTCAGGAACAACTTACCATCTCCTCAAAAACCCCCGCGTATACAGCCTCCTGGTTGAAGAGATCCGTTCAGCATACAACACATACGAGGACATCACGGACACCAACTCCTCGAAACTGAGGTACCTTTCCGCCGTCATCGACGAGGGATTCCGCATCTACCCACCTGTCGGGGTGGGTCTGTATCGCGAGAGTCCCGGGGAAACAGTTGATGGGATATACATCCCCAAAGGAGTATGATTGATCCCTCCCTCCTCCCTCCCCCCCCATCCCAAATGACACTATATTCTAACAAAGGAATGAAAAAAAAAGGTCGAACTATCAACAAATCCCTGGTCCGCATGCCGCTCTCCGGAGAACTTCCACAACCCAGATGAATTCAAGCCAGAACGTTGGCTCGATCCAGACTGTACAGATAAAAAGCGCGCCAGTCAGCCGTTCTCGATGGGTAGTCGAGTTTGTATTGGTCGAAAGTATATCTCTCCCTCTCTCCCTCTTCGCGCTCCCGACGAACCTAACCATATTCCTGGTGTCTAGTCTAGCACTTAAAGAAATCCGCCTCGTACTATCAAAGATGCTCTGGGCGTATGATATGGAATTGGTAAATAAAGAGGTAGACCTAAACCGGGACAGTACCAGCTACGTGCTCTGGAGTAAACCCGATTTATGGGTGAGGTTTTTGCGCAGGCCGGGAGTGCAAGTTCCTGTCCTAGATAGCGAGTGACTCTCTATGACTCACTTTTCTGCTTTCTTGGATCTTCTCCCTAGCAAATCACCTCTCCATCCCGCCATGTTTAGAATACACAAGTTGTTATCGTTTCTCTCTTTCTTCGGCTATTTTCCTGTACCACATTTCATTGTATTGTACATATATCTCAGTTCACGTGGGTCAAGTCATGATAAACAGAGTGTGCGCACCCCCCAGCGAATCTGATCCATTCGCTAAACAGTACCCAGCCACCAACATGGCTCGTTCAGTAACCATACAGAGCCCAAAGCACACCAAAAACGAAGTTTTTTTTGAGCTGTCATTGCCCAACCACCATCCGCGGAAACAGCATAGAAAAATCTAAAAAGTAATCCGCTCCAATAACACCGACACACAAAAAATTGTTGGATTTTTTCTCCTTCGATTCTTTCTAGAGCTAGTGAGGAGTGGAACTTCCTTTCCCCCAGGGTATGATACAAGTACCAAGGTCCGGCATGAAGTTATGGAACAGTTATTTGGGGTTAACAAGCCAAATATAACCCTGTCTGTTCAGGTTAATGGGTTCCTACCCTTGTATTATGCCCGCCAAGACTAAAGGTTTTGTGTATGAAATGGGGAAGGGTAAAGTCAATGCATTGCATTGCAACACACCCCACACACAACTCTACACGAACTCTAAACAAAAAAAGCCCAAGATAAATATATAATAATATCACTATTATGCTTTAGCCATGCGGAGTTTTATTCAAAAAATAAATAACATTTCTAAACTCTACTCAAAGTATTGTAAATATTATAATGGCTCAGGGAAACTGCAATTTTGTCGTGTCTTTTAGCCCCCTTCTTCATACCCACACCACCCCGATTAGCACGTGTGCCAAGTGAGATTTTGTGCCTTTTATGGGCTAGCGCGCACGCCCCCCAAGCTAGCGTTGGACGGGATGTCGTCATTTGATTGAAGGGATGGATCCTTGTATGGATCTTGGCTAGGCATCTATAAAGTGAGGCTCTTTATTTATCGCTTCATGCCTCCCTAGGATTCTAGGGTTGCTAGTTACAACAGCATACCGGTAGTATGGTAGAGCACGGTGGGTGGTGTACCGTGCCCGGCCGCGATCCTTGAATTGTGGTCGCAGCGACTGTAGAGCCGACAGGGAGCCGCACTACCGGTATCAGTGATATGTGTCTGTGTACTCGAGTACTGTGGATGATACGAACCACGAACTCACGCCAACACATAACTAAATAATGTATGATATCTTTTTACGAGGAAGTGTTACGAATGGGTCCGGGGACTGGACAGGAGAGTAGGAAACACGAGGTGTGTACTTTATTATACGGTACTTCTACAGTAGTAACGTTACCCCAAGTTGCCTTACGGTTCTCGTCTGCTCCCGTGCGGTATCCACCAGCTTATCTTCGAATTCCCCCGTAAACCTTTGCGTTTGAGAAGGGATCCGGAGGCGCATTTTGTCTCATGAAAATCAATAAGAGCATGATATGGTATAGGAGGGAATAAACCCGTTTTCCCTGTGGTTTGAAAAAAGCAAATACCAACAAAGCAATCGAACGAACAAGAGAGAAGAGAAACCAATCCCCTAGCAGAAAGAAAAGGAAAAGGAGAAGGAAAAAATCTACCGACTCTCGATCGAGGCGATAGCACTCCTCAATGCTCCGTCAATATCAACATGGAAAAACGGCCTATTAATCCCACCAACGACGACGGGAACCCTCCGTTTGCCAGCACTAGTTGGTGTTCCAACCCTTCCGACCACATCTTCGTCATCCTCGGAGGAGCGGCTCCCATTAAGCGGTCTCCTACCCTCCTCGTCAAAGCCCTTCTTCTCTCCGGTTCTTTCATCAACGACGACCGTCTCCTCAACACTTGCGACCGAGAATACAGGAGCCCATCCAGCTTTCTTTTTACTAATATTATCCCCCTCTGTGTCACTGGGGAATCCGAATCCGGCTGCAGTCAAGGCACGCTTCGTCCAGCGAGACCCGATGGCGGCGAAGTGCCATTCTACCGTGTCGGGTGCGACGTACCGATCTAATTGCGTGCGCACGTCGATGAGGTTCTGCACGGAGGTAATGTCGACGATGTTCACCGAGGCGAAGTCTAAGATTACCGCGCGGAGCAGGGGCCGCCCGTCAGCGGCGGCCATGGCCGAGGCCTTGGGCGGGGCGTCGTTCCAGGCTCGGTCTCCCATGTCGATGATTGTTGTGGACGCGTTAGGTCGGGTGGCGGAGAAGATGTGCTGCACGAGGTTTTCGGTGTAATGGGAGGCGTTGGCATAGAGGAAGCCTAGGCATTATTAGTTGGGGATTATAAGGAACAAAAGAGTGAAGGGAGGGAACTACCTTCCGAGAAGCGGTAAATGAAGATTCCTGGATACGGGCTTACGACCTTTAGGCTCGGGTTTGAGCCGTCTCCCAGATCCAATGGTAAGTAAACGTTTCTGGAACTGTTGTTCTCAAGGCTGCGCCCCAGAGTCTTCTTCGCGGCGCCGCCCTTTACCAATTCCGCCTGCGCATTGCACAGCGCGACATCGCTCCCTTGGTCACTACGGTTGTCGACAGTATATAGATTGTCACCCGTGACCGAGCGCACCTCAACTCTACCCAGCAGATTCCCCCTCGCCTTCGCAATCCTGAACAACATAACGCCGGCGGACAGCGCAATAGTAACGTAGATGCCGTTCTCAATAGACGTGAATACCGTCACGATGACACCCGCGAAGAAGATGATCACTTCTAGCGGGGAGATGCACCAGAATTTGTACACCGTGTTGGGAGGGGTAATCAGATCGCAGACGGCATGGATGATAACAGCGGAGAGACTGGAGTTGGGGATGTAAAAGAACACCGAGGTCAAGAGGTAAATAGCCAGCAAGACGACGATACCAGTGATTACTCCAGCGAAAGGTGTGCGCACACCGGCTTTTGACTTGATAGCTGTGCGGGAGAATGATCCAGTGGCAGGATATCCGCCGAAGAATGGGCCAAAGATATTGGTGATCCCGATCGCGATGAGTTCCTGAGATGGGTTAATCTGGTAGTTGTTTATCCTGCCAAACGACTTCGAAATCGCCTGATATTATTCTTTGTTAGCGGAAATTCTAGCAACTAGTGATCGAGGATGGGACAGAACATACAATATGCTCAATCAACAGCACAATAACTGCCGCCGGCAAATCCCCCACGAAAACGTTAAATATTTCGGAGTTCGCCTTTGGAACGCCCATGTGCTTGAACCCACTGGGGACAGTTCCGAGGATCTTGAAAAGTGATTTCTTGCCACGTCCCCGATTCACCAGCCAGGAAATTAGAGTGTACAGCAGGATCGTGAACACCGTTCTCAGCGTGGAGAGGAAAAACCAGGTCTTCTTATGACCGGGGTACCTCTTTGGTAGGAAGGTGCCGGTGATCCAACGGATGAGGTACAATAGGAACAGAGCGGTTAATCCCATTGCCGCATCCAACTTTGCTGTGCCAAGGTGCTTCAGGATATTGATGAAGACTCTATACGTAGCATCACGAGTGTTGAAGCCGGAGAGACCGAGCAGGGAGCCGACCTGGCCCGTTGCGATACTAAGGGCAGAGCCGGTCATGAATGCGGCAATTGCCGTGAGGGGAATGTACTCTACTACGAAACCTAGACGGAGAAGACCCATTGCCGTCACGATTCCTCCGCAAACGAGGGCTAGCGAGGAAGCGATGTCTTCTTTTTTATAGGCGAAATTTTTGGGGGCTTTTGAGACGATGTTGCCAACTAGCGTGGACATTACAGCTACGGGACCGATTGTGATATCTTTTGAGGTTGCGAAGAACCAGTAGATCATAACTCCGACGAATGACGAATAGAGACCGAATTCAACGGGGAGGAGCGCGAGCTTGGCATACGCCACTATAATGCAATTGCGAAATGGTACATCAGCCTCGATTCACCAATTCACTTCAAACAAGGTGGTGGGGGTATGCAATTGCTCCAAATCCATGAGAAATAAAAAGGGGGAGGGAGATGTAAAACAAAAGGCTTCAGAGAAATAGAAATAATGAAAAGAAGAGAAAAAAGGCAAACTTACTCCCTTGAGGAATTACGACACAACCCACCGTAATCCCCGCGACCAAGTCCCCATATAACCATTTCAGATTGTATCTCCCGATCCACGAAACAAACGGTATAAGGCTAAGGAGGTAGGAGACGAAGCCGGGCACCGATGGTTCGAATTGCTGGAACCATTCCATCACCGTTGGCTCATGCTCAATATATGTTGTCCCCAGGCCACTCCCATCTTGACCCTCTACCACTCTAGGAATTGGAGACTCCTTAGCACGCTGGCCTGGATTCAGGTCTATCCGCAAAACCCACGCCAGAGAGTGGCCTATCTTTGTAGATATGGGGGCCGACATCTAGTAGGGGAGGGGGGCGGGGAGGTTTGTTGTGCTGTAGGATGAAGGGAGGATGGGAGGATGGGAGCGGGCGGATAATTGATGAAGCAGGAATTTCGGATAAAAGGTTAGAGGGGGAAGGGGGAAAAATAAGGTGGGGGGGTTAGGGGGAGGAGGGAAAGAAGGAAGGAATAGGAAATGGGACAATATAAGATCCTTTCCCAAGTTCGTAGGTGGCACTAGTATGCTCTCCGACTCGGACTCCCGGGGTAGGGAGTTGTTACCACAATGAGCAATTACTGTATGCCATTATAACTAGAAAACAAGGGTTTTCCTACAACCTTTCTATCCGTCGGTCACTTAACGTTATTGGAACAGTCCCTCACTGCACGTACCGCCACTAAATGGAATCTTGGAAGGGGTGTATCATACTCTACGAGTAGACACACTTTTTTCTTTTTCTCCCTTCCATTTTCCATTTTTTTTATCTCATCTTACGCCTGATACCGGTTTCTCTCTAGTGTTAGCCCGAGGCGAACAAAACATCATGTATCACAGATAAAAACTGGAGAGAGCACCTGTGCAACATCCCAATGCATGCGGATCAGCATAATCTCACACAAGGGACTCGGGCACTCGCACAGCTACTTCTTCTTCACGGGACCCTGCGTCCCTCGGAAAAAAAAGGAAAAAAAGAGGAAAAAAAGAGGACAACTATTTTGCTAATACCGGAAGAGACAGTTTGGGGGTCATATTCCAGTACATCGTGATAGATAGGGTCAGCAAGGAGAGCTGGTTTGCTAGCTTTGACGTCACGCGGACCAATCAGGCGTTCCTCAGAAGGCGACATTGAGGGGCGGTATCACGCGAAATCGGCCCTAATAATTGCTGTCGTGCTCTGAGAACTAGCGATCAGAGGTACTCGAGTACGCAAGGGGAATACCGGCATCCTGAGAAAACTTGCATGACACAAAAAATAAAATAAAAGATCCCCCCATGATAAAGCTAACCAAGCAATTTTACCCATCAGCCCGAACCGCTATTTTGGATCCCGATCTTGGCCATTGCTTTAGGTGAGTTCTGTTGTTGTTTTTCCCCCTTCCCCGCAAGAGGGGTCTAGGATTGGCATGCACGTTTATCTTACAATCCGCGGGTAGGTTTTTATACTCCGCTGGCTGAAGCGCTCGCATAGGAGACGCCCCCCCCCCCCCACTTCGCTGTATGCCGGTTCCGTTCATGACTGGATTCTACTCTAAAGATTTTACTCCAGAACCCGCCCTTGGTTGCTGGTGCTTCTTTAGTTGGCTATGGGTAAATCTTATTGAGTCCTCACTCTAACGGCTAAGCTTGAACAGGAAACTTTCCGGCGGTAATTGATCAAATATGAACCTGGTGGGCTTGATAATAGGGTTGCAGGTGAAAAGGTCGCAATGGTCTCCTCGTACAAAATCAACCAATCAGCATCCCTGGTTTCTTCTACTTGTGCCGGCGGTTGGCGGTGGTGTGGAGCGCCGGTACTCGTACAGTGCCACTCGACCTCTGTATGATACCAGCACTCGAGTATCAAGAGGGACGATACAGGTGACTTGCCCCACCAAAAAGGATAATAATTCCCTGAAAAGAGACAAATACACCGGTATCGTAATACCATACAGGAGCAAGTTGATCAATCCGCACAAAACAGTTTAACCTACCAATCGGGAATCTCGAGCGGTTAAAAGGAAAAAAATGGAAACAAGACACCTGGTATGGTACTCCGACGGTACTGCGAAGGGCGGTCAGTTATGGTTCTTTGGGGGTTCCCCGCCAAGATCTCTTGTGCATGCTTAGCTGTCGTGCGACCTACCCAGACTGGAACCACACCTCCTTACTCGAGCCACAGCCAGATGCAGTACGGGTAGATAGGATAGGGAGCCTCCAACAGGCGAAAGCGATACAAACCGTCTCCCAGTTTGGCGAAATGGATGAAAGTTGGTTGGGGATTTATTCGTTTGTCCCCGAGAAGTTTACAGTTGTTTCCATCGCTAAACTCTGAACTTATTATACTGTGTCTGTGGATCGCGTTCTCGCACTCTTCTCCGCACCTATCTTTCTCTCTTTTTTTTTTCATAACAATATTACGGGATCGACAAACAGTATTAATATCGGACCCCGTGATGGGCCTTATTATGACGGGTACAAGTACTGTTGAATCTATGTGCAGGTGTGGGTGTGGCCGGTTGACGGGAAGTTCAAGAGACACCCACGAGGGGAAATGGACCATCTGAATGGATGCGAGAAAGCTGACCTACCCACTGCCCCGGTAGGCTCGAGTACGGTCCTCATTGTGCAACGCAACCAACTGCAACCCTTACTAACATTTTGGATTAAGCCTCATCGCGTCCCGCCATGTGAAGATACTTTTGGGTGCTCGTCAGACATTGAGAAAGAGCAAGTGACCGCTGAAATTCGTCCTTTCCCCGGATTGGGAGGCAGTTAAATCGCCCTCAAAATCTTACCCCCCCAATATCAAACGGGGGGTACGGCAGAGAGATCTTCCCACTCCTGGCGGGCCTAGGGTTCCCGGCAACCACATTTAGCGCCATGTTGCAAGAGAGTCTAAGAGGGCTTGCTGTCAGACCTTGAAAGGACTGCGTAAAAACATTACTAAGTCTTAGTTGAGATTCCATGAATATCAAAAAGTGGAGAGAAAAGAAGAGAAATTTTCTCGAGAATGAGCATGCTAGAGAGCCTAATTCGGGCACGGAGGTAGAGGCAAGACAAAGGAGGAATTTGGGCGCATGCACTTTACTTGGGAGGGTACGGTACGGTGTTTCACGTCCCAGCTTTTGAAAAGTTTAGCTCACCAAAAGTGGTGGAATTAGCTTCGGCTATGGTGAGAAGAGTGAGTTTGTTCCCACCACTAACCATGAGCAACCCGTCAATCATAAAGACCAAGCTCTCGACTATTTGTCTTGGAAGCCACAGAATGTATAAAGGTTGGGGATTCGAGTTGTGGCTTGAGTGCGGGGAATGATCCCCAAGGATGGTGTGAGTAGGGATGATGAATTCGCCTTTTTCTCATTCACGTACCCGTACAGAACTGTACCGTATCCATTATCATACCGGTATGCAGTTCTTCCCAGAGCAGCAGGCGACTATAGTATCATGCACCGCAATCAAAACTGTGGTAATGTCAAACGCACCAATACCCTACGAAAAACAAAGGAAAGGATATTCGTCTATCAACCCTCCCCCCCTTCTCCGCATCCAAGCACTCACGAAGAATGCTACGCACCACGACAGCAATCGTCGCAAGCGAGAGAGATACAATCCACGCAACCTAGATACTGGTACCCTACCATCCCTTCTTCTCCCCGCTTAATTTAGCGAAGAACGATAAGCTACCGGAGCTCACCGAAACCATGGGGCTAACTGGTCGGTACTCGAGTAAATGGGACTGAGTTCCTGTACGATTCATACTGCACCGGTAGATTAATTGATGCCCCTGTGTGGTCGAATATGCTGCCAGAACCCAGGACAATGACGTGCTCGTGGGTGGAACAACAAATATCGCTTGCTTCAGTTGGCATAGGACAAGCAGCCACCCAATCCTAATTTGCCGGCGGCTGAGCCTCAGCCTTGCAATAGCAACAGCACAACCACCCCCTTGACTCTGAGAAAAAATAAAAAATAGAATTATATATCAATCAGAATCAAAACTCTGATAAATGATATCCCAGTCAGAATTGTTAACGGGAAATGTGTGTATTCGGGGGGGTATCGTTGTTGGCTAGATTTTTAGCGAAAACATGGGACTAATCCCCCCCAATTTTTTCTGTAGAGTTTCTTTCTGACCACTCACGCCTCGTGCCGATGCCCCAGCCCCTTGGACTGGAAGGGATTTTGAATCTCCGATCAATTTGAGTTCTGAAGATTTACGGCAGCTGCAGTTTGGGTTTGTGATTTCCTCACTCTTGGGATGCGGATAGATACAGTATTGTACTCGAGTACTCGAGTACACGTGCGATCTTCAGGGTGCCGTGTGGCCTATCATTACCAGTTTCAGGTATTGCGCTTTACTGTGCCGTAGTCTACTCGAAGAGATCACCACCGGCCCATCTTCGCACTGATAGTCTATGTAGGACGGCCAAAGTTCCAATTACTCTACCTGGGGGTAATAACTTGGCTACTGGATACCGGTACCGTAGGTCTATGGGTGGGCAATAACGATCTAAGTTACAGGTAAGTTAGCCATTCCCCAATCTTCAGCCTTCCCAAACCCCTCCCCCTCACAACAAAGCCATCGAATCAACCCCTTACTACCGCGATAAATCTCGGGAACTTCCCTACTCCAAGAACGTATCATAACCAGCCATATCACGCCTTACACACGAGCACGAGCCTTTTGCAACCCCCCCCCCCACGCGGACGCCGGGGAGATGCAACTAGGGTAAATATATTGAATTACCCCCCCCCCCCCACTTCCGCTCCCCCTCGTCTTCGCTGTCCATCAGGACCAAACACACCTGCATATCGATATTAACCTACTCACCCCTCCGTGGAAAAGTCCAACTTTGAATACCAAAACAGGAGCGGGCGAAAGGAATGGGTATAGTACCAAAACTTTCGAACCCTCATTTGGCATGGGCGCCCCAGACACTTGGAAACTATTAGCCATACATTCATTCAACCCCTGCACACAATCCTTCCTGTCCGCCCGGTGGGGTACAGTACGGTACAGTACTCGAGCGCAGCACTTGCAGAGCTCTCTCAAACCCGGCAAAGCCCTATGCGCACCGGCAGCACAGACCAAAATCGCACCTCAGCACAGTACGAGTATATCACAGTAGTAGAATCAGAAAAAAGTATTGCGTGATACCCACACATTCGCTCGTCTTCGACCGGTGCTTTTTTTCTCTCGCTCCTTTCTTTTTTCCTCACTATTGAAGATTTCGCCGGCTTGGATGGGGGAGGCGTTACCGGGGGAAAACAAGCTCTCTAGGCATTATTATGTCTTGCTTTATGTTGGTATTGGAGGATAGTAGTGTAGAGTAGGGTGGGCTTGTGGTTGGTGGTTGGTGGTGTGCGGAGGGGGTGGTGGGGTTTTCTTTTTCTTTTTCTTTCTTTTTCTTCCTTGTTTATTTGGGAGGGGAGGGGGGGAAGGAGGGAGAAGATTGGGGAGTATCTGTAGCTCAGGTGGAGGGTGGGGGGGAACGGGTGGATAGATGGGTGGATGGATGGATGGATGGATGGAGGACAAGTTGCTTTGGTCTAGATCTTTCTGAGCAGTAATGGCCACCCCGGTGCAGTATACACGAAATTTATTCTTTTTTCTTTCTGGGCGTTGCGGGAGTTATTGTAGAGGTATTATAGCTCTATAGTAAGGAATCGAGTCACGGAACCTCACTCGCGACAGGCAGCAGAGGAAATGTGTCTGGGGCTAGGCGGGCTCTGGGAGTGCTATTAGATGGGGGGGAGCAGAGGGAGGAAGGGAATAATTGGTTTCTAGCCAGGCCGCAGGTTTGCCACCGGTGCGGGAGTTTGGCTACCGATCTGCTAGTGCAGGTCATAGCAGGTCGGTCATGTCAGGTAGTGCCATCAGGTTGGGTGTGGGGATCACTGTGGAGGGTGTGGTGCTGAGCCTAGCTGAGGTGGAGTTTTGGTCGCGTGCTTATTGGATTTATTGCGAGCCGGTGTGTATGTGTATGAACGTTCCGAGAGTCGCAGGGGAAATTGTAGGAAGGTTTACTTTGATGAGTTGTCGGCACGAATACGGGAACTTTGTGTCTGTCTAGGTTTGTTAGTCTTGCAGTGTCGGCGCGCCTGGGGCGAGAATTGTTATTCTGTTGAAGCGTGAAGGGCTTCCGGAGCCGGGAGTTCTTTCTCAAAGCTGAGAGGGTAGACAGGCGGGCGACTGGGAGGATGATTCGTAATTAATGGGGTGGAAAATACAAGTTTGGGGGAATTGAAAAGTGAATTGATCCATCTACTTGGCAGAATTATCGACCATTCTTATCCCACGGCCGCTTCTCATACATAGCGAACCTATCTCATACCAACTGCCCATCCCCTCAATGCCAACCTTCCTTCGCTAGCCCATGTCCAACATCCTGTAGGACAGAATAATTTCGAGTGATATAGAGTGATTGGGACCAGAGCCCCCGGAACAACGGTTTGTCTCGAGTTTAGTTATCGCATTCAACACAATTCAAAGAGCCGCAGGTCTGGGACTGATCAGATGGAAATCCGAGGGATGGGGATGTGTACTGCTACTGCCGAGCTCTGGACTTGAAGTCAATGCCTGCGGATCTTCCAGGTACAGACATGATCTAGATCGGAAGGTTCGTATGGGGAAAGTGCTGTAAATTCATCACCAATTAACGTGGGAATGAAATTTCTATGTTCCGATAGTAATTTCGCAATGGCATGGTGTCCGCTCTTTAGAGCTTGCGAACGAGCTGTTTCGCCAGCGCGATTCGCCATATTGGGGTTGATGTCAGGGCGTTCTAGCAGCTTCTTCACGACTCCCCAATATCCATCGCAAGCGGCTGTCGAGAGTGGCGTTTCCCCAGCATGATTGGCAGCATTGGGATTGACATCCCCTCGTTTCAGCAGCATCTTCACGATGCCTCCAAATCCATTCCGAGCAGCCAGGAAGAGTGGTGTTTGGCCAGATATATCTCTAGGGTCGGCGTTGATATCGGTGAGCTCCAGCAATATCTTCACAATTCGCTTGTACCCGTGCCAGGCGGCTCTGGAGACCGGTGTTTGTCCAAAACTATCGGTAGCATTGTGATTGACTTCCCCTCGTTCCAGTAGCATCTTCACGATTCCTTCGTACCCATGCCAAGCAGCCATGAGGAATGGCGTCTGGCCGCCTTTACCCGCAAGGTCGGGATTGACATCGTCGCGCTCCAGCAACATCTTGACGATTCCCTCGTGTCCTTTTCCGGCGGCTGTTTTGAGTGGCGTGTCTACGTCACACCTCACGGCATTGGGATTGATATCATTCCTTTCTAGCAGTGCTTTCACAACTCCTTCATGTCCCTCCCAGACGGCATCTAAGAGTGGTGTTCTGCGCGAGTTATCGACAGCATTAGGATTAACATCCCCCCGTTCCAGTAGCGCCCTCACGACTCCTTCATGTCCCTCCCAGGCAGCTATGAGCAGTGGTGTTTGGCCACCTTCATTGGTATGCTCAGTATTGACACCGTTGTGCTCCAGAAGTATCCTCACGACACCCACATGCCCTCTGCAGGCGGCTTCGAAGAGTGGTGTTTTTCCATCATTATCTACACTATTGGGATTGACATCATCTCGTTCCAATAGTATCTTCACGATTTCTTCATGTCCACAGGAAGCAGCCACCAGCAGCGGTGTTCGGCCGGATTCATCGGCAGAGTCGGCGTTGATATCTTTGCGCTCCAGCAGTGTCTCCACGACTCCCTGGTGCCCATCGCAGGCAGCTCGCCAGAGTGGTGAAATATCATTACTATTCACAACATTTGGATTGATATCTTCCCGCTCCAGCAGCATCTTCACCACTCTCACGCTCCCCTTGCTGGTGGCTCTGAAGAGTGGTGTCTTGCCACGCCAATCAGGAGCGTTGGGGTTGACATCGTCCCGCTCAAGCAGCATTTTAACGACTGCTTCATGCCCACCCTTGACAGCCCATGAAAGCGGTGTTAGGTGTCTCACCGTGTCGGAATTACCGTCCGCTTGCGCTAGGTCCATATTCACGTTTCCAAAGGAATGAATATCCACCCAGGCACCGGGGCAAGTATCAATATCTGGCCTCCAAAAGGGAGGGTGAGGTGAACTGGTGATGGTGTTGTAAACAGCTAAAAAAGTAATTCGATCCTGCTTTTGGATGGAGTGTTGACAATAGGAACGTATAGGAGCGGGTTCGTAGCGGTTCACAAGCCCTCCCACAAGAACAAAGAAAGAATAAAGAGCACTCGATTCTCGTGGCCTCGTCCAGAAGGTATCGTTATCGTTATCGTTTTTGTCGTTTTTATTTATTTGAGTGGTCTGTAGTGGAAAGTGGCCTTTTGAAAATATTTTCCCCCGTGCACCCGGCCAACGACAGATATGGAGATAAAAAACCTTTCAAACCTGTACTAAGCCTGTTGCGTCCTGTAATTGTTTCTATCTGTGAGGCAATGGGTTATCAATTCGGAAACCGTTTTTTGACGTCCCATGTTCAATTCCTCTCTTCGTTCAAGTTTTTCCCCATATTTTTCCCTAAATATAGCAGGGGATTTTTCCGATCATATTTATAGTATAAAGTTGAAACTTAAAAGCTTTCAAATGATCTGTTCAAATATCGTGTGGGCTGTTAAGCCACCTGTAGGATTTGTATTTCTTACAAGGAATGAAAGTACAATAGGAACTGACAGTAGGACGGCCAGAGCTGGCCCTACATTGTGACTAGAGGAGAGGTAAAGAAAGAAGAGGTCATAGCTTGTGGAAAGCAAAAGGGACGAGAGGATTGCCATTCAACGAAGTATACCCATTTCAAGCCACCCTGTCCGAAGCATGCTATTCCCTGCTGGCTAGAAAATGGTTATTAAAATCTGGAATGCTCTAAACCAATCATAATTCAAATGCCCGGAATCATGATCACTACTAGCAAGTGTAGACTTATCAGAATCTTCTGATTTTTGCCAACTAAGCCACAATCCTACTGTCAATATGGAATTTCAAAACATGAGTATTCAACAACGCAAATTGCAACGACGGAGGTTTCACTCATTTCACTAGTCAGACATTGTTCACTCTTAGGGCTAGAAGGTATTATCCCTCAAGAGAGCGAACTTGAAAGCTGGATCACCGAATAGTTTAAACTTGCAAAGTTCTGACAACTATAATATTATGGCCGAGGTAAAATGGGCAGAATGCAGAGAGTATCATAGAGAGAAATGAAATGAAAGATAAAATAAAATAAACGAACAGAAAAAAACTCAAAAACGCACATACAGTAGGCTACGATAACTTACCCTCTATCCACTGGACGATTGTCTTTTAGTTCACTTAGATAGAATGCCCCCAGAAACCCATAACCTGTCAGATTAGTGTGAGAGGGGAGGTCCTGTTTATTTTCAGGTGCGAGTATGCTAATTAAATGGTAACAAACAAGTCTGATTTATGGCCTACCCTCAACGCCATTATACGCTCTGCAAACACAACAAGGGTTGCCTGTACCCTACAACACTCAACAATTACCCCGATTCCCGCTTGATCGCCTTTCTTCCAAGGGAGTATTAGATTCCCAGGCCGCGGGTTTTGCACTGGTAGGGGAGTTTAGCTATGGGTCCTATCATGTTGGTCTGGCCAGGTATGGCCATCAGGTTGGGTGTGGAAGTCACGGAGGAGGGTGTGGCGCCAAGGGGCAATTGTTCAGTTTTGGGAGTATGCTTGTTGAGTTTATGGCAAAGCAGTGTGTGTATGTCTGTGCACTTTCCGGGAGTCGCCAGGGGAGGTTTTCTTTCATGGGTTGTCGGCAGGAATACGGGAGCTTGCTGCTTTCTAGACTGGTCTATCTTACAAAGTCGGCATACCAGGTGTGAGAATTGATATTTTATTGGAGCGCGAAGTGCTTCTAGCATGCGAAGTTCTTCCTCAAAGCTGGGAGTGTAAGAACGTTGTAGACTACAGGGATGATTCCTAATTCGCAGTGTAAAAAATACTAGCTTTTAGCAAGTAGATTGCCCATTCATTCATCCACCTAACAATAGTTTCGACCATTCCCATCGCGTAGACCACTTCACAGCCATCCTCATAGACAGTGGACCCACTCTACAACAACCACCGATCCCTCGATCCCTCTAACCTTCCTTCGCTAACCCATGTCTAACCTCCTGTTGGACAGAAGAATTTCGAGTGATATAGAGTGATTGGAACCAGCCCCCCCGGAACACCGGTTTGTCTTGAGCTTAGTTATCGCATTCAACACAATTCAAATAGCCGCAGGTCTGGGACTGATCATATGAAAATCCGAGGGATAGGGATGTGTGCTGCCGAGCTCTGGACTTGAATTCAATGCCTGCGGATCTTCCAGGCACCGACATTGTCTAGATCGGAAGGTTCATATGGGGAAAGTGCTGTAAATTCATCACCAATTAACGTGGGAATGAAATTTCTATGTTCCGATATTAATTTCGCAATGGCATGGTGTCCGCTCTTTAGAGCTTGCGAACGAGCTGTTTCACCAGCGCGATTCGCCATATTGGGGTTGATGTCAGCTCGTTCTAGCAGCTTCTTCACGACTCCCCAATATCCATCGCAAGCGGCTGTCGAGAGTGGCGTTTCCCCAGCATGATTGGCAGCATTGGGGTTGACATCCCCTCGTTTCAGCAGCATCTCCACGATACCTCCAAATCCATTCCGAGCAGCCAGGAAGAGTGGTGTTTGGCCAGATATATCTCTAGGGTCGGCGTTGATATCGGTGAGCTCCAGCAATATCTTCACAATTCTCTTGCACCCTTCCCAGGCGGCTCTGGAGAGCGGTGTTTGTCCAAAACTATCGGTAGCATTGTGATTGATTTCCCCTCGTTCCAGTAGCATCTTCACGATTCCTTCATGTCCCTCCCTTGCAGCTATGAGGAATGGCGTCTGGTCGCCATCATCCGCAAGGTCGGGATTGACATCGTCGCGCTCCAGCAACATCTTGACGATTCCCTCGTGTCCTTTCCAGGCGGCTCTTTTGAGTGGCGTGTCTACGTCACACCTCACGGCATTGGGATTGATATCATTCCGTTCTAGCAGTGCTTTCACAACTCCTTCATGTCCCTCCCAGACGGCATCTAAGAGTGGTGTTCTACGCGAGTTATCGACAGCATTAGGATTAACATCCCCCCGTTCCAGTAGCACCCTCACGACTCCTTCATGTCCCTCCCAGGCAGCTATAAGAAGTGGTGTTCGGCCATCCCCATTGGTATGCTCAACGTTGACACCGTTGCGTTCTAGAAGGATCCTCACGACACCCGCATGCCCTCTGCAGGCGGCTCTGGAGAGTGGTGTTTCTCCATCATTATCGACGCTATTGGGATTGACATCATCTCGTTCCAATAGTATCTTCACGATTTCTTCATGTCCATAGGAAGCAGCTACCAGCAGCGGTGTTCGGCCACTTTCATTGGTATGCTCAGGGTTGACGCCGTTGTGCTCTAGAAATATCCTCACGACACCCGCATGCCCGCTGCAGGCGGCTCCGGAGAGTGGTGTTCTTCCGTGGTTATCGACGCTATTGGGATTGACACCATCTCGTTCCAATAGTATCTTCACGATTTCTTCATGTCCAAAGGAAGCAGCTATCAGCAGCGGTGTTCGGCCACCTTCATTGGTATGCTCAGTGTTGGCACCGTTGCGCTCAAGAAGCATCCTCACGACACCCACATGCCCGCTGCAGGCGGCTTCGAAGAGTGGTGTTCCTCCTTCATTATCGACGCTATTGGGATTGACATCATCTCGTTCCAATAGTATCTTCACGATTTCTTCATGTCCATAGGAAGCAGCCATCAGGAGCGGTGTTCGGCCAGATTCATCGGCAGAGTCGGCGTTGACATCGTTGCGCTCCAGCAGCATTTCCACGACTCCCTGATGCCCATCGCAGGCAGCTCGCCAGAGTGGTGAAATATCTTCACTGTTCACAGCATTTGGATTGATATCATTCCGTTCTAGTAGCATCTTCACAACCCCCATATGTCCACCCCAGGCAGATATAGAGAGCGGTGTTTCTCCATCACTATCGGCAGTATCAGGGTTGACATCATTCCGTTCTAGTAACAACTTCACGACCCCCTCATGCCCATTGCTGGCGGCCATGAAGAGTGGTGTTTCTCCACGATTATTGGAAGCATCGGGATTGATATCATCTCGTTCCAGTAGCATCTTTACGATTGCCTCTTGCTCATTGCTGGCGGCCATGAAGAGTGGTGTTTCTCCATAATCATTGGCACTATTGGGATTGATATCTTCCCGCTCCAGCAGCATCTTAACGACTGCTTCATGCCCACCCTCGACAGCCCATGAAAGCTGTGTTAGGTGTATCATCGTGTCGGAATTAAGGTCCGCTTGCTCTAGCTCCATATTCACGTTTCCAAAGGAATGAATATCCACCCAGGCACCGGGGCAAGTATCAATATCTGGCCTCCAAAAGGGAGAGTGAGGTGAACTGGTGATGGTGTTGTGTTGTAAACAGCCAAAACTGTAATTCGCTCCTGCTTTTTGATGGAATGTTCAAAATAGGAACATATAGGAGCGGGTTCGTAGCGGTTCACAAACCCTCCCACAGGAACAAAGAAAGAATAAAGAGCACTCGATTCTCGTGGCCTCGTCCAGAAGATATCGTTATCGTTTTCGTTTCTGTCGTTTCTATTTATTTGAGTGGTCTGTAGTGGAAAGTGGCCTTTTGAAAATATTTTCCTCCATGCACCCGCCTAACGACAGATATGGAGATAAAAAACTTTTCAAACCTGTACTAAGCCTGTTGCGTCCTGTAATGTTTCTATCTGTGAGGTACTCGTGTCTCCGCGCCAAGAATAGGCACCTCTTTTGGAATAGACTCTCCGGACTGTTGGAGATTAACCCCTTTAGGCTGCTCACCATATATTTTCCATTCCCACTGGATGGGAAAGGAAACGCGGATTAGCTATAAGCCTAAAACGAGCGATGGCTTCACGAGTGTTCCACCACTATTAGCTTCTGCTGACCACCTAACACCCTGACCCTGCATACCTGATGCGACATCACCAAACACCGATCCACCGACGATGAAACACAAACACCAGCAAGAGCCGAACATCCATTCTCACCCTCGGTGACCGACACTACCCTCGGCAGGTGGCATAACACTACCCTCGGCCACGATGCTTCTACCTCGGATATGAATCGGCACAACGCAAAAGAAGGACGACCTAGGGACGGAAAGTGGGAGAGAAATCTGGCACGCTCTGGAAGTGTGCTGGGAGGAAGGTCTCCACTTGAGGAGGATATAAGATAGTCTGTTCTTCCCTTTGTTTGTTCGTTATCAATTGATCATCGCATTTTCGCTCACAGTCCTACGGTTATCTCTTGTCTTGTCAAAGTCATTCGTTATTGTATACGATCTCTTTATTCTTTGGTTCTTCTCTTATATCTTTTGTTTGTCATCTTTATTCGTATCAATAAAAGTGTTCGCATCGTTCGGGAAACTAAGGATTAGATCCACTGTGCCCTACCGCCTATTAGTTGTTTAAAACGGACCCATATGGAGGATAGCGTTGAGGCCGCTTTTCTCGATGAGAATCATGGGGTAAAGCTTATTAGCCTTGATATCCTCTTGTGAATCAGATATTGTTTCCTTACTGCTATCCGCTCATAGGTCATGCGTACTGTGTCTCGTGGAATATTCAAAACCAATCCAATTTCTACAAAAGATAATGGCCCCTCTTGTAGCCTCAGAGAGGCTTCTTCCCTTTGTCATTCTGTTTTTTATATTAATTTAAACTCTTGGGTTTCTCACAACGCAGAAGACTTACTTCCTAAGAATAATCAATACCGGTCCACCGGAGTTCACAAAATGTCCAACCCTGAGGTTCGTCATGGGTAGTTTTGGTATGTGGCCTTACCGGCTACTGGAACTTTTCCTCACTTTTTCAAACAGCTCGAACACTATACTTTTTATGGGCTAGTGGGCGCTATTCCAAAAGAGGTGCCTATTCTTGGCGCGGAGACACGAGTACTCTACTGGGTTATCAATCCGGAAACCGTTTTTTTTTTGACGTCCCATGTTCAATTCCTCTCTTAGTTCAAGTTTTTTCCCATATTTGTCCCTAAATATAGCAGGGGATTTTCCGATCATAATTATAGTATAAAGTTGAAACTTAAAAGCTTTCAAATGATCTGTTCAACTATCGTGTGGGCTGTTAACCCACCTGTAGGATTTGTATTCCTTACAAGTAATGAAATTACAATAAGAGCTGACAGTAGGACGGCCAGAGCTGGCCCTACATTGTGACTAATTGAGTGGTAAAGAAAGAAGAGGTCATAGCTTGTGGAAAGCAAAAGGAACAGGAGGATCGCCATTCAACAAAGGATATTCTTTTCTAGCCCTCTACTGGAAGTCTCTTATTTCCTTATAGCTAGAAAATTAATATCTGAAATTCTCTGAACCAATCATAATTCAAATGCCTGGAATGATGATCACTACTAGTGAATGCAGACTTATCAGAATCCTGTAATCATACTGGAATCCTAAAATCTTCTGATTTCTTTGCAAACCAACCCGCAATTCCAGTTAATATGGAATTTCAAAACATGAGTATTCAACCAGGCAAATTGTGTAAAGTTCCAGAATGGCAACGATGGAGGTTCCACTCATTTAACTAGTTAGACATTGTCTACTCTTAGGACTAGAAGTTATTATCCTCCAAGAGAGTGAACTTGAAAGCTGGATCACCAAATAGTTTGAACTTATAAGGTTCTTACACTAGATGACCGTGATAAAATGGTCGGAATTCAGAGAGCAGAGAGCGAAGCAACGAAAAGAAACATAAGATAAAAAAGGGAACAGAAAACAACTCAAAAAAGCACATACCATAGGCTGCTCCTTGTTTATTTTTAGGTGCGGGTATGCTAATTAAATAGGACTAGCAAACAAGTCTGACTCATAGTCTACCTTCAACACTATTATACGCTCTGCAAACACAATAAGGGTGGTTGCCTGTGCCCTATGAAGCTCAGCAGTTACCTCCGTGATTCCCCCATGATCGCCTTCCTTTCAAGGAAGGTGAGTATTGGATTCCCAACCAGGCCGCGGGCTTGGCTATCGATCTGCTAATATAGGTCCTAACATGTCGGTCTGGCCAGGTCTGGCCATCAGTTTGGGTGTGGGAGTCACTGAGGAGGGTGAGGTGCTGGGGTAATTGTGGAGTGTCGGTAGTGTGCTTGTTGAGTTTATGGTAAGATAGTGTATGTGTATGCACGTTCCGGGAGTCGCTGAGGGAGTCAGAGGAAGATTTTCTTTGGTGAGTTTGTCGGAGGGAATACGGAGGCTTTGTAGCTTTCTAGATATGTCTGTCTTACAAAGTTCTGAGTGCTAGGTGTGAGAATTCTTATTTTATTGGAGCGCGAAGTGCTTCTAGCATGCGAAGTGCTTCCTCAAAGCTGGGAGCGTAAGAAAGCTGGCGACCAGAGGGATGATTCCTAATTCACAGTGTAAAAAATACAAGCTTTCAGCAAGTAGAGTGCCTATTCATTCGTCCACCTAACAATAGTTTCGACCATTCCTATCGCGTAGACCACTTCACAGCCATCCCCATAGATAGTGGACCCACTCTACACCAACCACCGATCCCTCGATCCCTCCAACCTTTCTTCACTAACCCATGTCTAACCTCCTGTCTAATAGAGGAATTTCGAGTGATATAGTGTGATTGGGGTAGGGCTCCTAGAACAACGGTTTGTCTCGAGCTTAGTTATGGCATTCAATGTAATTCAACTAGCCGCAGGTCTGATGCATATCTCAAGGTTCAGGTGGGGAAAGTGATGCCAATTGATCAACTAATGTGGGGATGAAATTCCTATGTTCGGAGAGTAATTTCGCAATGGCATGGTGTCCACTCTTTAGAGCTTGCGAATGAGCTGTTTCACCAGCGAGATTCGCCATATTGGGGTTGACGTCAACTCCCTCTAACAACATCCTAACGACTCCCCTATATCCATTGTAAGCGGCTCTGGAGAGTGGCGTTTCTCCAGCATGATCGGCAGCATTAGGGTTGACATCCCCTCGTTCCAGCAGCATCTTCACGACTCGTTCAGATCCATTCCCCGCAGCCATGAAGAGCGGTGTTTGGCCACATCTGTCTCTAGGGTCGGCGTTGATATCGGTGAGCTCGAGCAATATCTTCACAATTCTCTTGCGCCCGTGCGAGGCAGCTCTGGAGAGCGGAGTTTGTCCATAACAATCAGCAGCATTAGGATTAACATCTCCTCGTTCCAGTAGCATCTTCACGATTCCTTCATGTCCCTCCCAGGCAGCTATGAGGAATGGCGTCTGGCCGTCTTTACCCGCAGAGTCGGGGTTGACATCGTCGCGCTCCAGCAACATCTTCACGATTCCCTCGTGTCCTTTCCAGGCGGCGCTTTTGAGTGGCGTTTCTGCATCCCACCTCACAGAATTGGGATTGATATCATTCCGATCTAGCAGCGCTTTCACAACTCTTTCATGCCCTTCATATGCGGCTGCTGAGAGTGGTGTTCTACCCAAATCATCGACAGTATTAGGATTAACATCTCCCCGTTCCAGTAGAACCCTCACGACTCCTTCATATCCCTCCCAGGCAGCTATGAGAAGTGGTGTTCGGCCACCTTCATTCGTATGCTCAGCGTTGACATCGTTGCGCTCTAGAAGGATCCTCACGACACCCGCATGCCCTCTGCAGGCGGCTTCGAAGAGTGGTGTTTTCCCACCATTATCCACGCTATTGGGATTGACATCATCTCGTTCCAATAGTATCTTCACGATTCCTTCGTGTCCACAGGAAGCAGCCACCAGGAACGGCGTTCGGCCATATCCATCGGCAGAGTCGGCGTTGACATCGCTGCGCTTGAGCAACATCTCCAAGACGCCCTGATTCCCATAGCAGGCAGCTCGCCAGAGTGGTGAAATATTATTACTATTCACGGCATTTGGGTTGATATCATCCCGTTCTAGTAGCATCTTTGCAATTGCCTCTTGCCCACTCCTGGCACATAATAAAAGTGGTGTGTCTCCACAGTCATCGACGGTATTAGGATTGATACCTTTCCGCTCCAGTAGCATCTTCACGACCCCCTTATGTCGATTACAGGCAGCTATAGAGAGCGGTGTTCCTCCACCACTATCGGCAGTATTGGGATTGACATCATTCTGTTCTAGTAGCATCTTCACCACCCCCTCATGCCCATTTCTGGCGGCCCTGAAGAGTGGTGTTTCTCCACGATCATTGGCGGTATCGGGATTGATGTCTTCTCGTTCCAGTAGCATTTTCACGATCCCCTTGTGTCCATTGTAGGCAGCTATAGAGAGTGGTGTTGCTCCACGACTATTGACAGTATTTGGATTGACATCATTCCGTTCTAGTAGCAACTTCACAAATTCCTCATCCCCCTTCCTGGCAGCCCAGAAAAGTCGTGTTTCTCCAAAATTATCCACAGCATTGGGATCGACATCTCTTCGCTTCAGCAAAAGTTTCAGGACTCCTTCATGCCCCTTCCAGATGGCTCTAGCGAGCGGTGTTACGCCATGTGCATCCGGAGTGTTGGGGCAGACATCGTTGCGCTCGAGCAAGTTCTTCACAACTCCCTCATACCCCTTGCTTACGGCTCTGAAGAGTGGTGTCCGGCCGCGCCAATCAACAGTGTTGGGGTTGACATTGTCTCGTTCCAGTAGCACTTTCACGACTTTTTCATGACCCTTATAGACTGCTACGAAAAGTGGTGTTTCTCCCCAATCATCGGCAGTATTAGGATTAATATCGTTCCGTTCTAGTAGCATCTTGACGACTTCCTCTCGCCCATTCTTGGAAGCTATTAAAAGGGGTGTATCTCTGTTACCATCGGCAATATTAGGATCGATATCCCATCGTTCCAATAGCAGCTTCACAACTCCTTCATGCCCCTGCCAGACGGCCATAGTGAGTACCGCTCGGCCATTTTCATCTATAGCGTTGGGGTTGACATCTTCTCGCTCCAGCAGCAGCTTCACGATTCCCTCATGCCCCTTGCTTGCGGCTCTAAAGAGTGGTGTCCGGCTGCGATAATCAGCAGTGTTGGGGTTGACATCCCCTCGTTTCAGTAGTACCTTCACGACTCCTTCACGCCTCTTGCTGGAGGCCCTGAGGAGTGGTGTCCGGCCGCGCCAATCAACAGGGTTGGGATTGACATCCTCTCGTTTCAGTAGCATCTTCAGGACTCCCTCATATCCACACTCGGCGGCCTCAGAGAGTGGTGTTACCCCCCAATCATCGGCAGTATTAAGATTGATATCTTTCCGCTCTAGTAGCAGCTTTACGACTTCCTCTTGCCCACTCAGGGCAGCCATTAAAAGTGGTGTTTCTCCACGATCATTGGAAACATCGGGATTGATATCCTCTCGTTCCAGTAGCATCTTCACGACTTCTTCATGCCCCTTCCAGACGGCTCTAGCGAGCGGCGCTTGGCCATTTTCATTTGCAGCGTTGGGGTTGACATCCTCTCGCTCCAGCAGCATCTTCACCACTCTCACGTTCCCTTTGCTGGCGGCTCTGAAGAGTGGTGTCTTGCCACGCCAATCAGGAGCGTTGGGGTTGACATCGTCCCGCTCAAGCAGCATTTTAACGACTGCTTCATGCCCACCCTTGACAGCCCATGAAAGCGGTGTTAGGTGTCTCGTCGTGTCGGAATTACCGTCCGCTTGCTCTAGCTCCATATTCACGTTTCTAAAGGAATGAATATCCACTTAGGCACCGGGGCAAGTATCAATATCTGGCGTCCAAAAGGGGGAGTGAGGTGAACTCGTTATGGTATTGTAAACAGCCAAAACTGTAATTCGCTCCTGCTTTTGGACCGAACGTTCACAATGGGAACGTATAGGCACAGGTTCGTAGTAGTTCACAGGCTCCCACAAGAACCGCAGGAAGAGAGAATAAAAAAGCAATCGATTCTTGTGGTCTCGTCCAGAAGGGTGCCGTTATCGTTTTTGTCTTCTCTATCGTTTTATTTAAGCAGTCTCTAGGGCGGGGTGTCCTTTTGAAAACATTTTCCTCCATGTGTCCTCCCCAAGTGAGCTATGATGAAAAAACTTTTCAAACCCGTACTAAGCCTATTGCATCCTATAGTAATGCAGGGTAATGGGTTGTAAATTAGGAAACCCTATTTTCCACATCCTATGTTCGATTCCCCTCTTTGTTCAACTTTTTCTCCCATATTTTGCCTAAATACATCATAAGATTTTTCCCAATAATATCCCTAATATAAACTTGGGGGTTAAAAGCGTTCAAATGCGTTCGCGGACTAACCCTGACACCCGAGTACGCTGATTTCCTATTGCTCGCCTTCTTTCCTGGGAAGGGAATACCGGATTCCTAGCGAAGCCGCGGGTTGCCACATGTGCGGGGGTTTAGCTATGGGTCTGCTAGTACAGGCCCTACCGGTATCATTCTGGCCTGGCCTGGTATGGCCATCATGTGGGAGGTGGGAGTCACTAAGGAGGGTGCGGTGTCGGAGCAATTGTGGGGTTTTGGCAGTGTGCTTGTTGAGTTTGTGGCAAGACGGTGAGTGAGTGAGTGTGCACTTTCCGGGACTTGCCAGGGGAGTGATGGAAAGGGGGGGTTTTTTTTTTGATGAGTTGTGGGCAGGAATACCGGAGCTTTGAGGCTTTCTAGATAGGTCTACCTTACAAAGTCCGCGAGCCAGGCGCAACAATTGTTATTCTATTGTAGGGCCTAGTGCTTCCGGTATGGGAAATTCCTTCCTGAAGCTAGGAGGGCAATAAAACTGGCGACCGGGGGGGTGATTCCTAATCACAGTATAAAAAAAATACAAGCTTTCAGAAGGTAGATTGCCTATTCATTCATCCAACTAAATACAGTTTAAACCATTCCTATCGCGTAGACCACTTCACAGCCGTCTCATAGATAGTGAACATCAACCACCCATCCCTCGATCCTTCCAACCTTCCTTCGCTAACCCATGCCCAACCTCGTATTAGACCAAAGAATTTCGAGTGATATGGAGTGGTTAAAATCAAAGCTCCCGGAACCACGATTTGTCTCGAGCTTAGTTATCACATTCAATACAATCCAAGTAGCCGCCATTTTGGAGTTGATGAGATGGAAATTCGGGGGATGGGGGTGTTTACTTCCGAGCTTTGGACTTGAAAATTGAAAAGAAAAACCAGCACATCCACCCGGAAAGGCTCTGATCTAGATCTGAAGGTTCGGGTGGGAAAGTGCCGTAAATTCAACACCATCTAACGTGGGAATGAAATTTCTAAGCTCAGAGAGCAATTTTGCAATGGTCTCATGTTCACACCTGAGTCAAATAATATGAGCTATGATATGGCGAGAGTGCCTTTGGATTCTTATTCTTTTTGTACCGCCAGCGGTGACCTATATATACACAAAAGCTAACTACAGGAAAACCCTTTCTTTATCTTCGTCAAAGTGCCTTCTCGTTCCACCTCCTTCACTATCATTCTAGACCATACCACTTCGTCCCCTACTCTCTTCGATCCGTTTCATCCTCTCACAGAGTTTTCCTAACCATTCCATTCCTGAACATTCCTGATACCTTCCTCTGTTTTGCTATCACCTTAGTGTGACACTCGTTCGTTCCATCCCTTGCCAACCTTAGCTCCAAACCCTTTGCACCCGTAGTGCAGGTTCCTGCCTCTTCCCAAAACATCGCTCCTGAGCCTAACCTCTCCTTCAAACAACAAACGCATCAACCTTCATATTCTACAACGCTTTCCAAAACAACTCTCCTCGTCCAAACATTGGTGCTGTAGTAGATGTCCCAGATATGGAACCTTCGTGCCCATTTTCAACACTGAGAACTTGCGAAAGAGCTGTTTCACCAGCGAGATTCACCATATCGGGGTTGACGCCAACTCGTTCCAGCAGCATCCTCACGACTCCCTCGTGCCCTTCCAAGGCGGCTCTGGAGAGTGGTGTTTTTCCACAACTATCGGTAGTATTGGGATCGACATCCCCTCGTTCCAGTAGCATCTTCACAACTCCCTCATGTCCATAGTCGGCGGCTTTACAGAGTGGTGTTTCTCCACAACTATTGGTAGTATTGGGGTCGACATCCCCTCGTTCCAGTAGCATCTCCACAACTCCCTCTTGTCCTTCCCAGGCGGCTTTAGAGAGTGGTGTTTCTCCACAACCATCGGTAGTATTGGGATCGACATCCCCTCGTTCCAGTAGCATCTTCACAACTCCCTCATGTCCACAGCCGGCGGCTTTAGAGAGTGGTGTTTCTCCACAACTATCGGTAGTATTGGGATTGACATTGCCTCGTTCCAGTAACATCTTCACGACTCCTTCATGTCCCTCCCCGGCGGCTATGAAGAGCGGTGTTTGGCCGTGTCTATCCCTAGGATCGGCGTTGATATCAGTGAGCTCCAGCAATATCTTCACAACTCCATTGCGCCCATTTCTTGCGGCTCTGGAGAGTGGCGTTTCTCCATAACCATTGACAGCATTGGGATTGACTTCGCCTCGTTCCAGTAGTATCTTCACGACGCCCTCGCGCCCTTTCCAGGCGGCGCTAGTGAGTGGGATTTCTCCATAATTATCGACACTATTAGGATCAGCATTCCCTCGTTCCAGCAGCATCTTCACAACTTCTTCACGTCCCGCCAAGGCAGCTATGTGAAGCGGAGTTCGACCATTTTTATCAGCGTTGTCTGCGCTGATACGGTTGCGCTCCAGCAGCATCCTCACGACTCCCTCATGCCCACCTGAGGCAGCACTGAAGAGTGGTGAAGAACCACCACTCCTCCCAGCATTTGGATTGATATCGTTCCGTTCTAGTAGCATCTTCACGATTTCCTCTTCCCCACGCCCTGCAGCACATGAAAGGGGTGTGATTCCCCTACCATCAGCGGCAATATTAGGATTGATATCCCACCGTTCCAATAGCATCTTCACGACTCCTTTATGGCCCCTCTGGATGGCTCTAGTGAGTGGCGTTTCGCCAATCCCATTTGCAGCGTTGGGGTTGACATCACCTCGCTCCAGCAGCAGCTTCACGACTCCCTGATACCCCTTGCTAGCGACTTTGAAGAGTGGTGTCCGGCCATTTCTACTAGTAGTGTTGGGGTTGACATCGTCTCGTTCCAGTAGCACCTTCACGACTCTCTCACACCACTTGCCGGCGGCCCTGAAGAGTGGTGTCCGGCCCTTCAAATCAATAGTGTTGGGATTGACATCCTCCCGTTTCAGTAGCATCTTCAGGATTCCCACATATCCACACCCGGCGGCCCCAGAGAGTGGTGCTACTCCCCAACCATCGGCAGTATTAGGATTGATATCTTTCCGCTCTAATAGCAGCTTTACCACTTCCTCTTGCCCACTCGTGGCAGCAATTAAAAGCGGTGTTGTTCCGTTATGATGGGGAATATTAGGATTGACATCCCGTCGTTCCAATAGCAGCTTCACGACTCCTTTGTGCCCCTTCCAGATGGCTCTAGCGAGCGGCGTTTCGCCATCTCTATTCGGAGTGTTGGGGTTGACGTCCGCTCGCTCCAGCAGCAGCTTCACCACTCTCTCACTCCCTTTGCAGGCGGCTCTCAAGAGTGGTGTCTTGCCGCGCCAATCAGGAGTGTTGGGGTTGACATCGTCCCGGTCAAGCAGCATCTTAACGACTGTTTCATGCCCACCCTTGACAGCCCATGAAAGTGGTGTTAGGCGTCTCCTCGTGTCGGAATTAACGTCCGCTTGCTCTAGCTCCATATTCACGTTTCCAAAAGAACGAATATCCACTCAGGCACCGGGCCAAGTATCAATATCTGGCCTCCAAAAGGGAGAGTGAGGTGAACTGGTAATGGTGTTGTAAACGGCCAAAACTGTAATTCGCTCCTGCTTTTGGATGGAATGTTGACAATGGGAGCGTATGGGCACAGGTTCGTAGTAGTTGGCTCCCAAAAGAACAAAGGAAGAAAGAATAAAAAAGCAATCGATTCTTGTGGTCTCGTCAAGAAGGGTTGTCGTTACCGGTTTTGTCTTCTGTCGTTTTTATTTAAGCAGTCACTAGCGCAAAGTGGCCTCTTTAAAACACTATCATCCATGTGCACTCCCAAAGTGAGTTATGACAAAACTTTTCAATCCCGTACTAAGCCTATTGCATCTTATAAGTCCTGCAGGTTGGTTAACAGCCTACACGATAGTTGAGCAGATCATTTGAACGCTTTTAAACCCCTAGTTTATATTATAGATGTCACTGGAAAATCTTATGCTGTATTTAGGCAAAAGATGGGAGAAAAACTTGAACAAAGAGGGGAATCGAACATAGGATGTGGAAAATAGGATTTCCTAATTTATAACCCATTACCCTGCATTACATTCCTTACTAAGAATGAAAGTACAATAGGAGCTGAGAGTAGGCAGCTTTGGTCCGCAGGTAACTAAGGAAGGGGTAAAGATAAACAGGTCCTAGCTTGTAATGGGCAAAAGAAACAACAGGATCACTACTCCCCCTCCAGCTATCTTTCTAAAATCTGATATTTCCTCAAAAAATTTGGCTATCAGTCGAGAGCATCTTGGGACCCTTATTCTTTCAAAATCGCCAGCAGTGTCCTATATATTCACAAACTTGATTACAGAAAAAATATTTCTTCAACTTCGCCCGAGTCCTCCGAAACTCATTCCATCACCATCTCCCTCCTTCCAGACAACACCTTCAAACTTCTTCCAAAATATTTCCTCCCTTAATCCCTTACCTCTATTTCGTCTACTTACAGGGTTTTCCTCGCTTTTCCGTTCCTAAACATTCTTGATACCTTCGCCTGTCCCGCTATGATACCATCATAGTGTGACTCTAGTTCGTTCCATCTCCTAGCAAACCTTAGTTCCAACCTTCGTCACACCCTCGCTCCGGTTCCTACATCTTGCTAAAAACTCTTTGCTTCACCTAACCCTTTGCCCATACGCACTATCGCTTCAACTCCCATAGACTCCAACATTCCTCAAACAAACTTCTCCTGATCCAAACATTCGGCGTTGTAGTTGGTGTGGTGGATATGGAACCTTCATGAAAATTTTAACATTTCCTACTATCTAGAAAATAGCTATTAAAATCTAGAATCCTCTAAACCAATCATGATTGAAATGCCTGGAATCATGATTACTACCAGTAAGCGTAGACCCACCAGGATCCCGTAATTATACCGGAATCACAAAATCTTAGGCTTTTTACCCACTAAGCCATAATTCTACTTTGAATGTACATGACCATTCCTTCCTAGAATTTCAAAACATTAGTATCAAAAAAAGCAAATTCTGTAAAAGTCCAGCATGGCAGCGGAGGTTCCACTCATCTAACCGGCCAAACATTCTCTACCCGAAGGGCTAAGGATCACCACCCACAAGAGAGCGAACTTGAAAGCTGGATCACCCAACAGTGTGAAATTGTAGTGTTTTGACACTATATGGCCGAGATAAAATAGACAGAATGCATAAAGTACACTTGTAGAGAGAAAAGATGAGACAAGATAAAAAGGAAACAAGCGGGAAACAGCTCAAAAAATCAGATAGAATGGGCTGCTTTCTATCGACCGGCCAATTTTCTCCTAGTTAATCCAGGTAGAATGCACAGAAGCTGACATAACCCGTCAGATCAGGAGATGGTGGAGGCGAGAAGGAAGATAATTGTTTATTTCTCAGGTGCGAGCCCGCTAACTACCGTACTTGGATAATCTGGTGAAAGTCGGATTGGCGCTGGTGAGGATTTTCTTGAACCTGTCCAACCACCACTACCTATGGGTTTAAGCTATGGCGAATTTGCCTTCTTCGTGGCCTCCTGTTGGCTCGGTTTCGCTTTAGCTCCAATCCGGCTTTCACTAGATTATAGGACTAACAAACAAGTCTGACTCATGGTCTACCCTCAACGCCATTACCGGTGTGGGAGTGTTCTGTCTACCGAGACTGCTTGTGAAGGTAAACTGCGTTCGTGACCTACTCACTATACCGGGAGATTGGAGATGTGAACTTGACCCTGTATAGCTACGGTGTAATGTAGTCGATAGACCGATAGGGAAACGCACAAGAAGCTAAGCCGAATAGAGTGGAAGTGAAGAACCAATTATCGTGGAGAGAGTGTGCGTTGTTGCGCTTGTCTAAACTAAGGAAGAGACGAGAGGCTTATGCGCAGTAAATTCTGCACGCCAAGCTATCTACAAACATAGGGTTCTAGTGCGTACTCAAACGCTCTCCCCACTGCTAAAACTACCCTATACGAGGGCCCTATCCTACACCGGTATACGCTCTGCACAACGCAACAAAGGGTGGTTGCTTATACCCTGATTTCCTATTGCTCGCCTTCCTTCCTGGGAAGGGAATACCGGATTCTTAGTCAAGCCGCGGGTTGCCACATGTGCGGGGGTTTAGCTATGGATCTGCTAGTACAGTCCCTACCGGTATCATTCTGGTCTGGTCAGGTATAGCCATCATGTGGGGGGTGGGAGTCACTGCGGAGGGTGTGGTGCAGGGGGTAATTTTGGAGTTTCGGCAGTGTGCTCGTTGAGTTTATCGTAAGGCAGTGTGTATGTGTGTGCACGTTCCGGGAGTCAGCGGGGGAGTGATAGGAAGGTTTACTTTGATGGATTGTCGGCAGGAATACAGGAACTTTGCGGCTTACAAGATATGTTGGTCTCACAAAATCGGCGTGCCTAGCACGAGAATTGTTATTCCATTGCAGCGTGAATTGCTTCCAGCATTGGGAGTTCTTCTTCCTCGAAGCTGAGAGCCTAAGAAAGCTGGCGACTAGAGGGATAATTCCTAATTCACTGCGTAAAAAATTCAAAGCTTCCAGCAAGTAGAATGCCCATTCATTCATTTAGTTATCCACAGCTTCAACCATTCTTATCGAGTTAACTATCTTACAACCACTTCTCATACATAGCAAACCCATCCCATACAAAAAACAATCCCCTCAATCCGAGTCTCTCTAGCCTTCCTTTGTTAACCCATGTCTAATCCCCTATCAGACAGAAGAATTTGGAGTGATACAGTGTGATCAAGGCGGGGCGCCCTGAACGCCAGTTTGTCTGGAGATTAGTTATCACATTCAACACAATTTAACTGGCCGCCATTTGGGAGTTGATGAGATGGAAATTCGAGGGATTGGGATGTGTGCTGCCGAGCTCTGAGCCGGAAATCAAAGCTTGCCGGTCATCGGGGAAACGCGCAAATCAAGATCTGGCAGGTGGAATGAGGAAAGTGCTGTAAATTCATCACCGTCTAACGTGGGAATGAAATTTGTATGCTCAGATATCGATTTTGCAATGGCATGATGTCCACACTTGAGAGCTTGCGAAAGAGGTGTTTCACCAGCGAGGTTCGCCATATCGGAGTTGACACCAACCCGTTCTAATAGAATCCTCACCACTCCCCTATATCCATTGCAAGCGGCTCTGGAGAGTGGTGTTTCTCCATCATGATCGGCAGCATTGGGATTGACATCCCCTCGTTTCAGCAACATATTCACGACTTCTTCACGTCCATCCTGAGCAGCCAGGAAGAGTGGTGTTTGGCCACTTCTATCTCTAGGGTCGGCGTTGATATCGGTGAGCTCCAGCAATATCTTGACAATTGTCTTGCGCCCGTACCAGGCGGCTTTGGAGAGCGGTGTTTGTCCAAAACTATCGGTAGCATTAGGATTGACTTCCCCTCGTTCCAGTAGCATCCTCACGATTCCTTCATGTCCCCCCCAGGCAGCCATGAGGAATGGCGTCTAGCCGCCTTTACCTACAGGGTTGGGGTTGACATCGTCGCGCTCCAGCAACATCTTCACGATTCCCTCGTGTCCTTTCCAGGCGGCGTTTTTGAGTGGCGTTTCTGCATCACACATCACAGCATTGGGATTGATATCATTCCGTTCTAGCAGGGCTTTCACAACTCCTTCATGCCCTTTATATGCTGCTCCTGAGAGTGGCGTTCTACCGATGTTATCGACAGTATTAGGATCAACATCCCCCCGTTCCAGTAGCATCCTTACGACTCCCTCATATCCCTCCCAGGCAGCTATGAGAAGTGGTGTTCGGCCACTTTCATTCGTATGCTCAGCGTTGATATCGTTGCGCTCTAGAAGCATCCTCACGGCACCCGCATGCCCCCAGCAGGCGGCTTGGAAGAGTGGTGTTTCTCCATCATTATCCACGCTATTGGGATTGACATCATCTCGTTCCAATAGTATCTTCACGATCCCTCCGTGTCCATAGGAAGCAGCCATCAGGAGCGGTGTTCGGCCGGATTCATCGGCAGAGTCGGCGTTGACATCTTTGCGCTCCAGCAGCATCTCCACGACTCCCTGATACCCACCGCAGGCAGCTCGCCAGAGTGGTGAATTATCACAACCCCCCACAGCATTTGGATTGATATCATTCCGTTCTAGTATCATCTTGACGACTTCCTCCCGCCCCTTCTCGGAAGCCTTTAAAAGCGGTGTTTCTCCGTTATCAGCGGCAATGTTAGGATTGGTATCCCATCGTTCCAATAGTAGCTTCACGACTCCATCACGACACCTCCAGACGGCTCTAGCGAGCGGAGTTTCGCCATCTTCATTCGGAGTGTTGGGGTTGACATCCTCTCGCTCCAGCAGCAGCTTAACGACTCTCTCGCTCCCCTTGCTAGCGGCTCTGAAGAGTGGTGTCCGGCCGCGCCAATCAACAGTGTTGGGATTGACATCGTCCCGCTCAAGCAGCATCTTGACAACTGCTTCGTGCTCACCCTCGACAGCCCATGAAAGCGGTGTTAGGCGGGCCTTCATCTGGGGGTCAAGGTCCGCTAACTCCAGGGCCATATTCATGGTTATAAAAGAACGAATATCCACCCAGATACAGACGAAACTACTAATATCTGGCCTCTAAAAGGAAGAGTGAGGTGAATTCGCAATGGTATGGTAAACGGCAAAAAAAGTAATTCGGGCCTGCTTGTGGGTGGAATGTTCACAATGCGAGCGCATAGGCACAGGTTCGTAGCAGTTCACAGGGGCTCCCACAAGAACAAAGGAAGAAACAATAAAAGAGCAGTGGATTCTCATGGTATTATCCAGACGCGTGTCGTTATCGTTTCCGTCTGTCCTTTTTATTTAAGTGGTCTGTAGAGTGGCCTTTTGAAAACATTTTCCTCCAGGAGCCCGCTCAATGACAGATATGGAGAAAAGACTTTTCAAACCTGTACTAAGCCTGTTACGGCCAGTAATTTTTCTATCTGTGAGGTAATGGGTTATCAATCCGGAACCCGTTTTTTGACGTCCCATGTTCAATTCCTCTCTTCGTTCAAGTTTTTTTTCCCATATTTTTCCCTAAATATAGCAGGGGATTTTCCGATCATATTTATAGCATAAAGTTGAAGATTAAATGCTTTCAAATGATCTACTCAAATATCGTGTAGGCTGTTAACCCACCTGTAGGATCTGTATTTCTTACTCGAAATGAAAGTACAATAGAAGCCAACAGTAGGACGGCCAGAACCAGTCCCGCAGGCGACAAAGGGACAGGTGAAGAAACAAGAGGTCACAGCTTGTGGAAAGCAAAGGAACAAGAGGATTTCCATTCAGCCAAAATATATTATTTTCTAGACCTCTGTCTGAAGTATGCTATTTCCTGCTAACCATAAAACGGTTATTAAAATCTGAAATCCTCTAAACCAATCACAATTCAAATGCCCGGAATCACGATCACTACTAGTAACTTAAGTGCAGATTTACCAGAATCTTGTAATCATAACTGGAATCCCAAAATCTTGTGATTTTTCTCCCACTAACCTGCAATTCCACTGTCAATATAAATAACCTTTCCTTACTGGAATTTCAAAACATTTGTATTTGGCGCATTCTGTAAAGTTCCAGCATGGCAACACAGGTTCCACTCATTTAACTAGTCAGACATTCTCTACTCTTAGGGCTGGAAGTTATTATCCTCCAAGAGAGTGAGCTTGAAAGCTGGATTACGGAATAGTTTAAACTTGTAAAAGTTCTGACACTATATGATCGAGATAAAACGGGCAGAATGCAGAGAGTAGATAGGAAAGAGGCAAAACGAAACGTAAGATGAAACAAATGAACAGAAAGCAATTCAAAATAGTACATACTATAGGCTGCTCCCTATCGACAGGTCGATCCCCTCCTAACTTAGTCAAGCCAGGTAGAATTCTCAGAAGCACATAACCTGTCAGATCAGGAGGGCATGGTAGATGTGGAAAGGTCCTTGTTTATTTTCAGGTGCGAGTATGCTAATAAATAGGACTAACAAGTCTGACTCATCGTCCACCTTCAACACCATTATACGCTCTGTAAACACAACAAGGGTGGTCGCCTGTATCCTACAACACTCAACAGCTACCCCGATTCCCGCTTGATCGCCTTTCTTCCAAGGAAGGGAGTATTATCTTCTTCACCGGGCCGCAGGTTTGCCACTGGTGCTGGAGCTTGTCTATAGATCTGCTAGTATAGGTCCTATCATGTCGGTCTGGCCAATTATGGGGAGTCACTGCGGAGGTGTGGTGCAAGGGGGAAATTTTGGAGTTTCGGCAGTGTGCTTGTTGAGTCTATAGGAAGACAAGGTATACGTGTGCAGGTTCCGGGAGTCGCAGGGGAAGTGGTGCGAAGGTTTACTTCGATGAGTTGTCAGCAGGGATAGAGAAACTTTGTAGCTTTCCCCATAGGTCTATCTCACAAAGTCGGCGTGCCAGGCGTGAGAACTGTTACACTATTGTAGCGCATAGCGCTTCCAGTATGGGAAGTTCCTTCTTGAAGCTAGGAGCGTAAGAAAGTTAGAGACCAGAGTGATGATTCCTAATCCACGGTGTAAAAAATGCAAGCTTCCAGCAAGTACGTTGCCCATTCATTCATCTACTTAACAACAGTTTCGCCCATTCCTATCGCGTAGACCACTTCGCAGCCGCTTCACATAGATAGTGAACCCACCCTACACCAGCTACCCATCCCTCGATCCTTCCAACCTTCCTTCGCTAAACCATGTCTAACCTCTTATTATATTGAAAAAGGGTCAAAATTTAATGGTCAAGCCATTACCGGAAACATGTACGCGCGATAGATGCTTAAGAACTTCATTCGATCTCAGAGGGCCAGGAAGGCCTACTATTTATACAGTGAAACAGCAACATATATCGGCAGTGGAGAAGAAGTTAAAGGAAACAATATGGACAAGAGAAAACAAATGAGAACAGAATTGAGTATCCAGTCGATTGATTGAGCGGTAACATGAGGGGAAAAGTCAAATGCAGTAAGTCTAACTCGGAGGGTAGGAAACCAGACCTAAGGAAGAATGCCCGGCTTTGTCGTACTCCAATGCGTAGACAGTGCATATCCGAAAGCCCAATTTCAACATAATATTAGACAGAAGAATATCGAGTGATATGAAGTGATTGCAGGCAAAGTTCCAAGAACAACGGTTTGTCTCGAGCTTTGTTATCATATTCAATACAATCCAACTAGCCACCATTTTGGAGTTGATGAGATGGAAATTCGAGGGATGGGGATGTACACTGCCGAGCTTTAGACTTGAAATGAAAGCCTGCACATCCTCCCGGAAAGGCTCTGATTTATATCTGGAGGCGCGGGTGGGGAAGTGGTGTAAATTCGTCACCATCTAGCGGGGGGATGAAATTTCTATGTTCGGATAGTAATTTCGCAATGGCATGATGTCCACACTTTAGAGCCTGCGAAAGAGCTGTTTCACCAGCGAGATTCGCCATATCGGAGTTGATACCTGGCCGTTCCAGAAGCATCTTCACAACCCCCTCATGTCCATGATAGGTGGCTCTGGAGAGTGGCGTTTCTCCACAACTATCGGTAGTATTGGGATCGACATCCCCTCGTTCCAGTAGCATCTTCACAACTCCCTCATGTCCACAGTCGGCGGCTTTACAGAGTGGTGTTTCTTCACAACTATCGGCAGTATTGGGATCGACATCCCCTCGTTCCAGTAGCATCTTCACGATTTCCACTTCCCCGTTCACGGCAGCCAATGAAAGTGGTGTGTCTCCATTATAATAATCATCCGCAATATTAGGATCGACATCCCTTCTCTTCAGCAACAGCTTCACGACTCCTTCATGACCCATCCAGACCGCACTAGCGAGCGGCGTTTCACCCCATTCATTCGGAGTGTTGGGGTTGACATCTTCTCGCTCCAGCAACAGCTTCATGGTTCCCTCATGCCCCTTGCTAGCGGCTATGAAGAATGGTGTCCGGCCGCGCCAATCGGCAGTGTTGGGGTTGACATCGTCCCGCTCAAGAAACAGCTTAACGACTCCCTCACGCCCCTTGCTGGCGGCCCTGAAGAGCGGTGTCCGGCCGCATTCATCAGTGGTATTGTGATTGACGTCCTCTCGTCCCAGCAGCATCTTCACGACTTTCTCATGACCCTCACAAACTGCTACCAAAAGTGGTGATTCCCCCCCAACGCTTCCTATATTAGGATTAATATCATTCCTTTCTAGTAGCATCTTGACGACACCCTCTTGCCCACGCCGCGTAGCCAATGAAAACGGTGTCTCTCCGTCCTCATCGGCAATATTAGGATTGATATCCCATCGTTCCAATAGTAGCTTCACGACTCCCTCATGTCCTTCGCGGGTGGCCATGAAGAGTGGAGTTTCTCCCCAACAATCAACGGTATTGGGATTGACATCCCCTCGTTCTAGTAGTGTCTTCACCATTCCTTCATGTCCAACACTGGCAGCTATGAAGAGTGTCCAGCCACGGCCATCAACAGTGTTGGGGTTGATATCGTTCCGCTCAAGCAACGGCTCAACGACTTCCTCATGCCCACCCTCGACAGCCCATAAAAGCGGTGTTGGGCAGTCACTCGTGTAGGGAATAACGTCCACCCCCCCTAACACCATCTTCACGGCTCTCAAGAAAAGAATATCCACTCAGGCACCGATGAAAATACCAATGTCTGGCCTCTAAAAGGGAGAGCGAGGTGAACTAGCAATGGTGTGGTAAACGGCCAAACAGGAATTTGCGCCAACTTTTGTGTCGAATGTTCACAATCGGAGCGTATAGGCACAGGCTCGTAGCAGCCCACAAAGCCTGCGACATGAACAAAGGGGGGAACAATAAAAAAGGAACCGATTCTTGTAGTCTCGTCCAGAAGGGTGTCGTTATCGTTTCGTCTCTGCCGTTTTTATATAAGTAGTCTATAATTAGTGCAAAGTGGCCTTTTGAAAACATTTTCCCTCCAACCTGTACCAAACCTGTTTCATCCTGAGGTAATTCTATCTGTGAGGTAATTGGTTATAAATTAGGAAACCGTGCTTTTGGGGTCGCATGTTCAATCCTCTCTTCGTTTAAGTTTTTCATCGTATTTTCCCCTAAATATAGAATAAGCCTTTCTGATCATACTTATACCGGTAGTATAAAAATTGAAGCTTAAAAGCGTTCAAATGGTCTGCTCAACTACCATGTGGACTGACGGATTTGTACTTCGTGCTAAGAGCGAAAGCGAAATAGGACAGCCAGAGCTTGTCATACGGGTAACCAAGGGAGAGGTAAAGACACGTCTCCGACCAAGGAAATTCTGTAAAGGCCCAGCACGGCAACAGTGGCTTCACTCATTTAACAAGTTAGACATTTTTTGCCTCCAGGGCTAGAAGTTATTATCCGAGCGAACTTGAAAACCGGATCACCGAATAGTTTAAACTTGCAAAGTTCTAACACTATATGGCCGAGGTAAAATGGGAAGAATGCAGGGAGTAGAGATAAAAGAAAGAAACGAAGAGAAAGATAAAACAAACGAACAGAAAAAAACTCAAAAAAGCACATACCATAGGCTACTCCCTATCGACGGGACGATTTTCTCCTAGGTAAGCAAGGTAGAATGCCCGGAAGCTCATAACATGTAAGATCAGGGGGACACGGTGGATGAGAGAAGGTAGATCCTTGTTTATTTCTCAGGTGCGAGTCCGCTAACTAAATAGGACTGACAAACAAGTCTGACCCATAAGTTAGTCTACCTTCAACACCATTACACGCTCTGCGCAACACAACAAGGGTGGTTGCATACACCTACAAGTTACTCTGATTTCCGGCTGCTAGCCTTCCTTCCTGGGAAGGAAATACCGGACCCCTAACCAAGCGGGGGGTTTGCTATTTATGCGGGGGTTTAGCTATGGATCTACTAGTACAGGCTACGACCTGCCTAACAGCTCAACGGAAGATTTACCAAAACATCAGACCCTTATTTACTCCACCCTATGTTGCCGAGTATCATGCTGGTCTGATCAGGTGCGGCCATCATGTTGGAGGTGGAGTCACTGCTGAGGGCGTGGTTCCGGAGGTAGTTCAGGATAATCTTCAGTCGTGTGCTCGTTGAGTTTATGGCAAGGCAGTGTGTATGTGTACTCACGTTCCAGGAGGCGCCGGGGAAGTGGTAAGAAGGTTTACTTTGATGAGTTGTCCGCACTAATATGGAAAGTCTGTAGTTTTCCAGATATGTCAGTCTTTCAGTGTCGGAGCGCCTGGTGCGAGAACTGTTAGTCCATTAAAGCGTGAAGTGCTTCCAACATGGAAAGTTCTCCCTTAAAGGTGGGAGGGTAAAGAAGCGGGCGGCCAGAGGGCTTATTCGTAATTAATAGTTGAAAAATACAAACTTCCAGCAATTCAATTTCCCATTCATTCATCTTCTTATCAACAGTTTCAACCGTACTCTGAAAACAACTTCTTCTCATACATAGCGAACCCATCCTATGCCAACTACCCACTCTCTCAATCCTCCAACCTCCCTCCGCTAACCCATGTCTGGCTTCCAATCAGATAGACGAATTCCAGTTGATAGGTGTGAAATTTAAGGCCTGGGCTCCCAGAAAAATTGTTTGTCTCGAGGTTAGTTATCAGAAGGCCCTGATCTAGATCTGACGGCTCGGGTGGGAAAGTGCTGTAAATTCAGCACCATCTAACGGGGGAATGAGACTTTTATGTTCGGAAAGTAATCCCGTAATGGCATGAAGCCTACACTTTTGAGCATGCGAAAGTGATGCTTTTTCGATGAGATTAGCCATATCTGAATTCACACCAGCTCGTGCCAGCAGCATCTTCACAACTCCCTCATGTCCCCTGTAGGCTGCTCTGAGAAGTGGTGTTACTCCACAATCATCAGCAGCATTGGGGTTGACATCTTCTCGTTCCAGTAGCATCTTCACTACCCCTTCGTGCCCATACCAAGCAGCTATCAGGAGTGGTGTTCGGCCATGTTCATCCGTAGAGTCAGCCTTGATATCGTTGCGCTCCAGCAGCAGCTTCACCACATTCTCCCGCCCATTATAGGCGGCACTCTCGAGTGCCGCTTCTGCACAACCCCTCACAGGATTAGGACTGATATCATTCCGTTCTAGTAGCATCTTCACGATCCCCTCATGCCCACGCCCGGCAGCTCTAGAGAGCGGTGTTCTTCCACAATTATCGGCTACATTGGGATTGACGTCCTCTCGCTCAAGCAACTTCACGACTCCCTCATGTCCATTGCGGGCGGCTCTGAAGAGCGGTGTTCTTCCACAATCATCGGCAGCATTGGGATCGACGTCCTCTCGCTCCAGTAGCAACTTCACGATTCCCTTATGTCCATTGAAGGCTGCCCTGGAGAGCGGTGTTTCTCCACCAGGATCGGCGGTATTGAGATTGACATCCTCTCGTTCCAGCAGCAACTTCACGACTCCCTCATATCCATTGCAGGCGGCTATCAAGAGTGGTGTTTCTCCCCAATAATCACTAGTATTGGGATTGACATCCCCTCGTTCCAGTAGCATCTTCACCATTCCTTCATGTCCAACCATGGCAGCTATGAAGAGCGGTGTCCCGCCAAGGCCATCAGTAGTGTTGGGGTTAACATTGCCCCTCTCAAGCAAAAGCTTAACGGCTGCCTCATGCCCACACTTGACAGCCCATACAAGCGGGCGGCCACTCGTGTAGGGAATAACGCCCTCTAACACCATCTTCACGGTTCTCAAAGAAGGAATATCCACTCAGGCACCGATGAAAATACCAATGTCTGGATAAAAAAGGAAGGGCGAGGTAAACCAATAATGGTGTGGTAAGCAGTCAAAACAGTAATTCGCGCCTGCTTTTGTGTCAAACTTCCACAATGAGATCGAATAGGCACAGGTTCGTCGCGATTCACAAAGGCTGACACAAGAAAAGAACGAAAGAAAGAATAAAATGGCAATTGACTCTTGTGGTGTCCCCAAATGGTGTCTTTATAGCTTTGGGCCTTTCTATCGTTTCTATTCAAACGATCTGTGGCGGAAAGCAGTCCCACGAACTCTCCTAATGACACGTATGATGAAAAAACATTTCAAACCTGCGCTAAGCCCATTTCATCCAATAATGCACCTATTCGTGAGTCTAAATTGTTGCAAACTAAGAGAGCCTATTTTGGACCTCACATGTTCAATTCCTCTAATCGTTCATGTTTTCTTCTATATTTTTCCCAAATAAGAGTAAGAGTTTCCAACCACATTTACAGTACAGCATTGAAGCTCAAAAATGTTCAAATGATCTGCTCAACTATTGTGTATTGTTCACCCAACTGTGTGATTTGTATTTCCTGCAAATGGTCTCTGATATTATTATCAGTCGACGGCAAATAACACGGTTACAATATGCCTCCGTGATCTCGTCGGTGCGTGCCCAATATTTGTAGGTCTAATGGTTTGGAACTCCATACTAGGGGCCCTGGAAATAAATTTTATTGAAAAAAGGTCGAACAAACCAGAGAATCGGGTTCCGGCTCTCCAGATACAATTTCACATATTTATAATATTTTACTTCACAAATTGAGGCGTTAAAGGATGCAATGGGGTTTGTGCAATTTGAAATGCTTTTTATCATACATATGATACAAGCTTAGGGCAAAGGATGATTTACTCCGGACTGTGAACTTCCCAGCATCGCTTCTCTTACTCCCTACTCCACTCCAGTCATAACGCCCTGTGGTTTCTATCTATATAAAGTTGTAGATTTAACGATTGAAAAGTAAGTTTCCTTTTTCCACAGCAATACTTGTCCCTCTCCCGATGCTATCTCATACCGCTCTATAGTTAAATGATCTTACCACTCTGCAATACTATATGTGATCCATAATATTATTAGAACCTCCATAGCACTAGCCATTAGCCATTCTCAAATATACCCAAGTATGCAGATGCTTATACTCGAGTAGATCAGTGAGCTGAACACATACAAGTAAATTAATCATGACTAGGTCACATATGATGTGAAGACTTCTGAGGCGAAATTTATGATTGAAGATAAAAATACTAGAAGTGAAGATAAAAATAACCATAGATAACAAATTTTGATACAAGTAGAAAGGAGAAAATTCAAAGGAGCTCGAAGTCTATATTCTAGGTCAGGAAACCATAATCATTCCCATCGGTTCCAGGAACGGTTTTGGAAGTTATCAGATTCCCAAATGCACTCTTAGTTTTCGACAAACAGCACAATAAGGATAATATCAATAAACTAGGAAATAGATTCCTATCTTGTCTTGAGCTAACCATAAAACATCCGAATACAGATAGTAGCACGTCCCCAACCTGACCTCTCATTTTCTTACACACATACTGTACAGTACTAGGACAAAAGTGTTCGTCCGATGCCATTTTTACACCAAAAGTGCCCATCTTCACCACCCTCTCTCATTACACAATATCTATGAGAATCAGCGAAAACTTGTCCTTGCATTTACAAACCTCCAGATAATATGAAGAAAGTTACAGAATCCTTAAATATTACAAAGTGATGGGGAAATGGTTGTTTAAGTATCTTGGTGTTGGTTGCCATGTACCTTTTTGTATGGAGTCTCATACCAAAATTTAAGTTACTTTCACACTCGTTGACACAATCACGAACAACAAAGACAGCTTTGATCCCCTACACTTCTACTTGAAGACGTTTCAATAGATAGTGATTCCCTAGCTGATGGAAAGATTTCAAGTGTTTTTATACAAGAAGTGTTGAGAATTGTTTGTTTAAAAATGTCCGTTTTTGGTGTAAAAAGGGCATCGGACGAACCCTTTTGTCCCCGTACTGTACATCGGAACAGCGCACAAGGCAAACCAAAATCGAAAGCCCCCGAACTACAATCACCGGTCAAAACTCTCCCTCCCCCCCCAAAAAAAAGGGAATCCGCCAGGTCAGAGGATACACCGGGATCCAGAGAAAAAATATACCAGATCCCTCACCCAAGCCCGGAGCGAAACAAGAAATATATTGCGAATTTGGTGCCACCCATAGATAATATCTAAGGTGATCCCGCCCATCCAGAGTTGCTATAAGCCATCCTAGCCGCGTCCGCAGTTGCGCTGCCAGGAATCTACCCTTAACCGACGACAGCCTAGCCAGCCTAGAGTCGCCACAACTACAATTAACTAGCCATTGAGCACCATCCCATCGAGATAGAGTCTAAGAACATCGGCCCTGCTATCGTAGTTACTAACAGCAGTCATCAAAGAGACAACAGTCCACTTGGGATTTGGCCTTGCTTTCATTTAAATACTCCCAACAAATGCAGCTTTCCCGTTCGCCTTTTCTCTTGTGCTGGTTGCATGCCCGGCCCCATTTTCTATTGACTTTGGGAAATGATAATAAATTTCAGTATGGTTAGAAGGTGTTAGGAAAGACGATGATATCACGAGAAAATAATTCCGAGTTCAAGGGACCTAAATATCTATACAGCTATACCACTCGCTAGGGGAGGGCAAAAGTTTAGGCTTGTGTTTTCTAATGCTTGGGCTGAAAATAGGTGTCTGGAGGGGGTGACCAACAGCTGGGAGGGGACAACAACAGACTAAACGCAAGAATAAAACCCGCAAACCCTTTCTACTGAGTGGGTTTAGACCTCCTCTGTTACCAGTAACTGCTTCATCACGCCTTCAGTATCTCCAAAGTCATTTTTTGTGCTGCCGAGTTGGTATTTGGTGGTTGCAGCCTGAGGAGGGCCAATTTTCCAAAGCCCATCAAATACATTGAGATAGTAGCCAATATGTGAGAATGAAAGCCCAATCAGTACAGAGAAATAAGAAACCAAAACCATCCACGCAGTCCATTCCATCAATCAACCTCTTTCCGTGTTCCACTGGCGGAGGCTTTGGGGGGGATGTCGCTGCCCTTGTTACTTGGGATCGTTGCCACCGATAAATCCCAACCTGAGGCAGGTAGTGGAAGGGCTGCCATATGTGCCTGCCGTCCGGTGGCAAACGACTCCCCCATTTTAGGCAGGCCACTTGCCCTTCTGGCCTCGAACTCGCATGCGGTCTCTGAAGGTCTTCTGGTGGTGAAATTTGTCCCTGTTGTAAGTAGTCCCCATATCTTAGACAGCCCTAGCTGCTACTACATGGCGAAAGCCATGTGCACTCTATGCTGCTGCTCCAGCCTTACTTCAAATCGAAAATAGTTGACCCTTCTAGCCTTGTTCTTCTTCCAATACTGCTCTAAGGTCTTTTTCTTAACTCAAGCTGTCATCTCGGGACAAAGCCATACAGCAGATGTGATCAAGCCTAAGTTGCCTTCCAATACGGGGAATGTTCCAGTGAAGTTGCTGGAAAGCTCTAAGACGAAAGGAATGCGTAGTTCGGAACGCTGGGATGGAGGGAGAATAGAGAGCTCCTGTTGGAGCAGGACGGTGGCCCATTTTGAAAGTGGCGCTACACCCCATCCTCTCTCCTGATACTTCCTTCGTTCTGATAGCTTCCAGGAGTACGCTTAGTTGTGGCTCCAGGAATATACTAAGAGTTCAAGCATTGGCTTGTCTTTGGAGACACGTTTTGGCATCGGGTATATGGTGCGGCTTTGAGTGTTTGGTTTGTAGGTTCGGGAAAGTTTGTGAATGCAGGAATGCGTAATTGTTTTGAGATTGTACGGCTTTCGGGAAAGTAGTGGAAGGAGCCGGAAGGGTATATTGTGATTAAGTGAACAGTCTGTCCCAACTCCGGAGTCCGATCGTTTAGGTGTGAGTTGCTCAGTGTTTAGTGTTTCCTTTCACCACCAGTAACTCGTCATATCTCATTTCGCCTGCTCTTGCGGGCTGCGCATCGAGGACATGAGAGTATCATAAGGTTGCTATTGAAACAAGAGGATATGGATCCTAACACTTCAGGCACCAAATATGGTCGAACGCCACGCTCATGGGCAGCAATCCCAGCATCCGATACCTCAAATGTCGCCAAACTCCACGTGCGGTGGCCATACTGGATGGACATGCGGGAGTAGTAAAGTTGCTCATAGAACTGAAAGATCTCAATTCCAACACCCAGGACACCAAACATGGCCGAACACCGGTCTTTTGGGACTAAAATGAACCGAGCGCCACTCTTGCATACTGTAATTAGTGGGCATGAGGGAGTAGTGGGGTTATTACAACGGAGAGATCGCAACCCCAGACACTGAACGTAGTCAAATACCGCTCTGGTGGGCTGCTGAGCACAGGTATAGTGGAATAGCGAGGTTGCTATGGTAATGAGAAGATGCTAACCCAGAAGCCTTAGGATATTGCATTGTTATAATCGGAGAGTATAGCCTGCTGGCTAGGGGGCTAATTGAGAGCTTAATTCATGTGGGAGAGTGGTCTGCTGACCAGGAAAGCACTGAGGGATAGAGTATCCTAGGTTATCGTTGCTCCATTTTGTGTACATTGGTTGGCCTGCTGGCACTAGGGTATAATGAGGAGTGAGAGGTGTATAGTAGAGAGGGTTGTTTTGGTTAAGTGCAGCCCATTGGTGATATAATTGATAGAGGGCTCTATTGGGGTGATAGGGTCACGGCAGTCTGCTGACAGGGAAAGCACTGAGGGATAGGGTATCTTAGGTTATGATTGCTTCATTATTTTTTAGATTGGTTGGCCTGCTGGCGCTAGGGTATAATGGGGAGTGAGAGGTGTGTAGTAGGAAGAGCTATCTTGGTTAAGTGCAGCCCGCTGGCTGTATAATTAATAGAGAGTTCTATTGGGGTAATAGGGTAGTCTGCTGACTGGGGAATTTGCATAGGATGAGAAAATCTTATTTTGTCATTGTAGTAGGGGGGACTCTTTTGCTTAGAGTGTGGTCTGCTGGCTAGGGAGGTGGCAGAAAGTATAGATAGAGTAGAGGTGTGTTCAGCTGACCGGGGAACCACTGCCCGATCAGAGTCTCATATGGTAACCTTTTCCGTCCATGCGATAGCCTTTTGGCATGACTAATCTGGATGGACACCGCAATCTCAAGTCCCCATTTTTCTCCATATTTCACCTTTATCCGCTGGATCATTGCCCTGTAAGCGTTCCTCAATTCCGCGTCGCTTGTCGTTTGCTTAACGGTTCTTGCCTTCCGGGATTGTTGATTCTAGTAAGATACTTTTCAACATCGGCCCGAACATGAGCAGTGTTCTCAGCTGACAGGGGCCCTTACGAGGGCCCGGTGGGGAGTAGCCAGGACCACTAAAGAGAACGGCCGGCACAATGTAGTCCTTCCTGGTACTTGGATTCTAAGGGCAGCCGTTATTAGCGAGGACGACGAGCCCCACGACCTGACACAACTTCTGCCAGGGGGTGGCAGGTAATAATAGAGGACCGCCGGGGATGACAGGGGACGGCGGAAAACAGCAGACAATACCGGAAAACAGCGGAAGACAGTGGCAGCCGGTGGTGCACACCAAGGAACGACAGAGGACAACAGAAGACAACAGAGGACAACAGGGGATACTAGAAGACAACAGAGGATGACAGAAGATGACAGAGGATGACGGGGAATGGTGGGGAACGGTGGGGGATGACACAATATCGTCCGCCCTGGTCCATACTAAGCCCTTCCGGGCACTTAACCCCCGGCCTCGCACTTGGCCTGGCAGCCCCGCACCTCTAGTAGGAGCAAGTTCTTTCATGCTGTCCGGTGTAGGTGCATCGTACATCGTTGTCGTTCAACAAACCTCCGGCGAGGCGCTTGCGATCGGTGAGGAGAACTCATATGCGAGTAGGCTATGGAGCCTGAAAGAGTTTTATGGAACCGGTGATATTCGTGGAAGGTCATGGACGTATGTGGTCTTCGATGGAAAGATAGGACTCGGTGGAGCGGAAGGAAGATATCAATGTTTTTTACTTATACTTCTGTTTTGCTTTTACCTTGGCATTTTCCGTTGCGTTTTACCACTGATCACTCGCGGCCGTTATTCGCGGTTCAACCATAGTCGATTCGTAAAAGAAATATCGTTCGTCCTCATACACCAATACCAATTTTCTGGTCTTGGTGGCCTGTGTTATTTGCTCCAGAATGTTCTCCAATCTGCCAATGACCTGTCTTGGTAAGGGACGTGGAATCCTGGTTGCAGACTACTCCTTTCACCCAGCAAGGTCTAGTTAGAAGCACACAATAGCTGTATTTTGCCCTCTAGACTGATCGCCCAACCTGTCCACTACCAGTGCACTAATAAAATGCCTTCGGGGCACAGAGAGGATGTTGCCACTATCGAAAAACCGTGTACTTTCATGTAAGAATATAGCCTGCTGGCTGAGTCCCAGAGGGGAGGTGGCTAGTAACAAGAGTACCACTTATGGGCCCCGCATGGCTGTCGGCCAGTCTGAGGGGGAATAAAGTCTGTCGTACTGTCTGGCATGTTCGGTGTAGATGTTGTGTACCTGGTTATTGTTTAACAAACTCCGGATTTGCGCTCACAATTGGTGAAGGGAGTAGTGTGTGCGAGGGGGCTCCAGCGCATGATATATTTGAAGCATGAACAGATATGGTGAACTGTTGGAATGGGTGGACAGGGCGGATGGAGGAGACAGTTGTTGTTTTCTCCGTTCAGCTGTAGTCAATTTGTAACCAATTGCAGACACTTGTGAGACACTTGTGGGGTCCAAGGCAGACAGGGAGAATATGATGGAGGTCTGGTTTATGCGTAGAGAAATATGCCATGGTACAAGTACCGCAAGGACACAGCTTAATTGTGTGATTGTAGTCTGGAGGCCTGCCAGTGTGGGATCGACTGGAGAAAAAGAGAGGGTTGTATGGGTGTGTTCTGACTGTGCCATGTGCTGGTATCGCTTGGCAAACTGCCGGATGTCTGGGGGCGCTTTCTTGGTAACAATTCTTATGGGGGAGGAGATATGCATGAGAGAAGACAGATCTCTGTCCCGATCAGTGGAAGAAGGGAGGAGGAGGCTCCATAAGGCGGAAGGATTCGGAATTTTGTGAGTTGTTCTAGCTGCCAGGTGGGTCCCAGATCGCAGCGCTCCCGGGAGAGCCCCCTTTTCCTTCTGCAACTGCTTTTCTCTGCGACGTTCTCTCTGAGAGTTCGGTAGATCATGGTAACGTAAAAGAGTAAGAAACGAGGATATTGAATATGCGAGAAGGAGGCGAAATAGGGTTGCAAAGTCGAAGAGACACAAAAACGCGCTTTAGAGTGGTATGAAAAATAATACTGAGAATGATGCGCAAGACAGAGGGGAAGCCAGAATGAGTGCTGGAGGTGAAGCGAAAAATACTGGAGGTTCAGGACAAAACAAAAAAGGCGAGCTGTCGCGAGCTTGCAGACGAGAAAGCGAGTTGTAGCGAGCTTCGAGGATCGCGACTGCGTGCAGTCGATGGTCCTATATATGCTGGGGGCTCTCAGGTCTGTGCGTAGTAAGCTATGGCCTCCAAGCAACCAACTAAAACGTTCCTGCCAGAACCTCCGGGCGGTTCCTCTCAGCTTTGCCCAATTGGCAATAGGTTGTTCCAACCCTTCATTTAATCCCACCCAAAATAAACCGAGTAGCAAATACACACTGGAAGAGCATACCACTCAATTTTTGAAGGGTAGCTCCAGTACCCAATCACGTCTACCACCTAAAGAGCTGCTTTCCCGTTGTCCAGAAAGAGTCCGGCGTGAGAGATGCCTCATAAACTCAGTTCTGGCAGCGAAGCCCCCAAACCACACAAATCAAGAAGGTCCGATCAGTCAGTAACACCCAGCAAGTAAACTTATCCCACGGGGGTGCAGGGTCCCCTAGGATATAAATCGCTTAAAAATATATTCTAACCCATCACACTAGGCTAGATTCCCCCTAGCCTGTAGAATACAGCCCACCATAACCGGTTCAGTTTCCATGGTGACGGGAGGGGAGGAAATCTGCAAGCCCAGCCCGAGTTTGGTAACAGGATGCTACCAATCACCTATTCAACTACACCAGTGAACCCATATTAGGCATCTGAGTTCCCAGAAAATTCGTTCGTAATACAGTCTTTCCCTCCAACTTATCAAAACAAAATCTATCAGATAATGGGGCTGTTTGAAACCCCACAGAGGATCCGGTCCTTATCTAAATAAAATTAATAAAATTAATAATGATAAAGGCCCACTTCACAGAAAAGTTGTGAGAATTTTCTTCCCATAAATTGACCGAATAGAGACAACTTTTCCTCCTCAAACCTCCCTCTATCTTCTTTTATCCCAAGGAGGCCTCAAGGTCCCTTTGCCAGTACCTTAACTTCAGACGTAGTTAGCTACCTTACAACGATTTTTTTTAGAATAAGTTTCGGGGGATTCTGTTCGCGCTCTGACCCTCCGAGTGGGTTGGATTTTGGCCTTTTTTTTGCTATCCAATTGTGATCGAGTGAGACTTCATGATTTGTTGTGGTCTCTTTGCAAGTCCCAGGAGCTTTGATGGTAGAAATTGAGGTTTTCACACGCCGTTGGTTGTGCGGATTCACGGACAGGGCTCATTTACCATAGGGACGCGGAGTCCACGAGATTGGCTGGAAGGCCATGAATGATGTGCGAATATGGTGATCCCCCTGCGCTCCCCTAGAGGCAATGGGTAGAGCATCGCGCTGTCGCAATGTATAATGGAAATTAATATATGTTTGGTTTCCACACAGAGAAGATCTCCTTAATGTGAGCAAGCCCTTCGGAACCAAGCCAAATGCCTTGAATCTCAGTCACAAGTGTGAGAGGAAATTTGATTTAAGAATAATTATCGAACTATGACATCAAAAGAGGTATCCCCCCACGCTATACAAAAAGAATTCCCACAAGCTACTCACTGGCACACCATCCCATAGAATCCAATTAACGGGGAAGCAAAATCGGTCCAATAAAAGAGAGAATGTGAGAGGAGAAATCGCCACAGTCAAGAGTGAGGCTCACTCCTTCCCCCACTTTTCTTCAAACCAAAGCACCACGGCTTCACTTTTTGCATCCAACATAGCCCATTGATCCCCCAAGCTTTCCATCTTAGAAATAATCGTAGATCTCATCACCTCATCGAGATCCCTCCTGGACAACTCCATCCCGTCAGAAAGCCACTGGCTAATGCGCCTAATCTCATTATTATTATCCCAAATAACACGAGATACTCGCTTCACATCATCTTGCCGAAGGGTCTCCCAACTGGTAAAACTCTCCGGGTTAGCGGGGTAGGATGACAGGACCCACTCTGCGCCAGGAAGCATCTTGAGTGAGTCTGGATGGAATACCACCTCGAGACGGTGGAGGAGGTGGTTGAGGTTAAAGGCTCTGCAGTGCCACCTGTGCTCTTTAAGAACCGATTGCGGAGCGTTCTCCAGACCACCAGCGGTAATTTCGGGGGATAGAGTGACTAGGTACTCGTTTGGTGTGGGGATTTTGGAGACTTTCTCGAGGAGGGTAGTTATGTTGGCGTACACTTGTGCTCTCGAGAGAGTGGGTTGTTTTCTGGGCGCCATGAATCCTTCCAAGTGGTTATCACCAGTAGGGCTTTGTGTTTCGAAGGTTGGAGGAGGAGCATGGTTTTCCATGGAGAAAGGCTTGTTGGTTGGATGACTTTCGATCAGTGGGAGGGAGGGAGAGGGTTCCAGGGAGGAAGAAAGAGAGTGCCGAAGGGATATAAGGGCCACCAAGTTTGCAACACAATAGGGCTTGAGAGGGGAGGTCAAAAGGTGACTCTTTCTGAGCAAACCCCGCACCAGGCGCACCTAGGTTGAAAATCCTCCAACCCAGCCCAAAACCCTTCGCTTAAAACCCAATCTATCCAAACCCTGCTCACCCACAAAACTCAGGGTTTCGAATGGAAGGAACAGTAGCAGCTAGAATCCATCCGAGGGGTACAGAAAATTCAAGTCTGTACTTAAGGACCTAACAAAACACAATAAAGATTTCCCAAGCACCATTCATATTTGACGGCAACCACATCAATCCAATCGAAGGACAAAAACTTGTCAACAACCACCATCACACCATATCACTCACGTAGTGAATTAAACCACAGAACCCACATCCCAGCAAATCCCCCACAGTCCCCAGCTCCACAATGCCAGCAGGCATTGTAAAGGGATTTATCTATCCGCAATAAACTAGCTCCTGGCAGTCGAGGTCCATAAAACGCCCTCAGAAGTTGATACATAAGATAACTTTCGATTTCCGGGGTGCGTATATGAAACACACAAAAACAGCTCCCTCATTAGTCACACAATGTTCACACCTCCAGGGCCAAGTCTAAGCTCTTGTCTGTGTCTTCAAAATAATAGCGCACCCGAACCTCTTCACATTGAGAGACACAAAGTGCTCTCTATGCTATAATCAATTAATTTATTAATTTATTCTGAAAAAAGGCAAAGTTGACGGGAAAACCCCACTTCTTCAATTGTCGGTAGCTCGTCGGGAATTAGGCCTCCCTTCCATGGCGCAGTGTCTCATTATAAATTTGAAGCATACCCAGCTTCAATTGAAGGCCCTACAAGATCGCAAAGTTTTGCGTGTTGCCCCAACGAGTGATACAGAGTAGCGACGAAGAATCCATAACTTGCGCCATCCCGAGACTCTACTATACCTCGAAGCCCCCTCTCGATAAAACTAAAAGAAAAGGTATAATTGAGCATATTGGGAATCGAACCCGGAACACCGATAACCTAACCCCCACCCCTCTAAGTGTGTCTGCCTGGTCGAATGCGAAATTAGATGTCGCTGAGAGCAAGCTATTGCACTACCCATTTATAATCAGTAGTCTCTGTTTTGGTATATGGCCGGATTGCCATTTTTGCCATTTTACAGTCAGGGTCCGGAAAGGATATGAGCTTTGATGAGGTAGTCCTTGCATGTTGCAAATCACAGGTAGTATTCTTCTTCCTCTTGAGCCGCGCATTCCTCAGTTGCTCCTAGGGGAGGGCAAGTTAGCCGCTCCTGTAGGGTGTCGTCAAGATATTCGTTGATCCTCGATACTTATGTTTGCATACTTATGCAATTGCTACTCAACTATCGGTTTGATCACATTTCCGCCACCCCATTAAGCCGAGCCAGAAGAAGAAAGGGAAAGGGAAAAGGTGGAAAAAATCTGTTGAAAATCTGGGCTGCGGAGGTAATGATTTACGGTGAGGAATTTAGGCAGCGGACTGAAACCGCTTGAGAGGAGATGAGGATCATGGTTGATTGATGATAATTTGATGAAAGGGCTTGAGGAAAGTTGTGTGTACAGGAAGGAAGGTGTGAAGCGAGCAAAGGTAAGAAGGAAAGAAAAACAAGGGGGGTGAAAACATTTCCAGAGCTTGCGCGTCCTTTGACTAGTGGGTGCGTATGCCTCAGCGGCCACAGAGCGCGGGCACATCTCGCATCAAGTGCGGGCATTAAACTGCCATTTCCGGCAAAACCGAAAAAGAAAGTTCGAGTGATATAACATGACACCAACATCACTGTACCCTTGTAGTAGTTTATCGCAAGATCTGAAGCACATATCCTTTCACTAGCCCTATGTAATTGCAGCATCATACTTAAATAGCCTCCAAGCATCGCTTGAACGGCCGCACCGTTATAGTCATCACAGACACCAAGGATCCTCTTGATACTCTCCTTAAAATAAGTACAGTACATACATCTTATCAACTATTACCAAACCCCTACCACCTGTAAGAAATCTAGTGTGATAACCAGAGTAGAAGAAGCACACCAAAACGAACCCACAAGAAACTACTCTACACTCAGAGCAAAACTATATTCCGGTACGGCCTCCCGGCGGGTAGCCCGTAATTAGCGAGAGAACACCCACAAGATCAGAACATGTCCCGATTCAGCCCCCCCCGACCGAACACCACCGATTAGCCCATTCTCCATAACCACGGCAAATCAGCCCGAGAATAACCTCTTACACGTTAGTGCACTTTGCTCGCAGAGAATCAATTAACCGCATATAAGCTTTCCGCCCTCAATCCGAATTCTATATGCTAGCTAGCTAGTAGCCTAATCGTTCCAGCCCACACCCACCACGTGCCACCCCGAGGCAGAACAACCCACATCGCTTTACAATACCGTATCTCCCAACTTCGTTTCAAGGCTTTGACCTTACCCCAGCCCGAGCCCCCGCAATTCGCGAGCGTAGCGAAACCAACAAAGCTTGTCTACTGAACCCAACTCATGATAAGACTTTTTTTATCCACCCCATATCATAATATGACACCAATTTACTCAACACCACCACCACCGCACACCAAGAAAGAAAGAAAACAGACAATCATGAATCCGCGCCGATTGACCAACCGCCCTAATATATCCGCCCACGCCCAATTTGATGAACTAAGCCCCGGCACAGTACAAGTACAGCATTGGGGGAGACAAGCAAACAAACAAAACTCCGCACCGCGTGTAAATACCCGACAAAACGAACGCGTCAGTCGGTATGATACGTCCAACAGCCTTCACCATATCCCACCAAGAGTACAACACAGTCGTCATATCTGTACCGTACCCTGACCCTACCCGGAGCAAAAAATAAATTAGCTATTTTTATCGATGCGCGGCTAGCTTACGAGTATCATATCATCGCACAATCCCAATCCTTCAAAGAAGGTTGCGAAAGTGAGACACGGGGATCCCGGAGTCCTGATTGGAGCGTTCCGCGTCTCCAGCTAATCGATTTTATTTATTTATTTTTCCGTGTTTCTAATCCCTGGCGGGGGGGGGGGGGGGGGGGGGGGGGGGGGGGGGGGCGGGGGGGGGGCGGGGGAGGGGCGGGGAGGGGGGGGGGGGGGGCGGGAGAGGGAGAAA
>Ga0307513_10000218_pt1 | contig 82742 bp, 83 predicted proteins | sample 15_EM_MG_FD_202174 | JGI IMG/M metagenome (GOLD analysis project Ga0307513, IMG submission 202174) | Populus trichocarpa ectomycorrhiza microbial communities from riparian zone in the Pacific Northwest, United States - 15_EM | ecosystem: Host-associated > Plants > Roots > Unclassified | place...
TACCTCTCAAACAATGTGCTGCCAAACACGGTTTACCTTACAAACTGCATTTTATAAGGTAAACCTTACAAACCGCAATTTGTAAGGTGTTACCTTACAAAAGTTGGCCTGCCAAACAGGGCCTAAGCTCCCGCTAGAATTTTGCTGAACTTTATCTTTCGGGAACACCACAGGATTGGACCTTATCGATGTATGGGCAGCGGGGGGTACGGAGTGGCTGGGACACAATTACTTCCCACGCATAGACTAACCCCTCTGGCTCTCTGCAGGCCGCATCGCAAAATTCCTAAAAGGGATATAAGGTAGCAGCGGGTACAGTACCAGCCGGGCCCTGACGACGCTAAGAGGGTAAGGGGGATTCTGCTCGACGGCCTGGACGGTCCCGAGAGCTCCGATTTTGTGAACCCGATGTGATAGCACCACTCTCTAACTCTCCTTCTTCCACTAGATCTGGGTAGTTAGTAAGAGTGGTGTTCGGGAAAGCATGTCTGGATGTCTGGTCTTTCGGGGCTGACATCCTCCCGTCTATAGTTGCCTGACCACATCGCTCGTGAACTGTACGTCTGCACTAGGCAGCAATGTGAGGGTAGTCTATTGCTAATTAGCTAGAATTGCAGTTGGTAAGTTCAGGTCTTCATCCCCTCGTTTACTTGTTACTGAGGGTCCTCCATGTTGTCTGGCATGTGTCTCAAGAACCCCCCCCCCTGGGGCCGCCGGGACTAATTAATGCCACCATTAGATTTACCTTCTCCACCCCTATTATACCTATTCTAGAACCTTTTGCAGAGGTCCGTTAGTTGGTCTCTGGCATTATCGACCCAGGTAGTTTCAGATGCTACGCTGTCTCCACGGAGAAAGTACTAAGTAGAATTTCAGACCGATTGTTGCTAGCAGCAATGCCGAAGTCGCTGTATCCGTTGAGAGCGATTGGTAGCCCAAACCCTCCACACGGTGTCCCCCAAAAATTCCACCAGCAGGATATGTTGAAGGGAGTTTGTGGGGGTCGAAGAAGAGCGGGGAGGTTTTTTGCTCCTTGTATATGTTGGCAATTCTTAGGAAGTGAGAGAGGCCCTCTAGGCTTGGGCTAAGCTGACTCCTGCAAAGGGGGGGGCTTGGATGGTGCGGCGAAATCCAATCATGAACAGTCACTCGGTGGGGAATGGTGTCATAACTTTAGTATGATACTGGTCTTCCTATAACAAAAGTTAGAAAGAGACCGGAAATCACCAAAATTGGAGTTTTATCTTTCTTCCCTTCCTATCCGACAAAATTCAAGGAATTTTGCTTGAAGGAGTTACAAAAGAGTATTAGAAAACGGATTCTCCTAAGGCGTTCTGGGATACAACTTCAGTTTTTCTGCCTAGCTGGGATGGAGTTCTGTGCTCGAGCACGACAGTGATTATGATTCTCTCCCGCGAGCCTATGGCGGCTGCCAAGACTGACGTTCTGTATGATATATGAAAGATAGATTGCAACGGACCTGGCCCACTTTCTGTATGGAGCGAGTAAGGATCCGCACAAATTGTACTGTGTATTTCGGACACTTGGCTTTATACCGAGGTCTCTTTAGAGTTTATCATAGCAGAATTCATACAATAATAATCACTCGAAAACTCCTATTTTTGGTGAGCTTTGGCCTCCGCCTGGTTATTAAACGACCTCCACTGGTGGCAAATAGGAGGATGGTGGGTGTGGCGGAGTAGACCCATTATCGTAGTATAAATGTCGATTTGGCAATATGTTGGCCATCCGCGCTTTGGACGAGCGGCATCGAACAGTGTTGTATATACGGGATTCCAATCCTTATAACGCTACATATTATGTTTTTAGATAATATCATACAAGCCCCGTCTCGCATGCTGTGAAAACAAAATAAGAATTTTTTTTAGCTCTAGTATAAACGGCCCATTTCGATTAAGATATCATCACTCCATCCTTTGCTTCGCCCTGGCAGTACTATAGGTTTTATTTCTTACTCTTACTCTTCTTCCCTTTTTTGTGTGTCTTCCCCATCTCCTGTTCGTAAATCTCTACTGCCGTCTCACCCGCTTTCCGCTTCTTATGGCTCTTAGTTTTGACACTGACGACTGTGCTCTTGCCATTACTGAGTTTACCTGTAGTAGATTTGATCTGCTTCTCGGCGCTTTCCCAGTCCGCAGATCCGGCTGAGGGGATTTCGTATCTGACGATTTACCCAATAAAATTAACACACTAGAACTTTACATACGGGTATATGGACAAGGATGCGGAGAGCGCGGGGTTTATTAAATTTTACACGGACATTGGGGAAAGGAAGGAATTACTTTGAAAGATCCAAGGAATTGATCAACTCCCTCTGCTTCTCCTTTAACTTCATGTTCGCCATGACTTCCTCTCCGCCTTCCTGGAGGTCGTCTACGAGGGATTGCTCGATGGGGTGGAATTCATCTGTTTCCACTTCGTTATCGTTGCCACCGTCGTTGATCCTTTTCTGCTTTGATTTTCCGGCCTCTTGTGGGAGCGTTTCAGAGATTGCTTGGGAGAGGAGATGTCGGAAACATGTAGCAACCTTTCGGATGGTCTTCTGAAACATGGCGAGAATCTGGGCGGGGAGAAGGTTCAGTTCTTTCTCAATGTCTTCCAAAGTCTTTCTTTGCAGTCCGATGGCCATCAAGACAGCTTGCTGAACGCCTGATAGCTTAACAGACTCTCGTAGGCGCTCGGTGAAGTATAGCTGAGAGATGAGGGGAATCATGTCTACAATTACATGGTAGTCGAGCATATTGTCTGCATAGGATTCTAGACGTTTTAGATCGAAAGGTGAGAGGTATTCATCCAGTTGGATTTTTGTTAGAGCTGTGACTAAGTTAGTATATGGTTGACTGATTTTGAATAGCTGAAAGGTATTCACGAGGATCTTGCTGTCCTGAAAGCCTTGCCCCGGCATTTGCAGATTCGAAGATTGTTAGAGCCAAGACGGCCGGGAATTTTCTGAACTCGTAAGAGAGTAAGGTGAGGAAGCGTTTGTGGAAGTCTACCGTTTTCGAGTATTAGCCCCAATATATGACACTCGGATTCATATGTCGGTATAAACCTTTAGCAAATGTCCCTAACCAATCATTGTCCTTTCTGGCCAAAACCTTTATCATTACACAAGAGTGCTCTCCAGTTAACTCAGTAGCCGTCTGTCGGAGATATACCGGAGCGAATTTCTGTTTTTTCCAAAATCTATGAAGTCTATCCGTCAAACCATATGACACACCAATATAATCCAGAGTATCGGGCCTTCTTTCCGACATTCTAAGAAGCAATGGGGGTAGGGACTCCCGATCGCGGATTTTGATGTTATCGGTCTGAAGGGTTGAGTTCTCGATTTCTTCATCGGTCACGCGAACCATTTCCTCATCGACATTAGTAGCTCCTTCGTCAAGTGATTGGAACTTTCCTTCGTAAAAGTCGGTGAGGAGTTGGAGAGCTCGAGATCCATAGCCCATCTGTTAGTATGTTAGTTACCGGTACCTTTGGGAGCTCATGGGATAGGTTCCCTCACTCCAGTATAATCGGGGTTGGTTGCGATTCGAACAACCCGCGCACCAGAGAGGCTCGCAAAGTCCTCATCTTGGAACTTCGGAATGGTTAGCTCAGTTGGCCATTTTACAAGATAGAGATGCGCTTACCTGCTGAGAAACAAGCCATGGGATCATATCCCCATCTTCCCGCCTTCCTCGGGCCAGACTCTGCTGCACAGACTCCCGGGAGATCTGGCCCTCCAACGATACTTGAACAACGCATAGAGGGTCCGGAATATTCTTGCTGCCCTCCTGAACAGGAGGTAGCAAAACAAAGAGTTGATGGGAGGGCGCATCACTCATAAGCTGTAGGTCGTTCGGAGAATTCTTGTAATGACTAGCAACATAAAGCCCCATCATGCGTTGCAAGAATCGTTCCGAAACTGGATGATAGGAAAATAAGGTATCTCGGTTAACGTAGAAAAGCTCACATTTCGCGGTGTCTGGGGTCCCATGCACAGTGCTGCGATTGCTGGGGAGGGTGGCGTCGAGGCAGAGAAGGTTGTTTAACCATTTCTCAACGGGATCATTCGGCGCGTACCGGATCGGTTCGGAAAGTGTAGCTTCACGCAGGCTTCTTCCTCCATACCCAGCAGCGTCCAACCTCTTGCTTGTCTTTCCGGAGCGGTCCGTCGTTTCGCCGTCTTGGGTCGCTTTGGTGAGCCCAGAGGACTGGTCTCGTAACTGTTGGATCAACTTCAGGGAGAGCGAGCGGCCAGTTCCCTCGTACCCATTGATCGTTGATGCCATGAATACAAGGTAGGGCCCCATCAACTTCTTTACAAGTGGGAGGGGAATTGCGGCTGCTTCATCAACAACCACCAACTCTGCCTGTCCGAGCACATGAGCATCTTGGGGTTGGATATATTGAATAGTTTGCCTGTGTTGGCGGTGAACATTAACCCTGACAATTGCCTTGTTGAAGGCTGGGTTTGTCGACTGGATGATATCATAATCGAGATGGTCGCTGTAGTTTAGAGCGTCAAAGCCCTTAAAGATGAACTCGAACAAGGTCTTTAAATTTTCAGGACTTGGGGAAGTGATGAAAATATTAGAGTACCCGTGTGCAACAGCCCCGGCAATGGCTACACCTAATGCTGCAGACTTTCCTCTCCCTCGGCCGGCTGTAAGTGTGACTGTGCTTCTGAGAGTTTTCTCAGCTATTGCATCTATGAAAGTCATGATCGCCTTGGCTTGATCTACTGTCTTTGAGATATCCACTAGGGAACCGACAGGCTGAACCTCAGCGAGGTTCGCTTTGAGTTGCAGCAGCTCTCGTCTCTGCTCCGTCATTCCTTCCTCTGAAGATACAGGCGGCAGAGCAGTAACACCTCTGGCACCCGAGATTGGAAGAACATTGAGTTCATCATCTACTACCAAACAACTGGCGCAATCGGCAAGGGAGAGAATAAATCTCTCGTTGAACCTAGCGACGACATCGCCGTGGGCTTCTGTTCGGTATCTTGAGTGCACATCCTAGAGAGGTGCATTTAGCAAATACCCTTGAACTCTCTCGTATTGCGTATATTTACCATAGTCATCGTGTAAAGCTGCTTCAAACTGGTCATAGTCTTTAGTAGCAGAACGACCAGCCCTCCTCCCTCAACCGTCTCAATCGTCCTCGCCAGCAAATTCGGAGTCAGAGCTTCGAAGTCTTGTAGGATACACATTCCATATGTGTTGCCTAAAATCTTCTCTGTCTCCTTATAGTAGCAGTATCGGATGTTGGTGAGACTGATAAAAAGTTCGAAGGGGTCTTCAGTATTGGCCTCCCGAATCCCGCGCTTGACTTCCTTCTTTATTTTAGCTTCGCGCTTCCTCCGGTGGCTGCGGAATCACTTGTTAGCTAAGAAAAACAATAACAATTGCCCTACCGTTAGAAACCAATTTATACCTCGAAAATCCCAGAAGGTCCTTCTTGTAGGCCCACAAAACGGACTTGTTCTGCTTGGGGTCGGCACTCCCGAGGATATAGTGCAAGTTCAAGATGACATCCTTCCCCCGGTCGCCGACAACGACAAAGAAACTGCGCTTCTTTTCCTACATAATTGTCAGCATCTTGAGCATCGAAGTGGGCTTGGTGGAGAATCATTACCTGAACGCCATTTCGGATAAGATCGGGAATGCGTTTGTCACTATGAATTCGCAGTCAGTACATGTTAGAATTCTGGGAGAATAGGGTGACACACATTGCCTTCTTAACCATGATTTTTATAGTGGAGTGGGGTAGGGAAGGTGGGGAGTTTAAGATAGGATGGAGTACCGGTACCAGCACTGTCACTGGAGGAGGCACTCAATCTGTGAATCTTTAAAAATTTAAGAAAGTCTTGGCACATTTGTTGCCTAGGGTTTGGTGCATTTATAGGTAGGGTAACCTTTCGCTTCTTATCCCAGAATTCTGTTTCAAAACCTCTTGCTCCGCCGTGCTCCCCGGAATTCCATCTGCTTCAACCTAACTGCCAAACCACCAAACACAGCACTCCAACAATTTTAAAAGCTCGTCCGCTTCTTCCGTCATGCCGGTCGTAAAGGGCGGTGTCTGGACGAACGTCGAGGACGAAATTCTCAAAGCTTCGGTTTCTAAATACGGGCTCAACCAATGGCAACGCGTCTCTTCTCTCCTTGCCCGGAAATCGGCGAAACAATGCAAAGCCCGTTGGGCGGAGTGGTTGGATCCTAGTATCAGAAAAGTTGAATGGTCCCGCGATGAAGATGAAAAACTCCTTCATTTGGCAAAGTTGATGCCCACGCAGTGGAGGACAATTGCGCCCATTGTTGGAAGAACCGCCACGCAGTGCCTAGATCGGTACCAGAAGCTCCTCGATGAAGCCGAAGCTCGAGAGAGTTCGGAGTTGGGTCTTGCTGGACCGGATGGGGCTGAGACGGGTGCACCGAGTGCGGATGACATTAGGAGGTTTAGGCCGGGGGAGACTGACCCTGATCCGGAAACAAAACCTGCCAGGCCTGGTACGTTGATCTTGGTCGCTGTATCATGAGATTCGCTTTCTCACTGACTACTATTGTTTAGATGCGGTTGACATGGACGAGGACGAAAAGGAGATGCTCAGCGAAGCTCGTGCCCGTCTCGCGAATACTCAAGGAAAGAAGGCTAAGCGCAAAGCCCGCGAAAGGCAACTCGAAGATTCTAGGCGATTAGCCGTACTTCAGAAACGCCGGGAACTCAAACACGCGGGTATCAATATTAAATTAACCAATCGTCGTAGAGGCGAGATGGATTATAATGCAGATATTCCATTCGAAAAGAAACCGGCATTGGGTTTTTATGATATCAGTGAGGAAGAAGCTCGGAATGAGAGGCAGCGCGCCAACATCGATCCCCGGAAGGCTTTGTCCCATACCAAGCGGAAAGGAGATCAGGACGAGGATTTAGATAGAAAGAGAAGGAAAGGTGGTGATAAAGACAAGAACGGCGCTGCTGCTGCTTTTGCATCTGCAGCGAAGGCTGGACAATTACAAAAAATTCGACAAGCCGAGCAGTTGAGTAAGAGAAGGCAACTTGTCCTTCCTTCGCCACAGGTTGGAGAGACAGAATTGGAGGAGATTGTTAAAATGGGTTTGATGGGTGAAGACGCGAATAAGATTGCTGGAGCCAGCGATAACGAGTCGACTAAAGGGTTGGTTGGCAGTTATACCAATATCAACACTGGCGCGCCTATTCGTACTCCAAGGGCTCCTCCGACCGAAGATCGTGTAGCGAACGAAATCAAAAATATTCGCGCGCTTACTGAAACTCAGTCTTCGCTTCTTGGAGGGGAGAATACGCCATTGCACGAATCAGGTACCACGGGTTTTGACGGCATTACCCCCCGGAAGATGACCATATCAACACCAAATCCTTTAGCAACACCATTCCGTGCTGGCGGGGTCGTAGATGCTACACCTGGTGCTACTCCAGGGAGACCTGGGCAAACACCCTTAAGGACTCCGAGGGATTCTTTAGCAATCAATCAGAATGGGGTTTATGCTGGCTCTCTTGTTTCTATGACTCCCAGAGACCAGAAGTTGCAACAGAACTCGATCAAGCAGCAGTTGAGATCTGGGTGAGTACTATGTTTATCCAAGATTTACATAACCCTCGCTAACCATCACTTAGTTTTGCATCACTCCCTAAGCCCAAGGAGATAGAGTTAGAAGAGCCAGAGGAGCCAGAAGAAGACACGGAGACGCAGGCGGGGCCACAACTTGTAGAGGACCGAGAAGAAATAGACCGTCGGAACCGTGAACGTGCTGAGGCTGAAGCTGCAGCAGAACGGAAGCGTAGAACACAGGTTATACAGAAGTCTCTCCCACGCCCAAGGATCGTTGATATCGGAACACTTCTGGAGACCGAGGTGTCGAACGAGCAGAATTCTATACAAAAAGCGGTTGCCCAAGAAATGGCCGCCCTCATTGGGACCGATGTTCTACGATACCCGGTCAAGGAGGGAAAGGTTACAGGTGCTCCAAAACCCCTTGAGAAATTTGATGACTATCTTCTCCAGAAGGCGAGGATGGAGATTGTTTTAGAGCTGTCGCCAGAAATTGTTGAAGAAGCTAAATCGGAATTTGAGGATGCTTGGTTGAGGGTTCACTCATCCCCTAGTCTTCCAGGGCTCGAAGGTTATGGAGAAGACGAAGATCAGGATAACCAGTTGGCGACTACAACCTACGACGTATGCTCCCTCAAGTCCAGTATATCAATGCGATGTAGCGCTAACTCATATCCTCAATAATAGCTCATCCAGGAAAAACTCATCAAAGACGCCACCCAGGGCAACAAACTGGAGAAGAAACTCGGCCTCCACCTCGGTGGCTACCAAGCTCGTTCCAGAATGCTATGCCAAAAGCTGATCGAAGCATCCGAAGCAATCGCGGAAACAAGAAGGGACCTGGAGGGCTTTAGAACTCTGAAAGTTAGCGAAGCGGTCGCCCTTCCGAAAAGACTTGAAGCGCTCAAGAGGGAGGTCGCGTTCTTGGACAGGAGGGAAAGGGAGGCTCAAGAGGTCTATAGGGCTAGAAAAGAAGAGTTGGAGAGTCTGTAAAGTGTTTTCCGTTTTCCGTTTTCCGTTGCCATAATTAGCTTGCGATTTTTATCATTTCCTTTGTTCTGGGATGTATTAGAAGTGGGAAGGTTTCGTTCGATTCAGAGTGTATCAGTAGTCAGCTAGTCAGGCGAGGTCAACCGAGGAAGGAGGGGCGTATGAAATGCTGAATTGAATGCGAGAGGAAATCCCGCGTTTTGGGGATAGTCGTCGAGCGTTCTATTTCTTCACTTTTTTCCTTTGATGTGATTTGATGAACTATCCCACTATACTCGAGTACTTGGCCTACTACTCGCTCTTATGGGGGTGGTATAGCGACCAATTATCATACTAGGAGATCTTCTCATCCCTCCGGGCTTGGTTTTTGGCGCATTAAAGTATGAGCGGCCGCTCGTGTGTGCTGTATGGTGCTGTGTGGTGCCTGGGTGTGGGGGTGGTCCTGAGAATTGCGGCGTAGGTTTCCGTTAAGCTACTCCAATGTCGAGCACGATAACAAGACCAAACTTAAATTTACCAAGGGCCGTGTTCGGTATGCCACAAATACCATGGTATTTCCATTTTTATGGCATATTTTTCAGGGTATCATAATAATAATCTTATGGTAATAATCTTATAATATAATATTTCTATAATTAATTGGGGTTGTGTTAGGCAACCACAAATACGATGATGATAATGATAATTATATTTTTTGATCTATCATAGTATTTCCTAAAATGACATTGCGGTTTTTATCTTGGATTTTTCGGGAGATTACATTATGGTGTTGGGATCGTAACTATGAGGTTTACCTCAGAAACAAAGAAAAACACAGTGGGCTGCCGAACACATTAACTTTCAGAAATAACATACCATGGTGTTTCTAAAAATTTAAGGGCGAACCTTTTCAATACCATGTGCTTAGCGAGAGACACCATCAAAAAGGTAAAATCTGTGGAAAGCACTAGACTGTTCCCAGCCAACCATAAAAAACCTCTCCCTATCACCCAGTTTATATTAAAAACATTCTGGAGAAATTTTAGAAAAGAACCAACAGGCCTCGAGTAATTTTTCATTTTTTTATGGGATTTCCAGCATTGTTTGGGGAATAAAAAGTTGGGGGGAAGTGTGGGCATGGGCGGACACTTTGTTCTTCATTGTGATGTGAAACCTTGAGATAGTATGTTTTTGCCAAGAAGGCTATTGTAAAGGTACAGCCTCTGTTTTCCATGGTACAATATTCTAAAGGTTTTCCCAAAATTTAATGGTATGATGCATGTAAATGCCGAAAAGGCCTTAAAAGAGGTAGCTACCACCGTTAGGGCACAGCTCCTAGAACACTGAATTATTTTCTCATGAGCTTGAATAATTGTTTGTGCTAAGCTAGGTTACCTGAGTAAAGTATCATAGCATCTGGATTCTGGAGCAACAAAAACCTTGGCAACCTGACTCGGAGATTCGACGCCAACAGACGCGTTCAACCGGGAGACAGTCGCGTCGAACCCACTTTACTCCTCTACTTTAACAACCAACAATTACCACCACCCACCACCACCCCCTCCCCCCCCAAAAAATTGGCAACAGCAAATACAACAGCAACAGCAGCAGCAGAAACAGCAGCAAAAATGAGCCAACCCTACCTACCCGTACACAACCAAAAGATAATCGATGTAACCGACCCGAGTGATTGGGACACCACCCGACTCCCGGTTCTCAAATCCTTGGACTCAGCGCTGAGATGCCAGATCTGCAAAGACTACTACCACACCCCCGTCATGACGGGCTGTTGTCACACGTTTTGCTCCGAGTGCATTCGGCGGTCGTTGGTGCGAGAGCAGAAGTGTCCTGTGTGCCGGGCTGCCGCTCAGGAGAGCCAGCTGAGGAAGAATGGGGCCGCGCAGGAATTGGTGGATGCTTTCGGAGTGGCAAGGCCGCTGTTGATGGAGGTAGCGAGGGAGAGCGTCAAGAGGAGGAAGGCTTCTGCCGGCAGGGTAGAAGATAGCACAGGGGATGAGGATGAGGATGAGAACGATGGTTATACGGGTTTCGGAGAGGGAGGAGGGCCTGGGAGGAGGAGAAGAAGGATGGATGGTGGGGGTGCTTCGGATGAGGCTATGACTAGTGCTGGTGGCGGTAGGAGGATCACTAGGGGTTCCAGTAGTAGAGTTGGATCTCAACCTTCTTCTCAGCCCTCGTCACAGTATCAAGTGATATGTCTAGATGATGATGGCGATGAAGATTATAAACCGCCACCATGTGAGATTTACCCCTTCCCAATTCACAAACAATCATGGGGTTAACCATTCACATACTCGCAGCATCCGGAATGGTCGTATGCCCCATATGCGGCGCGCGCATGAAAGAGGCAAGAGTCGACCCTCACATTGAGAGCGGTTGTTTAAAGGAGTCTCCATCGTCACCACGCAAACGTCTCCGTGGCGGGGAAAGCTCGTTCTTCGGCTCCTCCAAGCCTCAATCAAGGTACACTCCAACCTTCCCTACCACTGCTCCCACTACTACCTTTCCATTGGCCTCCAAAAAGGCTAACAGAGAACCTAGCGCCCCATGCCCAACCCCTATCAACCCTCAAGACCTCCACCCATTACCAAAGATAGCCTTCAACATAATCAAAGAATCCGCCCTCCGCAACAAACTCCAAGAACACGGCATTCCGTCTCGCGGGGACAAGAGGATTCTCCAAGATCGATACAATGAGTGGATGACAATCTGGAACGCGAATGTGGACTCCACGACGCCGAAGAGCAAAAAGGAGTTATTGAAGGAGCTGTCGGCATGGGAGGCTATCAATCGGGCTCCAGTCGTGGAGAAGACGAAGGCTGCGGGGTGGACGCAGGAATGGTCGGAGTCACATAAGCCTCATTTTAACGAGTTGATTGCACAGGCGAGGAGGGGGCCTAAACCCATGAAGGAAAGTAAGAAGGATGAGAAGGCAGAAGGAGAACTGGAGCATGCTACTCTGTCAAGCGCACAAGCAGATGGTGCTTCTGCTGCGCCAACTGCCTTGCCGAACAATACCACCCCTCCAACCGTCATCCCCGAAGACAAAATTCCACCAAGTAATGCCACACAATCATTTCAACCCGACTTCCACCAACCACAATACTATGACCAAGCCTTCACCGCCACATTACACTCCACCCTGTGGCAGGCGTATCCACCACCACCACCACCACCTCAAGCCTGCTCAACCCAAGCACCCCCCACATACTTATCATACGCGCACGCAAACACCAATAACATGTTCACTGCGAACCCCCCATCACCCACTGCATTACTAGGGGTAGATAGCAACACGAACAAGCCTATGACTATGGTGGAAGAAGATACATCACTAATAGGTCCATATGGCAAACGAAAGTATGAAGAGATGGAAGTTGGGGGTAAGAGGGGAGGGAGGGGTGCGGGTGGTGGGCTTTGATGGATCTATATTTTGTCGGCTTTTCGGTTTTCTTTTCCTTCAACAAAAGCTTTAGCGCTTGCCGGATGGGTAATATGCCTAGTATATCTTGGGAATTGGAGTTTTTGGGGGTTGCTTGCTTATTCACTTATTTGTATGTTTGCTTTTTGCGGGCTTGGGTTAACTACGGGGTTGTTTGGGGCAGTTTAATTAAGATATTGGGGAATATATTATGATATGATACCTACACCTATTGCACAAACTCATTCTTGCACCTTGGTCCATTTCCTATTAACCGCCACCTAAGTCCCCTTGCGTAAACCCACTGATACTCTATTAGTAGGGCCCCGACATGAAGAGATAAACTAACAACTCCTCTTTGTACCTTTTTTCGCCGATTGTATCTCCTGTTATCTTATTACCCCCCTGCTATCCCCCTGTCTCAGCCTTAACCAAATGTTGTCACCCACAGCTTCTTACAACCCCTGTTTTCGGATGCCCGTTATACTCGTAGGGGATGAGTAGAAAACAAGACTAGAGTTTTTATATATCTCCCAGTCTGTTTTTAGCCGTCATACCATAGATTACCCGATTGCGGGCTCAGGAATGAAAGGGTGTGGTTTGATGAGATTGATACAGTACATGAAGTTGTAAGGCGCTACTTACTTTTCGTGTCGAAATTCTAATCCATGAGGTATGATAACTATGAAGCCGCGACTTGCTCCTTCTCCTGCACGGGCACCGGCGTGGGCATGAGTGTGGGCACGGACATATCCCCCTTCAACCTCAACTCCTCCATAGACCCGGTAACAGCAGCCAGCACACCGTTAACCTCTTCTTCCTTGTCCTTCCGCAGCTTCCCCTCTAACGCTTCATCCTCTTTCATCATAGACTCCCTCTCCTCCTGTAGCAAAGCTTCGAATTCCTCCTCTAGCTCTCCGTCGTCAACCTGCGCCGCGGTGCCTATCTCCTCGCTCAAGATCCTAGTAACTTCGCCAGTCTCATCCATTTGCTCCCGAAGCCCATCAACAACCTTATCCACGCCCTCAACCCCTCCGACTCGCGTATTAAGTTCTGCAAGAACCTTGCTGCTGTCTTCCAGCGTGCGCACGAGCTCGACGTTATCCGCTGCTTGCTCAATCTTCACGAGGACTTCCTCCAGCTGGGCGAGTGATTTCGCGCGCGATTCGAGAGAGGCTTCGGCAATCTTCTTGGATTTGAGGGCGGAAAGGGCGGCGTGTTTATTGGAGGATTGTATGGCAGTGCGGGCTTTGGAATCGGAGGTTGAAATCTTCGTGGAGAGGATTGCGATAGTGTTGTGTAGGGAGGTGATCAGCGTCTTTAGGTTGGCGATCGTGGTGTCGTGCGGGGTCACGGGGGTCAGTTCTCCTGTGGGGGGTTTGAATTTGATTGTCTGGGGTGGAAGGATGATTAGTTCTGGTTTATAGAGGGGAAGGGAGGGGGGTTACGTTGTTGGCGACGAAGGCTTCTCGAAGGTCGCGGGATAAGAAGACTAGTAGCACTTTGAGATCTGCCTCAGAGAGCTGTTTCTCATGAATGGGGAACTCTTGCAGGAACATTTCTGTGGAGAATATTCGGTCGACATTGTTTGGTCTCTTGCAAATTTCTTTGAGGACGGTTTTCGCCGTCTCCTGTGTAAAACCAGTATTAGAATCGTTACCTGTCAGCAACTAGAAGAGAAAGCCCACACCTCAACATTCTTGAGCACCACCACCTTCCCCTCCGGAATCTTCCCATCCTCTACCACCCGGCTCTTCAGCCCCGCAACTTCTAACCCCCACCCAAGCACCTTCCAAGGATCCACCCAAGGACGGTAATACACACTCTCTCGCATTCCCAAGAACGCCTCCAGCGAGATAAACTCCCTCGCAGCCACCGCTTCATTCTAAACACTCGTTAGCCCATCACGCTACTCCGTGAATAAGGTAAAAACGCACAACAACAGTCCCCAACGCCAACGGCCTCCCCCACTCTCTCATCGCCATGGAGCTAACCAGCTCCTCTCCGACCCCGAAAATTAACGTGTCGCCACCGAGAACTCCCTTCGCAGCGGCCTGGCTGAGCGCGGACTTCCAGGCTGTAACATTTGCGAGGAAGCCGGAGGGGTTGTTTGTTCGGAGGGGGCGGAAGTCAGAGTATAGGGATGGTAGGCGGGCTCTGTTGAGGTTAGTTGGTTAACACTCGGCTGGCCTTCGCGGCGGCAGTTGGATTAGATGGGTAGGGTACCTGCGAAATTGCTCGTGGGCGAGGATGAAGCTGAGGAGCTCTGACATTTTGGCGTTTTTCTACTTTTGCTTGTCCTGGGGTGCAGCGGAGGGAGTGAGAAAAGGAGATGTTTGTTGTGGTTATTGCCGGGAGTGAGCCGGGGGGTAGGTTTAGTCTCCTTGCCAAGCCGTAGCTAGTTATTGTTGTCTGTGACGCATTTGATAAGGTTGCAGTCATTGACCTGCAGCCGGGATTGTCACTGGGCCAATTGCAAGAGTCGAACGAACCTCTTAACTTTCAGGATACTGTAAACTCTCAGGTATAACGAATCTGCCTGGACTGGTCATGCAGCGAAGTCAGAACCTCATATTGGATGAGAGCTTGCGAACAAGGCCAGATAACGTAAGCAAGCGTCTGTTAACGTCCTAAAGCGCTGAAAACTGCTGCACGACCAGTCCAGGCGAGTTCGTTATACCTAGGATTTTACGGTATTTCAGCATCCGCGGGAAAAGAATGGAATTCCGAATTTAGGCTAGGGAAAATCCCGCTCTGCTCCACTGAGTAAACCTGCGTATTGGGAGGGCAATAAAATAACTCACTGCCACCACTGCAATTTTGCAGTCAAAACTTGGGGGAAAGAAATAAATCTTGTCCAGTTCGGACAGTACAATGGCTAAGGACCGGGTCACCGATAATGTTAGGAGGAATGGTATGAGTCCAATTCTCTGCCTGAGTGGAGTAACGGGGCCATAAAAATGCAACATTTTTAATGTTTTAAGGGGGTAGGACCCTCCAGAATCTGCTTGGGACGTGTAACATGGGTAGAGATATAAGTGTCGGGTGTTACAGTATACCGGTATGATTACCCCCAAACATTAGCTTTGGCTTGGCTTGCTGTACCCGGCGCCAACTCCCTGATGTACCCCAGATTGAGGCCTGACAGATAAAGTTCGGGATCACTTCTTGGTAGCCCGCGCACTGGCAATCATCACTACCCTGAGCTGTTTTTTCGCTAATGCTGGAGTAAAATTGTCGAGCGGCAGAGCCAGGACTAAAGAGGAAGCAAGAGGGGAAGCGAAGCGATCATTGGCAATCCATTTGCTTTTGCGTCAATCGTCCAAGGGGCAACTGGCCCAGAGCTGCAAGCGCTAGAGTTATGGGATGTGAATCTATGATAATGAATTATATCCCACGATACCAATACTGGAACTTGTCTGCTCCCAACACTAGCACAATGTCTCTAATGGCTGCTGTGTGCCTTAACTAAGGTTGGGGAAGCTTGGTAAGCGCTGTATTCGTACTTGTACTCGTACAGTTAGCAAATGATTGGATAGTTGTGCCACCAGTGTCCTCAGCGATAGGCTGACCTATCTCCTACTTCCAACAAATCTCTCGACTACCGCACCTTGACACTCCGCTTGTTCTTCCGGGAAACAAAATGAACCCGATCGCACGCCAAAACCCCGTCATTTCAATCAATAGCAACTGTGGTAATGTCACTTATAGTTACAAAAACATGTGGAATAACTGCAATATATCGGTAGCCGATGAGAAACGCACCATTATGGAATGGCTGTCTCCCCTCGAGCCTCGCGAGAGACACTAGGCCATAAGTATGGATCGGATGGTTGGAGTGGGCGACTGGCTTCTTCTTACAAAGAGAGTTTACTTGGTGGAAAAAGGGTGGCGACGGAACTGCTGAGCCTGTCTTATTTTGTGGTGGGGGTCCTGGCGTTGGAAAGACTTATTTTTAGGTATGAATGGCAGTTACTCTTAAATCCTGTGGCGATTCTAAATAGCAGCAACCACAGCTCCCTTGTGATAGATACACTGTGCGATGGGGTGGATGCAGAAAATATGGCTGTAGCATGTGTGTACTGCGACTTTCATGCTCGGGACGAACAATCGACCACTAGGTTATTCGGGTGCTGTTAAAGCAGGTTGTCAGTGCACTGGAACCGATCCCTGAAGAATTACAGAGGGCGTTTGAAAAGTCCAACAGGGGGCTTGGTGATCGTAGACTCGTACGTTCCCATCCCATCGAGTTGCTCGCCAAGTCATTGTCACGTTTACATAGGGTATTCATCTGCGTAGATGCATTGGATGAGTTTCCCGCGAAACACCGTCCAGAGCTTTGGGAATCTTTGCAGAAAGTTGTGCTGAAGTGTCTAAACACTCGTTTATTCATCACTGGGAGGTTTCACATACGTGACGGGGTGCGAAAACATTTACCCAGCACTGCTCGGATATTGCCAATCAATTATAGGACGCATGATATGGGGTGTGTCTCAAGTTGAGACTAAAGAGAGACTCGGGGCACGATGCAATGGACGAGGAATTGGAAGCCGATATTCTGAGAATTATTCCGGAGGCGGTCGCTGGGACGTTTGTGTTCTCTCGATGTATTGAATTCTAGAGGTAGAGCTGACGGTGACCAGTAGATTCCTTCTTGCTTCTCTCGATATGGATGCAGTCCTTGCAGAAGCGACCATTCACCAGCGGAGACAGGCACATCATAGGGTGACTAAGGGCCTTGGCTTACAAGATGCATACGGCGCTACATTGGATCGGATAAGAAAATAGGGTGGAAGCAAATCGAGACTTGGGATGGAGGCGCTGATGTGGATTTCCTGTTGTGAGCGGCCCTTGAGATCGCAGGAGTTGTACCATGCCTTGGGGGTAGAATTAGCGGTGGAAGACCTTAGCATCCAAAACGTATCATACCTTCACTAAGGACCGTACTGGGCTACACTTTAGGGCTTGTCATAGTTGACGAATAGGTATCAACTCCCTGTCTCCTGTACTTTACGCTTTAGGAGTTTTTAGGATATTAATTTTGTAACTGCTCACTCAATGATGGCCGAGATCTGCCTAACCTATTCGAATAGCCAGTCAGTCTGGGGGCTAGCACCTGATCTGTATAAGGGCCTGCGACAGCACCATTTCTTGAATATACCACATGTTTCTGGGGAACCCATGCAGCTAGGGGGATGACCGAACAGGTGGGATCTCTGGCATTGCGACTTCTTGACGGATACGAGAACCACATATTAGCCTCAGTTCTTTGGGCAAAGAAGATGCGCACGTGGGACTGGGTGGGGGATGTCTAAGGAATCAATGGACTACATTGCATCGCATTTTGGGGAATTGCAAAAATTGCGATTCCTATGCTGGATGTGAAAAGATGACAAGTGAATGGGTGTGATTCCTGGGGCAGGACACTGTTAATGTGGGCTCTTGAACATGGAAACAGCAGAATGGTGGAACTATTTCTAGAGCAGGGGGGTATCGAACCCAACATGGTTGTTAGCGGCGGGCGCACAGTGAAGCTACTTCTGGGACACGGGGATGTCGATACCAGTTCACCGGACTGCCATGGCCAAACACCCCTATCGTTCGCCATTATGAGAGGGCATGAAGGTGTAATGAGGCTACTTCTGGAACGCGGGGATGTCGATCCCAATTCATCAGATAGCCTTAGTCAAACACCCCTATTGTTGGCAGTTACGAGAGGGCATGAAGGTGAAATGAGGCTACTTCTAGGACGCGGGGATGTCGATCCCAATTCACCCGACTGCCATGGCTGGACACTCCTGTCATTCGCTGTTGTGAGAGGGCATGAGGGTGTAATGGGGCTGCATCTAGACCGCGGGGATGTCGACCCCAATTCATCGGATAGCAGTGGTCGAACACCTCTATCATTTGCTGTCGAGGAGGGGGTGCAGAGTGCTACGGTGTTACTTCTAGAATGCGGAGATGCTAACCCCGATTCACCAGATAGAAATGGTCGAACACCCCTATCATTCGCTGCTTGTAGAGGACATGGAGGTGTAGTGAGGCTGCTTCTGGGACGCAGGAATGTCGATCCCAATTCACCGGATAGCAACGGTCGAATAGCCCGATTATCTGCTTCCCGGTGCGGGCATCATCCTGTGCTGAGTGTATTATCGGAATACCGGGACCCCACTCGCGAGCCATCACAAATGCGTCGTCCAGCCACTGTCCGTGGCCGTGCTACTCCGGGGCGAGATGTTGCGGACCACTACCGGTACTAGGAGACGATACTCCACACCAGATTATCTTCCACTCTACTCTACACCTCTATCTTCAATCCAATCTTGCCTGGGCCTACCCAAGAGCCAACCCCGCCACTCAAATAGTCTCTGTTAAATCAATTAGACCCATCCTCAGCCTTGTATATCCCAGCTTCCAGCTCCCAATTTGCATTTCCTCTTTTCCCTCCGGTTTTAGCCTAGTCCACCCTTGTATTTCTCTTATTTTTAATATACCATAGTTATAACTACCCTTGTGAATCATTTCTCGCTATCCACGGCGCCTAGCGGTGATTGATATTTTAGTGTTGATTAGATTCTGTATGCGTGGTAGTTTGCCTGCATGACACTTATGTTTCTTCAGTTGGATATACGTTTAGAATTTGTATGCTAGGAAAGCTACTCATCCATAATAATAGGGATCTCATTATTAGCAACAAGTTATTCCTATCCAAGGCATATAACTAGACGCTCTTCCTGTCCCATCTGCCTATCTGCCTATCTGCCTTCGCTCAACGGCTAGCTCCAAACCCACACAGCAACCACTGGGCAAAATCTACACTCCGCTTGTACGTTCAGCTACACACAGTACTATACCTTGAACCGCCGCAGGGATAGTCAGTTCTCAATATATGTCCTAACCCTGCCTCTCGCCTTTTTCTTCCTCTCTAGGGCATCGGGAGGAAGGAAGAGGGGGGGGGGGGGCGAAAGAGCTTACCTCTCCATACGTATCCACTTTGCTTCTTACCTACCGCGCTCTGCACTTCATACACGGAATACCATAAGGTTGCTAGAGAGACGTCTCAGGGACAACGCGCGGCGTAGTAAAGGGCGCCACAAAGTGAGAAATAAATTAGGGATAAAAGGCACAATTCTGATCATAGTACATTACTCGTTAGGAGTTCGGGATTCGGGTCAGATATCTGAATGACGATGCCGACCCAATAGTCAAAAACTAGACTCCAGGCCTGGAATGGAAGTGTGGGGGTGGTTCCAAGGCAGAGCTGTTTGAATGACTTCTAGGACCGCCTCTAAAGGAGGAAGCACTGAGGGAATAATTTTGTAGGTCAGACTATTCAATAATGGGGACTCCACCCCACCCCCTTCTTGTAGTAGTAATATCCGACCTGGAATTCAGATCCAGTTCACTAAACGGGATGTGTCATATCATAGGTAGTGAGGATTGTGTTGGGTTGCGTAGGTTTACACTAGCCAGCAGCCCTACATACCGCATCATTTGGCAGGAATTGACCCCAGGGCATCACCAACCCTAGACCTACCCCCCAGCAAAAAAGTGGTTCGCCGAGCATTTTTTTAATGCTCGACTACTCCACTGCCCCCCGGATTCGAACTGACGATGGTCCCTGTTTCAAATTAGCCGACCAGTCTCCTAAGCCATTAGACCATAGGAACTGGCCGATAATACTCTTTCTTCTTGACCTTTTAACTGCTTCTTCTTTGGAAAATGGACATTTCGGGTGCTTGATACCTTATCATTGGAAGAATAAACAAGTGTCAATACCCAATGATAGTAATAGCACTCTCTTGTAATATCAACAGAACGATGAACTCTCGCACCTTTTTCTCAGGGGACAAATGTTTCCCTTGTTCCCTAGGTAGTTTCCACACAGTGACTATTCCTTTACTCGGGAAAGGAGCCCCTAGGCTCTATTAGTGATCGGTGCTCAGTGTTTTGTGATCCCTCAGCTCTTAAGAGTGTGTTTGCTCTATAGCCTAGTGCGCTTAATGCTCCTTGGTGTAATACAGTTAAGCTTAAGTTCCCCTCGAACGAAAAAAATATAAGATTTGCGATCAACCAACCAGCAAGATAATCATTCCCTCAGTGTATTTGGTGTGAGCCCGGGAGCTCAATCACTCCTCTCAAATCATATTGTCAAATGGTCAATTAAGTAGCGCAAGGAAATAACAAACCCTGCGAAATGGACAGTGGGATACTGAAGACTCCGCCTTCCCTCCTTCAGAGTGTGATATCCATCAGTCTCCCTAAAAGGCCGCAGGTCCCAACTCTGAGAAACACACCTGAGCAGAATATCTTGGACCAGCGGGATATCAGAGGGAAACGAGGGCACTCTCCTCAGATATTAAGATGCTTCAATCAGTCTGTTTGGATGAGTATTAACTCGTAGACCATCTCTTTCACTACTATACGGATCCCAAATCGCCTTTTAAACCCATGTTTTTCTGCCCTTCTCCCCAAAAGCAGGAGGTACCGCAGGTAGTTCTTTATGTTAGTGGTATTGTATTAAGTTAAAAAATAATGTCATGGCGATGGAGGCTCGCCTCTTGTCGTCCACGGGAATTTAATATTCATGCTCTCTTGAATTAAATTCACTTATTGTGGGTGCTCTATTGGGAGTTGGTTCCACCCCCACCTAATCATTTCTCTCCTGAGTTTTATGACTCCTCCCGGGTGACAGCCTAGGCACTTGGTTTCTGTAGAGATGATATCCTACTAAAGAATACACGAGCAACTTACTTGACAATCGTTAAGTATGACAATATCATAAGAGCTAACTACTCACCAGCAATCACTCGCGATATCGATCTGATAAGATAAGATAACTGGCGGGGTTTGCACAAACTTTTCTTTGGAAATATCCGAGACTCACCCCACTACCATCCAGAAAGTCAGTTCTACCACGAACATCGATCCCCCCCAGGCATTCAACTCCGCTCCCTGCTTTACCGATCAATTGGACGGAAGAGATTTTTTTTGTAACAGTTGAGAATGTCCAAGCGCCCCGCTGACCCCCTGGTTTCGCCGAACAGCGGCCTCAAAAACCACTCCCGCGGAACCGCGAGCGAAGACGTCGATCGAACCAATTACCCACCAGAAATGGGAGAATTCGAAGATCACTACGAAGACGAGTACGAGGAAGACGAAGAAGTCCTTGAAGCGGGCGACGAAGATGACGAAGAGGGCGGTGCGCAAATCAGTGGAAAGAGTGGAGGGGGGGGTGATAGCATGGAAATAGACCAACAGGTGTACATGCCCTCGCGGAGAGCTCTGGGTAAGGACGAAATACTGGAGCCGGACCCAACAGCGTATCATATGCTGCATAATGTGGATGTCAACTGGCCATGTTTGAGCTTTGATGTGCTACAGGATGGGCTGGGGGATGAACGACGGGCATACCCACAGATGGTGTACTTGGTTGCTGGAACGCAGGCTGCCAAAGCACGGGATAATGAAGTTACGGTGATGAAGCTGAGTGGGCTGCAGAGAATGCAGCAACGTCTGTTCCCCCACCCTCCCCGCCTCTCCAATCCACGACTAACAGTTAAGATAGCAAAAGAGGAGGAAGAAGAAGACGAAGACGGCGCCTCCGACACGGAAGACGACCCGATCCTCGAATCTCGTTCCCTTCAATGCCCCACTACGACAAACCGTATCCGTGCCTCTCCGCACGCCCACCATGCTGCCTCAATGGCCGAGACCGGAGATGTGTACATCTGGGACCTATCACCACATTACAAGTCCCTCGAGAGCCCAGGCACCGCCATCCCCGCGAGTGCAAACAGACCCACGGCAACGCTCAAGATGCACAAACATATCGAAGGCTACGCTATCGATTGGTCTCCCAATCCCCGAGATGTCATGGGGCGGATAGCTACCGGGGATACCTCTGGCAAGATATTTATCTCCACGAGAAAAGAAGGCGGTGCTTGGGCAACAGATGGCAGCCCGCTGAAAGGGCATACGGGCTGTATCGAAGAACTCCAGTGGTCCCCTAACGAACGCCACGTTTTCGCCTCCGCATCTTCAGACGGAACAGTCAAGATTTACGATGCCCGCGCACAGACCAAAAAACATCAGTTATCGGTCGACGTCTCATCTTCAGACGTCAACGTCGCATCCTGGTGTCGGGCAGTACCCCATCTCCTTGCCACCGGTGCTGAAGACGGAGTCTGGGGCGTTTGGGATCTTCGAGCCTTTCCTAACACACTTAAGGGTGAACACGTATCTTCCACTGCGAGCTTTACCTTCCATCAGCAGCCAATCACTAGTATTGAGTTTCACCCTACTGAGGATAGTATCGTTTCTGTCGCGTCCGCAGACTCAACGATCACACTATGGGACTTGAGTGTTGAGCTGGACGACGAGGAGAGTAAGGATACTGGTGGTGTGGAGGATATTCCACCGCAATTGCTGTTTGTCCATTATCACAAGGATGTTAAGGAGGCGCATTGGCAGAGGCAAGCGCCTGGGGTGGTTATTGGGACCGGAGGTGAAGGGTTTAGGTACTTTGTCCTTCTATATATATCCTTGCTTGTTGCAATTTCCTGTTGGCTAACTGGCTATCTCTCCTCATCTAGCGTCTTTAAGACTATCAGCGTCTAAGTTTGCTGTCGGGGTGATTTCTTGTGGGATAGACACAACCCGCGTAATATTATTTTTGCACGTCTCGAAAAAGTTTCCGGCTTGTGTTTGATATACTGTTCGTCCGATATCTAGAATAAGTGGCTATGGCAGAGAGCTTATTTGTCTTGCGGGCATGCTCTCTAGTGACGGAACCTCTCCGTGTGTACATGTTGGATATCTTGGGTTGTTCGCCGAAGTTTAGTCATACGTTTAACTTGGTTGCCATCGGCTATGGGGCTCACTTGTCTTCTTTGCCCTCTGTTTTCGGTTTCACTTCTTTTTCTCTTGACTCTACTCAATAAGTTCTTTCTACACAGAAAACCAAAACCAACGAAACTGCTCTTAACACAACTCTCATTTTGACCTTGAATCTCTCCCTTGTTTTCACCCTCAGTAAAGTTCTGTCCGCACTATTTCTACCCACTAGCATCAAGCGGTCTGCAAACACTTTATTCTCTCCGCCGCTTAAAGTACTCGGCCGACCATGGATCATTTCCAACACATGTAGAAAATTGATGTCACCAACATTATCAGAAGATTTGAGCTAGCCACCCTCACCCCCAAGCTTCTAGGGGGACAGTGCAAACTTCTTGTTATCGTACTAATTCGGGCCCCTAGCTAATGCGACATAGGCGGTAGAAATGTATTTCTCGGGAGAGCATCACGGAAAATCACTCGTTGAGCATTTCCACGCAACGCAAATCCCTTTTTAATATAATCTAGGTTGCTCTGCTGGTGATGGCAGGGGGGTGGGCGGCAGGAGGGGTCGTAAACCTAATCACTCAAAATTCTAGAGAAGGGTCGGGCTCTAAGGAGGCGAGGTCTTTATACCACATGGCGTAAAAAGATCCGGAGGGTGGGGGGAGGATAGTGAATAAAGTGAAATTTAACGCACATTCATAGCTCATATCTACAGACAAGCTAAGGCACTACGGCCCACCATTACGAAAAACCGAAGCAAGCGCTATATAGGCTTTTATACCCTAAGGAAAAACAAAAAATGTCACAGGATCATCAATCCTACATCTCCATCTCCTCGCCCTGCCCTCCCTCATTCCAATCCTCACCCCACAGCCCGTCTAGTTTAAACTCCTCAGCCCACTCTTTAACAATCTCCTTTCGATCGTCGGTTGTTATGGCAGCAGTAGCCGGCTTAACACCTTGGCTGGCAGTGGTAGGGATCGCAGCCGGGGGATCAACCCAACCTTGAATCCTTCCATCCCTCCAATCCATTATGACGGCCTTTGCCGCTGCTTCGATGTTGGGGATGCCTCCTTTACCTAGTCGCCCACGCTTTCGTGCGACCTGGACCAGAAAGTGTGTTGTGAGATCGGTGGCGGTAGTATCGACGAGGGGAGGAAGGTTGTAAAGGTGGAGGAGTTGGTTAAAGAGGGTCTGGGATGTGGATAGTCGGTTGATGAGAAGGGCAACTGCAGGTACCGGGTCGAGGATTTGCTTTGGTGGAACGGCACTTAGGAGGATGAGGCGTGCCTGGTCGTCCTTTGAGCCACTCTGACTATTACTGCAGGGGAAGACGATACCAGGAGAGTCTAGGAGTTTGAACTTCCTGTCTAGCTTGACTTCTCGTAAGCTGGTGGTGACGCCGGCTTCAGCACCTGTCGGACAGGCGGTTTGTGAGCCACCTAGACGGCCGGTAAGGGTGTTAAAACTGATGATTTCCCAACATTCGGGTATCCAATCACACCCACCGATACCGACCGCTTGAGCTGTTTGGCATGCGCAAATGATTTCAGAGCCTTCAGAAGAGTAGCCGAGGTGCCCTGCACCGTCAAGGATTTATGGTCAAATGACTTGGCATTCGGAGCAGACCCGCTCGCCCTTAGCGGCAGCGTCGGGAAGTATCTGCGAAGATAATCCAACCACCCTTTCAGCGCGGCTGCTGGCACGAGATCGATCTTGTTCAAGATAAGGATTAGTCGCTTCTCGCCGCCATCAGCCGCCATCATTTGTCTTTCTGCCTCGCGAGAACGGGTGCCTTCAGGGTCTCGAGCGTCTAGGACGTAGAGAATTACGTCGGCAGCATCGACCACCTGCTTGAACATCTTGTCGAACGCTTTTCGCGAGGTATCTTTTCGGGTGCTCTTGGATTCGAGATCTGGAATGCCGGTTTCTGAATCTGAATCGTCATTGGACTCGCCGCTGAAGCCACCATGTTCGGCTTCATATTCTGAGGCCCTTGCTCGTGCTGAGGCTAGGAGGGCCGCCATTGCGGAACCTCCGGTCTATGCTTATTTAGTAATTTATTTAAAAAGGGAAATGAGCACTTGTCACACATGGTGGAACATACTCTAGAATCAGCGTCATCTTCATCCATAGCATCGCTATAGAACTCGCTGGAACTCTCATCACCTCCTCTCTGAATCTGCATAGCATCCTCCCTGCCATCTGCCCCACCCACTAATTCCTCCTTTCTCTGCTTTGCAAGTTCTCTTCTTCGCAATTGCTCATCTTCCTTCAGCCGCCTTCCCTCTTCAATCTCGGAAAGTAAGCGATCCTTGTATGGAAAACTATTCGGAATATTGAGTTTGTCATTCTTCTTTTTTCGGTGGAGTTCCGGATGCTTTTTGGCCTCCTTTCGTTCCTTACGGGCCTTCTCGTTAGAACGCTTCTCGATTTTGTGGCGGAGACGAACAGGAACCCGCTTGGACTTCTTCCCTGGAAACTGTTAGGCGATAGCTTGTATCTCTAGATACCCAAAAACTTACTTGGTTTGACCATTGTGAAATCTTTTGGAGATAGCGATGGGCTGTCTGCTTGGGGTGTATGGTGGGGAATATTTTTGCTGTCGAGAATTTTCCTTTGGTCTGTAAAAGGTTTAAGTCGGGTAACGACCTACCGGGATTCACCGTGCTCGGTGGGGAGCGGAAGGCATGAACAGGGGGGGGAAGGAAGATCTAATCTAATCTTGGTTAGTCGGGCTGCTCGGGAACACTGGGAGGGCGGCTCTTATGGTATGCATAATACCCGCATGCCGGGTAACCCAATCTATGAGACTCAACTTTAGCCTAGCCAACCTGGCACATAAACCCACCCTTCCTGTTTCACCGAATCTAAATCCAAATGCTATCTTCACCAAAACAATGAGTGTCACGAAACTCATCGAACATGTGCTCGAGGAAGTATCTATCGACGGCTCTGAAGGTATTTTTAACATTCTTTATTCTTCCTGCGAGATCCCTGTCATACGGCCCTTTCTGCGCTTGGATGGCGGGGCAACTGTCGTTCTACCAGATATGAAATTTCCAGAGAGAAAATCTATATCAATTGGTTTAGAAGGGTCATATAGGGTTTCTGTTTGAAGAGTTGAGCCTCAATACCCTTTTCGATAAGGCTGGATAATTCTCAATTTTTTGACCCGGGCTGGCGCTGGTTCGAGTCACGCAGCCATTATTATCCTGAGCATTTTTTCCTTCGGTATGTTCGTTGGGAAATTGCTAACTGGAATTTTCGACCACCAGGCACGACCATAAAGCAACTGTTCGTCTATGTGACTGAATTCTATACCAAGACTCTTGTCCCGAAAGTCGAAATTAATTCTTTATGTGGACCACCACAAAATCCTTGGGGCTCCGGCGCTTCTGGAGGAGAAGGAGGAGGAGAGGCGGACCCTGGGTCTTCGACTGCACTGCAGGGCCAGCCAGCCTATTGGGGGGTTCCGAATATGAGGGATGAGTTCCAGGATTATGTCTGGGATATTCTGCGACAGCAGGAAGATTTTAAAGTTGGGATCGATGGTGAGGGAAATGGGTTGTCATTGGACGAGATTGTCGCCGATTTGAGGAATCAGGCAGAAGATAGTGAGGGAGAAGCAAATAAAGGAGGAAAAGTATGGAGAGTCTATACTTCTGAAGGGAGACATTGGAGGACACTCACTGGCCATGGCCCAGATTTGAAGAGGGTGAGATATCTTTTTCTCGAGTCCATTGGGTGTTGGAGGCCTTACACTAATATTCATGTCAAGGTCCCAAATGCCGTTTTCAAATGCTTAGAAGTGATTGCTAAACATAGAGAGCAAGGCCTCATCCAACCCGAGTTGACCAAGATTACTGGTCAGGACAAGAAATCTGTTGCTGGGCGTACAACTATCCTCAAGAATTTAGGCCTGATTGAGAAAGTTAGCGTGTTGGCGAAAAGTCTCAACACTAGTAAATTAACTCTTACGAAATACGCTCTGCAACGCGATATCAAACGTCAGGTTGCTCAAGAATCTAGGGAGGTCGTTGTTAAGAAGAGGGGGAAGAAGTTTCTCGATACCAAAAACGATGCGGCCAATATTGCCTGGACTGGGGCCACCATTGATACCGAGAAACTAATCAAGGCTATCTTTTCGGAGCTCAAGGGGGCTAAAAACCAGGTCCTAATGCATAGTGATCTGAAGCGAAAGCTGGTGCGTGAGAAAGCTTATTTCTTGGAATATCTACTAATCTGAAGCACTTAGGGTATGGACAAATCCCGGTTCCACTGGCGATGCTTCTCTAGAATCCTACGAAAATTGGAATCCTTGGGGGTTGTAAGAAGAATTAGAGTTCCGCTGAAGATCTTGAGAAAGTATAGGAAGACACAAGGCCCTTCTGAGATTGCTATAACTGAGCAGTGCCATGCCCGATGCATTCGGTTTATTCGAGAGATGGAGAGGGGAGATTGGCGCAAGATCCTTACTACCTTCTCTAAGCGGGAATTCGTAGCGGAAGACGAGGACGACGGTGATGCTGAGGGGTCGGAAGACGAAGCTGCTAAAGGCAGTAATAATATTGAGGATGAAGATCCCGTGGTCGCCCAGGAGCTGGGACAGGTCAATGTCGACGAAGCGGTAGAAGAAATTATTAGAGATCCGCCGCAGTGGAGAAAAGATAAACCTTTGACAACTACTATCTTCGATATTGTGGATTCTTGTGGGAAAAGCGGCATCTCAAGCATGGTGATAACCCGCGCTAAAACAGATTGATAGATTGGTTACTAACTGGGGTTTAGGATTTGATGTACAACACTATAGGAAGCTTTTATTACAGGCCAATGGACCAAATTCTTCATCGATTAACTGATTACCCACAACAGTCACAACCGCCACAGTACATGCACCTTGCCATCATTCGGGAAACTGGTATTTCCGGGCGCCAGACTCACTACAGATATTTCAGTTACCGATGGCATCAAGAATTGGTAGCCGAAGGCGTAGCGGTGCAACCATGGGGGCCCGCGGTCAAGAAAAAGGGTTCAAAGCAAGTTTCGCACGGGGCGATAACCCAAGCCACAGAGACACCTCTATCCCTTGATAAATACGGATTTTTGACTCCCAATCCTTCTAGATTTCTGAAGAGTGATGGCTCTGCTACCCTCGCTGAGAGTCAGTGGGAGGGGAAAAAGAACGAGCGTCTTGATTCCCTCAAAGCTCAGTTTAGAGTTCTCCGAAATAAAGCAGGCGAAGAGCAGTTGGATTGGAAAAATTCTTCACGTAAGAGGCCTTACGAAGATTCGAATTGTCGATCAGGAAACTTACATTTTACGTAGCTCGCGGTGGAAGACCCCGGAAATATGAGAAGGGAAAAGAGCCATACCTAGCGGCAAAGAGGCGCGCAGAGGCAAGGCGAATTATCACCGAAGGAGCTACTGATTTAGTTGAACTAGATGGTACAGATCTAGACGGAACGACGCGAGGGAGGTCTTTTTCAAATGAAATTGAGGGTGACACTCTAGAGATGGAGCCTCCTCCAAAGAGAGCTAGAATCGAGGAGCTTTTAAACCCGGAGGACCTGGAGCCAATATCGCCTCCAAAACGGCGTGGGCGACCACCTGGTGTTAAGAATGGCGAGGGGAAGGGGAGACAAGTGGCTAAAAAGCGGGAGAAGAAGCCTAATAAAGTGGTGCCGAAGAAGGCTACAAAGGAGTCGAAGACGCCACAGGAACCCCAGGAGCTTGAGGAACCCCAGGACCCGCAGTTCGGCCCCGCTAGTGCTGAGCCCGAGCGAGATCGTCAGGGAAATCCTAAATCCCCGAGAAAACGCAAGGTCCAAGCCGCAAGTGGGAAGGCGGGACGGGCAAAACGCAGAAAAGGGGCCGATCAAGTAGGTCCCCCAGAAGATGACGGAGTGATAATTTATGATTCCATCGTTGTTAGACCAAGTACCGAGCTCGCGCCAGATACTAGGATGATCGACAGTGCAGAGCCGGTACTTGCGGAGCCAGCACTAGGGAATGTCGAACAGTCTGATGGCCAACCTTTAAAGAAGCTAGCTCGGGTAGTTGATGGCGTACAGCTGGAAATCGAGCACCTAGATGTTGAAGGTAACGATTCATATGGCTCAATTGGAGGGATGCTTGCCATATCTCGTCAACAGGTCGTTCTTGATCTTCTCAAGGAAAATAATGGAGTATTTCCTAGTGGGAACGAGCTACGCCACGCGTATAGCAAGCGATATCAGAAGAGTAATCCGAAGGCAGGTGTTTGCGATCGACGGTTGATTCGAGGCATCGTTCAGTCCCTCCAATGCAGGAAAATCGCGTATCAGATCACATTCGACTTCATCAGTTCACGAGGCATCTTCATTACTAAAAAGTTGTTGGTCGACTCTCACTTGACCCCGGATTCGCCCCTTGTGGATGATATGGTTAGGGAAATGATAGCAGCAGACGGAAACCTTTGGTTCCCTCCAGACACTGAATTACATGAGGATATTCAAGAGCGATTCGTGCAACCTCCTAGCTGGTCATTGCCGAAACCTAGAAAGTCCGAGGAAGTGGAATTCGATAGAGTTTACCCAACCTCAGTCTCGGAGTTGAAGCAGAAACGCGAGGCCCGGGCGAGGGAACGTGCTGCGACAAAGGCTGCGAAGTTAAGTGTTATTGCCCGACCCCGCGGCCGCCCACGCACGTACCCTGTGGACGAAGTGTTTAATCACCGGGCAGGTGGCAAGTTTACAGATCAGCAAAGGGAAGAGGCAGCGAATCGACGCCGGGCAGAGCTCAAAGCTGAGAGAGAACTAATGAAGTTGAATCACAAATATCGAACTAGGGCCACCAATGCCGATTCTTTTGATCCATCTCCAACAGCCGATGGCTTACCGAGAAGGGTTTGGTGGAATGGATTTGTTGGGAGGGATTTGAACGAGCCGGGAGACACGGACGCCTTTTTGCAGCAAGTATATGATATTGAGAGGTGGGAAAAGGCAGTTGGACCTGAGGGGCTTCGCACGATGGCCGAGAAAGCAGATGGCATGGTCATGATTAATCTGTTTGGACCTTCTGTTGATAAAGGCGATAACTTCGTACAGATGCCAGTAGCAAATATGGATAATCGCATCACGGCTCCGGACTTCAGTGCGCCGCTGCCTGCTGGGCCAAAGAAGCGTGGTCCTAAACCAAGGCCTAAGAAGATCCGAAAGGGCCCATCTAAGGCGCGTACTGTGGATGTGTTGATGGGAGAGCAGCCTCCAAAGAGGAAGCGCAGACGCCCAGGGACATACGAAAAACCATTGACTAGGCGTGATAGAGCGATGGCGGCAATCCGTGATAACCAATTGAAGCCATCTGATACGGAGCTTTTAACCGAACGTAGGTATCAATATCTAAATCAGTTGCTTTACTTAGCTGACGTTCTTGCTGAATAGTTCCGCCTAGAAAATTCCAGTTCAGGAATCAGTATATTATACCCAAGGAAGACGAAGATACCCTCCTGATCGCTGTGATTATTGTCAGAACGATATTCGGCGGTTGGGATAGGAAGATCCATTGGGACCTTCTAACAAAAGCTCTTCCTCAGCATTCTGTGATCACCCTGCAGCGGCGTTGGCCTCGTGTTCGCGACACTCATAAAGCGCATATGAAAAAGCTTCAGGCTGAATTTGAAGATATGTTTCTTGAGGCTTACGAAAGTGGAGAAGTGCCAACCTTTGACATGGACGACCCTTCGTCATTCGACTTGCTGTTTCATGTAAATTGGTTTCGTGAGAATCTGGAGCTGCCTGAGTGAGTTTATCACATGCCTAGACTATCGATGTGAAATCACTGACCACTTAGGGACGCAGAGCTCAAGCGGTTCCCCAACTTCCTGCTACCCGTGAGGCCTTTGATTCTCAGTATGACCTACGGGTCGAGCCACCAAAGCCATGGAGAAACGACTATCATAACCCTCTCATGACTATGGGGCATAGGGTTAATCACTTTATGTGCCATTCTTACGACTTACCCTTAGAAGGCGGAAAGGGCAAAAACAGAGATGAGGATGAAAAAGAAGTGGAATATATCAAGTCAGTGATAAAGGTAGCCTTTTCGCTCAATTTCTTATTATCTGGCATCTTGACTGACCTGCTTTTAGGCCAATATCGTCACCGATTCTCCTGACGACAATCCGAAGAGAGCCTTCGAAATATTACACTCCTGTCCCGAACGTGTTGTCGATGCTGCATTTTACAATCTCTCCATCAGTAGAACAATCTCGCATAAAAAGAGAGACCGCCTTAGAGCCACTCCAGGGCCGAATTATGAGTTTACGGATAAATTCCACTTGGCGCTCAAGACGCCTATGGACGAGAATCTATTTGCTCAGGCCGTTTCTTATGAGCGATATCTCGAGGAAAACTTTGCTAAATATAAAGCAATTGAGATATCCCCTCTGACCGACGATGGATCTATGGCGTGTATCTTTGCCATGGTTGCTTCTCGTAGGGTATGGATCTGCTTCTCCTCTACATCTCGAGCATCGGCAACTGACTTTCTTTATAGATTCTATTAGGGAGGAGCGGCTATGTAGCCGACGAATTCGGCCTAATAGACGGCTACAAGACCCGCGCAATGGACAAGAAAAAGGTTGACTTCAAAGTACACATCCGGCCCGGACCCGACTACCACCGAAAACCCAACCCAAGCCCAGACCCTCCAATCCCGCGAGGAAACATGGACCCCGCGAGCAGAGACCCCATCCGCCTATGGGTTGCTCTTGATGGAACAGCTGTTGCGGGCATGTGGCTAAAGGTGCTAACGGCTGTTGCTGCAACCATCACAAGCCGCCCTGGGATCCCGGACCAGGAAATATCTAAAGCACTCTTTCCCTGTGTCTCTCTAGTCGAACTTGACGATATACTTGCATGGATGGTTGAGCGTGGATGTGTGGAGCGTAGGGGCAAGGGGGCTGATGCAGGGAACTGGCCACATGAAGGGTATTTCCTGGCTTTCAAGGGTCTGGATTATCTCCCCGCTTGAGCTGTTGGAGATGATTTGTTCGGGTGATACTAGGCTAGGTGGGGATTGGAGTTTGTTTGTTCGACTTGGGTGCTTTCGTGCCATAGTACTCGGGCTCCTTATGCGTCCACTTTGTCTTTTCCTGTATATGTATTTTCTTCTGTATAGTAGATCCTTGATTAGAGCGAGAGGGAGTTGTGCTACGGCCTAGGTATTTGAGTAATCGATACCCACATTGACCTGTGGCTTGGCGCTTTGCCAGAGTAATCTTCTATCTCGCGGGGTGGTAAGTCTATGATCAGCGCGGGGTCCTGAGCATGTGGATCACCATACCGCACATGGGTAGGGTTCAATGTTTACGAGGCGGATTCGTTCTATGTGTGACCTGAGTTGTAGAGGTCGGTAAGAAGAAGCAGGGGATGATGTATCTCCATTCCCTCTTCTAATGGCGCTTGAGCTTGTGGGAGGCTGCTCACCCCCATGGTTGAGTATACAGCATAGTGCGCCTTTTCTTATCGGATGCGTGCTCACACCCAATTAACCAAACCTCCACTTCGCTCACTCTTCGACTTTAGTATTCATATAAATTTATTAGTAATCAATTTCGTTAATCCGAACCACGCCTGATGCGACCACAACCTTCCGCCAAGCATAAACCCAGGGAAGCCTACCGGTGGCCTCCCAAATAATCCCCCTGCCGGTAACTTAACGCCTTATATTAGTACCGGCATTAATACCGTCGATCATATTGCAGGTGGCTTACTGCTCCCATGCAAACCTTGACGGGGGCAGGGAACGTCGCTATTATGCTCTAATCTGACCCCTACGGTAATTGACATCGGCGCTGGTGGATTTTCAAGCGCCCTTTTTTCAACACTACTACAAAAAGTGTTTGTAATTATACGAGCACTCGAGCACTGGTACGAGTACTTGTATCACATCCACTGCCGCTGTCAGTCCATGGCATCAGCTAACCTTACTCGAGAAATCAGAATAAGCTTTATGGGAGGTGACAAGTGCCGGTAAGTACCGTAACGCAATGGTAATCCCCATTGGCTGACTTTAGTACTGTAGGGGAAAAAAAGAAAGGAAAAACGCCGCACCCGCTGGTTTAAAGATGGCTTGCCAAGTGCATTACCATGAATCCCCGAGTATCATACGTCAACTAATTCACCATAATGTATGCTGGTTTTATGGTGCTGCACCACGGGGTAATCGAAAAACCAGAGAATAATGGGCTTGAGGGATCAGCGAGATGGGGGGAGGCTGTCTCACTGTTTGTGAGCGAGCTTGCTGCCCTTCAGTCAATTTGTCGGGTTATATAGCCAAATGAGGTCTGCTCCGGAGCTTTACTTCTCTACTTGTCTATCTACGGGGTTCTGTCCTGCTTCTTTCCCACCCCCCGCTTCCGCTCCTACATCTGCTTCTACTCTCTCCGCCTCCTTGCCTTCAGTCCTCCTTCTCTTCATCCTCTTTCTCCTCCCCACCCCGAGGCGAATTGGCCCATCGTAAACACCTCAAACTTCTCAAACTATGGAGAAAGAATCAACCGACTCATCCCCCCAACGCGTGCAGTTGCGGCAACCCGGCTCAATCGAGGACGGGGCAGATCGTGAGTTCGAAAAGGAATTGGTGAGAAAATTGGATAAGCATATCATCCCTACGATTATGCTTGTGTACCTGCTCTCGTTCTTGGATAGGTTTGGGTCTTTTCTTTTTGCTCTTCTGTTGAGGCGGAGGACTGGACTGAGGGTTGGTCCGTGGTGATGGGTAGGATTAACATTGGTAATGCACGATTGTACGGGTTGGAAGAAGACTTGGGGCTCAAAGGGAATCAATTCCAGACTTCGGTTTCGATTTTGTTCGTGACGTATCTTGTCTGTTATCACCCCTACCCCCAGAGCGAAGGAAAACGAAAGTGCAAGACTGACAATTGCTGCCTACAAAGGCTTTCGAAATCCCGAGTAACCTTGTATTTAAAAAGTTCACGCCCAGACGATATAGTAACCCGCCTTACCTACGGTGCCTATATACTAGGCTATAGCTAACTTATCCCAGTCGCAGCGATAACTACAATCTGGGGCATTATCGCAACCTGCACAGGTCTCGTGAACTCCTATAGCAGTCTCCTCGCCTGCCGTCTCCTCCTCGGCGCCGCTGAAGCTGGTTTGTTCCCCGGTCTGGCAGTGTACCTTACGTTCTTCTACACTCGCAAAGAGCTCGCCCGGCGCATCGGCTGCCTCATTGTCTGTGTCGCTCTGGCTGGTGCCTGCGGTGGTCTCTTAGCCTACGGGATCGGATACCTGGACGGAAAGAGTGGGATGAAGGGATGGCGGTGGATCCTTATAATCGAGGGATTACCGGCGGTCGCGGTCGGGCCGTTGGTGTATTTCTTTTTGGCAGATAGCCCGGAGGAGGCGGGGTACTTGAACGAGGAGGAGAAGAGGTTCGTGGTTGCCCGGAGGGAGCGAGAAGTAACACAGACTGCCAGTGCCCAGGAGTTTCATTGGGAGGATGTTAGGAAGTGCTTTTTGGATTGGAAGTGTTGGGCTTTGTATGCTTCCCTTCCTAAGAAAATCTACTAGAGAGTGGTTAGACTAATAACAGCAGTGCATTCGGACAATTCGGAGTTGACACTATGCTCTACGGTCCCTCCCCACTTTTACTTCCACTTCTCTGACTCTTATACTAACTCACTCCTAGGGTTCAGCACCTTCCTCCCCACAATCATAAAGGCCATCGGCCACTGGCCCACACCACAAGTCCAAGCCCTCACAATTCCCTGCTACGCTCTCGGCGCAATCACATACCTAATAGTCGCCCACATCTCCGACAAACAGCAGCGGCGAGGTATGTACACCGTAAGTTTCGCTTGCATCTCCATTGTTGGGTACGGGATTCTCTTGTCCGATGCTTCTAGCGGTGTGCACTACTTTGGATGTTTCCTTGTTGCCATTGGGTTGTACGTGGCCGTGGGATTGCCGGTAGCTTGGCTGCCGAATAATTGCCCCCGGTATGGAAAGAGGGCAGCTGCCATAGGATTTCAGATCACAGTAGGGAATGCGAGCGGCATTATGGCGCCGTTTGTAAGTTTCACTATTGACATAGCAATTCAGTCAGATCCAAAGAGGGGGCTGACATACACCGGATAGATTTACCTGTCTAAAGATTCTCCGAGGTCCGCTTTTACTTGTGCACTCTACTTGTGATAGCATCATGTGCTAAGGGCTACAAACAGATACATAAAAGGCCACGCAGTATCCCTATCGATGGTAGGGATCGCAGCTATCATTTACACTTTCCTCTGGGTCAGTATTTCGCATCCCCCTCCTTCACACCCCTCTACTAGCTTAGTACTAACACCCCACAGTATAGGTTCTCAAAACTAAATGCCAGCCGAGAATGTGGAGGGGAAAACACGAAAATCGTTGGCTTGACCGAAGAGGAAATCGCAGAGCTAGGCGACGAATCGTAGGTCCCATTTACCCCTTGGTTTACGGGCATCTACTGATAAAATCGATCATAGGCCGAGGTTTCGGTACACGATATAAGAATGCACTCGCTGGTTCATTTCTATGTAGGTAAGTAGAACCCTAACCCTGCTGGTGCCTTCCGCAATGATTAACTGCGCCCAAGCAGTCCTTAAAAATTAGAACCATCTTTTAACCCTAGAAACTTTTCTGTATAGGAACCACTCCTTTGGCTATCCAGTGTACTTCATAGTTCTTGATTTTTCTCGCTGTGTTCAAAGGTTCCCTCGCCAAGTGGGTAAAGGTGGTTGCCGCGCAGGATTTCGTGTCAACCACTGGCGTTTTTTCCCGCTATGGTGTGTGTGGTATTTTGTACTGCCCAGGGGAGGTCGGGGTTGGAGCTTTTGGTCTGAAGAGTGAGGGGTACTTTTATTCTCCGCGAGTTGTGATACTTTGATACCAAATTACATTTGAGGCTTACTCGCAGCGAGAATAAGTCCTGAGACTACGGGCGCAACCGCGGCCCGCAAAATTCAACCATCGTGAGAACAACAATGGAGATTACGATAGCAACTACAACTATAATGACTATTAATACTAAGGCCTGTATATTTGACTCCCACCCTCTCTCTAGGAGCAATGGATCTTCTAATTGAACTTTCCATTTTAACTATGGTATCTATTTAGGTCGTTGAGCCATTGCTATGGTAGTCTGAGGTAGAATTATGGTTGCGCCCCTTGTCTCAGGACTTATTCTCGCCGCGAGTATGCGAATGGGTACCATGAGCTGTTACCCTACCACTATTAGCCTACTGAAACCTGTATCGCTTTCTTCACCCTCTGGGCGAGGCTATTGGGTCATGAGTTCGGTATCATACAAGTTGTACTCTCATACTATATTATACGAGTACTATACACTTATCAATATACATACCAGTGCCCGACGACCTCCATCCGGACACCTGAAATCCATAGCCCCCTCCAAATCCTCCCTGACTCTTAGCAAAACATATCTTCCTTCACCACTAATATCCTAGCTATAATCATTCTTTAGATACAAAGGGATCTTGTTAGTAATTAATGGTGAATAGCTCCTTTGATAATGCATTGCATGTCTAATAAGTGCTATCTTATCTTCTTATCCTTTAGGTTGGACTCCAGTGTTCCTTCTAGCTCGACAAGTGACTATACTACACACCAGCTGGATCTCCACGTCCACGATATATATCAAGCTCTAAACTATGCGCCTATCACTTTTATAGTATATGAAGTTGGGAACCCTAGATTTCGCTCACTAAATCTCCTTCGCACTTTTGAGGAAAGTTTATATACACTGCAGTATCGCTCTGGCTGTGTGGTTTCATATCTTACTATATGACAGTAATGAGCCCACAAACCACCACCTCTCCCCAGAATTCCCATCGAAATCCCGAAATCCGGCTTTCAGCGGGATAAGTATCTATTCCCAAGTTAACATTGCATGAAATACCTAGCTAGAGCAGTGGTTAACATGTCAAGAACCAATTAACCCCTATCGCAATTAGCAGGAGCCTAGGAGTTAAATTCATGCCGACAATTAGCCATTATTGAACGATCCGTCATGTAGGGCAGGACAATTAAAAAAATCCTGCTCTATGGGGACTGGGTGATTGGAGACCTAGCCTTCATCAATAAGGCTGCAGGGCTTATCAATCCTGCTATCATACGAGGTGGTAGAATCCGACTCCAGACCTCAAGGTTGGCGATCGGCAGGGTATCATAGCAGAAAAGAAGGAAGGAATTTCCTTTGTTTCCTTTGTCTTGGAAAATCAGCTCTAAGCCCTGGAAGCTATGGATTTTTTAACCTTATCTTTTCCTAGAAAACTATAATACGCTCTCCATAGTTATTTTCTTGTAAACATATTTTTTCCCCCAGCAAGCGAGGTACAAATAATTCCTAGTGAGGGGTATAGGATCAGCAGATGCCGGACAGGGATAGACAGGATAGATACCTGAAGTTGAAATAAGATCCGCGTGCTGCAGTGCTAACTTGGCACCTCAGTACCTAATTACGTCTCCGCATGACCAGATCGCACTTCTCAAGACTGTATTACTGTACGTAAGACTGTAGAAGCTTCTTCCCTTCCTTACTTCTTGCGTTGTTGGTACCTCTCTCTTCTCCTCGACATACTCTTTCTCTCCCCTACTACTGCGTCTTCTGTTACCCCCTAGTCCTTCTGCTTCACGTCCGTCTAAGGTATGTGAAAGGGCTTGCTATGATGGCAATGCTTCCTGGTGGTGCTTCCGACGTCCACCCATCTCATTGTTCCTGCGATGTTAGGAGCCTGCGACTGTATTCCTCGTCATTACTGAGTGAAGGCAAACACCCGCCGGCAAGCGGAAGGGTATGAGCTTTACCTCTGACTAGCCCCTAGATGGGAAGGAAGACGGACCAATCCGAAAGGACACCAGCAAAGAGTGCCGTCCCAAGGAAACGCGCTCTAAGACACCATACGCACAGTGAAGACTGGGCGATCAGCGCTCACTCCCGTTCTGCACTTGGAAGCTATCTCCTTCTCCAAGCGAATTCGGGAATCGATAACCAGACGCTCAATGCGGGCTGCGGGCTTATTATCTGGGGCTCAATCTCAAAATACTGAGCACTCTGGCGATGAGGCTGCATCCTCTATTTTTGCCTTTTCCTGGAAGTACAGATAGATATCCCACTGGCAATTCACCACCAATCACTCGTCGGTATGCTGGCAGTTGAGTATTGCTACTGGGGGGAACCTTTGCTGTATATTTATGAGAGCCGTTACGCCGACTTGGGAGTCCCACACAATGCCTTGAGGAGGGCACTACCAGGGTGGCTTATTTTGGCCTGTGAAGTTGGATCACGAAACATCACTCGACAGGTGGTCTCTATTGCATGTTGAAACATACTTCTGGCACTACTGTGGTGTCACTCACACTATTTGTTTTTTCTCCTTGCATCAAACCTTATCATACCTCTACACCTCCGGCACTATTGAAGATACCTCCTTGCATTTCCTTCATTCTTCTTTTATTGTTATTGTTATTGTTCGCTCGACCTATTTGTCTCGCTCCCAAATGGTAGATAGTCAGGGCTGCTCGCCCTTCTCTTTGAGATAGTTAGAGTGCTCAGTTTTTCCTCAAGCAATCAATCACTTCTTCATCATATCGTACTATCATTCCATTCAATATTACCACAACATTGCACGTTGGGATAGGCATAGCCGCATAGGACCACGGAGCCCAAAAATAGAGGGCTATAGCACACCGCTTACCTTACAACCCTCCAGAACAGCATAACTGGAAGTAGCACTCTCTCAAGTCTAGTTAGAGAAAAAGCGAGGAATTCAACTGGAAGGAAACATTCGAAGGTTCTACAAAAACCGCTCACATATTGTACTATATTATGAAACCCTTCCAGAAGAAGAGCAAAAGAAGCCTCATTTCCCACCCGCCCCATCCTCCAGACCCCTCCTTACTCCAAAGAAATAATTCCCGACTTTCTCCCCACCCCTTACCTCCCTCCACCCAAATCCTGGCACATAAACACATCCCATAACAAGAACATCCCTCCACCCATCCTTCCCTTCAAAAAACTCCCTCAGCTCCTCCGCATTAATGTACTTATTCCAATCGTGCGTCCCCCTCGGCACAATCCCCAGAATATCCTCAGCAACTAACTTTGTCGTCAAAAAGCTCGTCCAGGTCCTCGCGATCGTAGACAACACCAGCCACCCCCCGGGAATGACATGCTCCATGGTAGCCGTCAAGAACGAACTCGGACGCGGGACATGCTCTATGACTTCCATTAACGTGACGACATCGAATTGGCTCTGCTGGCCCTCGAGTTCTTTCGGGAGTTGTTCGATTGTGGTATTAATGTAGTGGAGTTTGCCGCCGCCGAGCATGGGGTCTTGTCGCGCGTGTTCAAGTGCGACGGAGAGAACCTCCTTGCTCGGGTCGATTGCTATGACGGACTCTGATCCCGGTAGTCTTGCGAGTGCCTCCGCGAGGATTCCGCCGCCGCAGCCTATGTCTAGGAAACGGAGTTTCTGGGTGCTGTCTCTGCCATGCGCTTCCGCTCGTAGGTCGGGGTTTTCCAGAGATGTGCGTGCGGAAGAGACGGCTGGTATTGAGGAACCTTTCAGGAGGCAGCGTTGGATAAAAGAGAGGCGGATTGGGTTCATTAGGTGTAGGAGACGGGAGGAGCCGTGGGGGTCCCACCATGTTGAGGCTAGATTTGCGAAGTGCGAGATCTCGGTTTGGTCGACGGAGCTGGTTGAGTGGGCCCTTGTGGAATTGGTCCCGAGGTTCGAAAGACGTATTCGCGAGGGCCTTACTCGATGGAGGGGCGGGATTTTTGAAGACATTGGCTTGGCGGAGTGGAATGTCGTGGTGGGGGATGTTTGTTCCAAAGGGATTGTAGGACGTTAAGTTAAGCTTCTAGCACTCGTACGCCAACCCTAACCCTCAGGGAGTATGGCATTCCCGGAATTTGGATAGGCACTTCATATTGCACCCGACGCCCTGGATATGGAAAGACTAAGGATATTGGAAATACCAGCATGAAATTAAATACTTTTAGACTACTATATCTACAGCCCAGCGCCACAATTACCATCCCATGAACCATAAACCCATAAACCAGTAAAACTCAATTACTTGAATGGTGCAGATATAGGTTCGACGACAGTACCCTGCTTAACAATAACCCTCGGCATCGTAGAATCCTGGAATGTCGTTTTCGTAGCCCACTCGGGCCCAATAGGGATGCGCAAACTGCGTTCGTATTGCTGCTGCGACTCGAAGGGGAAAGGGAGTGCGGATGCTCGATATTTGACGTTCTAAGGGAGAGTGTTAGCGTTACTGGTAACAATCGATCTAGTAGTCTCACACCTTCTTCACACGCTTCTCGTTGATAATAACCTTCTCAAGCTTCTTATCCTTCCGTTTATTCTTGTCGACACCCTTGATAGTCTTGAGGAACCTAGTATCCTTCTTCCCCTTTTGTTCTACGAGACCTGCTCCGGTCCAGCTGCCCCATCCCGGAATCCTGGTATCGATAACTTGGTCACCCTCCTCGTCGATCTTTCTCTTCTTCTCTGCCTTGAACTCTGCGACAACATTGTCGCCTGCGAAAGCCCGCTTTGCAAGCTCCTGCAGATCAAGATTTGCGCCTTTATTCCCCCCGACCGGCACCAGATTGATGGCTCCTTCGTCATCGCCATCCCCTTCTCCATCGCCGCTATCGCGGTGGTTTTCGGCTTTGCGCTTGTTTGAAGCAGATTTAAGCGTGGCACTTACATCAACCTCCATATCCGGTACGGGGCTATTACGGTCTTTGAGTGCCTGTTTCCGATCCTTGGAGAGCTTGGAGTTGATCTTTACGTTCTTGGACTCCTGTCTTCCGGCTACCAAACTCTGAGCTTTGGGTCTCACGAGGCGGGAAATAGAGTCTTGAGCACACCATATGTTGGGCTCTAGGGCCCCCTTCTCCTCCCTTATCCTAGGAAAAGGTCCAGGTGAAATGGTCCGCCCTTCGCTAGTCCTTGCTTTCTGATTAGGAAACTGTAGAGACGATACCCCAGGCTGCGAGAAGGGATTCTTGAGTATATTGGAAGACGGCTTGTTCACTATCGTAACCTCAGCCTCGTCCAGACTATCCTCACCATCCCCATCTTCACTCGAGCGCTCAGCCTCCTCGAATTCAGACTTGTCTGGCTTGGGCTTCTTGACTACCCCTTCCTTCTTCCTTCCAGCTCTGAAGATCATCCTTCCGCTATTAACTTCTTCCTCGCCCTCATCAGTCTTATCTGACCTGTCATCATCATCTTCTAAAGCCCGCCGTAGACCCTCCACTTCGGCCTTATTGGCTTTCTTCCGAGCAGCTTCGGCATTTTGCATAAACTTGAGGCCCATCAACTTACTCTTGTTGTGTTGATCTTTGGCAGAACCATTTTCATTCTCCAGCTTTTCTAGTTCTGCAAGTAAGCGCTGCTTTGCTTGCTGCTGATCTTCGTTAAACAAATCTTCTTCGTCCCCACTACTCTCGAGCTCCTCGTCTTCCCCAAGAATTGTCTTTCCAGCAATCCTCATCCGAAGCTCTTCTGAGCGCTTTGCCATCTCTACCACACCATCCTGTGCTTCCTCATCCCACATAGTCCTCCCCGAGTCCTTCATGCCCTTAGACCACTTGCTCTGCCTATGCCTCAAAGTCATTCGCTCTTCCGCCCTCTTCCTCTCCCTCTCCATAATATCTTCTTCATTCGGTACCCCGCCATGTCCAAGAGCCAGAGCCTCGGCCCCCCCACTGGCATTTTGTTCCTTTAACCGGTCTTTTTTGAGGATTCTATGGTAGGATTTCGACTTGATCTTCTTGATACGCTTTGCCTTGACCTCTTCCCGGTATAGTAGTTCACGCGCAAGCCGAAGCTCAGCCGTCCGTTTCTGAACCTCCTCTACGGATAGTTTATTCGTTTTCAGTTCCTCAAATTCCTTGATTGACTTTTCGGAAGCCATGTTCGACTCCTTCAGAATTCCAGAGATAGTAGCTTCAAGTTCGGTTAACAGGGTAGGCTCAGAAGCCGAAAGCACAGTGATTTTCTTCGGCACCGGTAACCGTGCGTTAGGAGCATTGGCTAATGGAAAATGAAGATGATCCGCCTGTCGGCTATGCTTCACTGTGTCGGTCCAGCGACCAAGCACCTCTTTTGACTTCTCGTACGCCGCTGCCCGATCTAACTTGTCCTGTTGCCTCTTCGCCAACGGGGCCGAAAGCTTCCCCTGTACTCCTGACTTGCTGGATTTTGGTGGTGCATTGTCGGCAATGAGCTTGAGTGATTGTTTGAGCTTGGGATTGGTGACGGTGGGCATGAGGTCCTCCACAGTGAGCTTATCGGAGGTTGAGGGTATAGTTAAATTGTACTCGTTCGGCGCCTTCCCTTCGTTAGGATCGTCTCCTGGAGTCCTCCTCGACGATTTCATCGTAGAAGGAAGCGAAGATATGATCTCCTGAAGCTTTGCAAGTTTCGAGGGGTCTTCTGGCGTTTCGTCCTCTTCCTCAGAGAAATCTGCCATCGATTCCTCATCGCCCTCATCTCCAGATTCAGATTCACTACCCAGAGAACTGTCGCTGAGCTCACCATCCTCTTCTTCATCGTCAGAGACCTGCCGCTGAGGCCTCCCTTTCGCTTTTTTACTGACAACCTCCTCCTCCTCCCCCCCCTCATCTTCCCCAGAATCAGGCCTATCCAGCATCTCCGACAAGTCTATAAGTCCTTCTCCGTCTTCGCTACTCCAATCATCACCATCACCCTCACTCCCCTCCTCTAAGCCCTGCCCGGGCTTGCCCTTTTTCTTCTTCCCAGCAGAGGTACTCCCTCGGAAGGTAAAATCCGCAAACCTCTCCTCATCGCTCTCGCCCAGTGCCTCGTCGCTGTCGAGGTCGCTATCATCATCGCTATCAACGTGCCCTATTTTCCACTCATTCCCTTCAGAATCGCTACCGCGGTCCATCTCGTCTACATTGTCCCCTCCACCATCCCCACCTTCTCCATCGTCGTTGCCATTTCTTCGAGACCGTGAAGGACCGCCATTGCCGAATCTGCGAACTGGAACGGAAGGCTTCTCAGAGGACTCAGCAGAAGCAATCGCGAAAGCGTTTTGCGCTCGATCGCGCGGGTTCTTGCGCATCATTCGGCGGTTGGAAGGAGGTGCCATTGTTGCGCAATTGCTATTTTTGTAACGGTGGAGGTTTTGGTGGCAAGTATTTTTTGGAAGTGGGAAATTATTTAATTGTTATGCCAAGATTTTACTCTAAACCCTTAAATTTAAGTTAATCTAAAAAAAGTTAGAAGGGTGGAAGAAAAAAAATTTGTGGAAAACCGTTTGACTTCCCCCACCACTTAAGACCCCCGAACAAACCCACCACACTGCCGCTGTAATTTCATACGTACAATGGGCTCCGACAAGAAACGAAAACACCCTCAAGACGCAGATCCAGGCCCGGCGGGAGGGGGTGGGGCAAAAAAATCCCCTGCGACCGCAAATAAAAGGCTCAAGCCCGTGCCGTCGGCAGCTGCTCCAAAACCTGAGCCAGCAAAGCGATCAACACTCCGTGCTTCAAAGGACGAAGAAACATCTTTTCCGAGAGGCGGTGGCTCTATTCTTACCCCGTTGGAGTTCAAGCAAATATCCAATGACGCTGCTAAAGATGTCCTCTTCGAAACTGAAAATGCGAAAGCCAAATCGGCTAAAAAGAAACCAATGAGAGAGGGATCGAGGGGAGATAAAAGAGCTAAAAAAGACGAATCCAAGAAAAGTGAACAAAAGTGGATTAAAGCAGAGGGATTGAGCTATAAGGTCGGTCCTTTCTCGTCAAAAATAATAACTACGAGCTTCTAATCACTTCGCAGAGACTGCTACCGGGAACACTTGTGCTTGGATGCATCTCCCAGATTAATCAAACTGACCTCGCTCTTGCTTTGCCAAATAATTTGACTGGCTTTGTTCCTCTTACTTCTATTTCAGAATCGCTGAACAAGAAGGTCGAGGCTTTAGTCCGGGATAGCGATGACGAGGATGAGGACGGAGAAGAAAAGATTGAAGCAGCAAAGTCGGAATCTAGCGAGGATGATGTTGACCTCACGTCTATGTTCCAGATCAGGCAATATCTCCGAGCGTACGTCGTATCTTCTTCAGAACCTGCCAATTCCAAATCTTCCTCTGGCTCTAAAAACATTAAGAAGCGGATCGAGCTGTCCTTGGATCCAGCTATGGCAAATAGCGGCCTTACAGCTACTGAGCTAGTCGTTGGGTGTACTATCCAGGCCTCTGTTACAAGTGTGGAGGATCACGGTCTCGTTATGAATCTGGGTATCGGAGATGATCTCAAGGGGTTTCTCTCATCCAAGGAGCTCGGGAAGGGCCGTTCGGTGACAGATGCAAAGGAAGGCCAAGTAATGCTTTGCACAATCATCGGGCTCTCGTCGAATGGTAAAATTGTCAAACTCTCAGGGGATCTAGAACAGAAACCAAGTAAGAAGGGTAAATACTCTGGTGGGAAGGCAGCATGGTGGCTGGGTTCTGCGCCCACAGTTAATACATTTTTGCCCGGAACTGGTGTAGAGGTACTCGTTACAGATATAGCAAAGGGAGGCAAAACTGTTGGGATCGCAGGCAAGGTTATGGGACTTGTGGATGCTACAATGGACTTCTTTCACGCTTCCGGCTGGGAGGGAAAGAACATTGAATCCAAGTTTAAGGTTGGAGAAAAGGTCAGCCCCAGGCACGTCTCCCTTATATATAGCCTCTCTAACCTTCTTTAGATCAAAGCGCGTGTCATTGCTACCTACTCCGAACCTCATAAACTCGCTCTCTCAATCCTTCCCCACATCCTTTCATTCACTCAGCCAATTGAGAAAGAGCCTACAACTATCCTCCCAACAGCCACCATTATCAACTCTGCAAAGGTTCTTAATATCGAACCCAAAACCGGCCTTTTTCTAGACGTCGGTGTTCCCGGTATTCCCGGCTTCGTCCATATATCTCGGGTCTCAAGCAATAGAAAAATAGACGTTCTATCTGAAGATTCTGGTTTATATCAGACTGGTTCAGCCCATATGGCCAGAGTAATTGGCTATAACTCTATGGATGGCCTCTATCTTGCTAGCATGGAGCAGAATATTCTCGATCAACCATTTTTAAGGGTGGAGGATATCAAAGTTGGTGAAGTCGTGAAGGGGACTATCGATCGAGTCCTAGATAGTGGACGTCTTATCGTAAGCTTAGCTGAAGGGATCACCGGAATGGTGGATGAACTTCACCTAAGTGATATCAAACTTAAGCATCCCGAAAGGAAGTTTAGGAAGGGTGTAGAAGTAAAAGCAAGGGTAAATTTTTTTCGACTATCCCGGGCCCATTTCCAACAATACTAATTGATGAATAGGTTTTGCTAGTTGACCCTCCAAAGAGGAGAGTAAGATTGACCTTAAAAAAGGCTATTGTCAACTCTGACGCTCCAATAATATCATCTTACGAGGATGCAACTTCTGGCACTCGCTCAGTTGGTACCTTGATTAAAATCCTACCAAACGGCGCCATTGTGAGGTTCTTTTCAGATGTCTGTGGCTTCCTCCCGATTTCCGAGATGAGCGAAGCATATATCCAAGACCCCCGTGAGCACTTCACCGTTGGCCAGTCTGTCAATGTCCATGTTTTGTCCGTGGACCCTGCAAACCAAAAGCTACGAGTTTCCCGCAAAGATCCAAACTTGTCTGGTAAAGCCCAGAAAAAGGCTCTCGCTAAACTGTCCTCTAGTAGCGTTGTCTCTAAGACCGTAGTCGAAAAGTCGGCGGATGAAATGACTGATGAGCCTGCTGGCGAGGGTCTCAGTACTGGGGGATTCGACTGGTCCGCAAGTATCCTAGACAGGCGTGGCCCCGATACCGATTCTGAGAGGGATACCAGCCCCGAAGAGGAGAGGCACAAAAAGAAGCGTAAGAAGGCCCAAATCAAGGAAGATTTGACGGGAAATCTAGCGACGAGAGAACCACAATCCGTCGCTGACTTCGAACGCCTTCTCCTTGGAGACCCTAACGATTCCAAAATGTGGATCATGTACATGTCATTCCAACTACAACTTAACGAAGTCGAGAAAGCTAGAGAGATCGCCGAGAGAGCGATTAAGACTATTGCCCTTCGGGAGGAGAAGGAAAAGCAGAACGTCTGGACCGCTATGCTAAATATGGAATCCACGTACGGCACTGATGAGACTCTCGAAGAAGCCTTCAAGAGGGCCTGCCAGTATAACGAGGCTCAAAGCATCCATGAGAAACTTGCTAGTATCTATATTCAAACCGGGAAGACTGAGGTATGGAATTTCCCGATCAAAGTCCTCGCCACAGACACCTAACTCCATGACTCTAGAAAGCAGATGACCTCTTCAAGGTGATGATCAAAAAATTCAGCCAAGATCCTAGAATCTGGGTAAACTACGCCGACTTCCTTCTCAGCAAGCAAAACCGCGAAGCCGCCCGTGCGCTCCTTCAACGCGCGATGCAAGCACTCCCGCAAGACCAGCACAAAGACCTCATCTCCAAGTTTGCTAAGCTAGAATTCCGCAGTGGTGACCCTGAGAGAGGACGAACGCTGTTTGAGAACTTACTCGCCACTTTCAAAAAGAAGAGCGACCTGTATAACATGTTCTTGGACATGGAGATCAAGTACGGAAGCGAAGATGATGACGGAAAGGAGGGCGTCAGAGCTTTATTCAAGAGGGCTCTCGCTGAGAAGACTTCGACCCGTCAAGCTAAGGCTCTTTTCAAGAAGTGGTTGGGGTTCGAGAAGAGCAAGGGGGATGAGAAGAGTGTTGAGACTGTGACGAGAAAGGCGAAGGAATATGTCGAGGCAAAGAAGGGGGAGTGAGTGAAGCGGAGTGGGGTATAGCATCGGGTATTGTTAAATTATGTAAATTATATCAGTACATATCGTGACCTACGTAATTGAAATCAAAGTTTCCTTGCAGTAATATTGTCCGATATGGGAGTTAGCAGCAGGTATATGTGGTCGGTGGGCCGGTGGGATAGTGACTTTTCGTGATCTTGGGCACGGGACAAATTGATATATCCAGATCCAGCACAGCAACACTTCACCCTGTAAAAAACCACCCATCCAACCCAGCCTAGCCAATAATCACGAGTAGACAATCATAAACATTCAAACACTACAAGTGAAATTACGATACCTAGCATACAACAGGAAAGGAAAAGAAAAAGAAAAATGTACCATTTCCCTACCAACCAACTCCCCCAACGGAAAAAAAAACTAGGGAAATCGAAGCAGGTAAGAGAGAGCGGAAGAGTCAATCAAAGGAGCCGGGAACGGAACGAAACCCATGGAGAAAAATAGACAACGCTCAGCAAGCCGCCGTAGCGGAGCTCCTAAGGTTAATAAAATTAATTATAACCTCTACTGATGATGGTTGGAGGAAAGAGGAGCGCGAGGGAGAATGGCCTTTTATAGTGTTTTGGAGGTGAAAAAAAAAGAAAAATCGGCGACGGGGAGGGCTGTGCCCTATTTTTGAGGGCTAGGGCGGAGTTGGCCGCAAGGAAGCCCGTTTTGGTCCGAGGAGGCTCCGTGAATTCAAGATTACTAGTATGATATGATATATCATACGAAGAGTACCTTTCTATCTTTATTCCTGCAAACGCCCCATATCTTCTCCAAACAAAACCCATTACCCCCCCCCTCCCTAGGCCAACGTCTCTACTAAAGGGCTGCATACAATCAATCAACCTTCCAGTCACCCCCGGCGTTCATCTTTCCTCCTCCGGGCCCCGAATACCGCACAGAGCACAATGCACATCCTGGAAGAAGTAGAACCAAACCTGCAACAAGACACTCTAGGGTCTCCCATCTATGTGGCCCTTCTTCCTTCTCGGGCGCGGAGTTTGCAGACCAACTACGGCGGGGGGGGCACCCAAGAAACATCATCATCATCAGTTGATCATCGGGCATATTTCTGTATGAGAAAGTTGATAGTGTGCCCGACTTGCAACGAGAATTAATTTGTCTTCCTTTTTCTTTTGTTCTTTCCTCCTTGTGCGACCTTTTGTGGACGTCTGCTCTCCCTTTTCGCTCGCAAAGATGCTTGAACCCCACTGACAAACTTGATCTTTTATGATGCCCTCTCATACTTCTTTGAGACAAAAGGAGATGAACCCCTACTTCTTAGAGTGCTCCGGAAGACCTAGTTTGTTTGTGTGGGTGATAAGTGGGACAGAACCCAGAAACGTCCTTTTCAGTACCGTTCTCGCCGGTGCCGGAGGACCGACGGGTATCATGCGAGCTTAGTGACAAAAAGGAGCTGACCCATCCCACCTATTTCCATACAAAATGCACGAGCTTAGCCAACCTCATGCTTACCCCTAGATCTCCTTGTACGGGTACGAGTAATCTATTAACGTTAGGGCCTGATTGGCATACTATGATTTGAGATGTTCATGGTGTTTGGCTTGGCAGTATCTGCAGATTGCAATTTGGGAAATTTCAAAGCGTGATCTGAAGATTTAGGGCCATGATTTCCTCATATTATTATGATAGTTAACCCCAAATTATGATTCGGAAATTTGAAAATCACAGCCATGCAGCTAGGCTACATTGTTAGATAGAATATACTCGGGGATATTCGGTACTCGAGTAATAGTAGATACAAGGAAAAAAGTAAAATCCACTCGAGCCTCCAGCAAATACAGAATGCAGGTTCATTTGAAACATTACAACCCCAACCAGAGCTATAAAAAAAGAAAGAAGCAAAAAATACAAGCCTCACAGTCAACAGTCAGTTTACGGAGCTATCAAAGTTCCCCGACTCCCGGGTTCCATGCTTCATTTAGTGGCGTCTTTAGATGTAATGCCAGTCTCTTGTGCTGATGAAACGGAAACTGGATTTGCATCGCTCTCCTTCACTAAACCATCCCGCTCGTCATCACTATCACCAAGTGAGAAAGGATCTCTGTCCATCGGCGCCGGCTCAACGCTCTTCAAAGGTTCCCATTTGCTAGATGATGGAGATGTTTGTCGAGCCGGCGCACCAGTTGATGCGGAGCGAGGGGGCTGTGGTGGACGATACATATCGTCATCAGAAATGGTAACTGGGCGCTCATCAAATGATACTTTGCGGCCAGTGGGCTTGTTTGAAGGTTGAAACAATCCAGGGTTGGCCCGGGGACGACGAGGTTGTGGAGCTACATATCATCAGTAATGGAACATAATAAAACTATTTCGACCCTTAAATAGCTAAGGAATAGCTCATACTTTGAACAGAGTTGTCCCTAAGCTCAAGGTGCGTGAAGTCGTCGCTTAGAACCCGGGGATCAGCGTCGTATCCACCGTCTCTCGAACTCCTCCTAGGGTTTTCGTATTCAGTAGCAGTTCGATTACCGCTCCTGGCATACTGGCTACTAGGCCTTGCAGAGCTCGGGGGAGATGCCTCGGGGGAGTCGCCATCGAGTCTCTTTTTAAAATCAGAAATCCAGGAATTGACTTTGCTTTGGGTTTCAAGAAAGCCTTTGCGGAGGTTTTCCTTAATAACCGGAAGATCGTCTAAGTCCGTAAGCAGGAGAAAGCCATACATTAGGAACACAATAGTACAAACCATCAAGGAACGAATGCTCCTTATCTGAATCGTAGTCAGAATCTGGGTCATGCAATCTTCCTCTCCTTCGACCTGTCTCATATTCTGGATCTAGAGTGGTACTGGCACCCGGGCGAGGCATACCAGTTCCAGCTCTCTTAGGCACACCGAATTGATCCGCCAATTGTCTAGCATAAATTTCGTCTGCCTCAAGTTGAGTTTGTGGGGTAGAAGTTATATATGGTGATGGTGTGGGACCGCCAGGGCCTTGGTGACGCTCGGGGCGATCCGCATACGGCTAGTACATGTTAGAATTTCTATAAAGTTGCGATAGAAGTGATCAAACCTGTTTTATCTGAGCGCGTTGAGCAGGACGTGGAGGCTGTGGAGGAGGAGTCTCTTCTACAAAAGTGGGGTCGCTCATAGCTATTGAAAGCTTAGTATAAATGGCATTTGATCGATTTCAGGGACTCAACTTACTCAACAAGGCGGTAAATGCCGGTTCAACCTGGCCGCCCGAAGCAACAAGAACTGCTTTGACAACAGTGGCGTCTATAGAGGGGAAAGCCTCTTGGAGAGTAGCTTGAGCTTGTTGCTGAGGAGACATTGGGCGCGGTGGTTTCGGCGGCGGGTTTTCAACACTGGATTCAAGAACAGAAGGAGTGTTGACATCTAGTACTAGGCTTGCAGAAGAAATAGTGGCCGGTGTTGGTTCGGTAACCGCAGTTTCCCCGGCGTCCTTGGGTGCTGAAACAGGGGCATCCCCGGTCTATGGAGTATTATTAGAGCCCGCCGGGTTGGGGTTAACGAGTATAGTAACAAGCGATACTTACAGGCTCTGCCACTGGAATCCTTTCTGGCTGTTCTGAACCCATCGTGGGACTTTAACCGATAATTCAGATTAAATGTTTGTCAGAATCGAACGAGAATGTTGTCGAAGTTTCTTCAGGGAGAGGGCGGGAGAGGGCGAGAGAGGGGAGGGTGCAATATGCCGGGAAAGACTAGAAAGAAGCAAAGCAAGGAAGTAGGTCGTTGAATCAGATGCCTGAGGCTGACGTTGCCCCGCCAACTTTTCTAGCCACACCCCACTAAAAAATACCACAGCACGTGTCAACACGTTTTCTAGCCACACCAATCTTCCTTAATCTTTCTCACCCCAATTCACTCCTCAATTTCCCTAACAATGCCACCAAGGATATCTTTAACACCTTACCTACGGTGGCTATGGGGAAACCCATACCCCTTCCGACTAGCCCACCCCTCAGGGCCCGTGAACCGCTGCCATCCATTCACCACTACCGTCCTAAATGCCTTCGGTAATCGTCCAAAGAGAATCTCCTCCTCAGGCTCCCCCGAACTTCTTGAGGGCTCCAAGGCAGCCGCTCTCGAGCGCAAGCGACTAGCTACTCGGCCTGGGGTCCTAGCTGTTAAAAAGGGAATGACAGCTATCTTCAAGCCGAACGGTAGGCGAATCGCCTGCACCGTCCTCCAACTCGAACGGGTTCAGGTCACGGCAGTCAAGACCCGCCAAAAAAATGGGTATTGGGCGGTACAGGTTGGCTCTGGCTTGAGAAACCCGAAGAATGTAACTAGGCCAATGTTGGGTCACTTCGAAGGGGCCGGTGTAGCGCCCAAAGAACACCTACGAGAATTCCGAGTCAAGGACGAAAGTGGGTTGATGGAGCCTGGGGCTACTTTTGCTGCCGACTTCTTCATTGAGGGCCAATATGTTGATGTTAAAGCTAATTGCAAAGGTCACGGATTTGCGGGAGTATGCCTCACCAAATACCTCAATTTGATAAGGGTCTTGGCTAATTTGTCGATAGGGTATGAAACGCCACGGCTTCAGCGGTCAACCTGCTTCCCATGGCAATTCCTTAAACCATAGAACCATGGGTTCAGCCGGCCAATCCCAGGGTGGTGGTTCCCGTGTCTTGCCCGGGAAGCGAATGCCTGGAAGAATGGGCGGCCATCAAGTCACAAGACCGCATGTTCAGGTCATGAAGATAGATAAGGAATTGGGAACTATCCTTCTCTTTGGTAAGTAAGCGCCCGGTATTAGTTCCCTTACGAATGCTTATCGATCCCCACAGGTCCTGTACCTGGTCCGAAAGGCTGCACCGTCGCCATCCAGGATACTATTCTCGGGCCTCCACCAGTCATTCCTGAGCCGACTGCAACTCCCTGCGAGCCTGCTGTTGTCGCAGCGTAACTATTAGACCTAACTATATATAAGGCTCTCAATAAAACACTACCAACTAGTATATACATCATTTGTTGTCACTCGCCTGTGACTCCCTGCTCCCGCTTCACAGCCCCAGCAGAATCACGGTGCCCGACTTAAAGTCGGACGCAATTCCCTGAACAAGGTTGTCATAAATCATGAATATGGGGTCGCGCTACCCCTATATTATATGCTTATCAATTTAAGGGTGTCTGACGAGCTTCAGCCTTATTCCTATAATACGCAACCTCCTCAAACTCCTAGCTTATCCACAACTAACCTACTTTTTTCATTACTAATATTCTCGTTGCGGCTGCTCCTTTGCGCACCAAAGGAACCTGCGGTTAGCTATCAATGATCACTGTTTACAATCTGCCTCTTCCTAAAGATTAATCTGCTCCTGTAATCCATCCAATGTTTACCGATGTGACACCGTTATCCTTAACCTCTAGTGAAAATATGCAAATCTACCTGCCAATAGGATAGGTATTCGTTCACACAGCAGCATTCCACGAAGTGCCTAGCCGATACGGGTCCAATCAACCCCAGCGTGATTAGTAGGAACCCAATCTCCCTCATGATGAGTTATTATCGAACGGCCCACTACGTGGTGCCGGGAAAACAGCAAATCCTGCCCCACGTGGGCAGGGATATGGGATATTAAAGGCATTAGCCCCCTTCAGCAAGGCTATATGTCAAAATCCTGCTACAAGCCAGTATAATCTAACTCCCGAGAATAACACCTCGGGATGAGACCCGCAATCTAGGGGCCGGGGGTAGAAGAAAGGGAAGAAAAAAGGTTTGTTCGCCTCTATGAGTTTGGAAAAGCAACCGAAAATATAAACTCTGCAGTACAGAAATGAGTGAATTGGTCTATGAGAGTGGCCACCATTTACCATCAAACCACCCTTTCATCATTCATCGGCTTACAAGTTGGCTACATTTTCTAAGATAAAATTAAAATTAAAATTAGGTATCAATAGTTACTACTAGTAGAAGGTGTAATGTCCGGTAAACACTCTAATAGTTACGGCTAAGCCTAAATTTCCGCTAGGGGTTGTCTGGAGATGTCGCCATTCAAAACAGTGCCGTAGGGCTGGAGCCATGGGTGGCTTGGAGGAGGGGATGATTAGGACACAACCCTTTCTGGTTACCTTTTAGACTCTCTTCGCACGGCATTGTGCAGTTCGCAAAAAATGGATGCCGTGCATGATATTAGAAGGTATCTGAGCCTACCCGCTCTGTTAAGCCGATAGTTTGCCATCACGGTAGATCACTCGGGTCACTTGTCAATATAGCGAGGTCGAACTAGGCCCCTCGAACGAGGCTTTAATAGATAGAAATAGCTTGATACTTACATTACTCTTCAATTATACACCTGTTAGTACATATATACGTGCAGCAGTACCAGGCTACTCAGCCGGATATACAGCCCCTCCAAAATACCTCTTAGTGCGCCCCTCCCTCCCCCTCCCTCCTGATTCCTCAGAGTATTGCTAATGCTTGAACGCTACTGGACTTGAGCTGTTATATGAGCTAGCTAGCTAAGGAAGTAACATAGGTTAAGCTCTTACAGCCACGCATTCCACTCCCCCTCCGAGATCACAGCGTGGCGCGGAACCAGATACAAGCCCTCCGGGAGCACAGTACAAGTACCTAAGGCTACATCGAGGATTGCTCGGGCATGGTGTCTCCGATGCGGATGCGGTTGCTTCTATCCATCGATCTCTCGATACAGTATAGATTCTGCTCAGAGATCCGTGATGTTCTCTGTGCATCGTGTAACTTACTATACTCTTTATACCCTCTATGATATCCCTCAGAACAGCCATCTCCCGAAGTGGGAAAATATGGAGAGGCTGATAGCCCCGGAGTAGAGTCAGGACCTTGTGCCTGGTGGTGCGATAAAGGGTGGTGCTGTGGGTAGGTGTTACTGCGAAGCTAATATAATACCAAGGACTAGCAAGGGGATCGCGAAAAACTCTACTTCAGAGAGCCCCTCCTTTCAGGGTTCCTATTAATATACTGGTAACAGTGTCATAGGGTCTTGTTTATTGGATGAGATAATTTGAGCAACATTTGCTCTCTTTGGGAGGGCAACAACTATCCTCCATGCACGTTCGGGGCACTTACTCGTAGCGGCTGCTCTCCTCTTCCCAACGACTTGTTAAATACCAGCGAGCACTGTATTTCTGTAGGTAGGCCTTGGGGGTGATTTCTACCTCATTCTCGGTGCTTTTAGTATTGCCTCGCTCGTATCTAGGAAATTCAGCGGAGGCTACACTCGTTTAGCACGAATGAACTATTCTACAGTAAGTTTGCGGCAAATCAGTGAGCTCTCGTTTTGCCCACGCCCAGCAGACGTGCATGCGCTCTTCTCACGATATTTCCGAGTGATTAAGCATGGATTGGCGAAACACAGGCGAAATCAGAAGTAGTAAACCCATAATTTAATGATATCATGTTCCACCTTTACCACTTTCGCTTACACCGAGTATCCCCTTCGGCCACTGACAAAAAAACTATGAATGAAACATGTTGCTAGCTTTGCTAACATTTACGCCCTTAGAGGGCCCAACAGTACTAGTAGAGTTGGCATTGAATAGCGGACAGTGAAACAACATCGATAACTAGGAATGGCGAATGATTCCACCGTCTAATTGTACTCACTCCCACCACCAACCCTCAGCCCAATTACCGGTACTACTAGCAGGATTAAAGACAACTCGGCCAGGATCAGACAGTGGAAGATCGTTTTTCCCCTCCGTGAGTCACAGCTCAACATCATGATCATCCATTTCACTTGGCTTTATTAAACCACCAACCTTTGCTGCCTTCTCTCTCTCGGCCTTCCTGGCTTCCTCAGCTGCAATTTCTCGGTCCTCTGCGAAAAGGTACGTATTGTCACTCGTAGAAAACTCCTTCAGCTGAATCAAGAAATCGCGAAGATTAAGTTTGAACTTAGGGAGGTCATTGTTCAAAGCGAACAAACCATCCACGAATGTCTTGATTTGGACCCTAAAAAATGTTGCCCATCAGAAAATGATCAAAATTGAAGATAAAGGCTGTAGGACTTACGGCTGAAGGTGGGAAAAGGCCGTGCGGAGAAGTCCGGCAACATATTCTCTAAGGAACTCCGAGTTAGACGTACCAACCGGGGCTTGGTCAGGTGTGTAAAGAGGGGCATGAACTTTGCCGGAGTCCACAAAGTAGAACATCCTGGACAAGAGTAATGCCTGAAGTTTGAATCCTAAATAGATAGTTAGTTTCTGCTTCCAATCAAAACAGGCAGCAAACAGTATACAAACCGGCTTTATGGTCAGTATCCGTGAGGACAAAGAAAATGTCTTGTAGTATTGGAATGAAGAATTGCTGGAAAAATGCGCTGGAGGTCTCTGGATTTGTGTCGGCAATGTTGTTGATCAATTCGATGCACATGTTTAAGCCAGCAGCCTCAACCTCACGGTTATCGTGCTTACTAGCCCAAAGACACGCGTCAATGACAAACTTAAATTGGCGATTGTCAAGTTTGAGCAAGGCTACAAGTTCAATTAGTTAAGACATCTCACTGAGGATTCACCCAGTGTAACTCACCATTAAAGCAGTTAAGATTGATTGCGCGGAGCAACTTGAAAAACTCCACTCTATGCTCTGGATATTCCGAAAAGTCCTTGTTGATCATTTCCAAGGTACATTCGAAAACGTTCTCCATGATGATTGGGATTTTGTCCTCCATTAGGCCATGCAGCTTGCTGATGATCGTCGACATAACATTCAAAACCTCGGCATCGCGGGCATCCGGAACGTTGCGGTTATAATCGACAAGTACGGCATCCAGGAGAGGTGGAACCATGTTGTTGTTCACCGCTTCCAAATTATCCGCCTTCTGGACATAGGTATCGATAAGTTTTAGAATCTCCTTCTTCACAGTACGCAGGCCACGGATGCGAGGCATCTTTGGCGCCACAGGGCCTGAACTTGGTTAATAAAGTTTCAAGGAGTGGATACAAACACCTACCTTCTCGTGCCACCCCCTCAGAGACCATCCCGCTAACAAATCGATACATCGACAACATATCCATAAAAATGCGGGCAATCTGGGGATAGAAGTAACTTCCAATTGAGGTGCAAGCCGACACATTAGTCTTCATGATGTTACCAATAATCTTGACTGTCTCATTGTTATCTAGGATACTGAGATTTGAGGTGGCCTCTTGGATAATAGTGTCCCACTAGCTAGCTACTTAGTCAAGTGCCTAAAACAAAGATTAAAAGGTTAGAACTTACGGCCTGATTGGGAAGTGCCATCAAATCTTGAATCAAGCGCTCTTGTATTCCCGATTGGCCCTGCGCACTAATCATGTAGCCACATGCCTCATAGAAGGTATGAACTTGTTGCGGTGATAGGTCCCGAGTAATGGCTTGCATTGTCCGTACTATTTCATCGATAAATGGCTCCGATTCTCCTGGCTGCAAGGCAACAAAATGGCGTCTGCATTTTTGAGCGATTTTGATAAAGGTATCACATGCCATGTCCTGGACACCTAAACAGCATTAGACATATCAAATCAAGTGGATATGGGGGCTTACCTTCGTGCGTCTCATGCATAAACTCAAAAAGTTTATTTACAACAGTCTTTAGGAATTTCCAATGAGCCTTCAAAAATCGTGGGTACTGGCCCACGATGTACATAATATTGGAAGCAACAACCGCCTTGTTATCCTTCCCCCTCTTCATTTCAGTGAGACCAAGCAAATCCTTAATCACTGTAACAAGAAACCTCTTCTCCGTTTCTTCGTTCATAGCCCCAGATATCGACCCAATAGCCCAACAAAGAGTATTGCAATTAGCCCACGACCACTCAGAGCCATCAACTTGCTTAGCAAGCTTCTCCGACATGATATTTTCCGTGTCAACAACATCTAAATGCGTAAGGTAGACCAAGCACTCCCTAGTAGCTTTGTAGAGTTGTATAGTGTCACTTTCCTTGACAAATTCACGAACGATCTCCCCTTCATCGTTCTCTACGATTAAAACCTGTGAAAGTATGAGCGCAATTCACAGAGATCTGCTTCATCACAAAGTGCACATATCAACTTACCTCTTCAGGCCTAACCATTCTCTCGATCATCACCTGTCTTAAGTTTGACAAAACTTCGACATACATATGCTTCCTGAGTGGAAAATTGGCATGATGGTTAGGGTGAACAGCACCTCCTCCACTAGCAAGCCCGGTGACCCCGATCTGAGCCATGCTAATAAGAGGAGTGATGTCTGTAATCGGCAGCGATTGCATCTCTTCATAGAGCTCTTGAACAAGCTTATTCCAGTATTCGAGGCAGATTTTAAAGATCTCGCGGTCCTCAATCTGGGATATCCGGATAAGGTAAAAATGCGAATGAGTGAGGTAATCTTTATTCGAGAGAGTCTCAATAAGCTATAAAAAAACCAGAGACGCGTGAGCTATATTCCATGTTATAGTCTGCAGATTAATGGTATAAATACCTTGAGATGGGGAGTGAAAAAATTGCAGATGAACAGGGCCAAATTTTGAATGAACTCCTGATCTCGAGTACTGCTGGATGGGTAAACAAAACGGAGATCGGTTGATAAAGGAACAATCTTAGAAACAGTTGTCATGACATTCGTAAACATCTCAACCAGCTTCTCGTCATACTGGAATTGATTAACCTGAAGACCACCGATCTCAGTTAAACACTTCATTGTCACATTGCGGAAGTCAGGCTGTTCCAAGAAGCGAGTGCGTAGGGTCTCGATAATGGGTGTCTCAAATATATAGCCTAGAGGAATCCAGTTAAGGAAACGCAGGAGAGTTTCTAAAGTCGCTTTCACGAGGCTGGGTTGTTCCGCCATCTGTAAAACCTCCGAACAGAGCTGGAAAATTGAGGAGAACTCCTGACACATAGTCGTTTTAAGGTTCTTAGTCTTAGACTGTGTCATTTGTTCCGCTGAAAAATCGAACACCTCTTCTGAAAGAAGTCTCAGAATGGCCATATTATTTTCGCAGATGGAGAGGTTGCTCCGACAAGAGCTAATAATTTCATTAATAAAATCGGGCCAGTCATGAGGCCAATCCTGCTTCAGTATTGACACCAGAACCAGGTTCAATTTGTTGATCAATATCCTCTTCTGATGCAGGCTGTCGGGAGTGGACGACTCCTGGATGATAAACCCGACGACAAAATTCCGGATACCTAGGGCTCGCTGTGAGTCTTGATTTTAAGATAGATCCTTCTCTCAAGTAGTCCATACCCTGTCTCTGTTCCTTTGGCAACACCTTCCATCGTGTCTGGATGACTTGGTCTAGTACTCGTAGTCCGAGAACTAAAAAAAGTCAGTCAAGTTACAGCAATCGAGCATAAACTCAGGATCAAAAATACATTTTGTTTCAGGGTAATTTGCGGATTCTAGCATCTTATCCACCATAGTCCATGAATCTGGACTCTCGCTGAACTAGAAACCGCATTCAGTATTTGAGAAGCTGACGGTAAACATTTACCAGAATACGTACCTGATTGAGAACAAGCTGTGCATTTTTTCTCTAACGGAAAAGTCAGCGAAACAGTACATTAAAAGTAGTGGGGGGGTAAGAGCTAACATCCGCGCCTGTTCCTTCATAAAACATGCGAACATGTTGATCCAGATCGTCTATTGTCAAGGCTGCCATTATAAATCACGAGATGGGTGGTGCAAAGCTTTCCGAGTAAGCTCTCGAGAGGTAACGATATCCTGAGGTATATCGGACGAAGCAGCGATTAAGTAGGGAGTTGACGGTTTGCAGGTTTATGTTGCAGATGGCGGGGTAGAATGTCAACAATCACTCCAGCACTTCAGCAGAAACACGCGAGGGTGGCTCTTTAGAGGTGTGGAGTTTATGGATGTTGATTGTTTGAAAGCGACAAGGCTGTAGTTTTCGTTGGAGTGGGCAAGCGAGACAAAGGAGGAAAGGTGGAGAGAGAAGATTGCAATTGTTGTTCGGGATCTATGAGACGAGGGGGTAGAAGGAAGAGGCGGGGCGGCAGAGAGCCCGTCATTGGCTGAATAATAGAATGATGGGGCAAAGTTGGGTTTAAGGCTAGCATCACGCTCTCCTCAAGAGCCTCAACAACGTTTTATCAAACTATCGAATGTTCTTGTTGCACTGGTATGATACATACCTTTCAAGCCAATATTTTTTACACGATAGTATTTGAAAAGTATCATATTAATCCCTGATGACTTTATACTATTGTCCTAAAGGAAAGTCGCGACAAAAAGCACTGTAAGTGGCAAGCAGGTGGAGCACAGGTATTCCTGGCATAAATGAAACAGTATACAAAGAAATCCCTACCACAATGTCCACAGGCGTGCTTCCTACACGTCGGACTGGACAACTGGGCTGTCAAAAAACTCATAAAACCAATTTCTCCACTGCCCCTGCAATTTCCAAATCCAGAAGAAAAGGCTCCTAAGTAGTAGTGTTTTCCTAACACAATATAATATCGGTACACCTGAATCTCATTATCTCAGTTTTCGCGATTCTGTTAACCTGCCAAACTAAACTTATTGTGGGCTAACGCAGATTTCCGCTAATAACCTAGTGGTGGAGTTCAGGAGTTTTTTACAGTATGGCGCCGGCTGCTTAAAATTTACTAAAAACCAGCATAATAATAATTTTCAAGGGCCTCTAGCTGCAAGCACATCTTTGGGAAGATATAGCTCTATAGAAGTGCTCAGGGGGGCTCCCTCCCGTCCGATTTTTAAGAGCAATATTTGTGGAGACAGTAAAATTTCGAATTATCATACCCAAGATTGCCATCCCCAAGGTTATTCTAACCAAGCCCCACAACTTTCTACCTATTAGTAAGCAAAATGAATTATCTTGAATGCAACACTGCAGGGACCACACCCTGCAAGCCATGCCTTGTCTCTCACAAGTTACCATACAACCATCGCCCTGCCCGGGTGGGCCTAAGATCCAAATGGCCCGAAAAGTGCCTTGGATAGCCGTAGGACCCAAGGGAGCAGCTGCACTTTGAAAGATGGGGTTCATAAATTGATCCTGTGCTGTACAAAGGCTGATCATAAATTGGTGGTAATCCAGAGTACAAGACTGGGGCACAATAGAACAAAAGTAAGAGTTATAGGCCCATTGGTATACTGAGATATATCCTCACTAATATGATAGAATACAAATTTTAATTATGTTAAAATGGTTTATAAACCAGAGGGCTCAGTTTTCTCCTAGGTGTTAGCCGTGGGGGGCAGAAGGGTCGGACAGGATTATTGGGCCTTCATACTGTGTCACTCGCACGGGCTCAGGGTTAGAAATGTGAGCTCGAACAACCTACGATGCGATACAATACGATACAGTACAGTAACTTATCGTAAACCCACTGAGCGCAGTTGGCCGGGCCTGTATAGAGGGGGAAAGCTTGATATTAAGGGAGATGTGAGAGGAGGGTCACACATAGCCTATAGAGGAAGAAACCCGCTTTAAGGATTTTAGATGCACCACTAACCCCCAGCATTGTGGATAAGAATATACTAGATCTTTACTCTTCTTCTATAACGTTCTCCTACATACAATCCTCCTCACATCCTCCCAAATCCTCATCATTAGGTCTTTTGTCCAATCCTCTAACTTAGTTTCTACAGTTTGACCATCCAAAATCTGCTTGTTGACATGGAAGAACCTGTTCCTCAGCCCCTTCTACGGCAATAATTCCTGTGGCAAAGGGCACCACTACCCCGCATTAGGTTTTGCAGTGCGAGATACCACTTTCCGATATTGTACCCTAAAGCTATAATTTATTAGACGCTGTGGTATGATATTGATTATTTAAAATAAGGTGGCGCATCATACTATTAAGGGAGCTTGAGGGCCCGCGTGGAAATTGGCTTGGAAAATATGCCCCTCTGAGTATCTGGAGTCTAGGGCTGTGGCGAAAGCATCCTTGGGAAGAAAGTATGATATATTGCGTCTTCGTGGTTTATAATATCACATGAGAAGTAGAGATGGAGCTAGATAGAGAAAGAGCAAGAAGGGCTGTGACCGGGCGAAGCACGTGGTCGTCAGAAATAATCGGCTCATCAGGAAAAAGTGCCCAGTGTGGAAAAATAGATTTTCATCGCTAAGAATTCAGAATACTTCTCTTTTGTTCTCCTCTATCCCTAGAGCTGTTGGGGGGGAGTGATGGAGGTAATCGTACGCAGGCACCTACATGCCGTAATGAACGTATCAAGCAAGATCATCTGGTTTTAGCACCTATACCAGCCCCTATCCTCTTGCCCCTCCTCAACTAAGGGGCTATACATGTTGTCCCTCAAGAACCCTGTTAGACTACCCAAACCACAAAATGCCAAACCAAGCGGTGCGAAAGCTTGCCTTTCAATGCCTCAAGGGTTCTGGCACCAGACAAAGAAGCTGCATAGCTGTTGGCCGATCTAGATCGCTATCATATGAAATTGTATCTTGAGATAATAGGACATTATAAAGATGCAGAACGACAACCCCAATTGCCTGTTAGTCCTCTGGGGGAGCACCGCCAATCCGATTCTCATTACTAGCAGGGAACTAAACTCCCTGGTTCTATCTTGCGATGCCAAGGAAAGTATGCTGACCGGAGGCAAAACACCGCTCTGCGTTGGAAGGCGGACATGAACGGGGATCTCTAAAGAAAGTGCAGGAGCCAAGTCACCCTGGCGCAGCCCTGAGTGTCGACAACTTAGCTTCAACAATGAGACCCCAGGAAAATACAATGAAACCAAAGAGCTTCATTGTCATTCCCTTCAAGATACGGATAGCGCCCAGCAAGGCAACCGCCTTCACACTTTGTCCAGTGTGAGTAATTTAAATTGGGTGCAAGGCTGCTGAGGAAAGCAGCGGGAAGCAGAGAAGATGCATTGGCGCGCACTAGAAGGCTAGGGGAAAGTGCCAGCCCATGCCACACCGGCACAGTGGTAAGCGTAAGAAACCTGGCCCAGGTGCTAGGACTTTTAGAAAAAGTTGGAAGTACAGGGAAGCCGGGGCGATGTACCAGTGTGAACTTGAGCGTTGAATGAGAGCACCGAAGCGAGATAATACTCAAATCCCAACAACACACAACTTAGCACGAATATTACGACAGCAAGAGAACTTGCATCGTTCCTAAGGCCGGTAGCATCTCTAGAGGATTATAGCATCCATCTAAATCCAAGTAATGTGTAGAATCATGGTTGCTCACTCGCTGAAAGTAGTTTAGGCCCCGAAATCCAAAGTGGGCCCTTATAGCATCTTACATTGCACCACTAATAGAACACAGTAGCAACTAGTACATACATCACATACCGGTTCCCGTTCCTATAATTCTACCACCTACACATTCCCTATATTCCCGCTCTAGCCATCATTTCTATAACAACCCTATTAATACCAGCCATTTTCGTTATGATGACTACGCACTCTAGATAGTAGGTAGAGCTCGAACTACGGCGCAGGTAGTGCCCCAGGGTTGTCCTTCGGGGGGGCGTCTCAGTTGGCTTGGTTATTTGTTTCCTCGATCTTACCCGAGCACATTATCTGTCAAACCGCCTTACTCAGTTACTTATCTTGTTCTCTCTTTTTATAATCTGTCCAAAGTTTTTACGCCATTGAAAAGGATTGGTTGGGATCATGTTTGGGTACGTCTTTACTGTAATTTTTCTACCTTATGGTGTTAGTACTCTACAAGTCCTCCCATAACTTACTCGTACATCTCGGGGCTGGCGTTTATACGAGTGGCAAATACGCGCATCAAAACTTATAGTACTACAATACATTGTATAATTCCGTAAATTGGGGATCAATGATGCCGATACCGCGATACTCCACCTAGAAGAGCCCAGGGTTTAGAGGCCGACGGGGGTATACCACAAAACAGGTGTGAATTATGCAAGGACTCTAGGCGCACTATTGGCGATGAAACAATACGAAAACCTGACGCATTCAATCAATTGACCAATCGACCACCCTTTCCTTATCCTTACTGAAGCTCAAAATATATTACAGTTGAGAAACTTTTGTACGGAAACAGAACTCCGGAGCCAAACCCATGGGAAGGGAATTTCATAGAACATCTCTCTTTCTCGCGGTCCTATTTAGCAAGAAGAAATCAAGTTAGTGATAAGTCTAGATATCAGGAGTGGTGCGGTAAACCTCGTGTAATTAGACAATCTCCATTCGTAATCAGCGTCTTTATTATCCACTATCCCTAAGCGTAGTTCGAAGAGCTAGAGATGTTGTCAGTGACTATCACCGTCCTGTAAACCGAGGACGTGGCATAAACAACGAACCTTCATTTCCATCCTGGGCCCTACCTCCGCCAATTCAACCGAATTATACCCCGTCTTAACATAAACGTGGTGGCGAACAGATATGTAATCCCCCTCAGTAAGAGCGAAGGTAACGACTCTGCTCCCTTCCTTCGCCCTCCCCGCTTCCCTTGGTGGGAAAAGATGCTTCAGTATTGTAACGACCCGCTTCCCCAGCGGCGTGGAGAACCCCTCGAAGATCAAATGCGGGTAACTCTCACTGACAGTCCCCCTACTAGAATTAGGAATGTCATGACGCAAGACAACATTGTGCAGCGAGAAGAGCGCGGTGGGGCCATGCGGGAAGTGGGATATGGTGAGAGAAGTAGGAGTACCTCTGTGCTCATGCAGGAGGATCATGTCGGAGGTACTGGTTGATAAACAGGAAGCGCAGAGGATGGGTAGGACAGCATTGCCACGGTTTAGTCGAATACTGTTGGGCAGGAGGAGGCGGATTTCCTTGGAGAATTGGAGGAGGCGAGATGAGGGGTCGCGGGAGGTGGTGATCAGGATCTTGGGATCTACGATACCCGAGAGTGTCGCATATTCGTCGTCGATTTGGGCTGCCTCGTCACCATCTGCTTCTTGGGATTCGTCATATTTAAAGTCTTTTCGGAGTTGGACATCGTCTGCTATTTCTTTCGGGAGTGGCTAGAGGGTTGACTTGTGGTTAGGAGACCGGCTTTCGTAAAACGGATGGGTTTGATTTATTTATTTGAATTCCGGAAACGAACCTTTCCACTGGCAAGGGCAGCCTTTAGTCTCGACCTTTTCTCGGCGACTTGGGCATTTTGGAGCTCAAGCTGCTTGCGATAGATAAAATCGCGCCTGCGATGTATCAAAAACAAACTCAGTGGGATTCCGAAGGGACTTGAGGTGAGGAATTAAACGTTAGACGAACCTCTCCCGGGCGTTTCTTCTAATCTAGAGATAATTCTAATTAGGAATTATTATTATGAGAATCCAGAGGAATTAGGACTTACCATGGTTAAAGGCTGGGGGGCACTTCCTCCTGACTTTTCATCTAGCTAGTGGGTGAAATTGAGGCGCTGTGAGGATAGAGTATTTTTGGTTCATAAATTCAATGTAGCACATAGCCGGGTAACCATATCTCCCTGGAGTCCTAGCCAAGAAGACAACAAGGGTCGCCTTCGTCAGGCAGTCTGTCGCAGTTCCCACAACAATTTTGCCTTCAGCTCCTACATTCCTCCACAGAGAACAGAACACACAGAAAATCTCAGCGCTCCATACACCTTACAACTCCCTACCAGAACTCAAGCCACTAGTCAAGACCCTCTCTCGCCCACAACCTGAGCAATACAGTAGAAACCCTCGCCGAACGTAGGGCAAGCCGCACTCTAGGCACCCCACTTTGATTTGAACTATCTTGCCGATATTTCGACATGGACGGTGTCTACACACATTTAGGTATTACACCGTCCTTCTCCACCCCACGCAGTCTAGAGAGTCTTAGCACATATGTAACAGAGCAAAGGATAACTTACTGAATTTTATTGTAGGGAATCATTTCGATGATACCGCATCAACTATTGATACCGCCTCTGTCTATGACCTTAAGGCCCGGCGCCACGATGACGATGAGGAAACTGTTGATGAGACGCTGAGTCTAGCTAGTGTTCCCGTCGGTCGTTCCGCTGTTAGTGACAGAAATTACGGAGAAGAAACGGATGGGCTTGGAATTAACGATTCAAGAGATGTTGAGACTGAGCTGCCCGCACATGCCTGCGCGTCTGTCCCCCCCCCGTTTTCCGTTCATATCTCAATATATACTGATACGATTTATAGATATTGTGGGATCCATTCCCCCTCCTGCGTTGTGAAATGTCTAGCTTGCAATAAATGGTTTTGCAGTGCTAGGGGTAATACTGCGTCCTCCCATATCATTAATCATCTTGTTCGTGCTCGCCATAAGGTAAAATCACTACCCTGCTCACACTTTCTCCCTTATATGCTGATGTTTTTCTTTAGGAAGTATCACTCCACCCTCAATCGTCTCTTGGTGACACAACTCTTGAGTGTTACAACTGTGGGACCAAAAATGTTTTTCTACTCGGATTCATACCTGCAAAGTCGGATACTGTCGTTGTTCTTTTATGCCGGCAGCCGTGTGCGGCCATGTCGTCTAATAAAGATATGAACTGGGACACTTCTCGCTGGCAGCCCTTGATCGAGGACCGCTCGTTCCTCCCATGGCTCGTATCGACTCCCACTGATGCTGAACAACTGCGGGCCCGTCATCTGGGACCCCAAATGATTGGCAAATTAGAGGAACTATGGAAAGATAACGCTAGTGCCACTGTCGCCGATCTGGAGAAAGGTGCTGGTGTTGATGATGAACCTGCGCCGGTCTTGCTCCGCTATGACGATGCATACCAATATCAGAATGTTTTCGGCCCTCTCGTCAAGATTGAGGCGGACTACGATCGAAAACTGAAAGAATCTCAGAGCCAAGATAACTTGATTGTGCGCTGGGACTTAGGTTTGAATAACAAGCATTTGACATCCTTCGTTCTTCCCAAACTTGAACTTGGCGACGTTAAGCTTGCTGTCGGGGATGAGATGCGCCTACGTTACATAGGCGAGCTCAGGCCCCACTGGGAGGGCGTCGGCTATGTTATCAAGATTCCGAATAACCAGAGCGACGAGGTCACCCTCGAACTTCGGCGCAACGGAGGGGATAAATCTGTGCCCACCGAGTGTACTCATGCATTCTGTGCTGATTATGTTTGGAAAGCTACGAGTTTTGACAGGATGCAGTTGGCAATGAAGAGCTTTGCAGTGGACGAGATGAGTGTTAGCGGATATATTTACCATCGCCTACTTGGTCACGCTGTTGCGGCTGCTCCTCTTAAAACAAGTATGCCGAGGCGGTTCTCCGTACCTGGTCTTCCCGAATTGAACGTGAGCCAGGTCCATGCTGTCAAGAGTGTGTTGTCTAAGCCACTTTCCCTTATCCAAGGACCTCCGGGAACAGGAAAGACGGTCACCTCAGCAACAATCGTATACCATCTTGCCAAGACAAACGTCGGCCAAGTCCTTGTCTGCGCGCCCTCGAACGTCGCTGTGGATCAATTGACTGAGAAGATACATCGCACCGGATTAAAGGTTGTTCGTATTACGGCAAAGTCTCGTGAGGATGTCGATTCGCCTGTTTCGTTCCTTTCTCTACATGAGCAGGTCCGCCTGAATGATACTAATGTTGAACTCGTTAAGCTTGGACAACTAAAAAACGAGTTAGGTGAACTTTCTTCACAAGATGAAAAGAAGTTCAAACATCTTACCCGCAATGCCGAGCGGGAAATATTAACAAATGCTGATGTGATCTGTTGCACCTGCGTTGGCGCCGGTGACCCGAGACTTGCGAAGCTGAAATTCCGAACTGTACTTATCGACGAGAGCACCCAGGCCGCTGAACCAGAATGCATGATCCCTTTGGTTCTTGGATGTAAGCAAGTTGTTCTAGTCGGTGACCATCAGCAACTTGGTCCGGTTATTATGAACAAGAAAGCAGCCCGTGCTGGTCTACACCAGTCTCTCTTCGAACGCCTGGTCATCTTAGGATGCGCTCCTATCAGATTGAACGTCCAATACCGAATGCACCCCTGTCTATCGGAATTTCCTAGCAACATGTTCTACGAAGGGAGCTTGCAAAACGGTGTTACCACTCAGGAGAGATTGAGGAGAAACGTTGACTTTCCGTGGCCAGTGGCGGATACGCCAATGATGTTTTGGAGCAACTTGGGTAACGAAGAAATTTCCGCCAGTGGAACAAGTTATCTCAATCGTACCGAGGCGTCCGCTTGTGAGAAGATTATCACTCGCTTTTTCAAGGCCGGTGTATTACCATCCCAGATTGGTATCATCACACCTTACGAAGGCCAGCGTTCATACATCGTCTCCTCCATGCAGACCAATGGGGCTTTGCGCAAAGAACTCTACAAAGAAATCGAGGTCGCCTCCGTTGACGCATTCCAAGGCAGAGAAAAGGATTACATTGTTCTCTCCTGTGTTAGATCTAACGACCACCAAGGGATTGGATTTTTGAACGACCCTAGGCGCCTTAATGTGGCTTTGACGAGAGCTAAATTCGGGGTAGTCATCCTCGGGAATCCGAAAGTTTTGTCGAAGCATCCTTTGTGGCACTATCTTTTGCTCCATTATAAAGATAAAAATTGTTTAGTTGAAGGGCCATTGAGCAATCTCCAGGTTTCCCTGATCCAATTTTCGAAACCGAGACAGAGCTATCGCGGTCCCCAACGCTATCAGATGGCATATCAACCCGCTCCCAATGGAGGCGTCCCTACTGGCTCAAGGCTTCCGGGTGGTATTGGTCCAGCCGCTACAAACGCCCCGAGCCCCATCAAGCCTCCAGCCAGGCAGCCTGAGTACAACGACTCCGGAAGTGTGATAGGCTACATACCCGATGATGTTAGCTCGGTCCATTCCGTCGCGGTTACCAGCGCTTTTCCCCCAATGTTCAGAGGGTTCGCTATGGATAATTGGCCCGCTCTTTCCCGCGGTGCAGCACCATCTACAATTGCGCCCAGCGAGGCAGATGTGTCATCAATTGCAGGTGCTAGTTCTGTCACTGGTGGTGGGGGCGTTCCATTAGGCTCCTCCGCAAATTCGGTTGCCGGTGGTAGCGCGATTGGAGGAAAGTCCACAAGCCTGAGTCAGAGCGATAGATTGAAGAGATATGTTGAGAGTGGCAGAGCGGGGTCCGGAATGGGTATGGGGATCGACCTGAGTGGAGGATATAAAACCGGGGTGGAAGGGAGTGTTTATGGAGGCAGCAGTGTTGGGGGAGTCGGTGTTGGGCTAGGGAGGCGCGGAGACCTAGACGACGACGCTAGAAGCGTCTCTACAGCCTTTGCAAGCCAGGTCGGGATGACTAGCTACGATTGAGATCCTCAAGCACTCCCACAAAAGGCGTGGGTGGCCGAAGGAAAAACTCCGAGAATAGTGGAACCGTCGCGTTTTTGGAAGAACTGCCTGTTGAGTTCTTTCGAGTTCTAAAAAAGGTCTACCGAAGGCTACTGTCACCTATCGAAACCCCCTACCTACCTCAACTCGTTCCTCCTCTCCCTTCTTTAGTCTTTGCATGAAATGACTAGAGATGGCGCTGCAACCATCTGTAAGGTAGTGGCTTCTGGATCTATCATCACCCTGGGAAGCTTTCATCCTCTATTTGGGTGTGCAAGCGATCCCCTGGAAAAGTTGTATTTGGATTGGATGGAATTGTGGGAATCTGTTGGGGCTTTTCGCTCAGGTACTGTTGTTGATAGATCGAATCAAACATTTAGTTAACGCATTCGTGATGACCTTTGCTTTTCCCTTTTTGTAATTTGGAGGGTACTCTGCCGTGGGCGCCTCCTCCTCAGGGTATTTTATGTATTATGGTAACTGGCATTGCTTATGAGGAGGGTCGCGAGGGACATATCATATCCAAGTGCTAAGATGTTGCTTCCGCTGTATCTTTACTCCATTGGCATTCTAGGTGTAGTCTGGACATTCCCCTGTTGTTTATACAGTAACGCGTAACTTCAAGGCTTTATTCCAGTAGCCATCAAATCTGTAGTTCTCACAAATTAATGATAAAAAAAGAGTCGGAATTTCCGCGAAGATCACCAGTCTAAACCAGTGAAGTTATGTACAGTACAGGACACACCTCCCATTATCGAATCAGGTCCTACACAAACAAATCACCTAGTAAGCTCGGAAACCAACATTTTTTCCCCTTCTCCCTCTTTCCCTCCCTATCTGCCCTCATTGGAGTTGCCTTCTCTGGCATATAAGGCCTGTGTTTTTTTTTATTGTTTTTTTATGTCTCTCGGGAGGCCCGAGCAATTCTCAACTTCATATTATAGCACACGGTTCAATTATTTGAGATTATCAAGGCTTAGCCCAAAATAGAAACTTCAATCCCAAGAGCAAACAAGAAAGGTATCAAATAAAATTTAAAAGCAGGGTTGGCCATGGGAAATCCATGCCAAGTGGCCGAGAGCGCCGCCACTCTCGCAACTCGAGAATCTCGCGACCCTCTGGGATACTGTACAAGAAGTATGATAATAATACTTGTATTATATAGTACCTACGATACTCGAAAACAAGGGGATTGGCGAAAAAAAAAAATAGTACAGTAAGGCAATCTGCGCCTATCCGAGCGCCAATAACAAAATATATCATATCATAACCTCTCCTATTTTTAGGTATAATATCATGGTATCTATGATACTCCCGGCCAGGAGATTCATGATAAGTTAACCCACCGGTACAGCAGTCAGTCAGCAAACCTAAATGATGTCGGGGAATTTCCAATCACGTGCCACACACGACAGCAACCCGGGTAACACCCCATTCCCACGCGTCACCTCCCCCTCCCCTCCCCCGAATCCCGAAAACCAAGCACGCGAACATTTCCGCCTCCCTCGACACACCCATCACACCGAAACCCATCCAACATTTCCACCCCCCTCCCTCCCCCTTCTTCCCTCTCTGGTATATACCATACCACCCTTCCCAAAAAAGAAAAAGAATGCCAGTAACCACAGTCGAACGTCTAGATGCTCCCTCCAGCTATTTCGAAAAGCGTGAAGTAAGTTCCCTCCTTCTAAACTCTACCCCCCACCCCGGAGATTAACACACTCTCCCCCACCCCAGCGCCGCCGAAGCGCCTCCCCAAAATCCGACCCCCTGAAGGACGCTTCAACCCTCTACGTGGGTAACCTCTCCTTCTACACGACGGAGGAGCAAATCCACGAACTCTTCAGCAAGTGCGGCGAGATCAAGCGGCTGGTCATGGGGCTCGACCGCTTCACCAAGACGCCTTGCGGCTTCTGCTTCGTCGAGTACTACACGCACAAGGACACGCTGGACGCCATGAAGTACATTGGCGGCACCAAGCTGGATGAGAGGATCATCCGCACGGACTTGGATCCCGGGTTCAAGGAGGGGAGGCAGTATGGTAGGGGACCGACCGGCGGGCAGGTTAGGGATTACTATAGGGATGATTATGATCCTGGGAGAGGGGGGTATGGAGGGAGGGAGCAGAGGCCTGTTGCTAAAGGGTAGGTAGGTAGGTAGGTAGGGGTTGCGCTTGCGAGGGGGGAAAGGGGGGGGTTCTGTATCTTATCTGACCGTTTTCTTCTTCTTTCCTTTCCTTTCCTTTCCATATCTTCTCTTTTTCCTCTTTTTATAAAATTTAGTTGGGTTGTATGCCCTTCCTCCCGCCCGGGGAGTTCCTTCCTTCGTAATTAATTTTACGGGCTTTACGTTTATGGGTATCACAGCTCCTTTCATGGCACGCTTAAACAGTGGATTGATGGTGGTGGGCTTAATCAGATATTTCAAGGACCTCATTTAAGCTATTTACTATAATCCCAATCACCAGTAGTTTCCCCTTCCCTCCCCCGAAAAAAAGGGAGCCCGGGCTCCTCCTGAAAGTCCCCCTTGATTACCGCAAACTTGACCGTATAATATCGATCTAATGAAGCCAACCCCGGTACTGTATATACAGAAATCCCCCGAATTGCAAAGCGATAATATCAGCCCAATCGGGATAAGAGGTGCCGAGTGATGGCCTATGTAACGAAAGTAGACCGAAACACTCACTATCCACAAGCGAAGTGAAAAAATGGACAAAGAAGCATTAGGTTATCTGAAACTTGAGAGAGAAAAAATAAGAACCCTCTGCCGCCCAGTCGCTCGTAGGGGAGGAAACGAGACGGGAAATAAAATTGCAATAAAAAAATAAAGAGAATCCCGTCATTTATGCCCACGCCCGGGAGAAGAACCATCCAGACCACACAGCTGACCAAGCCAAGACAAATAAAAGAAAACTAAGAGAATAGAACACATGCCTCCAAGTTATCTACCTACCTCCACGGAAAAGGCTTAACCTCACCCTCGATCTTAACCCCCTGAAGCTCCAAAGAAAAGATATTATTACCCCCCCGAGTCCACGCCTTCAACATTTTATTGGACTCGAAAGGCTTGATGGAGGGATTTGCAGTGCCGATGGTAATGTGCGGAGCCTCGTTGGCACACTCCCATTCATCCGGCAACAGGACTCTCACTGCCATCACGCGCCCGTCCCAGGCCATTGTGTGGAGCTCCACATCGCCCTTCCCGAGGATGGTAGGTGAATCCCCGCCCTTGGGGTGAAGGAGGTCCATGTACTTCTTCCAGATCCCTGGATGCTCCTTCTGGCTGGAATTGTGGCAAAGGGTGACGTGGAAAGTCTCCTGGACTCTACTGCTTGCTTTGAGCTCTTCCCAGAATCCACGGATGCGTTCGGGCTGCCCTTCAAATGCCGAGTTGACTGCTGCATATACTTCTTGGGCTGGAAGAAAGATGCCAAAGTAGTTGGCTTTCTTACTTTTATGATCACCCATAGACTGCTTCCATCCTCGCTTCGGAGCCTCGCTCGGTCCTGCGGCGGAGGGGGCCTCCCTGGCGACAACTACTTTGTTCTTGGGCTGGGGTGGATCGCGGGGAACGGTGTGGCGTGAATGTCCGTAGTTGAGTGCAGCCGAGATGGCTCTCTCGTAGTCCTCTGGGGTTGGAAGTTCAGGGATCAGATTGGGGTAATGTCTCTTGAGCTCGGAGACTACGACCTCCAAGTTTTCCCTCGAGTCTGCTCTGGGATTCAATTCTATAATAGCATCGAAACCAGAGTCAGGGAAGCGTCCGGGTTCAAGGCCCTGGAATCTTCCGAGGAAGCCCCTCATGATACCTTCGACCGATCCTCTGGACTGTGTTGCTGCTCGGATAGTCTGATGATTGTCACCACGACCAAATACTCGGGCCATGGTAACATTCCCAATCTCGCGCTTTAGGCCCTCTGGGTGTGCATAATAGATCGCCACAAAAGTGGTTTTGTAGTTCAGCTTTGCTACATCCTTGATGAGCTGCTCTCGTTCGCGGGATTCGTGGTTATTCCGGTCAGCAAAAACGACTGGGTGTTCCCTCAAGGCGTTAGAGATAGCAGTTACAAACTGCCGCGCTTTCGGCTTCCCCTTAATGTTGTCGTTTTGGATATGACCCCAGCCGAATAATTCATGAAGTGCGTGCGCAACAGTAGTTTTACCGCAACCGAGTGTGGCAACAGAAGCCAGAACCACATTGTCCTTTGTTTGAGAAGCCCCTATGCCTGCGCCCTCACCCTCTGTATCTTCTTCTTCTGCCTCCTCCTTAATGATATCGCTGCCCTTCTGCCCCCGATGTTCCAAAAAGGCATTCCTCAGTTTGATGATGCCGTGATTTTCCTTGTACCTTTGCTTTTCCCCGGGGTGCTCCTTGAAGTACGTTTCAGCAAACTTCAGATATTCGGTGGTTATAGACCTATGTTTTTTAAACACCGGTTTCTGGACATTGATCATAGACTTGGTGCATTCACGCCAGAGACGGTACATAAGGTAGGGTTCCTCAAACTTGTATTTGAAGAACCAATCGTGCCACTCCCCATCGGGCCTATTGCGGGCCTTGCACCGAATAACAAACCCCTCGACGTCCTTGCCATCCCATGATCCAGTCTCGGCGGACTCCTCGAGAAAGTCCCGAAGGCTCCTGACATCTTGCTTATCAAGCGAGTCTACCACCTTGAATCCCCAGTCCTGTGCGAATTTTGCCACTTCTGCTCCAGAGTAGGTTGCGAACTTTGGAAGTCTAAGATTCACACCGTGAAGATACAACCCCGCGCGATCGCCTTCGTACGGGAGAATATGTTCCTCGAAGGTATCATCGCAAAGCTCGGCCACAGCGGTAACGTTCGCCTCCCTTAAAGCCTTAGCAAACTCGGCCCTGGACTTCCCAAGCTTCTCCAGTTGCCGGTCTACCCACTTTTCCCCAAGGGCAGCGTGAGACTTGTCCGGGTCAATCCCAGGTCCCAATGAATGCTTGCTACAAACCAACAAGGTATCGTCCGGCAACCCTGAGATGAAAATAATGCAACCATTCTCCTTGACAGTTAATTCGTATGGGGGCTTCGTATTATCTTCAATCCATGCCCATTTTGTCTCTTCGACCTCGCCGATGTTGAAAAACTTGTCGTAACCCCTGCTGGCAATTTCCCAATCCCCCGTGACGGGATTTTTGCAGGTGAACAGGCCTCTAGCGCAAGTAGGCAGGACCTTCTTCTTGTACTCGCGGTCCTGAAACTTCCAGGAGTCGACAGCTATAGGAGAGCCTTCGACTGGGTAGGTTTTCTTTTTGCAGAAAAATCCGGCAAGTTTCTTCTGTGCTTGTGCACGATCGAGAAGCTCTATTAGTGCATTCACCTCGCCCGTGTCTTGGGGTGTGAAGGGGGTAGAGTAGTCGGCCATTATTTTCGTAAATATCGAGAACCGGCGGTGATGGTGATGATGGTGGAGGAATGAATTGAAGAGGATCGAGTTTGAATGAGAAAGAACGAATGGTGAGGTATACAATGTGCCCCTAGCAACCGATGGGGAAGAAGGGTAAGAGTGTTTGCAGAGGAAATGTTTGGAATAGGGGCTTGTGGGGGAGAAGGGAAGGTGTGAGGAGAATGAAGAGAGTTTTCGATGGAAATTGGCGCATTGGAGGTGACCAACAGGAATAATAAGGTGGGATGCACCCCACTTAATATTCTCTGATAGGAAAGACGGTGACGCCGTCGGCACAACTCTTAGACTCAGCATACCGGTGGGGTGACAATAAGGGACAGGCCTTAAGGAATTCAGATGGTCTTGGGCAATTAATGGATTTCGAGGCAGGAGTGTTTGACTGACCCCCTGCCACCGTTATTGACTCGGTACCCTATGTGGTAACTTGTGAGGTAACTTGACCGTAACCCTTCGAACCTGAGCAGAGTACGGTATACACAATTCCAGTAAGATGGAGACTTCATTTCGAGTGCTATAACATGATAGGGGGACAAAGTGCAAACGCTGCTACAGGCGGGGGTAGACTAGAGTACAGCACAGGAAACTGCACATTCTTGAGTCACCGCACAAGACAAAGCTGGAGGGAAAGAGGTTCTACAAGTACCGGTACCATATTATCGTGATCCACCACAGTCATCTGCCTGTGCCGGTGTGAGTATGGTGTGGGTGCCCCAAAAAGTCTCAATCAATCTCAAATGCTTGATACCACCCAGATCCCGCTATCTCATACCATGCCAGTATGGTGGGAGTATCTTTGAAACCGGTGCACCGACTGCAGATCCTTGATTGATAATACATGTTAATTGATGTCACAGGGTGTTGATAACTAGTTAATTATCCATTCTTGGCATAATTAGATTTCCTCGGTAATTTTAATAGTCTAGCTGATAACTGAATGTGACAATGGGAGACCTGTAAATTTACACCTAACTTTAAACCCCTCTTCCGTATGGCTCACCTAAGAGTTAACATTTCTTAAATACCTTTCTATCACTTTCTACCAGACAGAGAGAAAATAATAAAAATTGTTGTTGAAAAGGGCCCCAGCAGTTCGAAGTTGGGTATTTTTTTCAGATCAGAAGTGCTCCGGTTAAAGAATACCCCACCATATTCATTTGACATGTCCCTAAGGGACCCCACCTTGCTTGTGACAAAATTTAGGGCTGAGCCAGTGAAAGCCAAGAGGCGCCGCCTGCAACGCCCTTGCACAGCCAAGCTTTTTCGAGCCTCATGCCCAACCGAACGCCCATCCAATCCTCCTGTCATACCTCATCAGACACAAAACTCGTCCCAACAGACAATGATCCTTCAAAGACTTCCATCTCGAGCCTTCCTTCTCCCCCCACTCCTACATCGCCTGCGAATATGTCCAATACGAGCAATAACCTTCACAGCTCCCAAGTTTGGCAAACCAATGCCACCAAGACCAGCTGTGAAAGAGGAAGAAATTGAAGAGTCATTCCTGAAGGGAAGGTGCAGCCCCTTTCCGTAACATCGTTGTACGAGAGAGCCTTAACATGCATGAATCAACAATAGTGGCCCAGGAGGTCAAAAAAGTGAGTCACAATAGCCCCTTTACTCCCGCACTACTTCAGCCGGTACCGTCTTGTCTAAAACTCGCACGGACGATCCACTTACGCGAGTGAGGGTGTAACCCCCGGCAACATATCGGCAGTTGTAAGCGTTCCCATCCCAACCCGCACCACACTACTGTCCATTCATACTGCACGAAAAGTACCAACAAGAGGCAAAAACAGAACAAGACTTCCTCCGCCGTCCAATTAAAGCATCTCCCGACAGGAATTGTAGTAAAATCCCAAGCCACCCGCTCACGGTCCCAGAACCGCAAGATCGCGCGCAAAATATTGGCCGAGAAGCTGGAGTTTATGGAGCGCGGGCCGGAGAGCCGGCTCGGTGCGTTGGCGGAGAGAGATCGGAAAAGGAAGGCTAGTAAGTCTAAGAAAGCCAAGAGAAAGTGCGTCTCTCCCTCTCCCTCCCTCTCTCTCTACTTTTTTGTGTTTGCTTTGCTTTAAGGCGGCCGCGGGGGAGATGATCGATCGTAGTAGAGTATTGATTGATGAGCGGATTAGGTATGCCAAGTTAGAGGCCGATCGGCGGGCTAGCGATAGCGAAGGAGAAGTTGAGAGTGGGGATGAGGAGGATCATGCTGAGAATAGCGAGGGAGAATCGGCAAACGAGCAAGGTGATCGCGCTGTTGGGATGTCGGAGCCGAGGTCAGCATCCGTATTAGAAGGGAAGACGATTACTAGTACCAGGAATGAAGAGACGGCCTTAGACGATAGCAAGCTACCCAACTCCGGTAAGGGTATCAACGGTTAGCTGCGCACCGCGCACACATCTTGCTGTGTGCTGTCTACAGCAGCACGCGCGATAGGCCCAGGTCCTAGATCATCCGACATGATACGCCTAGCGCTATGGGCTCGCGTAGCTCATCCATAACTACTGGCACTGTACAAATACGCAGGCCCAATGACACAAATGCTTCTAAACACAGTAATTGAGATTTTAATCCCCCCTAAGCACCGAAATCCACTAGTCTCCATCGCCAGCTCTGCCGAGTGATATCCCATGAAACACATACACCATCAATCAATCACATACTAGTACAGCGTCACCGAACCCAATCAGATAAAAAACCAAGCCTGCATGCAGAATTCAGGCCCACCACCGCCGCCACCACCATTCCCCCCCATCTTACCACTCCAACTCCCCCACCCCTTCCAATACACCCAACACACCCCTGACATTCTCTCTCTCCCAAGTGAATGCAGCGCTCTGCCTCTTGCGCGAATAATAGACCGCACAGTCCTGCGACGTGCACGCCACCTCCTCTCTCGGAGAGCTACCCTCGCACGACCTGCACACGGCTTGCAAGTCTAGCACCCGCTTCTCAGCGCGCGCGAGTTGTGTGCGCACATGAATGATGGAGGCATCGCGGTGTTGGATACAGTCTTTGCATATGTCTTGGGGGCCCGGTTAGCAATGGGGAGGTAGGGAGGTAGGGAGGTAGGGAGGTAGGGAGGTAGGGAGGTGGGGAGGGGGGGAGGAGGGGAGGAGGGGAGGAAGTAGGTAGGTACTAACTATTCTTGGTTCTAGCAACCTTACACCCGCATACTGCGCAAACATTTGAGGACTTTGTCAGGTATGATTCTATTATCGCTCTGGATTTCTCCTTCTGTACACCACCACCACCTCCTCCGATGCCGACGCCCCCAGCAGCGGCGGCAGGGCCAATGGATTTTACCAACTTTCGCAAGTGCTTATACTTTGGCATCTCGTCGTACCATTGCCTCACATTCCCGCCGACAAGGTTGAAAATGCGCTCTAGCGGTGGGATTATATTTTTGCAGATGTAGTATTCTGAGTCTAGGCTCAGCTCTGGCGATTCTAGGAGATCGTTGACTTCGATTGTGCGGTCTGCTAAGGTTTGCCCCGGGGAGCCGGCTATCACTACGTAGCTTTTTGGATGATAATACATGTTAATTTTAGGTTCGGGGGAGGGAGGGAGGGGGGGGGCTTACGGGATACGTTCAGCGTATTGGGGAGCGTTTTCAGGATCTTTTTCCATTCGCTTTGCGGCGAGTTGCGCGCCAGGGGGGAGGGATGCTCCCTCGCTGTTTATGATTATCAGATTTCTGAGCTTCAACTATTGTTTCATCAGGGTGAACATACGCATAAGTCCCCAACCTAACAGCCTTCGCGAAGCAGAAATGTTGAATAGACACCTTCCCCCTTATGATCTTTGTCCACTCCCTCTGGCAATAAGCCTTGACCTGTGACAAGTCCTTGGTTCTGAACAGGATCTTGAGTGCAGCCTCTTCAATCATCTGCTCAGCGGGCGTCCCATCCCTCCTGATCGTCTCAATCCCCTTCGCGTCAAAGTCGGGCTCTGCCTGCTCGCGATACTCGTACTTGAACCCTACATAGCGCTTCTTGGCCAAGAGCACGCACGGATGGTAGACCTTTTCGAACTTTAGCTTGATGGGCCGCGGGTTCGCCTCCGTCACCCTCGCCGCAATTTCTTCACCGATGCGGAAGGCTTCATCTTTTGTGCGGCCTTCCAGGTGGATGAAGAGACTGTCCGTGTCGCCGTAGACTACTTCTGCGTTCCAATTCGGGTCTTCCTGGATCAGGCGGATGGCTTTTTCCAAGATCTCACGGCCTGACTGGACGATGCTGTCAGCGATCTCGGTGCATGGCATGCGGCCGGTGTGGGAGGCTGAGGTGTACCCGTACGTCACGTTCGCGATGAGTTTTAGCGCGAGCTGACGGCTGTTCAGCAGTTTTTGGAGGGCTTTGTCGTGCTTATCGCGCTTCATGCCATTCTTCACCATTACGCGGGTGTCAAGGATTTCGGTCAACATTTTTGCCAGGAGGGATTTGCGGATGGTTTGGTTGATGTACATCATTCCGTTTGGGGCGACTGGTGCGCCGTTAGATATTAACTTTGAGCTGCAGAGGGGAAGGGAGGGAAAAGGCTTACTATTGATATTCTTCTCGCAAAGTTCCAGAAGTCGGTGAGGGCGACGGAGGTGTGTGAAGCCCATCTTATTCTCGGTGCGCCAGGGCGTCATTCTGCCCAAGAATGTGGAGTAGCAATAATTGTGTGCAATCATCACGGACGGGTATAGAGATTGAAAGTCCAGAACAAGTACTGGGCTGGCGTAGAACCTCGAGAAAGGCTCCATAACTAGAGGCAGGCATTCAAGTGCATTCTGTTGTCCAACCTAAAAGCCGTTCAGTATACTTGATAACTTCAAATGCCCAAGCGTAACTACCTGTGTCTTGCTCGGGGAAACCAGTATGAAGGACTCTGGTTTCGCTATTCGGAACATCATAGATTCAACTTTAAACTGTGAACCGCGCCCAGAGACAGATGCAAAGTCGATACCGAGGAGGCGCGCTTGCTCACTAATCCAAGTCAGCTGCTTTCTGCGACCCAATGATCCATCCCATCCCGAAACGCACCTCGTCCGCGTAATAAGCTCCTGCCGATCCAAAATCTCCAAGTCTAATTTCACCTTCCTCGCTAAATGATTTATGACCTTCCCAAACAGTAACGGTGACCCACTGGTGTACCACCCAGTCAAGACTTTAAACGAATAGTACGGAATCCTACAGGTTTGTTAGCTATTAGGGAGATAAACGATTGCTTCATAGAATATCACTAACCTCTGATGCAATAAGTGAAACACGACATTTTCCATGGAATAACCCAGCAAGTTAAGCTCTGCGGTCATAGCTCGCCATATGTTTACCATGTGTCTTCCAGTAATCTTGATGGCAGAGCCGGTATTAAGACCCCAGAGATTGGACTCTTTGCCGAATCTGCTGTGGGTTTCCATCTTAACGCGGGAGAGGTCGTCGCAAAGGTCCATCTCTAGTTTGGATTAGAAGAGCCTTCCCCATCATGGGGGAGTGATGTTGAAGCTTACCGAAGAGTTGTTTGGCACGCTTGATAACGTAGCCCCAGGAGCTGGAGTTGACCTCCCATCCCGTGAGGATATCCGGATCAAGAACCCGCACAGTATCGATTAGTATATTTATCATGTCGAGTTCCGAAGTCTCGGTTCGGACGTCGGCCCTGCACTGGCGGCGGAATTTCAGGCCAGGCTTGGGATCGTTATCGTGTTCATCCACCAAGGCAATAATACCGATACGAGTTCTGGGCACGTCAATAATTGCACAAGTATGGGGCACGATGATACGAACATTTCCTGAACCTCACCATCTTCATCCTCTTCCATTTCCTTCAGAGACCAGAAAATACATTCGATCTGGTCCCGCTCCGCATTTGGAACAAAGTCTCCCATGGTGTTAACTACCCCATAAGCATTAGACCGAACTCTCCGGACCAGATACCTGAACACTCACCATGAAGCTCCAAACCCATAATACTCATATGCTGTAACTCATGCTGCACATTATCTGACTTTGCATTCTGAGAAAACTTGAAACCATATTTATTCTTCTGCGTAGGCCCCAGGATCTACAATTGACACCAAAACGAAAGCTCTTCAGCATTGCCTTTCTAACACAAGCAAGTTGTACACAAACCTGAGACGCCAAAAAGCTATTGTGCTCATACGCAATACCCCGTTTTGGGCCCTTTTCCTTCTTCACCGACTTCTCTTCTTCTTCTAGCAATTTGGCTACTTCCTTCCTACTTGGTGGCGCCTCCGCTATATTCCACACCTTAAACCTAGGATCCTGCTGATTGAGTCTGTTGTTTTCCCAGATAATCCGATTTTCGTTACTGGGGTTGAAAATGGGAAGATCTGACAACTTGTTTGATTTGAACCTGAATTCGCGCCCGGCATATTCCCAAGTCTTTGCCGGTAAGTCCTTGTCGTCGCTATAGAATGGCTCCTGATAGACCACTTGGGCTATCTCTTCCCTGTCTTCGGAGGTTAAGAGTTCAGACGGTGATGGTGCACATCGGCTGTAACACATTATCAAGCTGCTTGAGGGGATGTTGAAAGCGCAGTGCAGTGAAGAGGAGACTGAGTCTAGTCGGGTTGCTGATGGCGGCTTAGCACACTAGTACGTGTTGAGGTAGGAATTTCAATAATACTTACGAAGCTCAGATAAATCAACAGCTACTTTCTTTCGACGACTAATCTTCTCTGGCCTAGGTGCGGTGTTGGGGCTGCTGGAAGGAGTGCGAACTCTTTTGCGGCCAGTCTGCAGAGGTTCTGATCTCGAGGCTCGAGTTTTCGAGTTTTCAGATTCTGAGTCTGCAAAGCGGCCCCCAGGCTGTGCAGAAGGGGTCTGGCCGTTAGTGAGCATAGAAGATTCCCCGTTGGATATAGACCTCCCAACAGAGCCGGGTGTGGAACATATCATCTCCGATTCAAGCACGCCAGAGTAATCGGAAGACGGCGGTACCTGACTTCCAATATCTAGAGGAGCGGAGTCCGTCTTTGCTCGTTTTGAAGGAACTTGATATGATGTAGGTACATCTGGATCAACAGAGCCTGTCGTAAACCAGACTGTGCTATCAGTGATAACTATATCATCTTCCTCTTCAATGAATTCTTCAATTAGCCTTTGATAGAACGAGTCATCTGTGACAATTGATTGTGAACTGTTGCTAGGCAAGCTCTTTCCAACTCGGCCCTCCCCGCTCGGGGCTTCTGGCATTGGCGGTGATGATGGCATCTTTGGCTCGTGTCCCTGCAGCTCTCCTACCAAGTGCTTTTTCGCTTGTTCGTGACCCTTCTCAGCTTTAACTCTAGCACTCTTCTCGGTCTCGAGATCATCTATTACATCAAAGAGACCCTCAAAATCACTGTCGCTGAACTCTCCCTCACCGATATCGTAAAGAAGGCTCTCATCAACTTCAGCGATCTCAGCCTCTACTTCAAGTTCAACTTTCTTGTCCGGGGGAAAGCCCCCTCCCTCAAACGATTCTGCTACACACTCGAAAGCAGTTGGCCAAAGGCTTTCGAATTGCGCGCGAGATACATAGGTTTCGAATCTGATGGGGCGACCGTCGCTAGCCTGCTTCTCAGTCTTGATCACGCCTTTTATCCTCTCCCGATACTCTGCCTCGTGAATCCAGGCTCCGGGAGGCCCTCGCTGGTCGGAAGATGAAGACACTAAACCTTCTGCGGGTTTGCCATTACTTCCCCTCCGCCGATTCTCATCTTTCCACAGCTCTGCCATGCTATGGACGAGTTTTACATCAGGCGGTATAGGGTTTGTGCGTTCAACAAAGTCGTAGTGAAGTGGTCGCGCGGAAACTTGCTTTCTATTGAATATATCCCGGACATGAATATCGACCTCCAAAGCGCAATAAGATTGCCGCTGAAACTGGCTCTCAGGTAGGATAGATATCTCCGGTATTGACATGTTGTGCCAGAGATGTTGTTCCCCTATCTCATCTGCGTCCGGTACCTCCCCTCTGAAGAGGACCTTGTTGCACTCTATAAATCCACACCCGTTTAAATTGAAATCAATCATAAATTGTGGTATGTACTGGATGTGAGCTTCATGTGGCTGGAAAGCCCTGCTCAAAACACCTCCACTCTGTAAAATCTTTGCAAGCCGACCCCTCATATGCGGGTTGAACAGGTATATCTTGCAATAAAACTTCCATCCAATATGAAAGCCGTAGAATGGTACGCCCTTGACAAGGGATATATGAGCAACAAAACGGGGGGGTCTCTCTCGTGACCGGATAGAGCGGCCAGCGGATAGCCCCATGGCCCGATCTATACCCCGTCGAAAACGTGTGAGGAAATCATGGACTAGGAATAGCAAGGTCAGTTCCAGCAGACTCCTCGGCAGCCAGGTCACAGAGTAAATTCTTACCGTCTTCTGGCATCAAACTTTTCCCAGGATATTCAACATAGAGATACGGGAAAGCCCCGTGGATGTGCGCACATACTTTCTGACCAGTATCAGTGGCTCCAAAGACTCGGACTATTGGAATCTTTGGTGGGCGCTCATCGTCAGGAATATGAGGGAATGTAGGGTCAAGAAAAGTAGGATAGGCTTGATACGAATCAATATTATTTAAACGTACACGGAAAGCCATTCTGAGATAGCAAAAGGTCACTACCGTCGACAAATGGCCAAGCTGCTGACCGTGGTAGTAGGGGATGCGGTGGGGTACCGGTAGCACTGAGGATCAACCATCCTAGGGCGAGTGAAATGTTGAACAAAGGGTCAGGCGCGTTTTGGAGTTCTGGGAGACGCGTTTTTGCTAGGGTCAGGGTTTACTTCAAGAATCAAACCCTAAGCGGGTAAATTGCGCAAGAACTCGCTAGATCCACGATCGGCGGTCGGTCCCCTTGCCCACGCAATCCGAGACGAAACACCCGGAGAAGGAACGGTACTTTCTAGATGGGGCATAAGCTATTTAAGCTGAGCCCACTAAATCTCATGAACTGGTATTCCGAATTTTGTTAACTTTCTTAGTTGAGCCAATTGCGGCTTAGCACAGCGATTTCCGACAGTGGGTCTCGCGAACTTTTCCGGTTGTCCAACAGGGGACACTTGTGCAGGAGGAGTCTTGGCATAACCTACAGGCGAGTTGCACACGGATTAAATCTAATATGTACTGTACGGCCCTTATCAATGTTCGAAAATCCGCGTACGATCAGATAAGAAATATTTTTAACCTAAACCACTACGATGCTTCCTTGCGTGCTGTGAGCGGACCCCCCCCGCCCGGCCATAATAATGCATCCCTAGAAAGCCGGGCGGTGTGCAAGCAAGAAAGAAAGAAAGAAAATAAAAACAAAAACAAAAAGAACATAAGAGAAAAAAACTTT
>Ga0307513_10000219_pt1 | contig 82663 bp, 76 predicted proteins | sample 15_EM_MG_FD_202174 | JGI IMG/M metagenome (GOLD analysis project Ga0307513, IMG submission 202174) | Populus trichocarpa ectomycorrhiza microbial communities from riparian zone in the Pacific Northwest, United States - 15_EM | ecosystem: Host-associated > Plants > Roots > Unclassified | place...
ATCCACACACTCAGCCCAAAAAGGAGAAAACCAAGAACTTATCCACATCGTGAGCACCTTCTGCTCACAAAGAGTGTGGGTCAAAATTCGATGGAAAACTCGGGTCAGACTTCAGCGGAATTCAACAAAACACATTATTTTTTCATCTGTAGCTTATACGAAGCGGTTACACCACCCTATGAAATCCCCCCGTAAGTGACGCCGCACTATTCGGCCCGCACTTCTTACAAATAGAGGAGAAATCAAAGAAATTGCGAAAGATGAACTATTGCAGAGACACGCTGAGGTTTCTACGTATTGGTCGTTAGACACTAACCGGCACTTCACGAGTCAGGGGGTGACTGCAAAGCAATCTGACAGCTCAACACGATGAGCCGATGATCTCCGGGGGCACGTATCTACTCAGATGTGGTGACGATGAGGTGATCGCTGGCCTCGCCCTCCACTTCAGGTGCAGAGCCCGCCAACAAGAAATATTGAATCTCAGCGCACGCGAGGCCTGCGCGCCTTGCGCGTTTTCCACCAGCGCGACAGGTGCACCTTCAGGTCGTGGCGCGGGTGTGTGATGCGCCGGATCGCGCTGACGTAGTCGAGCGCGAGGCCCGGCGTCCAGGCCATGGCCTCGGCGCGCACACGGGCGCTGCCGGCCATCCACACGTCGGGGTGCAGCGCCAGCCGCAGCAGGGTTCGCCAGAAGGGCTTGTCTGCAAAAACGCCTTCCATGGCCGCGTCTACGGCCTGCGTCACCACGACGGAGCAGTTGCGGTTGGTGAGGTTGTAAGTGTCGTCCTGGTGGTAGACGTCCCAGAAGGCCTGGAGGTGGGCGCGGTTGTAGTGGCGGAAAAGAATCTTGTGCGTGGAGGGCCTTGTCGCCGCGGCTTCTTCGGCATAAGCAGGCAACCAGACGCCGGGATGGTCGTTGCCGGAGGTGGCGCGCAGATGGTCGACAAGGTTGGCCTGCGTGATGGCCAGGCGAACGCGCGGGTGGTGGCTGATGTACAGGCCGTCTTCACATTCAAGCGCCACGTGGCCGGTTGACACACGGCCCTTCTTCGTCATGGAAGCGATGTAGCGTTCGATCAGCGGGAGGCGGATGCGGTCTTTGTCGTCGTCTACCGCATCAACCGCCGTCCAGACGTGCACGATCATGTGCCCGGCGGCGGCGTTTGCGGCCAGCACCTCGGGCGCGGCCGGCGCAGCGTCGGGTTGCAGCACCCGGGTGCCGCTGTAGAGCTCTACGGCCGCCAGCCTGGAGCCGCGCGGCAGGCGCCGCAGCCGCCAGGCGCCGCGCATCAAGATGTAGCCGCTCACGCCAAGCGCCATGCCGGTGCACAACGACACGTTCATGCTGGCGGGCACCGGCCAGCTGGTGAGCAAGAGCAGCGCCATCAGCAGGTAGGCCCAGCCGATCAGGTTGGACTTGCGCCAGCTCGGATAACGGATCAGCCAGCTGGAGGCGATGCGGATCAGGCCGTTGAAGGTGAAGGCGCCGGCAAACAGGATGCCGGCGGCGATAGAGTTGTCCCAGGGGAAGTCCAGCACCAGGCAGGCAAAGACCACCATGGCCGCGCCGCGCAGCAATTCAAAACGGCGCCGCACCCGCGCGTGGGTTGCGCCTACCACCATCTCGACAAGGCCCTGGGCCAGCAGCACCGCGCCCAGCACCCAGGTGGCCACGTCGGCCACGCCATCCACCAGGTCAATAAGGAGCACAGCGCCGAGAAGGGCGGTCAGCACGCCCGCCGCCATAAAGGCTTTCCAGCGCCTGACCAGCGCATCGCCGCCAAAAAGAATTAACGCAAGTCTGAACATGTTTTGCTGTTTTGCCGCCGGGCGCCGCCGCAAGGCGGTCGCCTGGGCCGGGCCATCATAGCGCCAAGCCATTTGAACGGCATCGTCTGATTGGCTGCTTTGCCGCAAGTAAAAAGCCCCGCGACGCTGGCAGCGTTGCGGGGCTTTTGAGTTTGCCGAGAGGGTCGCGTCCTGTCAGGGCGCCGGGGTCGGCCTCTGGTTCTGGTGTCTGATTACCGGCCGCCGTAGTAAGGCGAAGGCTCGGGCTGCGCGGCAACGGGTGCAGGAAGAGGCTTGGGGCCGTAGGTGCCGCCGTCGCTGGTACGCAGCACATTGCCTTCAACCGTCACGCGGCTACCCACGCTGGGTGGCCTTGCCACTTCGACCATGCGTTGCGAGCCGTCTTCCATGCGAACGCCGACCTGGTAGACGGTTTCTTTGCGCACGTGGCCTTCAATTGCGTTGCCGGCAAAACCGCCGCCCACCGCGCCCAAAATGGTGGCTGCCGTACGGCCGCCGCCATGACCGACCTGGTTGCCGAGCACGGCGCCTAGCACGCCACCGGCCACGGTGCCGATGCCGACACCTGCGGGTTTTGTGGAGCGCTCAACCGGCGTGACCGACTCGACCGCGCCGCAGGCATGGCAAACCACTACAGGCACCGGTGCGGGATAAGGTGCGGGTGCGGGCGACACGCCTGCGTAGCTGGGTGCGGGTACCGGCTTGGGCGTGGGCTTGACCACTTTCTTGGTGGGCACGGGCGCGGGTTTGGCGGGTGCGGCGATCGGTTTTTCGGCTAGGTCGTCGGCTGCGGTGGCGACAGCTGCTGCTGTGGGCGGCGCCGCTGTAACCGCTGACTGCGGTGCGGCCAGCGCGACCGGCGCCGCTGCGGCTGGCGGGTTGCGCATTTGGTAAATCATGGTGCCGCCCATGGCCAGGACGGCAACGCCCAGGATGCCGACGGCGGCCCACAGGGGCTTGCTGGCGGATGAGGCCTGTTGGCCGGGCTGGAGATTTTCGGTGGATGTGTTCATGGCAATTCCCTTGGGTGAAATCAATTCGCTTGCTCGGCGTTGGCTGAATCAATACTTTCAATACTTGCTCAACGCTTTCCATGCCGCGAAGGTAAACACGCTTTGGCAGGCGACGGTGTATTTATGTAAACGCAGGTTATTTTCCGGCAAAGTCGCCGTAAACGCGAATTGCAGCGGTAACCCGAAAACCTGTTCACGGCCCGAACAGGTTCCAGGCTCCTGGAGTACCTTAGAGATTAGGCGCCAGCAGACGTTGCAACGCTTCAGCTTTCAGGCCGCGCCGCTTGGCCAGGTCCTGCAGCTGGTCGTCGCCGATCTTGCCGACGTTGAAATAAGTACTCTCAGGGTGGCTCAGGTAAAAGCCGCTGACGCTGGCGGCCGGCGTCATGGCCAGGCTCTCAGTCAGGGCCATGCCGATGTCGTCGGCCTTGAGCAACTCGAACATCTCTTTCTTGACGCTGTGGTCGGGGCAGGCCGGGTAGCCGGGCGCGGGGCGTATGCCCTGGTATTTTTCGGCGATCAGCGCCTCGCTGTCGAGCGACTCGGCGGGTACGTAGCCCCACAAGTCTTTGCGCACGCGCTGGTGCAGGCACTCGGCAAACGCCTCCGCCAAGCGGTCTGCGAGCGCCTTGAGCATGATGGACGAGTAGTCGTCGTTGTCGTCGAGGAAGTACTTTTCCTTCTTCTCGGCGCCTATCCCAGTGGTCACGGCGAAGACGCCGATGTAGTCCGGAAGATTCAAGCCTTTTTGGCCTGTAGCCATTGCAGCGTCTTGGCTATTAGCTATCAATTGAGGAGCAAGAACCTTCGGCGCCACGAAGTCGGCCAGGCACCGGCTGGGGCGCATCACGCCGTCGATCGCGGTTTTTTCGGTTTGCTGGCGCAGGCCATACCAGGTCATGGCCACTTCGCTGCGCGACTCGTCGGTGTAGATCTCGATGTCGTCGCCCACGCTGTTGGCGGGGTACAGCGCCATCACGCCGTTGGCAGTGAGCCAGCGGCCTTCGATGAGGCGCTTGAGCATGCGCTGCGCGTCGGCATACACGCGCACGGCCTCGGTGCCCACGACTTCGTCTTTCAGGATGGCCGGGAAGGCCCCAGCCAGGTCCCAGGTCTGGAAGAAGGGGCCCCAGTCGATGTACTGCGCGAGCTCGGCCAGATCGAAATTCTTGAACACGCGCCGGCCGGTGAACTTGGGCACGGGCGGCGTGTAGTTCGCCCAGTCCATGCGTGTGGCATTGGCGCGTGCCTTGGCCAGCGGCCACATGGGCACCTGCTTTTTGTTGGCGTGCTGGGTGCGCACCTTGTCGTAGTCGGTGTAAAGGTCTTCGATGTATTTGGCGGCCTGGTCTGACAACAGGCTTTGCGCCACGCTCACGCTGCGGGACGCGTCGGGCACGTAGACCACCGGGCCTTCGTAGTGCGGCGAGATCTTGACAGCCGTGTGCACGCGGCTGGTGGTCGCGCCGCCAATGAGCAGCGGGATTTTCTTGATGCGGAAATGGTCGTCTTTCTGCATCTCGGCAGCGACGTACTGCATTTCTTCCAGGCTGGGGGTGATGAGGCCCGAGAGGCCGACGATGTCGGCACCCTCGACCTTGGCGCGCGCCAATATTTCATGGCAGGGCACCATCACGCCCATGTTGACGACTTCAAAGTTGTTGCATTGCAAGACCACTGTGACGATGTTCTTGCCGATGTCGTGCACATCGCCCTTGACGGTGGCGATGATGATCTTGCCCTTGGTCTTGACGTCGCCGCCTGCCGCTTCAAGCAACAGCTTTTCAGCCTCGATGTAGGGCAGCAAATGCGCCACGGCCTGCTTCATCACGCGGGCGCTTTTGACGACCTGGGGCAAAAACATCTTGCCCTGGCCGAACAGGTCGCCGACGATGTTCATGCCGTCCATCAGCGGGCCTTCGATGACGTGCAGCGGGCGGCCGCCCTCGGCCAGTATCTCCTGATAGACCTCTTCAGTGTCGGGCACGATGTGTTCGTTCATGCCATGCACCAGTGCATGCGACAGCCGCTGGCGCACCGGCAGCGCACGCCACTCGTTCCTCTTGCTGTCGTCCTTGGCGCCGCTTTTTGCGGTTTCGGCCACTTCAATCAGGCGTTCGCTGGGCGTGAGCTCGGGCTCGCCCGGCTTATAGACCGGTGTGCGGTTAAGCACCACGTCTTCGACGCGCTCGCGCAGCACCGGATCCAGGTCGTCGTACACGCCGACCATGCCGGCGTTGACGATGCCCATGTCCATGCCGGCCTGGATCGCGTGGTACAGGAACACGGTGTGGATGGCTTCGCGCACCGGGTCGTTGCCGCGAAAGCTGAAGGACACGTTGGACACGCCGCCCGAGACCTTGGCGCCTGGCAGGTTCTGCTTGATCCAGCGCGTGGCATTGATGAAGTCGACCGCGTAGTTGTTGTGCTCTTCGATGCCGGTGGCAATGGCAAAGATGTTGGGGTCGAAGATGATGTCTTCGGGCGGGAAGTTCAGCTCCTCGACCAGCACGCGGTAGGCGCGTTCGCAGATTTCAACTTTGCGTTCGTAAGTGTCGGCCTGGCCTTTTTCGTCGAAGGCCATCACCACCGCTGCCGCGCCGTAGCGCTTGAGCAGCTTGGCCTGGTGCTTGAAGGGCTCCAGGCCCTCCTTCATCGAAATCGAGTTGACGATGCCCTTGCCCTGGATGCAGCGCAAACCGGCTTCAATGACGCTCCACTTGGAGCTGTCGATCATGATGGGCACGCGGGCGATGTCGGGCTCGCTGGCGATCAGGTTCAGGAAACGCACCATGGCGGCCTGGCTGTCCAGCATGGCCTCGTCCATGTTGATGTCGATGATCTGCGCGCCGTTTTCCACCTGCTGGCGGGCCACGGCCAGCGCCTGCTCGTATTCGCCATTGAGGATCATGCGGGCGAAGGCCTTGGAGCCGGTAACGTTGGTGCGCTCGCCGATGTTGACGAACAACGTACCCTCGCCGATCTGCACCGGCTCCAGGCCGGACAGCTTCATGGGGGGAACAGAGACGGAGTTTTCGATTTCTGGCATGCGCTTCACCTTCGGGGGCAAGGTGAGCGTCGTTGCAAAAAATCTGCCGTTTGCGGGTAATGGGCGAATCGCCCCTGCCGCACGGAAGACCTTGAAAACCCAAGCCTGACGAAACCGGGCGGTCTCGCTGCAACGCTCCTTGGGGATGGGGCTATTTTAAACGCTCAAGCCGTCCTGCGCCTGACTCGCCGCAAATTTCCGGAGATTTCCGTCCGGCTCAGGGGTCGCGCAATTCCAACAGCATTTGCTCAACCGCATAGCTGCAGTCTCTGGCGCCGCGCAGGCAGTGCTGGGCAATGGGCGCGACCTCGATGTTTTTGGAGGGCATGCCCGGCCGGTCGACCTTGAGTTGCCCCGGGGCGGTCACAGTCACGGTGTAAACCGGGTACTGGCCGGTGATCTTGCCGGACAGCAGAACGTCCCAGGACGGAGTGCTTTGCCCGCAGGCGGCAAGCAGGGCCAGGCTGGCGAGCAGGAGCCCGCCGGCTTTCACGCGGCCTCGCGGTAGAAGAATTTGGACGCTACCGTGCGCGAGGCCACAGGCGCCACGGCGTTGGCAATGGCCTGGATGTGGTCGGGTGTGGTGCCGCAGCAGCCCCCCACGATGTTGACCAGGCCTTCGTCGGCAAACTCGCGCAGCAGGCGCGAGGTCACGTCGGGCGTCTCGTCAAAGCCGGTGTCGCTCATGGGGTTGGGCAGGCCGGCATTGGGGTAGCAGCTGATGAAGGTGTCGCCGGCCACGCGGGCCAGCTCCTGGATATAGGGGCGCATCAGGGTTGCGCCCAGTGCGCAATTGAGGCCGATGGCCAGCGGCGCGGCATGGCGCACGCTGTGCCAGAAGGCCGTCACGGTCTGACCGCTCAAGATGCGGCCGGAGGCGTCCGTCACGGTGCCACTGATGATGAGAGGCAGGCGCTCGCCCGAATTGTCGAAGTACTCGTCGATGGCAAACAGTGCCGCCTTGGCGTTGAGCGTGTCGAAAATCGTTTCAACCAGCAGCACGTCGCTGCCGCCTTTGACCAGCGCTTCGGTCTGCTCGTAGTAGGCCTTGCGCAACTCTTCAAAGCTGGTGTTGCGCGCGCCGGGGTCGTTCACGTCGGGGCTGATGCTGGCCGTCTTGGGCGTGGGGCCGAGGGCGCCGACCACAAAACGCGGCTTGTCGGGGGTGGAAAATTTGTCGCAGGCGGCGCGGGCGATGCGGGCCGACTCGTAGTTCATCTCGATGGCGAGGTCGGCCATGTCGTAGTCGCCCTGCGCCACCGTGGTCGCGCCGAAGGTGTTGGTTTCGATCATGTCGGCACCGGCGGCCAGGTAGCTTTCATGGATGTCGCGGATCACGTCGGGGCGCGTGAGGCTCAGCAACTCGTTGTTGCCCTTCACATCTTTGTGAAAGTCCTTGAAGCGCTCGCCACGGTACTGGGCTTCGTTCAGCTTGAAGCGCTGAATCATCGTTCCCATCGCGCCGTCAAGGATGGCGATGCGCTTTTCGAGGATGGCTGGCAGTTGCTGGCCGCGGGTGTAGGGGATCTGCTTCATGGCTCCATTTTAAGAGGGGCTCCGTTTTGCGGCAGACTTTCCTCGACAATAGGGGTATTGGCTCCAATATGAAAAATTTTCAACCTAAAGAAGCCTGGACCTGGCTGCAGACGCACCCCGACGCCCTGTTTGTGGACGTGCGCATGGAGATCGAGTCGCTGTATGTGGGCCGCCCGCCAGGTGTCGTCAACGTGCCGTGGTACGAATACCCCGACCTGCAGCCCGACGGGCAAAAGTTCGCCGATGCCGTGGCGCGCGAAGCGATGGCAAAGACGCAGCCTGTGCTGCTGATCTGCCGCTCCGGCAAGCGCACACTGGACGCCGGCCAGGCACTGGAGGCGGCGGGTTTCTCGGATGTGCAGCATGTGGTGCACGGCTTTGAGGGCGAGCTGGACGAGCAGTTCCAGCGCTCCACGCTGTCAGGCTGGCGGTTTGACGGCTTGCCGTGGGAGCAGATGTAGCTCGCGCCTGGTTTATGCATCAAATTGGCCTCTAGCCCAATAAGTACATAGGCAAGACGCTCCTGATTTGATAGCAAAATTCGTCGCTCGCCTCACCGTTCTATTTGCCACTTTTCCCTCCTTCCGCTCTTAGCGGCTTCTCTCTTACCATCTGGCCTACCGCTTTTTCGACCTTCCGGCACACCCTTTGTCTTCACTACCCGTCTCTTCCCCTTCCAGCCCCTTGCACGTTCTTGGTGAAGTGTTTGGCTACGACAGCTTTCGCGGCCCGCAGGAAGCCATCGTGGACCACGTGGTGCGTGGGGGTGATGCACTGGTGCTGATGCCCACGGGCGGCGGCAAGTCCTTGTGCTACCAGATCCCGGCCATCGTGCGGCAGCAGGCCGGCCATGGCGTGACGGTGGTGATCTCTCCGCTGATCGCGCTGATGCACGACCAGGTCGGCGCGCTGCATGAGGCCGGCGTGTCGGCGGCCTTCCTCAACTCCACGCAAAGTTTTGATGAGAGCAGCCAACTCGAAAAGCAGCTGCTGCGCAACGAACTGACACTGCTGTACGCCGCGCCCGAACGCATCAACACGCCGCGCATGAAGGGCCTGCTGGCTTCGCTGCATGAGCGCGGGCTGCTCAGCCTGTTTGCGATTGACGAGGCGCATTGCGTGAGCCAGTGGGGCCACGACTTCCGGCCCGAGTACCGGTCTTTGAGCCTGTTGCACGAAACCTTTCCGGACGTGCCGCGCATGGCGCTGACGGCCACGGCCGACGCGCTGACGCGGCAGGACATGATTGAGCGCCTCAAGCTCGAAGACGCACGGCAGTTTGTCAGCAGCTTTGACCGGCCCAACATCCGCTACACCATCGTCGAAAAGACCGACCCGACGCCGCAGTTGCTGCGCTTTATCGAAACCGAGCACGAGGGCGAAGCCGGCATCGTGTATTGCCAGTCGCGCAAGCGCGTGGAAGAAATCGCCGAGAGGCTGCAGGATGCGGGGCTGAAAGCGCTGGCCTATCACGCGGGCCTCGACTCAGGCCTGCGCCAGCAACGGCAAGACCGCTTTCTGCGCGAAGACGGCATCGTCATGGTGGCCACCATCGCTTTCGGCATGGGCATCGACAAACCCGATGTTCGCTTTGTGGCGCACCTGGACATGCCGAAGAACATTGAAGGTTATTACCAGGAGACAGGCCGCGCCGGCCGCGACGGCCAGAGCGCCGACGCCTGGATGGTGTACGGCCTGCAGGACGTGGTGAACCAGCGCCGCATGATCGACACCAGCGAAGCGGCGAGCGAGGAGTTCAAGCAGGTGATGCGCGGCAAGCTCGATGCGCTGCTGACGCTGGCCGAAGACACGCGCTGCCGCCGGGTCAGCCTGCTGGGCTACTTCGGTGAAGACAGCCAGCCTTGCGGCAACTGCGACAACTGTTTGAATCCGCCGGCCGTCTGGGATGCGACCGAAGCCGCGCGCAAGATGCTCAGCTGCATCTACCGCGTGCAGCAGGCCAGCGGCATCAGCTTCGGCGCCGGCCACATCATGGACATCCTGCGCGGCAAGGCCACAGAGAAAATGACCCAGTACGGGCACGACAAGCTCAGCACCTTCGGCATAGGCGCCGACCTGGCCGAGGCGCAGTGGCGCGGCGTACTGCGCCAGCTGATCGCCCGCAATATGGTGCGGGTGGACGCCGAGGCCTTCAGCACCCTGCAACTGATGCCCGATGCGCGCCAGGTGCTCAAGGGCGAAGTCAGTGTGGTGCTGCGCGAGCAGGCCGCGGGCGCCAAGGCCGGCAGCCGCAGCAAGCGTGTGACCAAAACCTCGGTCAAAGGCCTGGCGGAAGCCGCGCTCAATGCCGGCGCGCTGGAACGCCTGGCCCGCCTTAAAGCCTGGCGTGCCGAGGTGGCACGCGAGCACAACCTGCCGGCCTTTGTCATCTTTCACGACGCCACGCTGCGCGCGATTGCAGAACGCGCACCGCAAGACATTTCCGACCTCGAAGGCATCAGCGGTATCGGCGTCAAAAAGCTGGAAGCCTACGGGGCGGAAGTGCTGCGCGTTTGCGCCGCGACAGCCTAGCGTCAACAGCGCGGGTCAACGCCATCGACTGGTCGGTCTAAGGGGCGTTTCGGATCTGGATGCTGTCTATCGCCGCGCGCGCAGAGCGTTGCGGCGTTAAAAGCCCGCGTACCAGGCCCGCGGCGTTAAAGCACCACGACACCACTGAAAATACCGCTTTTCTGGCACTGCGCTTTCGCCATGCCATCAGCAAAACCGGGGCCGCCGCAATACAGGAAAAGGCCGCAATCCGCGCTATCCACGGCATGGGGACCCCTAAAACAGTGAGCAAAACAGCCCACCACACCAGCACCGCCACATACAGGCGCAGTTCGCGCACCCTGGTCAACACAAGCCCCAGGTGTGACTGGCCCCACGCCGCGCGCAGCACCTCGCCCAAGCCACAGATGTAGCGGCTGCGCCAGCGGCGCATCAGCAACTGGTAAGGGGGTGCGTCGTGGCCATGGTGCCGCACGGAATCCAGGGCCAGGCGCCACAGTTTCCAGCCCTTGGCATGGAGACGCATCGCCAGGTCAAACTCTTCATAACTATGCAGGTTGCGGTCTGAAAAATACCCGGCCTGCTCCACCGCGGCCCTGCGGTACAGGCCGCCCATGTCCAACCGGTCCACCGTGCCCGCCTGCATGTGGCCCAAACCCCGCTCCACGCGGGCTACATACTCCAGGCTGCTGGTGTTCATTTCAACCACCTGCCCGCCCACACCAGCCACCTCAGGGTGCGCCCGCATGAAGGCCAGCGCCTCCGGCAAAAAGCCAGGCAGCATTTCCATGTCGCCGTCCAGGATGTACACAAACTCACCCGCTGAGTGCTGGTAGCCCAACTGGGGGCCGACACCACAGCAGCGCTCATGGGCACGCGCCAGTTGCACGATCCGGATGGGATAGGCAGACGCCAGCGCCACAGTGCGGTCGCTGGAACAGGAGTCCGCCAGCACCACCTCGCCGCCGACCATCCGGACGGCCGTCAGCGCACTTTCTACCGCGGCCACGATGCGCTTTTCTTCGTTCAGGGCCTTGATGACTATGCTCACCCGGCATGGAGTGCCTGTGGTTTCAGAGTGCTGCATCATTTTTGCCCCGCAAAATAATGCGGGCTGGCACACCCACGGCAAGAGCCCCTGCAGGGACATCGGTGATCACCACGGCGTTGGCGCCAATGTCGGCGTCATCGCCGATCTGCACAGCGCCCAGAATCTTGGCTCCGGCACCAATATTCACCCGGTTGCCAATGCGCGGCGCCTCCAGCGGCCTGTCCATGCGCCGGTTGCCAATGGTCACGCCCTGGCGAATGATGCAGTCGTCCCCAATCACCGCTTTTCCGTGCACCACAATCGCGCCGGAATGCTCTATTACAAGGCGTCGCCCGATCTGGGCCGAAACGCCGATAGTGACCCCACAGAACATTTCAGCCAGCTTGGCCAGCACCAGGTGCAAGGCACCAAGCGGGTAGCGCATCAGCCTGGACTGAAACCGGTAGCGCAGATGCCCCAATCTGTATACCTGCAGCGCCCAGAAGCCCAGGGATAAAGCGCCTTCCTGCGCTGCACGCATGTCCTCAAGAAAAGCCATCGCTATTGAGCTTTCATAACACGCATTGACACGTAACAAACACCCGCACGGTCGCGGGCTCCAACGTGGGCAGTTCGGAGTTCGGGAAAGAAGTCCGTAGCAGGGCCCAGAACCCGGCAAAAGCCAGGGCAGAAAATCCCAGCTCGCGCGCGAATGAATTGCAAGATTCGTACCAATGGACTTGTCAGAAACTTGCCTGGCGGCAGCTGTGTCGACCCCGTCCGCATCCATGCCGCACTGGCATACCGAATGATGGTTAAGCTCATGACCGACTTCTCGCAAGGGTTTATCCCGAGCGAATAAGCAGCTGCCCTTACTTTGTGCGAGCACACCTTCGGTTAGCATTTCGACGCTGGCACGCATCGTGCTGGACATCGGAACGTACATTGACTGGAGAATTCCCGTGATCACATTCGCAAAGAAACATGGACTTGCCACGCTGGCAGTTGCCGGCCTCACCCTCGCAGCCATGGCGCCCGCCCATGCCGGCAAGACACTGGACGCCATCAAGGCGCGCGGCCAGGTCATTTGCGGCGTCAACGTCGGGCTGGCGGGTTTTTCCGCCGCTGACAGCAGCGGCGCCTGGACCGGTCTGGATGTCGATGTCTGCAAGGCCGTCGCTGCCAGCGTGCTGGGCGATGCCAACAAGGTGAAGTGGGTGCCATTGAACGCCCAGCAGCGCTTTACCGCACTGCAGTCCGGCGAAGTCGACGTTCTTTCGCGAAACACCACTTTCTCGCTGACCCGCGATGCTTCGCTGGGCCTGCATATGACCGCCGTAACCTACTACGACGGCCAGGGCTTCATGGTTCCCGTGAAGAGCAAAATCAAAAGCGCCAAGGCACTTAAAAATGCCACGGTCTGCGTGCAGTCCGGCACCACCACCGAGAAAAACCTGACCGACTTCTCCAAGGCCAACAACCTGGGCATCAAGCCCGTGGTGTTTGAAAAGCAGGAAGCCGTCAACGCCGCTTACTTCTCCGGACGCTGCCAGGCTTACACCACGGACGCCTCGGGCCTGGCCTCTGTCCGCAACAAGGAAGCCAAGGTGCCGGCTGATCACCTGATCCTGCCCGAGCTGATCTCCAAGGAGCCGCTGGGCCCCATGGTGCGCCGCGGTGACGACGAGTGGTTTGCCATCGTCAAATGGGTGGTCTACGGCCTGGTCGAAGCCGAAGAGTATGGCCTGACCCAAGCCAACGTCGATGCCATGACCAAGGACAGCAAGGACCCCGTGGTCATGCGCCTGACCGGCAGCGGCGAAGACACCGGCAAGCTGCTGGGCCTGGACAAAGAGTGGCTGGTGCGCGCCGTCAAGGCCGTGGGTAACTACGGCGAGATCTTCGAGCGCAACGTCGGCCCCAAGACACCACTGGCACTGCCGCGCGGCCAGAACAACCAGTGGAACAAAGGCGGCCAGATGTACGCCATGCCAGTGCGCTGATCGCCTGATTCCGATGCGATGAACGCAACGGGCCCCTCGCACCAACAGGTTGTCGAGCGGCCCGTTTTATTTGGGTACCTGTCTTTATGTCCGACCACTCCCTGATACCCCCGCGCCCCGCGCCTGCCCACCGTCGCAAGGTTTTTTCCTGGCGCAGCAAGCAGGCGCGCGCCATCGTCTACCAGATACTGGCCGTCGGCCTGATCGTGTTCCTGATCTGGCTTCTGGTGAGCAACACCATGGCCAACATGAAAACCCGCGGCATCCAGAGCGGGTTTGACTTTCTGATGCAGCCCGCCGGGTTTGACATCGGCGAGGGCTGGCTCAGCTACGACTCGATCGATCCCTACTGGAAGGCTTTTCTGGTGGGGCTGGTCAACACGCTGCGTGTGGCGGTGGTGGGCATTGTGCTGACCACCCTCCTCGGCACCTTGCTGGGCATAGGCCGTTTTTCGCGCAATGCGCTGGTGCGGGGCCTCTGCTACGGCTATGTCGAGATGTTTCGCAACATCCCGGTGCTGTTGCAGTTGCTGATGTGGTACCTCCTCTTTACCGAATACCTTCCTGCCATTGACGAAGCACTGCACATCGGCAGCCTCGTCTATGTGAGCAAAAACGGCCTCTCCTACCCGACACCGGTGTGGCAGCTGGGGCAAACGCTGGCCGTCGTGGGCGCACTGATCGGGTTGGTGGGCAGCGTCTTTTATGCCGTGCGCGCGCGCCGCGCATTCGACCTCACCGGTCACCCGCGCCCGGTGTTGTGGGTGTCGGCCGGGCTGGTGCTGGGCGGTGCCTTGCTGGGCTGGCTGGCCGGCGGCGCACCCAGCGAATGGAACCTGCCCAAGCTGACGGAAGTGCAAGTTGAAGGCGGCGGCGCATTGAGCCCCGAATACCTGGCCGTGCTGCTGGGGCTGGTGCTTTACACCTCGTCCTTTGTGGCCGAAGTGGTGCGTGCAGGCATCGCCTCGGTGTCGCTGGGCCAGCACGAGGCCAGCGCGTCGCTGGGCCTGTCCCGGGGCCATTCGATGCGCCTGGTGGTGTTGCCGCAGGCGCTGCGGGTCATCATCCCGCCGCTGACCAACCAGTACCTGAACCTGACCAAGAACTCATCGCTCGCCGTGGCCGTGGGTTACCCGGAACTGGTGTCGATTGCCAACACATCGCTCAACCAGACCGGCCGTGCGGTGGAATGCATCGCCATCATCATGCTGATTTACCTGACCACTTCGCTGCTCACCTCGGCGTTGATGAACTGGTTCAACAGCCGTGCGGCCATCAAAGAGCGCTGACCAGTGGACGCCAACTCATGACACAGAACTTCGTTTCCATCGAGCCCCGCCCCGCCCCCATCAAGATGGAAGGCCCCGGGCCGTGGCTGCGCAACAACCTGTTCTCCAGCGTCGGCAACTCGGTGGTGTCGCTGCTGGTTCTGGCCGTCCTGCTGTGGTTCGCTACGTCGGCTTTTCACTGGGCGGTGCTCAATGCCGTCACTGCGGCCAACGCCGATGCCTGCCAGGCCGTACGCGGCACGGGCGCCTGCTGGGGCGTCATCAATGAAAAGGCCCGGATCATCCTGCTGGGCCGTTACCCCCAAGGCGAGCACTGGCGCGCCGAGGTGGCGACCTTTTTGCTGCTCGGCCTGGTCGTTGCCAGCTGCAGCCGCTGGTTCTGGAAGCCCTGGCTGGCACTGCTCTGGCTGGTGGTGCTGAGCGCCTTCTTCACGCTGATGAGCGGCGGCATTCTCGGCTTGGCCAAGGTAACGACCGACCAGTGGGGCGGCTTGCCGCTGACGGTCATGCTGACCGTCATTTCTATGACGGCAGCCTTTCCCATTGCCGTTGCCGTGGCGCTGGGCAGGCGCTCCAACATGCCGGCGATCCGGACGCTGTGCGTGATTTATGTCGAGTTGATTCGTGGTGTGCCGCTGATCTCCGTGCTGTTCATGGCCAGCTTCATGTTCCCGCTGTTCATGCCCATCGGCAAATCACCGGACGTGCTGCTGCGCGTCATTGTCGGCATCACGCTTTTTGCGGCTGCGTATATGGCGGAGATTGTTCGCGGCGGGTTGCAGTCCCTCTCCAAAGGCCAGACCGAGGCGGCCGCCAGCCTGGGGCTGGGTTACTGGCAAACACAAATCAAGATCGTGCTGCCCCAGGCGCTGGGCACCGTGGTGCCCAGCATCATGAACAACTTCATCTCGCTGTTCAAAGACACGTCCCTGGTGACCATCGTGTCGCTGTACGAACTCACAGGCGCGCTGTCAATCGCCGTGGGGTCCGACCCGAACTGGCGGCCCTTCAAGATCGAAGCCTACATTTTTATTGCCGCAATTTATTTCACCTGCTGCTTCGCGATGTCGCGCTACAGCCTGTGGATCGAACGCCGTCTCGCCGTGGGCAAAGCCCGTTGAACAGGAACAAGAACATGAGTGATCCCTCCATCCGCTTTGACAAGGTCAACAAATGGTATGGCAACAACTTCCACGTGCTGCGCGACATCGACCTGGAAGTAAAACAGGGCGAGCGCCTGGTGATCTGCGGGCCTTCGGGTTCGGGCAAGTCGACCATGATCCGCTGCATCAATGCGCTGGAGGACTACCAGGAAGGCAAGCTCACGGTAGCCGGGTCTGTGCTCGGCGACGACATCAAGGCAATTGACGCGGTGCGCCGCCAGGTTGGCATGGTGTTCCAGCAGTTCAACCTGTTCCCGCACCTGACCGTGCTGGAAAACCTGACGCTCTCGCCGACCTGGGTCGCCGGCCTGTCCAAAAAGGACGCCATTGAACGCGCCATGCACCAGCTTGAGCGGGTGCGCATTGCCGAGCAGGCGCAGAAGTACCCGCTGCAGCTTTCGGGCGGGCAGCAGCAGCGCGTGGCCATTGCCCGCGCACTGTGCCTGACCCCCAAGATCATGTTGTTTGATGAGCCCACTTCTGCGCTGGACCCGGAAATGATCAAGGAAGTGCTGGACGTGATGATGGAGCTCGCCAATCAGGGCATGACCATGCTGTGCGTGACGCATGAGATGGGCTTTGCCAAGGCCGTGGCTGATCGCGTGATCTTCATGGACCAGGGGCAGATCGTCGAGGAGAACACGCCCACCGAGTTCTTCAACCACCCTCAAACCGACCGGGCCAAGGATTTCCTGTCCAAAATTCTGGGGCATTAATTCTGGGACACTAAACTACGCCCATGTGCCAGCTCCTCGGAATGAATTCGGTCAAACCGGCCGACTTGCGGTTTTCGCTCACCGGGTTCGCTGCGCGCGGCGGCCTTACTGACCACCATGCGGACGGCTTTGGCATCGGTTTCTTTGAAGACAAGGCCTGCCGCCTTTTTGTCGACGCCCAGCCTGCGGCGACGTCACCGGTCGCCGAAATGCTCAAGCAGTACGCCATCAAGTCGCGCAATGTGGTCTCGCACATTCGCAAAGCGACCCAGGGCGACCCGATGCGGCTGGAAAACTGCCACCCCTTCACCCGCGAACTGTGGGGCCGTCACTGGCTGTTTGCCCACAATGGCGACCTGATCGATTACCAGCCCGACTCGGCCGGCAACTACCAGCCCGTGGGCACCACCGACAGCGAACGGGCGTTCTGCGCGCTGATGGAAGAGCTCAAGCAGGTCAGCCCGCGCGAGCCTTGTTCTCCCGATATCGTGTTTGAAACGCTGTGCTCCATGAGCGAGCGCACGGCGGAGTTCGGCGTTTTCAATTACCTGCTCTCCAATGGGCAGTCGCTTTTTGCGCATTGCTCGACACGGCTGTGGTACCTGGTGCGCGAATGGCCTTTTTCCAACGCCAGCCTGGTGGACGCCGACCTGAGCATGGATTTTGCGCAGACCAATGATCCGGAAGATCGCCTGTGCGTGGTGGCCACCCAGCCGCTGACACGCAATGAGAACTGGCAACAGATGCAGCCCGGGCAATTGCTGTGGATTGAAGAAGGCCGCATCGTGCGGCAAGCTCAGCTTGAGGTCAGCGAGGCGGTCCGGCAGAAGCACGAAGCCAGCCTCGCCTGCGTTTAGTCGGCCCCGGCCACCACCCACTGCGCCACGGCGAAATCGCGCCGTATCAGGTTTTCCGCCAGTAGAAAACGCTTCACCTCCTCAATCAGCTTGAGCCCTTCTTCCGGATAGGCGGAATCAGGAAAATGCGAGAGCGGATAGGAGTCTTTCACGGCCGCGACCGGAAACCCGCTGGCTTCCGCATGGAAAGCGTAGTACGCCGCGCTGTCGCGGCGGATGTCACGCAGCGCAGCGGTACGCGCGCGCGCCCAGGCCGCCGGCAGGCCCGCTGCGCCGGCCAGCAGTTGCGGCGCCGCGATGATGACCGAGGTGCCGCGCAGTGTCGGATGTTTTTCTGCTTCATCGATCACGGGGTAGCCGCGCGACGCCAGCAAGGGGCCGGTGTTGATGGGGGCTGCAAAAGCCGCCACGGCGCCGCGCTCCAATGCGGGCTCACCGTCGCGCGGAAGCATGTGCACCACCTTAACGGTTTTGAGCAAGCCGGCCTCCTTGAGCAGGCCCAGCACGTAGCGATGCATATAGGAGCCCAGCGCAACGCCGACGGTTTTACCTTCAAGCTCCTTGACCGTCTTCACGCCACCGCGCGGTGTGAGCAGCCAGACGTTCATGCCCACATTGTCAAAGCCCAGCAAGCGCCCTTCAAAGCCCTGGGCGCGCGCGACGACGGCGGGTGTGTCGCCGTAGATGCCCACGTCCAGGTTGCCGGAGACAAAGGCTTCGTTCAAGTCCGGCCCATTGGGGAACACGCGCGCCACCACCTCGCCGAAACCCAGCGGCGCCAGCTCACGCTGCAGCTGGCCCTGCTGCATGGCCCAGCCGGTGGCCGAGGCCGGTTTTTTGCCGGGGCCGATAAAGCCCAGGCGCAGCGGGCGAGAAGGTGCAGCGGTCTGGGCACGGCCCAAACCTGGCAAAGCCAGCGAGGCCGCAGCCGCGAGTGCAGCGCTCAAAAGCCTGCGGCGAGGCGTGACCTGAGAGGCCTTCAAGCCGGCTCGCGCAAAATTCAAATCATTCATGTCGAATCTGTTGGCGCGTCAATGCGCCCGTTGTAGAAGTTCGTAGCTCGCGTCGGCGGCGGCGGTGGACCGTCGTCCCTTGCCCCAGCCGATGGCGCTGCGGTAGCTGCCCATCAGGGCCTGTGTGTCAGTCGCATGCTCATTGACTACCGCAGCATGGTCGGCAATCGGCGCAACGTAGAGCGCATCTTCCGGGCAATACAGCTCGCACATAAAACAGGTCTGGCAGTCGTCCTGCCGCGCGATCACCGGCGGGCCGCCGGGCACGATGTCAAACACATTGGTGGGGCAGGCATGCACGCAGATGTTGCAAGCGGTGCAGCGGGTGGCGCTGACGATTTCAATCATGCTGCGACCTCGGGAGAGGCTTGCGCAACACGTGCTGCAGGCTGCGATGGCGCGCTGTCCACCGCATGCCGGCGCACCCAGACTTCGTCCAGCCCGCCGCTGACCAGCCGGTGCCGCTGGAGCGGGTCGCTGGCGGTGTGCTCTTTGCGCCTGTGCATGCCGCGCGTTTCGGTGCGCTGCAAGGCACTGCGGTACATCCAGCGCGATGTGGCCAGCATGGCCGCAGCTTCTCGGGCGCGCACCGCCTCCTGGGCGTTGGCCGCTGGCGCGCCTGCACGCAGGCGATGCCAGAGGGCGTCGAGCCGCTGCAGCGAGTCTTCCAGAAGGTCACCGCGCCGGTACCAGTTGCGTTCGTACGGAAACACCTCGGCCTGCACGGCGCGTATCACTTCAGCACTGTCGGGCGCATGGCTGCCTTTGCCCTGCAAGGCAACACCGCCCGCGCGCAAGGCCACGCGTTGTACGGTACTGCGCGCACTGCGGCCGAAATCCGCCGCGCCCGCACCGGCCCAGAAGCCTGACGACAGCGCCCAGGCCGCGTTGTGGCTGCCGCCGCCGGTAAAGCCGCCGCAGATCAGCTCGCGTGTGGCAGCATCGCCGGCGGCATATAAGCCGGGCACTGAAGTCGCGCAGCTTTCACTCACCAGGTGCAGGCCACCGGTGCCACGCACGGTTCCTTCCAGCCGCAGCGTCACAGGGAAATGCTGCGTGAAGGGATTGATGCCTTGCCGGTCAAACGAGACAAAGAAGTTGGGCTGGGCCGTGCGCATCCAGGCGCGAATGTCGGCGTCGGCACGGTCCAGGCAGGCATAGACCGGCTGGGTTTGCAAAGTCTGCGCGATCACGCTGCGCCCGCGCGCGGAGCCCGCGCCTTCAATCGGCGAGCCGTCCTGGTAGTAGAAAGTCGCCCAGTTGTAGAACAGCGATTTGGTGACCGACGAGAACGCCGGGCCCAGCCCATAGGCATTGGAGAACTCCATGCCCGACAGCTCGGCGCCGACTTCGGCTGCCATGAGATGGCCGTCGCCCGTGAGCACATTGCAGCCCAAGGCGCGGCTGAGAAAGGCGCAGCCGCCGGTGGCGATGACCACCGCGCCGGCGCGCGCCACCCAGGTTTCGCCGCTTTGCCGGTTAACGCCAGTGGCGCCGCACACGGTGCCGCTGTCGTCGACCAGCAACTCCAGCGCGGGGCTGTGGTCGATGATGCGGGCGCCGGCCGCCTTGACCTGCTTGCGCATCAAGCGCATGTACTCGGGGCCCTGCAGCGACGTACGGCGCAGCTGCCCGTCGGCGTCGACAGGAAACGGATAGCCCCACTCGGTCAGCAAATCGACGTTGGCCCAGGTTTGCGCCAGTACCCGGTCCATCCACGCGTGCTCGGCCAAGTGCCCGCCCATGGCCAGACGGCTGGCCTTGGCCTCTTCACGCGCGGCTCCGTCGGGAGAGACATGCCAGAGCCCTGTGCCTGATGGAGCAGTCGCGCCCGACGTGCCGCAATAGCCTTTGTCGGCCAGCAGAACAGATGCTCCGGTTGCCGCCGCGCTGATGGCGGCCCAGGCACCGGCGGGCCCACCGCCAATCACCAGTACATCCACCTCATGCCGTACTGAGCCTGCCGCGTTCGACAGTTGCTGCAAATCCCAATCGCGTGTTCCCATCACCTGCTCCTGAAGTTCCACATCGGCGGCAGCCGCTTTTGAAACAGCGGAGGCGCCAAGGGCAACTCTAGGCAGGCCCGGTCAGCTTGCGAACGAAGCTTTCCGGCTAAGGATAGTTGGAAATGATTGGTTTGCTATTAATTTGATAGCAATTAGTGCGGGTACCTATTGGGCTGCAGGCCTTTTTTTCATAAGTTTCGCAAGGCCGGCGAGGGCGCGATGGCGCAAGCTGAGGGGCGCTACTGCAGGAAACCCATATTCCGCCCTTCGCGCACTTCGGGCTTGATGCGGTGCTCAGCCTCCAGCTGCGACAGGAACTCGTCCGTCGAAAACTCCGCTGCCAAAATGTCGACCTGGCGCTTGACCGCCGCAAAGTCGCCCGGGCACAGTTGCGTGAGCTTGCCCAATCTTTCACTAACAGCGCCGGTCAGCAGGCTTGCGTCCCCGGCCAAGGCCTCGACCACAAACATGGTCTCGCGCTGCTCGCGGGTCAAGGGCATGAACTTGATCTTGAAGGTAAAACGCCGCAGCGCCGCCTGGTCCAGGCTTTCGAGCAGGTTGGTGGTGCAGATAAAGATGCCGTTGTGGCGCTCCATGCCTTGCAGCATTTCGTTGACTTCGGTCACTTCGTAGGTGCGTTGGGCGCCGCGCCTGTCCTGCAGGAAGCTGTCTGCCTCATCCAGCAGCAGCACCGCCTTTTCAGTTTCAGCCTCGCGAAACATGGCAGCCATGTTTTGTTCGGTCTCGCCGACATACTTGCTCATCAGGTCACTGGCCTGCTTGATGATGAGGGGTTGATCCAGCGCTTTGGCGATGTGCTCAGCCAGCGCCGTCTTGCCGGTGCCCGGCGGGCCGTAAAAGCACAGGCTGCCATGGCCGCGACTCTTGAGCGCCTCGACGATGCGCGGCACTTCAAAGCGCGACTCGACATTGAGCATGGACAAGTCGTAAGTAGTGACACTGCGCCGGCCAGCGGTTTCCGACTTGTTGCCCAGCGCGACATCGGCGTTCTTGAGCTGCCGCTCGATCAGCGACTCCATCAACAGCGGCCTGCCGCCGGCGAGGATGGTTTGCATTCCTTCGGCGTCGACCTGCACATCCATTTTGTCTTCAGGCGCGCTGGCCAGGCGGGCGAAGCGCACGGCTGTCCGTATCTGCGCCGGCGTCAAGCCCTTGCGTGCCGTGAGCTTGGCCACAAACGCATCGCTGACCTGCACGCCCTCGAGCGTCTTGCGCACCACGCCCTCGCGTGCACCGGGTGGCGGCGACCTCAACTCAAGGTGATAGGCAAAGCGGCGGCGAAAGGCCGGGTCGATCTGCTCAATGCGATTGGTCACCCAAAGTGTAGGCACGGTGTTGGACTCCAGGATCTGGTTGACCCAGGCCTTGCCGCTCACCGAACCGCTGGCCGGCACCGGCAGTTGTTCAGAACGAGCCATCAATTGCGCGGCCTCGCTGGAAATCGGCGGAAACACATCTTCCACTTCGTCAAACAGCAGGGCCGAATGCGTGCTGCCTTTAAGGAACACCTGGGCGATCTGCAGCGAGCGATAACGGTCGCGCCCGCTCAGCGAGTTGCCGTCGCGGTCGGCGTATTCGACTTCAAACAGGTCCAGCCCCGCGGCCTGCGAGACGACCTTGGCCAGCTCGGTCTTGCCCGTGCCGGGTGGGCCGTAGAGCAGCACGTTGACGCCCTGCTCCTTGCTGGCCACGGCATTGCGCAACAGGGACACCAGCACTTGCGCGTCCTCCTGCACAAAGGCGAAGTCGGTCATGCCCAGGCTGCTGTGTGCAGCGGGCCGGGTAAAGACCGCCATCAATTCATTCTGGTCGCGGTATTCACGCATCAGCACAGGCGGCAGCTTTTCGCTGACCTTCATCAGGTCGGCGAGGTCGGTGATGTTGTGCTCGGAGATCAGGTTCTCGACCATGCCGATGCGCTCCAGGCGCGAGCCGGCGCGCAGCGCTTCGGCGACGTCAGGCGCCTTGACGCCGGCCACGTCGGCGATGGCGGCATAGGCCTCAGGCGCGTTGTTGACCTTGAATTCCACCAGCAGGGAACGCAGGTCACGCTGATAGCGTGCCAGCGTGCCATAAAGCAGCAGCGCGCGCTCGGCCCGGTTCAATTGCAACAGGTTGGCCAGTGCGTCGATGTTTTTTTCAACCAACGTGGACTGCTTCTTGAGCGCGTGCGTGAGCCACTCGCCGGTGGCGGCCAGCACCGAGAGCAAATCCTTGGGCTGGTCTTTGGCATGCTCGTCGAGGTAGAAGAACAGCGTGCCCTCTTCGTAGGGGCCGCGCCAGGCGCCGTGGCGCGCCATGAACTCTGCGTCGGTGAGGGCTTCATGGCCGCGCCAGAACTCGTTGTCCTTGCAGCGTCGCCCCAGAAACTCGCGCAGGCGCTGCAGCGCGGGCAGAGGCCAGACCAGATGCCGGCCCGAGAGCGACAGCAGGCTGTTGAGGTCTCGCCGTACATTAAATTTGGCACCTTGTCTCGCGGCCAGCGTCAGAACGAAGTGCGAGCACATCAGGTCCAGCACCGGGGCTTCTTTCAGCCCGGGGGACAGCAGCCACTGCTGCTCGCTAACGGAACGCTTGCTCATGGACAAACCTCCCTTGTGCACCTGCACCGCTGGTTGACACGCCTGCGAACCTTGTTTGGTCTTCTATGTGTTTCATAGTGACTATGAGCACCGGAGATACCGTCTGGTTCAACGAGACTCCACCATAACGCAGCTTGAAGCATCATGGAAGACACTACTTGAACGATGCCGTGTGAAATGCGCCACAGAATCAACCCGGAAGGCGCGGAAAATTGACCCGGCACAATCTCACCATCGCCGCAGAGGAATCTCATGCTCAGTCTTATTGATATCGAACAAGCCGCCCAGCGCCTGCAGGGCCATCTGCTGGACACGCCCTGTGTGGAGTCAAAGACCCTGTCGCAGCTCACCGGGGCGCAGATTTACCTGAAGTTTGAGAACCTGCAGTACACCGCCTCCTTCAAGGAACGCGGCGCTTGTAACAAACTCGCGCAGCTGTCAGCCGACGAACGGCGCCGCGGCGTGATTGCGATGAGCGCGGGCAACCATGCCCAAGGCGTGGCTTACCATGCTCAGCGCCTGGGCATACGGGCGGTGATTGTGATGCCGCGCTTCACCCCAGGCGTGAAGATTGAGCGCACCCGCGGGTTTGGCGCCGAGGTGGTGCTGCATGGCGACTCCCTGGACGAGTCCCGGTCGCACGCCCTGAAGCTCGCCGAACAGGAAGGCCTGGTCTTTGTGCATCCTTATGACGACGAAGCCATCGTCGCGGGCCAGGGCACTGTGGGCCTGGAGATGCTGCATGCCGTGCCCAGCCTGGACACGCTGGTCATCGCCGTGGGCGGCGGCGGCCTGATCGCAGGAACGGCCACGGCGGCCAAGGCCATCAAGCCCGGCATCGAGATCATCGGCGTGCAGACTTCCCGCTTCCCCGGCATGGTCAACGCCATCAAGGGCACCAAGCACCCGCAAGGCACCAGCACCATCGCCGAGGGCATCGCGGTCGGAACGCCCGGCATCATCCCGCAGGCCATCATTGCCAAACTGGTGGACGACCTGGTGCTGGTGGACGAAGGGGACATCGAGCAGGCCATGGTCATGCTGCTCGAGATTGAGAAAACCCTGGTCGAAGGCGCCGGCGCGGCCGGGCTGGCGGCACTGCTCAAATACCCGGCACGGTTTGCCGGCAAAAAAGTGGGCCTGGTGCTGTGCGGCGGCAATATCGACCCGCTGCTGCTGGCGGCCATCATCGAGCGCGGCATGGTGCGCGCCGGACGGCTGGCACGCATCAAGGTCAGCGTGCGCGATATTCCCGGTTCATTGGCCAAGATCACCGCTACCGTGGCCGACGCCGGGGCCAACATCGATGAAGTGCACCACCAGCGTGCCTTCACCATGCTCTCGGCGCAAAACGTGGAGATCGAGCTGGTGATCCAGACGCGCGGGCGCGACCACATCCAGCAGGTGCTGGCCGCGCTGAACGCAGCTGGCTTCGAGGCGTCAGAGCAGCACTGAGCGCGCGCTGCTGGCTAGGGGCCCTAGTTCCAGCCGATCACCTCAAAGCCCCGCTCGCTCAGGCAGCGCTGCACAAAGCTGCGGTAAGTGCTGTTGGGTTTGTCGTTGTGAAATGCGCCTGACACCGCGCCTGCGGAGCCGCCCACGGCCGCGCCTGCGGCGCCGGCACGCAGCACGCCCTCGCCGCCGCGACCGGTGATCAGCGCGCCGACAGCCGAGGCCACGCCGCCAACAGCCGCGCCTTCGCCGGCGCGGCGGCCCACTTCATTGCCGCTTTGCGACGGGCTGAGCCCGGCGGCCGAGGCCCGTGACATGCAGACGTTGGCTTCGGCCTGGCCTTGCGCGTCGCCCACCCGGTTGAGGGTGGCGTTGGGATACAGCACAGGCCTGGCCGAGGCACTGTTGGGGCCGCCTGTGGCGCACGCCGACAACAGGGCCAAGGCGGACAAGGCAGCGGCGGCCGAATAAGACCGGAAATGGGCTGGGGATTTCATGCATTCCTTCCATAAACAAGCATGACAAAGGGTACCGCAGCCAGGCGCCGGGCATGTTTGTCGGTCGGTTCTTCATGTAACCATCTTCATGCGGGTAAAATCTGCCAAGACTCTCAAGCATTTCAGGAATCAACCCCATGTCCAGTTCAGCCAACCACACCACCAATGCAGCCCATGACAGCGCCACGCCTGCCCAGGAGCAGGATGCCGTTGATGCGATCGTTCCGTTGATCCCCATTGTTTTGCCCGTGGTTGGCGGCGTGCTGATGTTCCTGCTGGCCTTTATCGCCATCTACATGGCCTGAAAGCCACCGCTTTCACCCCAAAAGTCCGCACCCTGCGGACTTTTTTGTTTCCGGGCCCAAGCGCGCGCGCCTCCCCTCTTTTCCGCCTTCCTCCGGCTCATTCACCCCCAAAACCATCTGAAACTGCGGCCCGAACGGCCCGCCGCTGATTCTTCACCTCCATGTCATGACTGCCGGAACCTCGGTACGGCATATGCATAACCTCATGCCGGTTATGCATAACTTTTGTCCGTAACTCCAAGGTAACCGGGCCCGATGTTCTTAAAATGAATTCTCTGGCCGACCCGTGGAAGGCGAAAAAGCAGTGCATGCGGCCGCTTTTTTGCCATCGCGCCGCAGCACTTTTGTCGCTTGCGCACCGCCCGCCGACCGGGACTTGTTTGCTCTGCAAAGGAAGCTTCCAAGCCTTATTCCGGCAAACGTCTCAGCGTCACAACCGCCCAGGTTGCCGCGCGACGTTTCCCGAAATAACGCTTTTTAACTTTGGAGTTTTTTCGATGAACCACCCCGCGATGCAAGGGCTGAACCTCAATACGCCCCCCTATGTCAAACACGCCAAACTGATCGCCTGGGTCGCCGACATGGTGGCCCTGTGCAAACCCGACAACATCTACTGGTGCGACGGCAGCGATGCCGAATACCAGCGCCTGTGCCAGCAGCTGGTCGACGCCGGCACCTTCAAAAAACTCAACGAAGCCAAGCGCCCGAACAGCTTTCTGGCCTGCTCCGACCCCACCGACGTGGCACGCGTGGAAGACCGCACCTTTATCTGCTCGGCCAAAAAGGAAGACGCCGGCCCGACCAACAACTGGATGGCGCCCGCCGAAATGCGCAGCACGCTGCAGCCCCTGTTTGACGGCTGCATGAAGGGCCGCACCATGTACGTGGTGCCTTTCAGCATGGGCCCGCTCGGCTCGCCCATTGCCCACATCGGCATTGAGCTGTCTGACAGCCCTTACGTGGCCGTCAATATGAAGATCATGACCCGCATGGGCAAGGCCGTGTTTGACGTGCTCGGCGTCGACGGCGAGTTCGTGCCCTGCGTGCATACCGTGGGCGCACCGCTGGCTGAAGGCCAAAAAGACGTGAAGTGGCCTTGCAACAAGACCAAATACATCGTGCACTACCCCGAAACGCGCGAGATCTGGTCTTACGGCTCCGGCTACGGCGGCAACGCCTTGCTGGGCAAAAAATGCTTTGCGCTGCGCATCGCTTCCAACATGGGCCGCGCCGCATCGCAAGACGGCTCCGGCAACCCGGGCTGGCTGGCCGAGCACATGCTGATCCTGGGCGTGACCTCGCCCGAAGGCAAGAAGTACCACGTTGCGGCGGCCTTCCCGTCGGCCTGCGGCAAGACCAATTTCTCGATGCTGGTACCACCGGCCGGCTTTGAAGGCTGGAAGGTCACCACCATCGGCGACGACATCGCCTGGATCAAGCCCGGCGCGGACGGCCGCCTCTATGCGATCAACCCGGAAGCTGGCTACTTCGGCGTGGCACCGGGGACCAACATGCTGACCAACCCCAACTGCCTGCGCAGCCTGGACAAGAACGTCATCTTCACCAACGTGGGCCTGACCGACGACGGCGACGTCTGGTGGGAAGGCATGGAGCAAGACGCCCCCGGCAAGGCATTGCCGGCGCACCTGATCGACTGGCAAGGCAAGGACTGGACGCCGCAGATCGCCAAAGAAACCGGCGCCAAGGCCGCCCACCCCAATTCACGCTTTACCGTCGCCGCCATCAACAATCCGGCGCTGGACGAGGCCTGGAACGACCCTGCCGGCGTGCCGATCGACGCCTTTATCTTTGGCGGCCGCCGTTCCAACACCGTGCCTTTGATCACCGAAGGCCGCAACTGGGTGGAGGGCGTGTACATGGCCGCCACCATGGGCTCCGAAACCACCGCCGCCATCACCGGCCAGGTCGGTGTGGTGCGCCGCGACCCGTTCGCGATGATCGCTTTTGCCGGCTACAACATGGCCGACTATTTCCAGCACTGGCTCAATGTGGGCAAGCAGCTGGAATCCACCGGCGCCAAGCTGCCCAAAATCTTTACCGCCAACTGGTTCCGCAAGGGTGAAGACGGCAAGTTCGTCTGGCCCGGCTACGGCGAAAACATGCGCGTGCTGAAGTGGATGATCGACCGCATCGAAGGCAAGGGCCAGGGCGTGGAACACATCACCGGCGTCAGCCCCCGCTACGAAGACATGAATTGGACCGGCCTGGACTTCAGCGCCGAGCAGTTCAAGACCGTGACCAGCATCGACAAAGCCGCTTGGCTCAAGGAGCTGGAGCTGCACGCCGAACTGTTCAAGCAACTCGAACACCACCTGCCAAAAGAGCTGGAGGAGACTAAAGCCGCCATTGAGCGCCGCCTGGCTGCCTGACCGGCACACCACGCGCCGGGGTGTTTCGCACAACCTGCGCGGCGCCCCATCCCCTGAAGATTGACTTCTTCGGGGCAAAAAAAAGCCACCGGATCCGGTGGCTTTTTTGTGGGCCGCTACAAAGAGCGGCCTGCAATCGGGTACTTAAATGTAGTTGCGTTGGTAAGCACGCAGTTCCGCACCACCCATACGCCTTGCGCGCTGTGTCAGGCCGGCAGAGGCTGCTTCAACGGTAGCAGGCGCAGCAACGTCGGCGGCGACTTGAGCGTCAGCCTTGGCGCTTTGCAGGTAAGCCTGCAGTTCTGCGCCACCCACACGGAGAGCACGTTGTGTCAGCCCAGCGGGAGCGGATGCAACGGAGGCCGGGGCAGCCACAGCAGCGTCGGCAACTTCCGCATCAGCTTGTCCACGCAGCAAAGCCATTTGCAGGTCGGCCATTACGCGGGGGTCGTTCTTGGCGGCTTGCCACAGGCGCTGGTCGGCACGGGCTTCAGCCAGGCTGCGTGACCAGCCGTCCAGGCCGGCCTTCAGGCTGACGGCTGCATTGCGCGCAGCACCAGCAAACATCGCCAGGGCAACAAAAGCGACAGCCCACACGCCGATCCACATGACGAGCAGGTGGCCTTCGGTCACGCTGTCCATCACCTGGTAGGCCACGACCATGACGGCGGCGGCGATGGCGGACAAGAGCAAGGTGGCCAGGCCGCGGGTGCCGGAGAAGGCATGCGCCAGCTGACGTACGGCACCAAAGGCCGACTCAGCGCGGGCAACGCCGGGGTGCTGTGTGGAGTATTTGATATTGACGAAGCTGGTCATGATGGATTCCTTGGGTTAACTCCGCTGAACCAAAATTGCAGCGGGTATGGATATATTAGGGTTATCACTTATGTTACTCAACTTTATCTTTATGATGAGATTCATTCATACTAGTGATAACCTAGACACATTGAGGCATTCAGGCCTCGGCTCCCCTTTCTTAAATCCGGCCAAAACCCCTTGAATCCCCTCAACTTCCGGACGCTGGACCTCAACCTGCTTCGCGTGTTCGACGAGGTGATGGCTGAGCGCAGCCTGACGCGGGCGGCGCGCAACCTGTCGCTGACGCAGCCGGCCGTCAGCAACGCGCTGCGCCGTCTGCGGGAAACACTGGGTGACGAGCTGGTACAGCGCAGCGGCCAGGGCATGGCGCCCACGCCGCGCGCCGTCGCCATCTGGCCGGCCGTGCGCGAGGCTCTGCAGCAGCTGCAGGAGTCGCTGATCCCCAGCGAGTTCGAGCCCGGCAAGGCCAACACCACCTTTGTGCTGGCCATGGCCGACGCAACAGCGGCCGAGCTGATGCCAGGCCTGGTGGAAACGCTGGACCAGGAAGCGCCCGGCGTGTCTATGCGGGTGCTGCCGCTCACCACCCGAGACCCGCGGCGCCTGCTGGACGAAGAAACCTGCGACCTGGCCGTCGGCTACTTCCCCTCCTTGCTGGCCGACCTGACCGCGCATGCGCAAAGCGGTGAGCCTCTGCCCTTTCTGCACCAGCGGCTGTACGACGGTGAATACGTCTGCGTGATGCGCAAAGACCACCCGCTGGCCACCGGGCCCTTTTCACTCAATCGTTTTTGCGCGGCGCGCCACATGCTGGTGAGTTTTTCAGGCCGGCCTTACGGTTTTATTGACGAAGCGCTGGCCTCGCTGGGGCGTGAGCGCCAGGTGGTGCTGACGGTGAACCAGTTCTTCACCGCCGGCCGCGTGGTGGCCAACTCCAATTTGCTGACCGTGCTGCCGCGCCACTTCGTGCGCGTCACCGGCATCGCCGACCAGCTGGTGCTGCGCCCCTTGCCTTTTGATGTGTCGCCAGTGCACGTGGATGCGGTGTGGCACCGCCGCTCGCAGCAGCGCAGTGCCCATATGTGGTTGCGGCTCGCGGTGGCGCGCGCCGCCGACAAGGCGTTTTCCGCCTGAGCGTCTCCATTACAAATGACATGAAGCGGTTGCGCGCCCGGCAGTACATCGGCTAAGCTGGCGCCGCCCGTTCCCCGGACCGGGGCCATAACAAACATGCAACCCGAGGGACGCTTTCCGTGAAAACACGTCTGAATTGCCGACTGTGCCCGCTGAACGCGGCCCTTATCCTGACCGGCCTGCTCATGGCGCCCGGCACCGGCCGCGCCCAGACCACCACCGACTGGAACGGCGGCCCCGGCGACTGGAGCGTCGGCGGCAACTGGACCAGCGGTGCCCCGACCGGACTGGACACTGCGCGCCTGACCGGTGCAACCGACATAGCAACCCTGACCGGCGCAGGCACGGCGCAAGCACTGGAAGTGCAGTCCAGCGGCGAGGTCATCGTCGGCGGGGGCGGCTCGCTGGTCATCGGCGACATCATTAATCTGGGAACAGTCGGCGGCGTCGGCGCCGCCAGGCTCACCATCCAGGGGGGCGGCACGGTGACCGCCGCCCATCTTTTCGCAGGTGACGCGCCCCGGCAGAGCATTGTCACGGTCACCGGCGCGGGCTCCAGCCTGACGCTTGCGCCGATCTCGGTGGGGCAGGCGGACCGCTTCGAAATCGGGGGCAACGGCGCAAGCGAACTGCACATTGATGCGGGTGCCAACGTCACAGTGAACGGCACGCGCACCCTGCATGTGGGCGATACGGCCAACGGCACGCTCTTTATCGGCAGCGGCGCGGGCGCCGGCACGCTCACGGCCGACAGCGTGATCCTCGGCACGGCGGGCTCGTCTGTTCAGTTCAACCATGCGGGCACCACAACATTTTCAGCGGCTGTTTCCGGCAATGGCTCTTTAACCAAGTCTGGCGGCGGCACCACCATCCTCACGGGCGCCAATACCTACACCGGCGGCACCACCGTGGGAGCCGGCTTGCTGCAGGGCAACACCACCAGCCTGCAGGGCAATATCACCAATAACGCGGCCGTGAGCTTTAACCAGGTCACCAATGGCACCTACGCCGGCACCATGAGCGGCACGGGCATCCTCGCCAAAACCGGTGCGGGCACCCTGGTGCTGACGGGGCCCAATAATTACTCCGGCGGCACCACCGTGACGAACGGCACACTGCAGGGCGACACCACCAGCCTGCAAGGCAACATCACCAACAATGCGGTCGTCAACTTTGACCAGACGGCCAATGGCAGCTACACCGGCGCCATGAGCGGCGGGGGCTCCCTCACCAAAACCGGCGCCGGCAACCTGGTGCTCACTGGCGTCAACAACTACAACGGCGCGACCGCCGTCAATGGCGGCACGCTGTCGGTCAATGGCACCATTACCAACTCGGCTGTCATCGTCAACAACGGCGGCACGCTGGGCGGCAGCGGCACGGTCGGAAGCACCACTATCGCCGCGGGCGGCGTGCTGGCGCCGGGCAACTCCATCGGCACGCTAACGGTCAACGGCAACGTGACGTTTGCAACGGGGTCCACCTACCGCGTCGAAGTGGATCCGGCCGGCAATAACGACCGCGTCAACGCCACCGGCACCGCGACGATCAACGGCGGCACGGTTGATGTGCAGGCCGGCGCCGGCACCTATGCCGCCAGCACGCAGTACACCATCCTCAATGCAGCGGGCGGGCGCACCGGCAACTTTGCCGGCGTCACCTCCAACCTGGCCTTCCTGACGCCGACGCTGGGCTATGACGCCAACAATGTTTTCCTCACGCTGGCGCGCAATGGCAACACCTTCGCCTCGGTCGCCATTACACCGAACCAGATCGCCGCATCGACCGCGCTGCAAAACGCCGGTAACTCGGGCGACATGGGCACGGTGCAAACCGCGTTGACGGGGTTGTCCGCCGTGCAGGCGCGTGCCGCCTATGACGCAAGCAGCGGCGCCGGCATCACGGAGTTGCGCCGCGCCTCCGCCGGTTTCGCCGCCAACTTCGGCAACCAGCTGCAGGCGCGCCTGGGCGCCGTGCAAAACCACGGCACCGGCACGTTGGCCGGCTCGTTCGGCGACCGGCCGCTTCTGCTGGCCGCCAACAACACGCTGTCTGACCTGATGGCGCCCGTGTCCGATACGCCGGAGCAGAAGTTCTCGCTCGCCGGCAATCCACCAGCCTTGCCTGCAACTTCGGATTCGGGCCGCGGCCTGTGGGCGCGCGGCTATGGCAGCTACGGCAACACCGAGGGTGACGGCAACGCCGCCGCCAGCCGCTTGCGCAGCGCCGGCTTGAGCATTGGCTTTGATGCTGAATTCCAGGAAGGTTTGCGTGCTGGCGCCGCTGTGACCAGTGGCACGTCGCGCCTGAGCACCGACAACAACGAGACTGGCAAGACCCGCGGCACCGCGGTCGCCGTCTATGGGGGTTATGTCACTGGCGCCTGGAACTTCAGCGGATCGGCCGGCATGAGCTGGGGCAAGAACCACATGGACCGCGGCATCGCCTTCAGTGGGCTGAACCGGATCGCCAGTGGCGACTTTGACAGCGACACCCTGTCGGCCTACGGTGAAGCCACGTATACGATGGCGATGGACGGCTGGACGCTGCGGCCGCTCGCGGGCCTGTCTTTCAGCCGCAACAAGTCCGATGGTTTCACCGAAACCGGTGCCGGTGCGCTGAATCTTCAGGTCGCCGGGCAAACCATCCATTCCAGCAAGTCCCTGCTGGGTGCGACGGCCAGTTTCGACGTGGGCCGCATCCGCTTTGAGCCAAGAGTCATCTGGGCCCATGAGTTCGGCGACCTCAACAAGACCATGACGGCACAACTGCAAGGCGCCGCGGCAAGCTTCCCGTTTGAGATCTCCGGTGCGGCCCTCAAGCGCGACACCTTGATCCTGGGCATGAGCGCGACCGGCAGCATCGGCAAGGGCGTTGATCTTTTTGCCGACGTGCAGGCTGAGCACAATGCAAGCCAGCGCAACCTGGCTGTGCTGGTGGGGTTGCGGAGCCGCTGGTAACGCTATTGAAAAGATAGCAGCCAGTCAATGCGTTGCTTGGACTGGAGGCGCTTTTAGTACAAGAAAGCTGGCCGGCCAGCGTGCCCGGGTGCCACCACTTCACATCAAATACGATGCCAGCCCAGGCTGAATCTTGACTTATTGCTATTAATTTAATAGCAAGCCGAGGTATCAAAGGCCGCAAGGGCATGTTTTTTGCGTACCGCTTTGCACACAAACTGTATGCAGGAGCTCCGCATGTCCCACCCCGAAACGCCCCTAGGCCGTGCCTCACACGCCTTCCCGCGACGCACCGCGCTGAAGCTTCTTGCCGGCGGCGCGGCGTCCGTCGCCCTGCCCGCGTTCGCGGCCTGGCCTGACAAACCCATCAAGATCGTGGTGACCTTTCCGGCCGGCGGCGCCAGCGACATCGTGGCGCGGGTGATGGCCGAGCAGCTGGGCAAAAAGCTGGGCCAGGCGGTGGTGGTCGACAACCGCCCCGGCGCCGGCGGCAGCGTAGGCGGGCTGGTGGTGGCGCAGGCCCCGGCCGACGGCTACACGCTGATGCTGAGCAACTCCACGCCGGTGTCCATCGGGCCCTTCGCGCTGGAAAAACAGCCCTATGACCCGGTGGAAGGCTTTACCCACGTCGCGCTGATCGGCAATGCGCCTTGCGTAGTCATGGCCAACCCGCAGGCGCCCATCAAGACCATCACCGATGTTGAGGCGCAGGCGCGCAAAACCGGCCGGCTCGACTTTGGTTCGGGCGGCCCGGCCTCAATCGGCCATATCTATGGGGAGTTGATGAAAAAAGCGATGGGTGTGAACCTCCAGCACATTCCCTACCGCGGCGGCGCGCCCATGACGACCGACCTGATCGCGGGCGTCATTCCGATTGGTATTGATGTGCTGACGGCGTTTGTGCCTTACTTCAAGAGCGGGCAACTGGTGCCGCTGGCAGTGACTTCAGCCAACCGCTCGCCGCTCGTGCCGGACGTGCCGAGCGTGGTCGAGTTCGGTTACCGTAATCTGGTGCTGGACAACTTCTTCGGCCTGAGCGGCCCGGCCAAAATGCCAGCCGACGTGGTGGCGCGGCTGAACGCGGCCTGCAATGAAATCCTGGCGGGCAGCGATATCAAAAAGAAGATGCTGGAGTTGGGCATTGCGACCCACCCCGTGAGCCCGGCAGCGTTTACCGGCTTCGTCAAGGAACAGGTGGCGGTGCTGGCGCCGGCCGTCAAAGGCGCGGGGGTCAAGCTCTGACCGCATCCGCCCTGAGCGAGGGCCCGTCTTTATCAGCTGAAGCCGCGGTCTGGCTTTGCCAGCCGCAAGGCGGCCGGCCCCTTTCCCCGTGCAAGGGGCAGCGAGCCGCCGCAGGCTCGAAGTGGGGAAGCGTGGGGGTTCAGCGAACGACGCTGAGGTAAGCGTAGGCGGCAGCGCGCAGTTCCTGGGCCTGCTGCGGGTTGCGGCCGGCGCGGGCGGCGCGTTCCATCAGGTTGTGGGCCACGCCGTTGACAGGCGCCACACGGGAAGCGGCAGGCAGGAAACGGGCGATTTGGGAAATCAGGCTGTACATGTCAGGGTCACCCTCTTGGGGTGAAAAAGTTGCGGTGAATGAAGAATAAGGGTTTTCCCTAGGGTTTCAACCCTAGGACGGACCCTTATCCATGCAGAGAACGCATAACCTCCTACATAAGGCCTACGGGACGGAATTTTCCGGAATAACTTCACGTGCCCGGGCGGCTATGCTTGGCCGATGGCCCAACCCTCGAGTTCCCTCCCCCCGCCCCTGGCCGGGGCACACGCGTCATCGCAGGGCGAGGCGTTGGCGCTGTTGCGGCAGATCGCCTCGAATATCGACGCCATGCTGTGGTCCTGGGATCCGCAAACCGGCCGCATCAGCTACACCAACCCGGCTTTCGAGGCGTTTTGGGGCCTGTCGGCCGAGACCCTGGCTGACAAGCCCTGGCAATGGCTGGAACAGGTTGACCCGGCGGACCGCGCGCGGGTGCTGGAGTTACAGACCAGCCCCCTGAAACGCACCGACGAGTACAAGGTCATCCGGCCCAAGAGCGGCGTCGCCCGGCTGAGCCAGCGGGCGCTGCCCATGCACAGCCCCTCGGGCCAATTGCTGCGCATCATCCACCTGGCCAACAACATCACCTGGCAACTCGACACCTCCAAGCAGCTGAGCGTGGAGATCGGCCGGCGCACCGACTCCGAGGCCAAGTACCGCGCGGTGGTCGAAAACGTCAGCGAAGGCATTCTGGTCACAGCGGCCGGGCGCATTCTCTACGCCAACCCCAAAGCACTGGAGCTGACGGCGCTGGATGAGGAAACCGCCAAGTCCCGCCCCTTCATCGAGTTCATCCACCCGGACGACCGCGAGAAGGTGCTGAACAACCACATGAAGCGCCTGCGCGGCGAGACTGTGGAAAACCACTACCAGTTCCGCGTGCAGCACAGCCAGAGCATCACGCGCTGGCTGGAGATCAGCGCAGTGATGTTCGAGTGGGAGGGCACGCGCGCCACGCTCAACTTCCTGACCGATGTGACGCGCAAGCGCCAGGCCGAAGACGACATGCGCAAGGCGCTGGCGCATGAGCGCGAGCTGTCAGAGCTCAAATCGCGCTTCGTCGCTGTCGCCTCGCACGAATTTCGCACACCGCTGGCCGCCATCCTGTCGTCGGTGGAGCTGCTGGACACCTACGGCGCCAGCTTTCCGGCCGATGAACGCCGCGAGCTCCTCGGCCAGATCAAGACCGCCGTGGCGCGCATGAACGGGATGGTCGAGCAGGTGCTGCTGACCAGCCGGCTGGAGCTGGGCAAGTTCAGGTTCGAGGCTAAGCCGCTGGAGGTGCCCGACTGGCTGGTGCAGATGATGGCCGAGCTGGAGCGCGGCAACCCGCAAGCTTCGCGCATATCACTCACCTGCGACGGCCTGGACGCGCCGCGCACCGCGGACCCGCAGCTGCTGCGCCACATCGTGCTCAACCTGCTGGGCAACGCCCTCAAATACTCGGACCCCGACACGCCCGTGCAGCTGGCCGTCAGGGGCGTGGACGACCAGTTGCACCTGCGCATCACCGACCAGGGCATAGGCATCCCTGAGGCCGACCTGCCGCGCCTTTTCGGCAGCTTTCACCGCGGCACCAATGTCGGCAGCATTTCCGGCACCGGCATCGGCCTGCACATCGTGAAGGAATGCGTGGACCTGCACCGCGGCCAGATCGACGTGAACAGCCGGCCCGGGCAAGGCACGACCTTCACGGTGCGGCTGGCGGCGCCGCTGGCCTGACGTGCGCCGCGCCCGGCGTTCAGCGTCGGGCCTCTTGCTATAAATTTAGTAGCTGCATGCCCAGGTGCAGCATGGGCTAGAGGCCAGTTTTATGGCAAACCGTCTCGCGACCGCCTGGCCCTAATCGGCCAGCTCAAATTGCGGGTTCCACGCCACCTCCCACAGGTGGCCGTCCGGATCCTGAAAGTAGCCGGCATAGCCGCCATAGAAAGTCGCACCTGCCGGCTTGGTGATCACGGCGCCGGCTTTCGCGGCCTGGGCCATCACGGCGTCCACCTCTTGCTGCGAAGCCACGTTGTGCGCCAATGAAAACCCCGGCGCAGCGCGTTGCGATACCGCAAGGCCCGTGTCATGCGCCAGGCTGGCGCGCGGCCACAAGGCCAGCTTGAGGCCCGGCTGCAGCTCGATGAACACCACGGCGCCATGCTCGAATTCTTCGCCGACGATGCCCGGCGTCGCGAGCCCCAAACCGTCACGGTAAAAAGCCAGTGAGCGCTTGAGGTCGTCTACGCCGAGGGTAACGAGAGTGATGCGGGGTTTCATGATGGTTTCCTGCGGTGATAGATCAATGCGGCCTGAATGCAAAACGCCAGCGCGTCATGCGGCAGCGCATCGGCGCTGTCCAGCACGATGGCGCGGTTGCCGTCGTAGCGCAACTCCTGCGGGAACAGCGTGCGAAAAGTATCCACCAGCGTGGTCTTGCAATTGAAGTAGAGCGCGTACTGCGACGGGCTGGATTTGACCGGCGCCAGCCGGATGGTGCTGCCGCTTTTGCTGGCTGATGTGAGGTAGGCCGGCTCGCCCCACTTCAGCGTTTCCTCGATCTCGCCGGCACCGGGCGTGGCGGCTGCCGTATCCAGCACCAGCTGGCGCAGCGCGAGCAGCTTGCGCCGCAGTGGCGGCGGGTAAGACGCAAAGACGCGTGCAACGTCTGCGTTGGGGATGTCTGTCACCGGCGGCTCCTGTGCTGTTCATGCCTGCGCAATCTAACGCAGGGGGCCCTTGCCGCGCAAGGAAAAACCTGTCGCCCGAAAGCCCGAACATCTTCCCGCACAATGGCTGCGTGAACATCCAGCTCCTCTCCGACCTTCATCTCGAATCCAACCCTCACTTCACGGCGCAGCCGGTGCCCGGCGCCGATGTGCTGGTGCTGGCCGGCGACATCGGCTCTTACCAGCAGGGCTCGCGGCTTGAAGAGCTGGGTGTGGCCGACTTCGGGCTGGCGCGCTTTTCACCCTTGCCGGCAGAGCGCGGCGGCGCGGCCTGGCCGACGCCGGTGTTCTTCCTGCCGGGCAACCATGAATATGACGGGCTCGATTTCGACGCTACCCACGCCCGGCTGCGCGAAACCTGCGAGCGGCTGGGCATGGTCTGGCTGGAGCAGGAAAGCGTGGTTTTGCAAGGCGTGCGTTTTGTCGGCAGTACGCTGTGGACCGACTTCGACGCCTTGAGCGCAGGTGAACCGCAGGGCGCAGACATCACGCTGGGCGAGCAGCTCAAGGCGCGTGAGAAAGCCTTTCGCGCGGCCAATTTCTACCTCAGCAAAAACCACTCCTTCCGCAATGGCCAGCCCCTGCTGGCGGCCGATGTGCGTGAGCAAGGCCTCAAAAGCCAGGCCTGGCTGCGGCAGGCGCTGGCCGTACCGTTTGACGGACCCACCGTGGCCGTGACGCACTTTGCCCCCAGCCTGCTGAGCGCCGACCCGCGCTACGGCCTGGCGCCGGGCACGGCCGGTTTTTGCAATTCGCTCGACGAACTGCTGCCGCTGGCCGACCTATGGCTGCACGGTCACTTACATTGCGCCATTGACTACACCAGCCGCGGCTGCCGGGTGGTGGCCAATCCGCTGGGCTATGCCCGCAAGGGCGAACAAGAGGGCTACTTGCCCGACATGCTGATCAAAATCGGCCCCTAGCCCTTATGTTATTTGAGTCACTAGCTATCAAAACAGTAGCGCAACAGTATCCGCCGCGTCAGCCGCCATCCGCCGTCACGCCATCCGGATGTGATGTATTTACCTTTGACGCCTTCCTTTTGAACTTCCCGGCCGCCACGTAACCCAACACACAGCAACAAAGCCTTAACAAGGGCAACACTTTGTTCCAATTGTTGGTTTGCGCGGCCTTCGCCTTGCATGTATCTTGCAAGAAAAGGTTGGCGCAACATCTCTTGCACCAGACCCGTACCGGGAGAGCGTGATGAAAAGCAATGTGACCTACCTTGGCGCCTGGCTGCTTGCCGTCGGCCTGGCTTTTGGGCTCGCAGTTGCGTCGCCCAATGACTCCAGCGTGATGGGGCGCCTGCCGGCCTTCATGGCCCAGACACTCCTGCGCCAGCCTGTCACCGTGCCCGAAGGCCTGCCCTCTGACCGCACGCTGGCTCTGATCACCTTCCAGCGCGGCCAGCATACGCAGGTCGAGAGCTGGATCCAGGGCATGAACCTGCGCAACGACCCCTCGATCGCCTGGATGCGTATGCCGGTGGTTAACGATCCCGGCACCTTGGTGGGCCGCAGCGCGGTCGAAAACAGGCTGCTCAAGCACTATCCGGAAGATACCGAAAGGGCCAAACTGGTGCCGGTATTCACCGACCGCGCCAGTTTTGTGCGCTCAGCGGGGCTGGGCAGCACCGACCAGGTGTACGCCGTGGTGGTCAATCGCCAGGGTGAAGTGCTGGCCCGCGTAGAAGGCCAGTTCGACGCCGACAAGGCCCAAACCCTACGCGAAACTTTGCGGCAGCAAAGTTTCTGAGATATGGCCCCCACGCTCCCCCACTTCGTGTGGGTCGCTGCCCCCCGAGGGGGCCGCCCGCCTGCGGTCTGGCAAAGCCAGTCCCGCGGCTCATGCTGGTAAAGATGGCCTGTCCTGGGCTTCCTGGATTCATCGCGCCTTGCCGCAGTCGCTAGCGTCCGCTCTACCTCACAAGGTCTGCGCACCTAGTGTGAAATAAAAAGTCGCGCCCTGCCCTAGCGAGGACTGCGCCCAGACCCGCCCGCCGTGGCGCGCGATGATGCGCTGCACGGTGGCCAGGCCAATGCCGGTTCCGGCAAACTCCGACAGCGAATGCAGGCGCTGGAAAGCGCCGAAAAGTTTTTCGGCGTATGCCATGTCGAACCCTGTGCCTTTGTCGCGCACAAAGTAGACGGTTTCGCCGGCGGCATTGACCTCATGGCCGAAGGTGATGTCGGTGAGTGGCTGTTTGGCGCTGAATTTCCAGGCGTTGCCCAGCAAGTTATCAAGCACCTGCTTGAGCAATCGCGGGTCGCCCTGTCCCGTGAGCCCGGGCTCAATCTCGATCCGCACCTTTCTTTCGGGCTCACGCTCACGCCAGCCGTCCAGCAAGGCCGTGGCCAGGGCGCTGAGATCAACCGGCTCCCAGCGCAGGCTTGAGCGCGACACCTGCGCCAGCGTGAGCATGGCGTCGATCAGCTCTCCCATCTGCGAGACCCCGGCGCGTATACGCGTCAGGTAGTGCCGGCTTCGTCCGGTGAGCGGTGTGGCATCGGCTTTGGCCATGGCGCGCTCCAGCAGGTCGCTGAATCCGTCCACGGCGCTCAGCGGGCTGCGCAGGTCATGGGACACCGAATAGGAAAACGCCTCCAGTTGCTTGTTGGCAAATTCCAGCTGCGCGGTGCGCTGCTGCACCCGCTCTTCCAGGCTGGCATTGAGCCGCAGGATTTCTTCGCGTGCGCGCTTGCGCTCACGGATGTCGGAGTTGATGCCCAGCACGCCGTTGACCCGGCCCTGTTCATCGCGCACCACGGTCCAGCGCGCCTCGACGCACACCGTGGATCCGTCTCGTGCGCGCTGCTCCAGCTCTCCCGTCCAGTCGCCGTCATTGGCCAGGGTCTGGGCCATGGACGCCGCGAGCACCTCGGGGCTGTGGTACATGAGGCCCTCCATGGTCTTGCCGAGCACCTCTTCGGCCGTCCAGCCGTAAAGGCGCTCGGCGCCCTTGTTCCAAAAGCGGATGGTGCGGTCCAGGTTGCGAACCATGATGGCGTCCTGCGCCCGGTCCAGCAGCGAGGCCTGTTCGCGCACCTTGGCAGCGGCCTGGCGCGCGGCCTCCTGGCTGCGCCGGCGCTCGAGCCGCGCGCGCAGGCTGACGATGCCGAAGGCCAGGTTGTCGGCAAGCTCTTGCAAGAGCTTGATCTCGCCGGCGGTGAAATGCTGGGCCTCGGCCGAGTACAGGCACAGCACGCCAAAGCTGCGGGGCCCGTCGCGCAGCGGCAGGCACACGGCACCTCGAAAACCGCGCGCAAGAGCCGCCTCATGCCAGTGGAATTGCTTGCCGGCACGGCTGATGTCGCCGCTGTGCTCGGGCTGGCCGCTGCGGATGGCCTGGCCTGCCGGCCCCTGCCCGGTGGCATCGTCATCACGCCAGCTCAAGCGTATCGCCGAGAGGTAGCCGTCTTCATAGCCGGCGTGCGCCATGGGTTCAATACTGCGGGCCTTGTCATTGAGCGCGTAGCCCACCCAGGCCATGCGGTAGTCGCCCACATCGACCGCCACACGGCACACCTCGGCCAAGAGCGCGGTTTCTTCGTCCAGCCGGTTGATGGCGATACTGGAGCGGCTGAGCATCTGCAAGGCCCGGTTGGTGCTGGCCAGGGCCAGGTCGGCCAGCTTGCCCTCTGTGATGTCGCGCGCGGTGCCCACCACGCGTTCGAGCACGCCTGATGCGTTGAACACCGGATAGGAATGGTCGCGTATCCACCGTATCTTGCCGTCGGTGGACACGATGCGGTACTCGATGTCGGAAATTTCGCCCGTGCGGTTGCGCTTGCGGGCGAGTTTGAGCAAGGGCTGGTCTTCCATCACCGCGGCGTCGGCATACGATCGCGGGTCCGCGTACAGGCTCTCGCGGCTGCGGCCCCAGATCTTCTCGTAAGCCGGGCTGATGTAAAGAAGGCGGCCGCTACGCGGATCCACGTTGTAAAAAACATCGTTGATGTTTTCCGCGAGTTCGCGAAAGCGCGCCTCACTGCTGACCAGCGCCTCTTCGGCGCGGGCGCGCTGCAGCGCAATGCCGGCAAGCCGGGTCGCGGTGTCGATCAGCTCCAGGTCGGCCGCCTGGGGCCTGCAGGGGTAGGTGCGGTAGATCGCAAAGGTTGCGAGCACCTCACCGTCGGTCGACACTACGGGCGTGGACCAGCAGGCGCGCAAGTTGTGCGCGCGCATCAGCTCACGGTAGTCCTGCATCAGCGGATCGGCCTGGGTGTCTTCCACCACCACCAGCGCATTGCGAAACGCCGCGCTGCCGCAGGCCCCAACGCCCTCGCCGACCTGCAGGCCCTCGATGGCCTGGTTGTAGCTGTCTGGCAGGCTGGGCGCCGCACCCAGGTACAGCTTCTGGCCCTTGAGCAGCAAGATGGAGCACAGGCTGTCGGGCGAGCTTTTTTCGATCAAGCGGACCACCGCGTCCAGCGATTGCCGCAGGGGTGCGCTGCCGGCGATCAGCGCGAGCACCTGCTCCTGCGCGAACGCAAAATTTTCCGCCGCCTTGAGTTCGGTGATGTCATTGAACACCGTGATGCCGCCCACCAGGGCGCCGCCAGTATCCCGCAGAGGCCGGGTGCTGATGCGCAGCACGCGGTCCTCGGCGCCCGGCCGGCGAAATACCACGTCCCAGTTGTCAACGCTGACGCCGTGCACCGCCTTTGCCAGGGGCCGCTCGGACACGGGGTAGGCGGTCTTCCCGTCCAGCATCAGCAGCTCATGGCCGCGCCGCCAGTCATCGACCAGCATGCCCACCTCGGGTGCGATGGAAAAGAGCTTGCGCGCCGTGGCGTTGAAGAGCAGGAAGCGGCCCTCGGTGTCCGCGGCGATCACGCCCTCATTCATGCTGTTGAGGATGAGGTCCAGCAGGCCGCGCTCCTTGTCCACACGGCCCAGCACGGCGTCGAGCTCTTGCTGGCGCGCCTGCAGCGACTCGGCCATGCGATTGAACGACGTGCCGATCTCACCGAGCTCGCCCTGGTAGAGCGGGCCCAGCTTGACGCGGGCATTCATGTTGCCCAGCGCCACTTCGTTGGCCTCCTTCAGGATGGCATGCGCGGGATTGACAATCAGCCGGTTGCCCATCCACCAGGCGCAGGCCACGCCGAACAGCGCCACGGCCAGCAATACCAGCAACTCGATGACCAGGTCTTCCCGGCTGGGCGCCGCGATCAGTTCGTGCGGCACGCTGACCGTCACGAACAGGCCGTCGCGCCCACCCCCCGACACGGGGGCCACCGCATAGACCCGCGCCACGCCCTGCGCGTCCGCGTCCTGCAAGACGTTTTTCTGGCGCCCCTGAACTGCTTGCTGCACAACCGGGTCAGGGTGCATGCGGCCCACCCATGAAGGCGCGTGCGGGGAAACGGCCAGCACGGTGCCGTTGCGGTCCAACAGGGTCAGCCGCGCGCCGGGCATGGCCGGTACGTCTTCGAGCGATTCAGTCAGGCCCTTCAGGCCCAGCATCGCAAAAGCGACACCGCTGATGCCCCCGGCGTCGTTGCGCACGGGCACCGCGAAGCCGATGCCCGGCCGTCCGGTGTTGCTGCCCACGCCATACTGCCCCACCGCAAAGCGCTGGCCCGACATGACCTGCTGAAAGAACGGGAGGTCACTGATGTTGAACTCTCCGACGGTGCCTCGAGCATTGCAAAGCAGCCTTCCATCCGGCGCCGCCAGGCCCATGTTGTTGAATTCGGGATGCTCCAGGAGGAGATTCTTGAGATGCTGCCCGCACACACCCGGCTCCTGGTTCTTGATGTGCGGGCTGCTGGCGATGCCATAGAGCAACTCGTGAACCATACCGACCATGCGCTGCTGGCGGGCCGACAGCATCAGGACCTGCGACTGCAGGTCGGCGTTTGCCAGCTGCAGCGCGGCGCGATAGCTTTGCTCCGCTGAGTAGACAAGCAGGCCGAAGACGGGGAGCAGCGCAAGCAGCACCAGTAAAACCAGACGGGTACGCAGTCCCAGCCAACCCAGCATTCCAGTTACCTCGTGCTTTTCTTCACCGTGATGCAGAGCAGTCTCTGCAGCGCTTCACAGTGTGCGGAAAGCACCGGTGTTTGTAAATGGATGAGTGGCCCTTTATTGCAATTTGCCGAGCGCCCCGGCAGCACAAGCAATACTATTGTTTGCGTTGCTCAGGGCACGAGCGACTGCGCAGCCGATTGCTTGAGCGCCGCGGTGAGCGCGTCCAGCACCTCGGACTCCAGGTTCCAGCAATGCCAGTAGAGCTGGATGGGCAGCGTGTAGCTGGGCGCCACATTGACGAGCTGGTTCTGGTCGATCAGGCCCTGTGCCAGCAGGCGCGGCACCACGCTGACGCCCCAGCCCGACAGCACCGCCCTGACCATGCCTTCCGATGAGGGTACAAACAGCTGGTTCAAGGTGACGCGCTTGAGCCCAAAGGCCTTGCTCACAAAGTCGCCCGGCAGCTCGTCCTTGCGGTTGAACGCTATGAAGGGCACATCGCGAAAGTTGTATTGGGTCAGCCCAGGCGGAGTTTCTTTGTCGCTGGAGCCGTCGCGCAAGCCCAGCCGTTTTTGCGCAAACTCAGGCGTCGCCACCGCAATGTATTGCATCGCCCCCAGCGGCTCGATCTTGCAACCTCGCAGCGCCTGCTTGAGCGTGGTGACGCAGCCCAGCACCTGGCCTTCACGCAGCCATTCGTGGGTGAAGTTCTGGTCGTCGTGGATGATCTCCATAGGCAGGCCTTGCTGCGCAAGGTCCGTCAACGCCGGCAAGGCCCAGGTGGCGATGCTGTCGGCATTGATGGCGATGGAAATGCGCTCTTCTTCGCGTGCGCCGCCCAGCGAGCTGGGCGCCAGCTCTTTCAGGTCACGCTCAAGGTCGGCGCGCAGAAGCCGCAGCATCTTGGTGTGCTTGAGCAGCAGCTGCCCGGCCGAGGTGGGCTTGAGCGGCCGGCTGCGCACAATAAGCACGGTGCCGACCTGGGCCTCCAGCGCCCGCAGACGCTGCGAAACTGCGGATTGGGTGATCGACAGGCGCTGGGCAGCACGCTCAAAACCGCCCTCTTCCACGATGGCTGCAAGGCACTCCAGTGCATCCGGATCAAAAGTACTCATTCCGCATCCCTCTTCGTTTTCTATTGGCTTGTGGCCGTTAGCTCTATGAACCGTACAGCTGTATTAGCTGTACTGATGTTTTCACTGAGAGTTTAATTTTTCTATTAATCGAAAGCAACATCCTTCACACTTGATCCCTTAAAGGGGTTTTGGCATGAAAGTAGTCGTTTTGGGAGCAGGCATCATTGGCGTGAGCACTGCCTGGCATCTGCTGGAGCGGGGCCATGAGGTCACTGTGGTCGACCGGCAGCCCGAGGCGGCGCTGGAGACCAGTTTTGGCAACGCGGCGCAGATTTCCGTCAGCTATTGCGAACCCTGGGCCAACAAGGACGCCCCGCTGAAAGCCCTGAAATGGATGTTCCGCGATGACGCGCCGCTGCTGTTCCGCCCGCAGCTGCCTTTTGGTGAAGGCTGGCAGCAATGGCGCTGGGGCCTGCAGTTTCTGGCGCAATGCAACGACGAAGCGTTTGAGCGCAATGTGCAGCAGCTGGTGGCGCTGGGCGCCTACAGCCATGCGGCGCTCAAGGATGTGGTGAGCGCCACCGGCATTGAATACAACCGGCTTGAGCGCGGCATCGCCCACTACTTCACCGACCAGAAGACCTTTGACACCGCCGGCGAGGCCGCGGCCCTGATGCGCAAGTACGGGGTGGCCCGCCGCGTGGTGAGTACCGCCGAGCTGCTGGCCATTGAGCCGGCCTTCAAATCCTTTGCGCACCGCATTGTGGGCGGCACCTACACCGCCAGCGACGAAAGCGGCGACGCCCGCGTGTTCACGCAGGCGCTGGCGCAGCGCTGCGCTGATAAAGGCGCGCGATTCCTGTTCGGGCATGACGTGCTGCGGCTGGAGAAAGCCGGTGGCGCTATCGAATCGATAGCTGTTCGCCCACGTAGCATAAGGGGCGAGAACGAAAATCTTGCTTATTTGAAGGCCGACGAAGTGGTGGTGGCCTGCGGCTCCTACACAGCGCCGCTGCTACGCACGGTGGGCGTTGACTTGCCGATTTATCCCGGCAAGGGCTATAGCGCCACTTTCAAGCTGCTCAAGCCCGAGCAAGCGCCTTTTGTCAGCACCATTGACGACGAAGTGAAGTGCGCCATGAGCCGGCTGGGCGACCATTTGCGCGTGGCCGGCACCATCGAAGTCGGCGGTTACGACCTGTCGCTGGACACGCCGCTGGCCAAGGCCCGCTGCAAGATGCTGGCCGACCGCATTGAGGAAGTGCTGCCGGGCGTGTGCGACACACGTCTGGAAGAGCAAGGCGGCTCGCCCCATTTCTGGACCGGCCTGCGCCCTGCAACGCCGACCAACATCCCCTATATCGGCAAGACCAAAGTCGGCCGGCTGTGGGTCAATGCCGGGCACGGAACCCTGGGCTGGACGCACGGTGCGGGCTCGGGCAAGGCGATTGCCGAACTGATCAGCGGCGAAGTGCCGGCCATGGATTTCGGCTTTTACGGGCTGGACCGCGCGCGGGGCAAGCTGCAAACCAGCGCAGCCTGACGCGCCTCATTGTTTTCAGGCAGCGTGCTGCGCCAGCGTGCGCTGCGCGTGCTCCCGCAAGGCCACGCGCAATTCAGCGGGCTCCTGAATGTCGAACGAAAACGACAAACGCATCAGCTGCCGCGCAAACCAGCCGAGGTGATCGGTCTGGCTGTGCAGCAGCACACCTTCCTCGCTGGGCTGGAAGACGCCGACGCTGTCGGGCAACTCCATTTGCGCGGTCTGCAAATCGGTGTGAAGCAGCAGGCGCACGGTGTTGCTGCGTGGCATGGTGGCGAGCCCCAACGCCAGATGCTGCACGGCGTCAAAATCAGCCGGCGGCGTGAACACCACGTTGAGCGGCCGCACATCCTGCACCCGGTCCAGCCGGAATGAGCGCAGTGCGCCACGCAGGTGGCACCAGCCTGCCGCATACCAGCGGCCGCGGCGAAACACCAGGCCGTAGGCGTCAAAGTCGCGCTCCGTCACATCGCCTTCGGCCGACTGGTAGGCCATGTGCACACGTTGCCAGCCATGCGCGGCGATGCTGAGCGCCAGCAGGGCCGTGTTGTCGCCGGGCGCATCGACCTGGCGCATGTCCAGGGTGACTGTTTCGCCCAGCGCGCGGATGCGGTTTTTCAGGTTGTTGGGCATCACCCGCTCGAGTTTGGCCTGCGCGCTCTGCGCGGCGGGCGCGGCCTCGGCCAGACCCAGGCCGCGCGCGGCGAGCAGCCCCAGCGACAAGGCCAGGGCTTCGTCGTCGGTGAACATCATGGGCGGCAACTTAAAGCCGGCCACCAGGCTGTAGCAGCCGTAACGGCCGCGCTCGGCCACCACCGGGATGCCCAATTGCTCGAGCTTGGCGATGTAGCGGCGCAATGTGCGGCCGTCGACTTCCAGCCGGCGCGCCAATTCGGCGCCGCTTAGCCGTCCATGGGACTGCAGCAATTCAAGCACCGTGAGCACACGCGTAGTCGGGGAGTACATGGTGCAAAAGTCTATCCCTTAATTAGGGCCGAAACCGCCCTATTACGGTTTTAGACTGCTTTTACCGCCATCCATCCCGGGCGCCAAAAGCGTCCTTCAATCCCATGACCACCTCCATGACGACTCCCCTGCCAAAAACCCTGGACCTGTCACAGGTCAATGACGGCAACGACGGCCGCCACGATTTCAATTTCATCACCGGGCGCTGGCTGGTCAGCAACAGGCGTCTGAAGAAACGGCTGCAAGCCTGCACGGAGTGGGAAAGTTTTGAAGCCGTGCAGGACGGGGCGTTGCTATTGGGCGGGCTGGGCAACATGAACGACCTGGTCACGGAAGATAAGGGAACCCTCGGGATGGCCTTGCGTTTTTTCAACCCGCAAGACCGGCTGTGGAGCATTTATTGGGTGAGCCAGAGCGACGGTTTGCTGCAGCCGCCGGTGGTGGGTGCATTTGCCGATGGCGTCGGCCGCTTTGAAGGCAACGACACCCACGAGGGCCGGCCGGTGCGGGTGCGCTTTTTGTGGTCGGACATCACGCCCGGCAGCGCGCGCTGGGAGCAGGCTTTTTCCGTGGACGGTGGCCGCCACTGGGAAACCAACTGGGTGATGCACCTGACCCGGCCCGCCTATCACGTGGCGCATCACTGACATCATCAAGAAAGCAACCATGGACCAGTTTGCCCACTTGTGGCTGTTTTTCCTGATGGTGCTGGGCATCATCATCCTGCCCGGCATGGACATGGCGTTCGTGATGGCCAGTTCGTTGACCGGCGGGCGCCGCTATGGGCTCTTTGCCGTGGGTGGCATTGTGGCCGGCGGGGTTTGCCATGTCGTGGCCGGGGCCTTGGGGCTGGGCATTTTGCTGCAGTTGGTGCCTGGCATGGTGAATGTGATGCTGCTGGCGGGTAGCCTTTACATCGCGTGGATAGGGTGGTCGCTCACCCGCAGCACCTCTGTTTTCGGCGCCTTGCCGGAGGTGCAAGAGCAGACACCATGGCGGACGTTCCGGCAAGCGGCGCTGACCTGCCTGCTCAACCCCAAGGCTTATCTGTTCATGCTGGCGATCTTTCCGCAATTCCTGCGGCTTGAATATGGATCGCTTTGGGTGCAGGCCGCGGCGCTGGGGCTCATCATTGCCGTCACGCAGGCTGGCGTGTATGGCTCACTGGCACTGGCCGCCGCCGGCGCGCGCCAATGGCTGGCGGACCGGCCGGGCGCCAGCGTGGCGATGGCGCGCACGGTGGGCGGGGTCTTGATCCTCTGCGCCGCCTTCACGGCCTGGCAGGGTTGGCGGCAGTTTTAGGCCGGACGGTGACCTTCCGGCCACGCCGGGCCTTTTAATTCCACGGTATTGCCTTCAGGGTCGTTGAGATAGATCGACGGCCCCTCACCTTCGGCCCCATAGCGTGACTCCACCTTGCCTGCCTCAACGCCATGGGCCGCCAGATGACGGTGGATGGACCCGGCATCGAAGGGCTCCACCCGAAAACAGAAATGATCGACGTTGCGAGCCTCTTTGCCAGGGGGTGCTCCGCCGGCAAGGCCCAGCTTGCCGTCCACCGGCACCAGGTCGACCAGTGAACGGCCGGCGCGCAATTGCACTAGACCGATTTCGTCTTGCCTGCGCTCGATGGCGCAGCCCAGCACCTGGGTATAAAACTTCACCATGGCGTCCAGGTCCACCACCCGAAGGACGATATGGTCAATGTCGCGAATTTGAATCATGGGATGTGCTCAAAAAAAGAAGGGTTGCTGGTGAATTCATTCTGGCATGCGGGGCCAAACCCTGCGCAAGCAAAACCCGGCAGCAGCCGCTACTATGGCCGCCATGAATGCCAACCCTCGATTCCTTTTCCTCACCACCTCCACCCGTGAGCCCGGCGCACTGGGCAACACCGAATGGCTTGCACAGCAGGCCGCTACGGCACTGCCGGCCGGTACGCCCCAAACCTGGCACCACCTGTCGCGCATGCAACTGCCACTCTTTGTGGACCAACGCCACACCACAGGCAAATACGACATGCCGGCCGGAGACATGAAGACCTTGCTGGATGCCACGATGGACGCCACCGACATCGTGTTTGTGGCGCCGGTGTACTGGTACAGCATCCCCGCCCCGCTGAAGATCTACCTGGACCACTGGAGCGCGTGGATGCGCGTGCCGGGCCTCCCCTTCAAGGAAGAAATGGCCAAAAAGACACTGCGGCTGATCACCACCAGCGGTGACCGCGCCAAGGCGCAGCCCATGGTGGACTCGATCCGGCTGTGCGCGCAGTTCATGGCCATGAACTACGGCGGCGAACTGTGGGGCAAAGGTGGGCCGCCCGATGCGGTCAAGGCCGACACGGCGGCGGTGGCGCAGGCTGCAGGTTTTCTGGCGGCCTGACGACCCGGGTCGAACTGCGTTGAGGTGGTTTTTTCCTACAGGCCTTGCTTTGCAGGGCTGACAAGGCGGACGCCGCACGAGGCGCAAAGTCCGCCCATGACACTCAAAAACACGCCCCTGAACAGCGCCGCGCAACCCGCTTCCAGCAAAGGCATGCCCGCGAAAAAAGCGCGCAAACAACGTTCACGCCCGGAGCAGCCGGACAGTCCGCAAGACGCCTCGGTGGAAGCCAGCCTGGAATTACCGCACGACCGCGATCAGTCCGTGGACATGACGGATGACAAACCCAATCCGGTCGTCAAACAAGGCGGGCGGGATGTACAGCGCGGCGTGAAAGACACGAGCAAAAGCGTGGAAATGGACCGCGCCTACAAGAAGCTCTAAATCCAGAAGCGCTGACGGCCTTGGGGCAAGTCAGGGCGCGCGATGGGACGTTGGCGCCGGCATGCCTGGGGTGACCCCGCCTTGCAACGCAATCCGCTCATTGACCCAGCGCAAAAGATCCAGCCACATCTGGCGCATCTCGGCATCCAGCGGCGTGCGGGTGGAGTTGGGCAACTCGATGGTCACGACCGGCACCCCTTTGTGGATGCCGCCGTAATTACCCAATGAGCCCGGGAAGATGCCAACCTGGTCAAGATACAGGCGCCCCAATCTGGAGGGCGGAACGGAGGGCCCGTCAAAGTCCAGGACACCATATGGCGCATGGATGCTGACGATAAGCTGCGGCTTGAAGCTTTGCATCTGCTCATGAAGAAAGCGCGATTCGGGTTCGGACAAGGGCTTGGGGCCGGGCCAACGGCGTGGGTCCTTGCCGGTGCGTTTTTCCCAGTAGACCTTTGCGTCGCGCTCCCAGTTGGGCGTGGGGAAGTTGCGGTTCAGGTCCACGCCATGCGCATTGACGCGGCGCGGCGGCCTGGATAAAACGCCGTCGGGATTGAGCACCGGCACAAACCGCCAGTGAATCACCTGGGGTGCATCCAGCGGCGGCTGGGCCGCCAGCTGGATCCAGTGCAGCGCCACCGCACCGGAGGACAACTCATCACCGTGGATCGCGCCCACCACCAGCACGCGCAAGGTCGCGTGTTCCGGCTGAATGTCACGCACCCAAAGCGCCTGCCCATTGACCGAACGCGGCCCTGCCGGCTGTAGCTGGGCCGCTTCACACAAGTCCCTCTTTACATTCGGAAGTTTTGCGGCATATTCGGCGCAAGGCGAAGCAGCATATGCGCAGGTAGCTATCAAATAAATAGCAGGCAAGCAAAAAGTAAAACGGCAAAGCAGCATGCCCGCGAGTTTAACCGTCATGGCGAAATGACCTGCAGAGGAAAGGCTAGACCCCGCCGCGCGCGGGCTTGGACCGCATCAGTTAAATTACCCTTCTATGCCGACCCCTGCCACCCCTCGCCAAGCGAGCCGCCCCAGCTTTTCACAGCGGGAATTCCGGGCGTCGCTGGCGATGTTCGCCACCGGGGTCACCATCGTCACCGCGCGCACGCCGGCGGGCGTGCTGGTGGGACTGACCGCCAACTCCTTCAATTCGGTCTCGTTGCAGCCGCCGCTGGTGCTCTGGAGCCTGGCGCAGGCGGCCGGCTCCATGGCCGCGCTGAGCACCGGCTCGCACTACGCGATCAACATCCTCGCGGCTGACCAGAAAGACCTGGCAGAGCGTTTTGCCAGTGGCCGCGCAGACCGCTGGCAGGGCGTGGCTTATACCGATGGCGCCAGCGGCGCGCCGCTGCTGGACGGCGCGGCCGCCAGCTTTGAATGCTTTAACCGCAGCCGCTATGAAGAGGGCGACCATGTGATTTTTGTGGGCGAGGTGGAGCGCTGCACCCACCGCGCCGGCGCCGCGCCGCTGCTGTTTCACGGCGGCAAGTTCTATACCGAGCACCCCTTGTAAACAACGCCCCGAAGCGGGCCGTTTCAGGCCCTCCGGCCCAGCCGCACCGTCGTGACGCCCGGCCGCAGTTGCCGCAGCGAGGGCATGACCAGCACGCAATCGTCATAGGGCGTGGTGATCTCCCGGCCGGCGTCGGTTGCGATCACGCTGCCGGCTTTGGCGATGGTCTCGCCGCCCGTGAAGTGTTCGGCAAACCGGAAATCCATGGACGCCGCCACCACACGATCGGTCACCACAACCGGCGCGGGTGGCTGCCGGTCCGGCAGCAGCCAGCCACCGGGAACCTGGCTGCGGGCCAATGCGCCCGCCTGCACAAGAAAGCGCATGAGCGTATCGCGTGCCGTGCCGACGGCGCGCGGGTTCCAGTGCTGGCCGGCTTCCAGCAGCAGCGCAATCCGGCCACCCGCAGCGTCTGCAAATTCGCCATAGTCGCGCATCCGGATGCCGTCGGCATGGCCGCCGTCCACCACCACCTGCGACGCGGTTCCCAGTGTCTGGGCAAACGCAACATTGCGCGCCAATGTGCCGGTCACCAGCAAAGGCGTGCAGGGCTCGTGCATGGAATGCAGGTCCAGCAAGTGCGACGCACGGTCGACAAAAGGCCGCAGCTGCCGCGCGCGGTCCAGCTCGGCGCTGCGGCGCGGGCCGTCAAGCACCTCGGCGGCCCAGACCCGGTTGAAGTCTTCGTCGATGAAGCGGGAGGTGTCCGGCTGGGCAGGGTCGAAGCGCTCAAACGCGGCCACATTGCAAAACGCCAACGTGACCCGGCCGCGCGCCGGTACCCAGCCGCTTGCGAGCAATTCCGCCAGCGCGATGGCGCCGGAGTATTCGTTGCCGTGCACCAGTGCCGTCACCAAAATCTCCGGGCCAGGCGCCGCGCCTGCTCGCTCATGCACATGGTGCACATCCGTGTTGGAGGCTGACCAGCACGCCAGCCTGGGCGGCAAGGTATTGACCGGATGGTGCATCAGCTCGCCGCCCCGGTACTGACCGCCTTGTTGACCACCGCGCGCACCCGCTGTGTTTCGGCACGGACGAAAGCCGTCAGCGCCTGGGGAGTACCGCCCTCGTTCGAAATGCCGGCCTTCTGCAGTTTTTGCCAGACCGCCTCCTCGCGCAGGATCTCATTGAGTTCGCGGTTCAACCGCGCCACCATGGGCGCCGGCAGCTTGGCAGGCCCGAAGAGGCCGAACCAGACGTTCATGTCATAGCCCTTGAGTCTGGGGTTCTCGCCGAGCGCGGGAATTTGTGGCGCGGCGCGTGAGCGTGTTGGCGTGGTAACGCCCAAGGGGATCATCTTGCCGGACTCGATGTGAGGCAGGGCGGACGACAGCACCGACACGCTGAACTCGATGTTGCCGCCCAGCAGATCCTGCAATTGCTGGCCCGCGCCGCGGTAGGGTACATGGCGGAAAGTGGTGCCGGCCATCAGGTTGATCAGCTCGCCCGAGACATGCAGCGGCGTGCCGATGCCGGACGAGGCAAAACTCAGCTGGTTGCGTTCGCGTTTTGATTTGGCGATGGCTTCCTCGATGGTTTTGACGCCGGTCTTGCTGTTGGTCACAAAGACCATGGGTGTGACGCCGATCAGCGCCACCGGGGCCAGGTCGGTTTCGCCGTTGTATTTGACCGCTGCATTGAACAGCTTGGCAATTGAGACCTCGCTGCCCGAACCCAGCAGCAGCGTGTAGCCGTCGGGGCTGGCGCTCACCACTTTCTGCGCGCCTATGGTGCCACCGGCGCCGCCCACGTTTTCAATGATGACCGGCGTGCCCAGACGCTTGGCCAGCGGCTCGGCGATGATGCGCGCGACCAGATCGACACTGCCGCCGGCGGGGTAGCCCACTACCAGCGAAATCGGTTTGGCCGCGGGCCAGGTCTGGGCCTGCGCTGACAGGGCCAGCAGCGCCAGCAAAGCGGATGCGGCACCGCGGAGGGCGCGGCCGAAGTGATCGTGATGAAGTGGGGATTTTGCAGACATGATGGTCTCCTTATAGGTGGACCCAGTCTATGAATCGGTCTCGCAGGCCGTATGCGCATCACGCATGGGCGCATGCGCATGTTCGCTCAAGCGGTGCTGACGGCCCAGATGCGCTGCACCAGTTCGTTACGCGGGCTGCGGTTGCGATAGAGGCGGATCTCAAAGCGCACGGCGCCCGCCTGCGGGTCGGCCGCCACGAGCCGGCCGCTGCGCAGGTCGTCACCCACAAGCCCCCGCGGCAGCCACGCCAGGCCCACGCCTTGCAAGGCTTGTTCATGCAGGGACTCGGCGAAGTCCGACTCGGTCACCGTGTGCAGAAACAGCTCACGCGAGTCGCGGCTTAGCCCGTCTTGCAGGATCTGGCTGAGCGCCAGCGTAGGCGCATAGCCCAGCACACGCACCGGCTCGCGTGCAGTACCGGGCAAGGCGTGCAGCGCCTGCCCATCGGGGCGCGGTGCGCTCACAGCCACCAGCTCGTCAGTACCAAGCGTCAGTCCCTCAAACGCCTGGTCGTCCAGCAGCATGGGCAGACGCGGATGCGTGAATGACAAGAGGAAGTCGGCCGCGCCCTGCTCGAGCGCCGTGGCTCCTTCGTGAATAGAGCCCGTCAGGATGCGCAGGCGGAATTCACCGGCGCCACGCTTGACGCGCGCCAGCCAGGAGGGCACGGTGGTGCGCGACAGCGTACGTCCCGTGGCCAGCGTGACCCAGTCAAGGCCGCCCTGCGTATGGCGGATGCGGGCGCGCACGTCGCTCAAGCCGGCCACCGCGCGGCGTGCCACGGGCAGCAACTCTTCCCCGGCGGCCGTGAGCCCCAGCGGCACCACGGCACGGTTAACCAGGTCGGCGCCTGCCCACAACTCCAGCGCACGCACACGGCGCGAGAACTGCGGCTGCGTCACGTGCCGCAGCTCTGCCGCGCGCGAGAAGCTGCGCTCACGTGCCAGGGCAATGAAGTCTTCCAGCCATTTGTGGTCCACGGCAGCACCTCGTTCGGGAAATGCAGCCATGGTATCGCCTGCAGCCTGCGCCTGATCCCGCTACCATCACGCTCAATGACTTTACGCAAAACCCAACTCGACGCCCTCGCCATGTCCCTGCTGCTGGGTTGCTGCCTGTTCTGGGGCCTGCAGCAAGTACTGATCAAAGCCACCATCAGCGAGATCCCGCCCATGTTCCAGGCTTCGCTGCGGCTGGTAGGCGCCACGGCCCTGCTGTGGCTCTGGTGCCTGTGGCGAAAAATTCCGCTATTCCGTGGCGACGGCTCGCTCAAGGCCGGCCTGCTGGCGGGCGCCCTCTTCGGCGCGGAGTTTGCCTGCATTTATGTGGGCCTGCAGTACACCAGCGCCTCTCGCCTTACGGTGTTTTTGTACACCTCACCCTTCTGGGTGGCGCTGCTGGTGCCGCTGTGGGTGAAGTCTGAACGGCTGCGCGGCCTGCAGTGGGTGGGCCTGCTGTGCGCCTTCGCCGCCGTGGTGTTTGCGCTGCGCGAAGGATTCACGGGCGACCATGCGTCGACGGCGCGCGGTGACCTGCTGGCGCTGGCCGCCGGCATGTTGTGGGGCCTGACCACGGTGGTGATACGCGCCACCAAACTCATCAGCATCTCCGCCGAAAAACTGCTGTTCTACCAATTGGCCGTCAGTGCCGCCGTGTTTCCGTTCTTGTCCCTGTACCTGGGCGAGCAGTGGTCCTGGCAGTTCAGCCCGTTTGCCGTCACCTCCTTGTTGCTGCAAACCGTGATCGGCGCCTTTGCGAGCTACCTGCTCTGGATGTGGATGCTGGGGCGCTACCCAGCCACCAAGATTTCGGTGTTCGTATTTTTCACCCCGCTGTTTGCGCTGCTCTTCGGTGCGCTGTGGCTCAAGGAAAGCGTGACCACCGGCCTGCTGGTGGCGCTGGCCACCGTAGCGGCGGGCATCGTGCTGGTCAACCGGAAGCCGGCAGGCGCATAATTTTCCGACATGACTCCTCATAAACGCATCCCCGGCCACCGGTTCCTTCACTCACCCGGGCCCACGCGGGTACCCGATGAGGTCATGGATGCGATGCGGCGCCAGCCCATGGACCTGGCCGACCCGCGGCTCGATGGCGTGATACAGGCCTGCGAGAACGGCCTCAAGGCGCTGCTGCAAACGAATGCCGATGTCTTCATGTATGCCTGCAACGGCCATGGCGCCTGGGAAGCCGTCATCGCCAACCTGCTGGCGCCCGGGCAGCAGGTGCTGATCGCAGGCACGGGGCACTTCTCCGAATCCTGGGCTATACAGGCCGAGGCCATGGGCGCCAACGTCATCCGCACGCCCTGGCGCGAGGGCTATCCGATTGACGTGCAGGCGATCGAGGACGCCTTGCGCGCCGACACCTCACACGCCATCATGGCCGTGTTTGTTGTGCACACCGACACCGCCAGCGGCATGACCAGCGACCCCGCCAGAATCCGGCAGGCGCTGGACGCCACGAAGCACCCTGCACTGCTCGTGGTGGATGTGGTCGCTTCGCTGGGCGCCGCGCCCTTTGCCATGGATGCACTGGGCGCGAATGTGGTGCTCGGCGCGTCGCAAAAAGGATTGATGGTGCCGCCCGGCCTGGCCTTTGTGGCCGCGGATGCCGCCGCGATGAAAGTGGCCGCCGCCAATCCATCACCTCGCTTCTACTGGGACTGGGCGAGGCGGCAAAGCCCGCTTTGCTATCGAAAATTCTGCGGCACGCCGCCGCAAAGCCTGCTCTTTGGCCTGGAGGGCGCGCTGGGGCTGATTTTTCATGAAGGCGTCGAAGAGGTCATCGCACGACACCAGCTGATTGCCAGCGCGGTACATGCCGCCGTCGACGCGTGGAGTGAAGGCGGCGCGCTGTCGTTGTTCGTGCGCGAACCGGCGGCGCGTTCGGTCTCCGTCACTACCGTGTCCGTTGCTGCCGGCATTGATCCCGAGGCCTTGCGCACAGTCGCGCGCGAACGGTTTCAGGTGGCGATTGCGGGCGGCCTGGGCCCGCTGGCAGGACGCACGTTTCGCATCGGCCATCTGGGCGACATGAATCCGGCGATGATCCTGGGTTGCCTGGCGGGTGTGGAAGCGGCGATGCAGGTACAGGGCATTCCGATTGGCAGCGGCGGCGTACAGCATGCCGTCGCGGCTTTGGCGGGTAAGCACTGAGCCTTAGCGCCGACTCTTACTGTGAAGCGGTGATGCCGCCGTCGAGATACAGCACTTGCCCCGTCACAAAGCGCGATGCGGGCGCTGCAAAAAACACCGCCGCACCCGCCACGTCCTGCGGATCGGCCACACGGCCCAGCGGAATGCGTTCCAGCACCTGCTTGCGCGTCTCGGGGTTCTCCAGCCAGTGGCGCGCCATCTCGGTTTGCACCACCGTGGGTGCAATGCCGTTGACGGTGATGCCGTGCGGTGCAAGCTCACTGGCGTGCTGGCGGATCAGCATGACCAGGCCGCCCTTGCTGCTGCTGTAGGCCGAGTAGCCACGGCCGCGCAAGCCCAGCTGCGCACGCACCGACAGCAAGTGCACCTGCGCACCGCCCCTGCCGCCTTTAATCTGTTTTTTGGCGGCGGCCTGCGCAAGGAACATGGCAGCCTTGAGGTTGACCTGCAGCACTTCGTCAAAGGCTTCTTCAGTCACTTCCAGCAAAGCCTGCTCTCGCTGCATGCCAACGCAGTTGACCAGGGTATCCAGGCCGCCGAAGTGCCCGGCCACGGCATCAACGGACGCCTGCATCTGAGGCACCGAGTGCGCGTCCATGGCCAGCCCCATGGCCTCGTGCCCCGCTGCGCGCAATGCCGCGGCCACGGCCTCGGCCTTGGCTTCGTCGCGGCCCGACACAGCCACGCGCGCACCCGCCATCGCCAGGCCCCAGGCAATGGCTTCGCCGATACCGCCATAGCCGCCGGGCACATAGGCGGTTTTTCCGCGCAGGTCAAAGAGGCCTGACAGCGCGGTGCTGAAATCGATCTGGGGTGTGATGCTCATGGATGGTGAAATTGTGGGCGGAAAGCGGGCGGACGGCGAAAGGGCTTTCCCTCAGTCCATTAACAGGCCGCCGTTGAGGTCGATGATCTCGCCGGTAATAAAGCCCGACAACGGTGACGCGAGAAACCGCACCACATGGGCAAACTCCTCTGGCTCGCAAAACCGGCCGACAGGAATATCCTTCAGCAACTTTTGTCGCTGCTCTTCAGTCAGCTGCTCGGTGATCATGGGCGTCTTGACATAGGCCGGCGCCACAGCGTTGGCTGTGACGCCAAAAGACGCAAGCTCGCGCGCCAGCGAAAAAGTCAGTGCACTCATCGCACCCTTGGACACCGAATAGGCCGTGCCCGCCGTCAACCCGCCGGTCTTGGCGGCCAAAGAGCTGGTGTTGATGATGCGGCCGAAGCGCCGCGCCTTCATCGCCGGCACCACCTGTTGCGCGAGGTAGAAAGCACCGTCGAGATTGGCGCCCATGACACGCCGCCATTCATTGGCCTCGGTGGCCTCGATCTTGTTGTTCGACAAAATCCCGGCGTTGTTGACCAGGATGTCGACAGGCCCGAAGGCCTTGACGATGAGCGCATGGCCTTCGCTCACGGCGACAGGGTCGCTGATGTCAAACGAAAAAGGCAAGGCACGCGCGCCCAGTTCATGCGCCAGCGCGCGATTGCGCTCATGACTCACATCCACCATCGCGACCTTGCAGCCGTCTTCCAGCAAGGCCTTGACGACGGCCAGGCCCATGGTGCCCGCCGCGCCGGTAACCAGCGCGACTTTGTTTTCAAGCGGTTTCATTCAAATAACTTTCTGCGGGAAACGGTGGCAGAGACATCAAGCGTCCAGGACGCTTTTCTTGCCGAAGAGACCACGCGAGCGAAAGGTCACGACGGCAATGAACAACAGGTACATGGACATCAGCGACCACTCGGATGCGTAGGAGCCCGTAAGGCCCACCACCATGCCCACCATCAACCCGGCGATCACCGCTCCCCACAACGAACCGACGCCGCCCAACACGATGATCAGGAAAGCAGGCACGACCGCATCCACGCCGACATGCGGGCGTATGCCCCAGATCGGCGCCATGACCACACCGGCGATGGCCGCCAACGCCACGCCGAGGCCAAACACAAAGAGGCGCAGCCGCGAGAGATTGATGCCCAGGGCGCGCACCATTTCGCTGTCGTGCGCGCCGGCCTTGATGATGGCGCCGTAGGGCGTCTTCTGCAAAAACGCCCAGAGCAGCAAGATCATGAGGATGGCAAAGCCGCTGGCGAAGAAGCGGTACTTCGAATAGACCAGGTCACCCATCAGGAAGGCACCGGAGATGACCTCGGGCAGCATCAGCTGCTTTTCCGACGAGCCCCACACCAAACGTATGACCTCTTCAATGACCAGTGCCGCACCGAAGGTCAGCAGCAAACCATAAAGCGGGTCACGGCCATAGGTGCGGCGCATGCACAGCTCCAGCAGCATGCCAAAAATGCCGACCAGGATGGGCGCCAGAATCAGCGCCACCAGGTAGCGCGTTCCGAGCGGCAAGCTCATGTACCAGGCCTGCAGGTTCGGAAACATCCCCAGCTTGGGCGCGATCAAAAACAGCGCGAAGTACATGCCTAACGCAAACAGCGAGCCGTGTGCCAGGTTGATGGTCTCCATCACCCCCACGATGAGCATGAAGCCCAGCGCGATGAGCGCGAACAACAGGCCCAGCGAGATGCCGTTGACGAGGTGAGGAATAAGCTGAAGCAGAAAATCCATGTCGGTCTTTAAGGTTGGAAACTAAGCGGTCAAGGCTCGTAGCTGGGTGTTGCGGCGTAAGACTCGAGCTTGCATTGCTGCATGCTGTCTTTGTCTTCCACCTCGTCGGGCCGGAGGCGCCCGAGGATGCGAAAAATGTCGTCCGGCTGCTTGGGATAGGAGTTGTAGGACGCCATATAGATGTTTTGCTGCAGCTGGTGCGTCAGCGGATTCATATAGGCGTCTTCGTGCTGCATACGCTGGATCGCGGGCACCTTCAGGTTCTCAAGCTCGCGGATGATCTTCAGGTTGTTGGTGGAACCCGCTCGCTCAATCGCGCGAAAGAGTTCATGCGTGGCCATGTAGCCGTTGTAAAACACATTACCCGGCACCTTGATGCGGTAGCCCGCATTGGCTTTTTGGTAACGCGCGACAAACTCCTTCACGCCCGGCAGGCCCAAGCCCCAGTACCAGGTGGTGCCGAAGATGCCGAACATAGCCTCACGCCCCAGCCCGTACACGTCGGGCCAGTCAGCCTGGTTGTTGATCCAGCCGAAGCTGCGGTCCAGGCCGGCGCTGCGCACCTGGTCACGCAAATACTTCAGGTCTTCGCCGCCCACGGCCGTGGCGATGACGCCGGGCTTGAGTTTCTGGATCTTCTGCAGCTGCGCCGAAAAGTCGCGCGTGTTCTGCGGCACCAGCAGCTCTTCCACGATCTTGCCGCCATTGCTTTCGACAATATTGCGAATGCCTTTGGCCGTGTTGTGGCCCCACAGGTAGTCGCTGGTCAACAGCAGCCAGTTGCGCCCGAACCCGGTCATGGCGCCTTTGACGACCGAGGTCGAAAAGTTGGTGCCGTTGCCGTCCCAGACAAACTTGGTGCGGTGGCAGTCCTTGCCGGCTTCGGTGGGCGAACTGGAGTTGGTGTTGAAGTAGATGCAGCCGGTCTTTTGCGCAACCTGCGAGATGGCATTGGCTGCGCCCGAATGCACGCCGCCCAGCATGAAAGCGACTTCACCCTCGGCCATCATGCGCTGGGCGACTGCCGTTGCCTTGGCCCCATCACCGCCAGTGTCGGCATGCACGGTTTCCAGGCGCCGGCCCAACACGCCACCACGCTCATTGACTTCCGCGATCGCCATCGCGATGCCGCGCTGCTCGTCCTGGCCGCTGGCTGCGTACTGGCCGGTGTCGTCGGTGGTGAGGCCAATCAACAAGGGCTTCTTGCCCTTGGCTTGTGCCCAGGCGTGGTGCAGCCCCCACGGGCCAAAGAAGCCCATGGTTGCTGCGCCCGCCCCGCGCATCAGTTGCCGCCGCCCGCGGCTGGGCAGCGCGCCGGCGGCTTTGCAATCGAAGTCCATGATGGCGATGCCTAGTCAGACTTCGTAGCTGGGCGTCGCATCGTAGCTCTCAAGCTTGCAGGCGCCTGTGGCGTCCTTGTCCATCACGTCCTTGGGGTCGGCCTGCGTGAGGATCTTGAAGATGTCGTCTTTCTCGGCCGGCTGGTCGTTGTAGGTCGCCATGTAAATCGTCTGCTGGCACTGGTGAGTGACGGGGTCCATCCACGCGTCGTAGTGCTGCAAGCGGTCGGCGGCGCTCATCTTGCGGCCTTCAAGTTTCTTGATGACGGCAATGTTGTTGGTGGTGCCGGCCTCTTCCACGCAACGCAGCAGTTCGCGCGTCGCCATATAGCCGTTGTGATACACATTGCCCGGCACGCGGATCGCCATGCCCGGGAACTGCTTCTGGTACGCCGCCACAAACTCTTTCACGCCGGGCAGGCCCAGGCGCCAGTACCAGGTGGTGCCAAAGACGCCGAAGATAGCCTCGGGGCCCAGGCCGTAGACATCGGGCCAATCCTGCTGGTTGTTGATCCACGCCATGGACTGGTTCATCTTGAGTTGCACGACCTGCTGGCGCAGCGCCTTGATGTCGTCGCCGCCCACCGCCGTGGCCACCACGTTGGGCTTGAGCTGTTGCAGCTTGAGCAGATAGGAAGAAAAATCGCGCGTGTTTTGCGGCACCAGCAGTTCCTCGACGATGCGCCCGCCGTTGGCCTCCACGATGGCACGTGTCGCCTTGGAGGTGGTATGGCCCCACACATAGTCATTGGTCAGCAGCACCCAATTCTTGCCGCTGGCCTTGATGGCGTTCTTGACGATGGCGTTGGAAAAATTGGTGCCGTTGCCGTCCCAGACAAACTTGGTGCGGTGGCAATCCTTGCCGGCTTCGGTCGGGCTGCTGGAGTTGGTGTTGAAAAATATCGTGCCGTATTTCTGCGCGACCTGCGAGATGGCATTGGACACGCCCGAGTGCACCGCGCCAATCAGGAAAGACGCTTCGTTGCGCGTGATCATGCGTTCAGCCACACGCGAACCGGTGGCCGGTGTCGTTTCCGTATCGATGTGAATGGCCTCGATGCGCCGGCCCAGCACGCCGCCCTTGTCGTTGAACTCCTTGATGGCCATCATGGCGCCCAGCCGCTCTTCGGCACCTGAAGCCGCGTACAGGCCCGAGGCGTCCATGGTCAGGCCAATGGTCAGTGGCTTCTTCTGGCCGGTCTGCGCCCACGCATGGTTGTGCTTCCACGGGCCCATGAAGGGCGCCGCGCCATACAGGCCCGCACCCACCAGCGCCAGGCTGGAATGCTTGAGCAGCGCGCGGCGCGAGGTGGCCGTGGTGTCGGGCTTGTCGTTGGCCGGGGATTGGGGGGCTGTGCCGTTTTTGTTGATGTCGCTCATGGTTTTGTCTCCTGCTTGTTAATGGGTCGAACGGGGTCGGCTTAACGGGGAACGATCTTGACGTCGTTGAGTTTTTCCTGTGCTTCGAAAAGGGATGCGATCAGCTTGTCGCCGAAGCCTGCGTTGCTGGCCTGGATCAGGCTTTGATGCGTGGCCTCACCCATGAAGCTGGTAACGGGCAGCATCTCGGCCAGGTGGGTGTAGTAACGCAAGTCTTTCTGCGCATTGGCGATGCCGAACTTGAAGCCGGTCACGTCGCCTTCCTTCAGCGTTTTCGTCGCCATCATCTGGAAGATGCCGCAGTTGACACCGCCGGCGGAGATCACGTCATAGAGGCGATTGAGGTCCAGCCCGCTTTTGGCCGCGACTGCGAAGGCTTCGGCAATCGAGGCCGCAAAGCTCATGGCCATCATGTTGTTGACCAGCTTGAGCACATGGCCATGGCCGGGCGGGCCGACGTGAAAGATGTTTTCGCAAAAAGCCTTGAGCACCGGCTCCAGCGTCTTGAAGTCCTCGGGCTCCGCGCCCACCATGGTGTTGAGCCGGCCTTCCTCCGCTTCCTTGGGGGTGCGTGCCAGCGGCGCATCGACCAGCTTGATGCCCTTGGTTGCAAGATCGTTGCGGATGCGTGTGCTGGAGGCTGGCTCGGCCGTCGAGGTGTCGACCACGATCAGGCCTTTGCGGCCGCTGTCCAGCAGGCCGTCTTTGCCGTAGACGATGTCTTCAACCTGGGGCGAGCCCGTCACGCAGATGAAAACGATGTCCGAAGCCTGTGCGCATTCGGCATTGGTCTTGGCCTCTTTCGCGCCGGCGGCGATCAGGTCGGCCAGGTTGTCGCGATTGCGGTTGACCTTGAAGGTCAGGCCAAAGCCCTTGGCCAGCAGGTTCTTTGCCATCCCGTGGCCCATCATGCCGATACCGATAAATCCGATTTGGGGTGTCATGCTGTCTCCGTTTTCTTTCTCGTTGTGTTCGTCAGTTTTATGGGTGCGTTTCAGTTCACGGCCTCGGTCGCAGCGGCTGAAACACCGGCGCCCCGGCTCGCTTTGGCCTGGTCCCACAGCGTGATCAGCCGGGCATAACGATCAGCAATGTCCCTGACCACCGCCGCGTCGTCCATGGCGCCGGCGAACCAGCCGGCTGCGGCATCGGCAAAGATGGAGCGCCCGACGGCAAAGCCGCGGCAGATGGCGTGCGGCGCCGCGATGCGAAAGCTCTGGTCGAGTTTTTCTTCACTGGCTTCCAGCCCCAGCACCAGCACACCGCGGCAATGCGGGTCATGCTGGTGGATCACCGCGGCAATCTTTTCCCAGGCGGCCGCGCTGGCGGCGGGCGGCAGCTTCCACCAGTCGGGGAAGATGCCGGCCCGGTAGATCTGCTCGAGCGCCATCGGCACGGTGTCGTCATCCGCCGGCATGTCCTTAGGCGGGATGACTTCGATGAGGAATTCATGAAAGCTGTCCACACTGGCGCGCTGCAGGTCGGCCAGTTTGGCGAGCTGGTTTTCGCGCAAGGCCGGCTTGTCACGGGGGTGGTAATACACCAGGCACTTGGCCACATGCTCGCCCGGCCAGGTCCGCATGGCAGCGCCCAGACCGGTGCCGGCTTCAAACTGCAACGGCCGCGAACCCGGCAGCTCGACCGGTCGCGCGACCCACCAGCCTTTGCCAGTCACCGTGGGGAGGACGTCTTCGCCAAAGCGGCCGTCCACAATCACGCCCACGCCGTCGCGCCCGCCCGCGCCGCGCCGCGCACCTTCAGCAATCAGCGACTTGAAAAGAGGAATGCGTTCGTTACCCGCGCCGTGGCGCGCCGCCACTTCTTCCAGCTGCATGCGGTGGTCGAACGCCAGAATGACGAGCTCTTCCCAGCGGCGCGTGCGCGTGCTGACGCGGTGCAGGTGCTCAAGCTGTGCATCCTCACGCAGGCGACGCGTGGCTGAACCGTGCACCAGGAAAAACTGCAGCTCTTCCCAGCTGGCCATGGCCGGCGCGCAGCCGTGCCGCGACACCACCAGCGCACCGCAAGCATTGGCATAAGCGCAGCAGCGCGTGAGCGGTTCGCCGGGAATCCAGCCGCGCAGAAAGCCGGACATGAAAGCATCACCGGCGCCCAGCACGTTGTAGACATCTACCGGGAAGCCGGGGCCTTGCAAACCTTTTTCCAGCGAATCGGGAATCGCGCCGTCAAATACCACGCAGCCCATAGGCCCACGTTTAACCACCAACGTTGCAGCCGTCAGTTCACGCAAGCGGCGCAGGGCTGCGAGCGTGTCGGTGCTGCCGCCGGCGATGTGGACTTCTTCTTCGGTGCCGACCACGAGGTCACAGTGGCCAACCACGGTTTGCAGGTGCGCGCTGACTTCACCCGAAGGCACAAAGCGCTGCTCGCCCATACCCGGGCTGGTCAATCCCCACAGCACGGGGCGGTAGTCGATGTCGAGCACCACGCGTGTGCCGGCAGCTTTGGCCATGGTCATCGCCCGCAAGCAGCTTTCATAAGTCTGCGGCTGCGACAGGTGCGTGCCAGAAATCAGCAGTGCCTTGGCCGAAGCGATAAAGGCCGCGTCAAAGTCGTCGGGGCTGATCGCCATATCGGCGCAGTTGTCGCGGTAAAACACCAGCGGAAAGGTGTCGCGGTCCTGGATGCCCAGAAACACCAGCGCCGTCAGGCGTTTCAGGTCGGTGGCGACATGGCTCACGTCTACACCTTCCGCGGCCAACGTTTCGCGCACGAAGCGGCCGTTGTGCTCGTCACCCACGCGGGTCAGCATCGCGGGTTTCAAGCCCAGGCGCGCCACACCCACGGCGGTGTTGGCGGGCGAACCGCCCAAATACTTGGTGAAGCTCTGCATGTCTTCCAGGCGGCCACCGATTTGTTCACCGTACAAGTCCACGGCGGCACGGCCCACACAGATCAGGTCTAGCGGGCGGCTCATACGGCCCCCTTGCGCGCGACCTTGGCGGAAGTCTTGGCGGCGGCCTTGCCTGCCGGTTTTGCCTTGGCTTTCGCTGCGCCCTGCTCGGCCAATTGATGACCGGTGCTGACCACCAGCGCCTGCGCCAGGCACAGCGGCGCGACGAGCGAACGGAAGGGCTTGGACGAATCGTCGGCCAATTCGAGGCAGACCTTGGCATGCGGCTTGAGCGGCGAGAGCGGGCCATCGGTGATGGCAATCACCAGTGCGCCCAGCTTGGCGGCCTCCGCCGCGGCCGCGATGACTTCGGGCGAATAGCTGCGAAAGCTGGCGGCAATCAACACGTCGCCGGGGGCAATGGAACGCAGGCTTTCACGCAGCATGCCGCCCGTACCGTCGAGCAGATGGGTGCGCAGTTCGAGCTGGCTCAGCGCATAAGCGAGATAGCCGGCCACCGGAAAGGCGCGGCGCTGGGCCAGCACATGAATGCGCGGCGCCGACGCCATGAGCTTCACGGCGGCCTTCAGGTCGGACTGGGCGATGCTTTCTTCCAGGTGGCCGAGCTCAGCCACCGACTCGCCCACCAGCTGGTGCAGCACGCCGGCCGGCGCGCGCTCGCCGTTGACCTGCTTGCGGCGCATCTGGTCAATGCGTTCGCGGTAGGTGTCAGAGCGCTCCAGCAAGTGCCCGCGAAACACCTGCTGCATTTCGGAGAATCCACCAAAGCCAAGCGCGTTGGCAAAGCGGATCATGGCCGACGGCTGCACTTCGGTGGCCTCGGCCACCGTTGCCACCGTGCCGAGCGCCAGGTCGTTGGGTTGCTCAAGGGCGAAGCGCGCGATGCGCTGCAACTGCTTGGACATGTCGGGGTAAGCCCGTCCAATCAGCGCCTTGAGTTCTTCGTAAGTTGTTGCAGAGTCCATATGTCGTTTGCCGCCTCAGGAATGCGATGGACCGGCTGGGCCTGCACCACATCAAATTAGAATAAATGTTCTTGCGTATTTAAATAATAGAACGTACATTCTGTTCTGTCCAGCCCTTTTCCAGTATTTATTTCAGCGCTCCACTCCTTCACCCGTTTCCGTCATCACTCACCCAGAAAAAACCGAAGAGACAAGATCCCCATGCAACTCGCCTCCGGCCGCGCGCCGCTCATTCCCATACCGATGCTCGTCACCCTGCTGGTGCTGCTGTCTACCCCGCTCTGGGTGGGCCGCGTCGGGCTCTACCAATACCTGGCCCTGGAAATCATGATCTGGGTGCTGTTTGCCATGGGCTACAACCTGCTGCTGGGTTTTACCGGCCTGCCGTCCTTCGGGCATGGCGCTTTCTTCGGCGCGGGCGCCTATGCTTTCGGGCTGCTGCAGCTCAAGGTCTGGCCCAACCTGTGGTTTGATCTGGCCGGCGCGGTGCTGGTCACGGCGGCGCTGGGCGCGCTGGTGGCGCTGTTCATTTCGCACCGGCGCGGTATTTACTACGCCCTGCTCACCATCGCCTTTGGCCAGGTGTTCTGGTTCATCGCCAATAAATGGCACACCGTCACCGGCGGTGAAGACGGGCTGCTCAACATCAAGCGCCTGCCGGCCGATTTCGGTTTTGTGTCTTTCAATCTTTCCGGCAACAACGCGCTCTTCTTCTTTTCCCTCATATTGTTCGCATTGGTATTGGTGGCGCTCTGGCGGTTGATCCATTCACCGCTGGGCCGCATCTTCAGCGCCATCAAGCAAAACGAAACACGCGCCGCCTTTGTGGGCTACAACGTCTGGCTCTACAAGTGGCTGGCGTTCACGCTGTCTACCGCCGTGGCGGGCCTGGCCGGTGCGCTGTTTGCCATGGCGCAGCAGTCGGCCTACCCGAATGTCATGAGCCTGCACAACTCGGGCTTCGTCGTGATGATGGTGCTGATCGGCGGCGGCCTGGTGAGTTTCTGGGGGCCCGTCATTGGCGCCACTTTCTTTATCCTGGCGCGCGACTTGTTGGGCGCCTACACCGAGACCTGGCTGCTTTGGTACGGCCTGATCTTCATGGCCATGGTGCTCTTCAAGCCCGAAGGCATTGCCGGCGCGTGGCAAGCCTGGAAGGCCAGGCCGCGGCGCCCGGTGGTTGCCAAGCCCGCATCCGCACCCGCAGGAGGTGCACTGTGAAGCTCTTCGAGGCCAGCGGCCTGTCCAAACGGTTCGGCGCCCAGGTGGTACTGCAAGACATCACCCTCAGCTTCAAGGAAGGTGAGCTCAACGGGATCATGGGCCCCAACGGCGCAGGCAAAACCACCTGCTTCAATGTGCTGACGGGCCGCTACAAACCTGACCGTGGCCGCGTGACCTTTGCCGGTGAAGACATCACAGGCCTGTCGCCGCGCGAGATCGCGCGCAAGGGCGTGTCGCGCTCTTTCCAGATCATGAATCTTTTCGACAGCTACACCGCACTCGACAACGTGCTGGTGGCCACGCCGCACGTGCGTAACCAGGGTTTCAACCCCTGGCGCGACCTGGGCGCCGATAGCACGGCGCAGCAGCTGGCGGCCGCCGTGCTGGAACGCGTAGGCCTCAAGGGCAAAGAGCACGTACTGGCCAGCAGCCTGTCGTACGGCGAGCGCCGCGCGCTGGAGATCGGCGTGGCGCTGGCGGCCGAGCCGCGCATGCTGTTTCTCGACGAACCCACCGCCGGCCTGGGCGCCGAAGGCACGGCGCGGCTGATGGAACTGGTGAAAGAACTCAAGCGCCAGCTCACCATTGTGATCATTGAACACGACATGAATTTCCTCTTCAAACTCGCCGACCAGATCTCCGTCATCCACTGGGGCCAGGTCATTACCCAGGGCACACCCGATCAGCTGCGTGAAAACGAATGGGTGCGCCGCTCCAACCTGGGAGCGCTGGCATGAGCGCGGTCCTGAAATCCGTCATCAAAACCGTTTCATCACCGGCCGACATGTTGGCCGTGGACCGGATCGACACCTTCTACGGTGAAACGCAGGTGCTGTTTGACGTCTCACTGAAAGTCGGCGCCGGTGAAGTGGTCGCGCTGCTGGGCCCCAACGGTGCGGGCAAGACCACGCTGCTGCGCTCCGTGCTGGGCCTCACGCCGCCGTGCAAGGGCAGCGTTGCCTTCGACGCGCGGGACATCACGAGCATGCCCACCCACGAGATCGCCAAGGCTGGCATGGGCTGGGTGCCTGACGACCGCCGCATCTTCCCGACGCTGACGGTGGCGCGCAACCTGGCCATCGCGCGCAAGACCACACGCTTTCGCCCCTGGCACGAGAAAGAGTGTTTTGAAATCTTCAGCGCGCTCGAATACCTGATGCACCGCGAATGCGAAAACCTCTCGGGCGGCGAGATGCAGATGGTTGCGATCTCGCGCGCGCTGCTGGGCTCGCCCGGCCTGGTGCTCTTCGACGAGCCCAGCCAGGGCCTGGCGCCCAAGGTGGTGCAGGACGTGATGAAGACCATCAGCCGGCTCAAGGCCGAAGGCATCGCGGTGCTGGTGGTCGAGCAGAACGTGCAAAGCGCGCTGCAGGTCGCCGACCGCGCCTATGTGATGAGCCAGGGCGTGATCGTCCACGAGGGCCCCGCGGCCGAATTGCGCAACGATGCCGCCCTGTGCCGGCAGCTTTTGGGAGTCTGACCAGCATGAGCCATCCACTGTTACGCGTCGAGAACGTCGCCAAGCAATACCAGCGCGGTGTCTTTCACAAGACCACCACTTTTTCACTGAACGCCGACTTCGAGGTGCACAAGCCCTGCGTGGTCGGTGTCATGGGCCCCAACGGCTCGGGCAAGACCACGCTGTTCGAGCTGATCACCGGCAGCAACCTGCCGAGCGCGGGCCGCGTGCTGGTCAACGGCCAGGACATTCACCAGGTGCGCACGCGCGAGCGCGACCGGCTGGCAATTCACTACCACCAGTCCTACCAGGTGCGTTCGTTCCAGAAGACCAAACCCGACTTCATGCTGGAGCATGCACAAAGCGATTCGCCGCTGGTGCACCTGTTTGATGAGCCGCAATTCAACACGCAGGACGGCTACATCGGCTTCATGCTGGACTTCTTCGCCAAGCTCAAGGCCAACGGCCGGTTGGTGTTTTTATGCCTTCACCCCAATGAGCCCTACCACGTCGACATCCTGCGGCAATGCTGTGAGCGATTCATCTTTGTGCAAAAGGGCGCCGTCAGCGAGGCCCCTGATTTCGACACCCTGGCGCAAGACGAGAAGGTGCGAACCTACCTGGGGGCGCTCGCTCCGGCGCGATGACAAAGGGTTTGCGAACTTAATCGTCCAGCTTCAGGTTCGCGTCTTCAATCGTTTTTTTCCACGTCTGCGTCTCCTGCCGGATCAGGGTGGCAAACTGGTCAGGGCCGAGATTCATGTTCTCGTAGCCCAGGGTGCGGTAGCGCTCGACCAGCTCCGGTGAAGCCATGGCTTCGGCCACATCGGCGCTGATCTTGTCGCGCACAGCCTTGGGCGTGCCGCGCGGAGCAAAGAGGCCCACCCAGGCATTGATTTCAAAGCCCTTGGTGCCAGGCGACTCGCCCGTCGTGGGTACGTTCGGGTACAGCGGCGAGCGCTGCGCACCGGCCAGTGTGATGAAGCGCACACGGCCGCCCTTTTCCATGCCGCCTGCGCTGGCCACGCTGCCCAGGGCCCACTGCACTTCCTGCGTGGCGACCGCCGTGTAGAGCTGGCCCATGTCTTTATAGGGCACATGCATCATCTGGATGCCCTTGAGCGACTGCAGCCTGAGCGCGCCCAGATGGCCGGGACTGCCGACAAACCAGGAGCCGTAAGACACCGTGCCCGGCTTGGACTTGGCCTCCTTGATGATGTCGTCCAGCGTGCGGAAGGGGCTGTCTTTGCTGACCACCGCAAAGAAGTCTGTGCGCAGGATGGGGCGAATCGGTTCCAGGTCGCGCTGCGGGTCGTAGGGCAGTTTGCGGAAGGTGTGCGGGTGCGTCGTCATATGGTTGCTGTCCAGCGCCACCAGGTCATGGCCGCCCGGCATGGTTTGCTTGAACGCGCCCATGGCGACAAAGCCGTTGCCGCCCGGTTTGTTATCGATCAGGACAGGTTGGCCCCATTTCTTGCTGAGCTTTTCAGCGATGACGCGCAGTGCCGAGTCCGGCCCACTGCCGGCGGAAAACGGTGTGATGATTTTGACCGGCCGGCTCGGGAAGGTCTGCGCGCCCGCAAGCGGCGCAAATGTGGCGGCGAGGATGGCGGCGCCCAGCCAGGCGTTTGTCGTGATTCGGTGGAACATGTTTGTCTCCTGTAAAAGGTCATCGGTTTTTGTTGGGAAGCAAGTAGGCAAAGCGGGTGTGCGGCGGGGTCATCGCTGGGTGAGCCCTCCCGTCGGTGCAGCTGCAAGCGAGGTGGTCCCCGCACCGGCCTTGAGCAGGTCCAGTGCCACGTCGACGATCATGTCTTCCTGCCCGCCCACCATGCGGCGGCGGCCCAGCTCAACCAGGATGTCAACGGCCTTGAGCCCGTACTTCGCGGCCGCGATTTCCGAGTGGCGTAAAAAGCTCGAATACACGCCGGCATAACCCAGCGCCAACGTCTCGCGATCCACACGCACCGGGCGGTCCTGCAGCGGCCGCACGATGTCGTCCGCGGCATCCATCAGTCGATACAGGTCACAGCCATGGTTCCAGCCCAGGCGCTCGGCAGCGGCGATAAATACTTCCAACGGCGCATTGCCCGCGCCGGCGCCCATGCCCGCCAGGCTGGCGTCCACACGGTCACAGCCTTCTTCCACCGCGACGATGGAGTTCGCCACGCCCAGGCTGAGGTTGTGGTGGGCGTGCATGCCGGTCAGCGTTTCGGGTTTGAGCACATCTTTCATGGCCCGGAAGCGGTCGCGCACATCCTGCATGCCCAGCGCGCCACCCGAGTCCACCACGTAGCAGCAAGTGGCGCCGTAGCTTTCCATCAGCCTGGCCTGCTCTGCCAGCACTTTCGGTGTCTGCATATGGCTCATCATCAAAAAGCCCACCGCGTCCATGCCCAGGTGCCGTGCGTATTCGATGTGCTGGCGCGAGATGTCGGCCTCGGTGCAGTGCGTGGCGATGCGCACGATGCTGGCGCCCGCGCTGTGCGCGGCCTTCAGGTCGTGCACAGTGCCGATGCCGGGTATCAGCAGGGTGGCAATCTTTGCGTGCTGCACGACGCTGGCCACCGCTTCTATCCACATCAGGTCGGTGTGCGCGCCAAAGCCGTAATTGAAGCTGGAGCCCTGCAGGCCGTCGCCGTGGGCGACTTCAATGGAGTCCACCCTGGCTGCGTCAAGCGCTGCGGCGATACGCATCATGTCGGCCACGCTGTATTGATGACGCACTGCATGGCTGCCGTCGCGCAGCGTCACGTCGGAGATATAGATTTTTTTGTCGGGATTCATGTGAGTCTCCGGGTCAGGCCGGCGCGAGCTGCGCCAGCATTTTTTCGGCCATGCGCTCTGCCGTCGCCAGCGCGGCGCTGGTCATGATGTCGAGGTTGCCGGCGTAGGCGGGCAGGTAATGTGCGGCGCCTTCGACTTCCAGAAAGATGGAAGTCTTCAGGCCGCTGACATGCCCCACGCCGGGAATGTTCAAAGGTTTGTCTGCCGCTATACGTTCAAACTGCACCTTCTGCTTCAGGCGGTAACCGGGCACGTATTGCTGCACCTCGGCCACCATGCGCTCCACCGATTGCGCGACGAGGTCTTCGTCCGTCAGCTCACTGAGGCAGTACACCGTGTCGCGCATGATGAGCGGCGGCTCGGCCGGGTTCAGCACGATGATGGCCTTGCCCTTCTTTGCCCCCCCCACCACCTCGATGGCGCGCGACGTGGTCTCGGTGAACTCATCAATGTTGGCGCGCGTGCCGGGGCCTGCGCTTTTGCTGGAAATGCTGGCGACGATTTCGCCATACAGCACCGGCGCGATGCGCGAGACCGCTGCCACCATCGGAATCGTGGCCTGGCCGCCGCAGGTCACCATGTTGACGTTGGGTGTGTCCAGATACGCGTGCCCGTTGACCACGGGCACGCAATAAGGACCGATGGCCGCAGGCGTCAGGTCCACCATGCGGATGTTGGGCTTGAGGCTGCGCAGGAAAGCATCGTTCACCACATGCGCCGCAGCGCTGGTCGCGTCGAACACGATGTCGATGTCGGCAAACACCGGCAACCTGGCCAGGCCCTCTACACCTTCGTGCGTCACGGCCACACCCATGCGCTCTGCGCGGGCCAGGCCGTCGGAGCTCGGATCCACGCCGACCATGGCGGCGACTTCGATATGCCTGCCGTGGCGCAGGATTTTGATCATCAAATCGGTGCCGATATTGCCGGGGCCGATGATGGCGGCTTTGAGTTTTTCAGTCATGGTGTTTCCTGTTCAATGTTTCAGCCCTTGGGCACGCCGCCCACGCCCCAATGCGCGGCCGGCACTTCCTGAACGATCACGCGCACGGCTTCGCGCGGCGCGTTCAGGCTGGCCACTGCCGCTTCCGTCAGCGTGCGGATGAGCTCGGCCTTGGCCTCCATGGGGCGGCCTTCGATCAAGGTGACCTGGATCAATGGCATGGCCTACTCCGTGGTGGCGAATGAGACGCTGCCGATGTGCTGCATCTCGCATCGCACATGCATGCCGGGCGTCAGGGCTTCGGCGGCGGTGGCGCCGCCGGCCATCACAATGGCGCCGGCCTGCAGCGGCTCACCCGCCGCGGCGCAGATGCGCGCGGCTGCCACCAGGGAGCGAAGCGGGTGGCCGAGGATGCCGGCCGTAGAACCCACCTGTTTCGGCTGGCCGTTCAGCGTCAGCACCAGGCCGAGGTTGCTGAAGTCCTGCTTGGGGTCTGCCCAGGGGCCGATCACAAAGCCTGTCGATGACGCGTTGTCCGCAATCACATCGGCGAGCGAGAACTTGAAGTCCGCGTAGCGGGAGTCGATGATTTCCAGTGCCGGCGCGATGGCTTCTACCGCCAGCAGTGCCTCAGCCAGCGTGGGGTTACCCGACAAGGGCCGCGACAACAGGAAGGCGATCTCGGGCTCCACGCGTGGATGCACATAGCGGGACAAGGAAATGGGTGCACCCTCTTCCACTGCCATGGCATCGGTGAGCCGGCCCCAGATCATGTCGTGCACACCCATTTGCTGCATCTTGGCGCGGCTGGTAAAGCCCATCTTCATGCCGACGCGCCGCTCACCGCGCGACAGGCGCCGGGCAATCGATGCGGCCTGGACTTCATAGGCCTGGGCTTCACTGAGCGTGTGCTCATGCGAAAGCTGGGCGATGGCGTTGGCGGTGCGCGCGGCTTCGTCCATCCGCGCGGCAAGGTCAAGAATCAGGCTCATGCTTTGTCTCCAAATGCGGCGCGGACGGAACCCAGGCCGTTGATGCGCGCTTCCACTACATCGCCAGGCGAGACCACCACCATGGGGCCGAGCGCACCGGTCAGCACCACGTCGCCGGCTTTCAGGCCGCGGCCCAACGCGGCCATCTTGTTGGCCAGCCACACCGCTGCGTTGTAAGGGTGGCCCAGGCAGGCAGCGCCCGCGCCCAGCGAGACAGGCTCGCCGCCGCGCTCCATCACCATGCCGGCCAGGCGCAGGTCGAGTTGTTGTGGTTTGACGGGTGTATTGCCGAGAACAAAAGCACTGCTCGACGCGTTGTCGGCGACGGTGTCGACAAAACGGATATCCCAGTTGGCGATGCGGCTGCCGACGATTTCCAGCGCCGGCAGGGCAAAGGCGGTGGCGCGCAACAGTTGCGCGACCGTGATGCCGGGCTCTGGCAAGTCGTGTTCCATGACCAGCGCAACCTCGGCTTCGACCTTGGGCTGCATCAGCACGTTCCACGGAATCGGTTCGCCGTCGCTGTAGGCCATATCGGCAAACAGCATGCCGAAGTCGGGCTGGTCCACGCCAAGCTGCTTTTGCACGGCGCGCGCCGTCAGGCCGATCTTGCGGCCCACCAGCTTGCCACCGGCCTTGAGGCGGCGCTCGGTGTTGAGGTCCTGCACGGCATAGGCTTCGTCGGCGCCAAAGTGCGGGAACTGCTCGCGCAGCGGCGTGATGGCATGGCCCGTTCCGGCGGCTGACCACAGCTGCTCCGCTGCGGCGGCGATATCTTTGTTGTTCATACGGGCGCTCCTTCCAGTTTGATGCAGACGTTCGACAGTTCGGTGTAGAACTCCAGCGAATGCACGCCACCCTCGCGGCCTATGCCCGACATGCCGGAACCGCCAAAGGCCGTGCGCAGGTCGCGCAAGAACCAGGTGTTGACCCACGCCACGCCGACCTTGAGCTTTGAAGCTACGCGGTGGGCGCGGTTGATGTCGCGGGTGTAGACAGACGCTGCCAGGCCGTAAGGCGTGTCGCCGGCCAGGCGCAGCGCTTCTTCTTCCGTGTCGAAGGGCATCACGTGGCAGCAGGGGCCGAAGATTTCCTCCTGCACCACGCGGGCTGTTTGCGGCAGGCCGGTCCAGACCGTGGGCTCTATCCACGCACCGCCGCGCAGGGCTTCGGGCATGTCGGGCACACCGCCGCCGCATACGGTGTGTGCGCCCTCTTCGCGGGCCAGCGCGTAGTAGCTCAATACTTTTTGTTGATGCTCGCGTGAGATCAGTGGGCCCCAGTTGGCTGTGGCATCGCCCAACGCGCCGGGGCGCAACGCTTTGGCGGCGTCTGCCAGCTTCTGCACCACGGCGTCAAAGACGGGGCGCTCGACGTAAACACGCTCGGTGCCCAGGCAAACCTGGCCGGTGTTTTCAAACACCGAACGCGCGAGGCCTGCGGCCACCACGTCAAGATTGGCGTCGGCAAACACGATGGCCGGGTTCTTGCCACCGAGCTCCATCGACACCGGCTTGATGCCGTCGGCCGCGGCCTTGATGATGGCCGCGCCGGTGCGGGTTTCGCCGGTGAAGGTGATGGCGTCGACACCCCTGTGCGAGGTGAGAAATTCGCCAGCCGAGCCGGGCCCAAAGCCGTGCACCACGTTGTAGACGCCGGGCGGCACGCCGACCTCGTTCATCACCTCGCCCAGCAGCGCGGCGGTGGCCGGTGTTTCTTCCGACGGTTTGACGACCACGGTGTTGCCGCAGGCGAGAGCCGGCGCCACCTTCCAGGTCATGAGCAAGAGCGGCAGATTCCACGGGCACACCACCGCGATCACGCCCTTGGGCCGGCGCAACGCATAGTTCAGGCCGGGCTGGCCATCGGGCGCCGTCATGGTGAAACATTCCGTCGGCACATTGCGCACAGCGTCCGCAAAAACACGGAAGTTGGCGGCGCCGCGCGGGATGTCCAGATGCGAGGCCAGCTTGTACGGCTTGCCGGTGTCGGCGATTTCTGCGGCCAGAAAATCTTTGGCGCGGCGGTCTATCGCGGCGGCAATCGCATACAGCATGTCGGCACGCTGCGCGAGCGTGAGCTTGCCCCAGGGGCCGTCGAGCGCTGCGCGGGCCGCCTGCACGGCGGCTTCCACATCGCCGCGGCCGGCCTCGCTGACTTGAGCAACACGCCGCCCTGTGACGGGGTCGATGTCGTCGAACAGCTTGCCGCTGCCGGTACGGTATTCGCCGTTGATGAAATTCAGGATGGTGGGGTTGGAGTCGGACATGATTTTTCTCTCGTTCTTCTCTTCATCGGTCAGTGGTTTGCAGCAAGGCCAAGCTCGGCGTCCCCTGCCGTCAGGTGGTCCCACATGCGCTCGTAGATCAGGCCGGTGCTGGTCGCACGCTCGGTGCAGGCCTGCTCATCCAGCAGCACAGATTCGCCCTCCAGCCCAGCGGCCAGCACGTCCAGCTCCAGGCGCGCCGCGTCTTCCAGGTACCAGGTCAGCACCACGGCCTTGAGCAGCGAGTCCGCCGCCACCACCGCGCCGTTGCCGCGCATGACAAGGGCGTTGAGAGCGCCGAGTTCCACCGCCAATGCGGCCGCACCGGCATCACTGCGAACAAGTTGCGGGTCGTCCCACAGCGCCACACCAGCGCCGAAGTAAGCGCCGAAGCCATGGCGCGGGCGCGGCGTGCGGCGCGCGGTACCCAAGGTCATCACACTGCGCGGCATGCTGCGCACCACGGCCCGCGCCTCGGGCCGGCGCTGGTAGATCTGCTGGTGAATACGCACCTCGCCGAGCACGCCCTCCGGCAAGCTGCCGGACACCGGCACGATGACACCCGATTCACCGGCGGCAATCAGCCCCATCGGTTTGGCGGCGCACACCAGGAAGTGTTCGGCGTCCAGCCGCTCGCTGCAGTGCCCATAGGCATGCACCAGACCGTGGCGCGACAGTGCACGGGCGGCCAGGCGCACGCGGTGCTGCGCGTCGGCCAGTTGGGGAAATTGCGGCTGCGCCATCTCAGACCTTGAATTCAGGGATGTCGGGCTTGGAACCCCACATGCAGAAAGACGTGGTGTCCATGGGGAACTGGCGCGGCTGGTAGTCCGCTTCCTGCTCCGCCGTGATGTGGCGCACACCGGTTGAATATTCGTAGACCATGCCGTCCGGCCCCTCGAAATAGAGGAAGCAGGCGCCCGAGGTCGGGTGCCGGCCCGGGCCAAACACGATGCGCACGCCGGCTGCCTGCAGCCGGTACCAGGCTTTCATCAGGTCGTTGATCGAATCAACCTGGTGGTTGACGTGCTGCACGCCGGGCTTGCGCGAGGGGAAGAGCGCGATCTTGTGGTGCACTTCGTCGATGCGCAGCAGCGGTGAGGGGCCGATGCGGTCGCTGACCCGCGCGCCCAGCACGCCCGTCCAGAATTGCTCGTCGCGCGCCGGGTCGCTGGAACACAAGCCGATATGGCTGAAGCCGGTGATGCCGGTGTTGTGCGGCGGCCAGTAGTCGCGGCCGCTGTGGTGCGGCTGCACGACCAGATCGATACTGTTGCCTGTCGGGTCCTTGAAGTTGATGAAGGACTTGACGCGGCGCTGCTCGCATTCTTCGGCCGTGCCGGCGCGTACCTTCACATCGCTGCGGTCCAGCAGCGTGGCGGCTGCCTCCAGTTCCGCTGCGTTGCGCAGTTCGAAACCCACGGTGTGATCGGCCGGGTCGCCCTCGAAGTACACCAGCGTGTGGTCGCGCCCGTCGCTGCGAAAGTATTCAGCCCCGCCCGCCTGGCGCATCGATTCCAGGCCGACGACCTGACGCGCATAACGGCTGGCCGACGCGAGGTCGCGTGTGCCCAGCCTGACGTAACGGATATCCCAAAGGTTGATCATCGTGTCTCCTGTGCGGCGCCCCGTTTTTTCGGTGTGCGCTGATGTGATGGACGCGACTATAGGCAGGCGTTAGGCATTTGAGAAATGAAAATATAGAATTCGTGATATCTGATTTATTGATATCAAGAACCACACCGACGCAGATCACACAGCGCAAGGACACACCATGCAGGCCCAAGGCAAACCCCTGACCCACCAGATTGACCTCAACCTGCTGGAGCTCTTTGACACGGTCTTTCGCACCAGGAACCTCACGGCCACCGGCGTGCGGCTGGGGCTATCGCAACCGGCGGTGAGCTACGGCCTGGCCAAGCTGCGCGAGTCGTATGGCGACGCGCTGTTTGTGCGCATGCAGCGCGGCGTCCAGCCCACGCCCTTTGCCGAACAGCTGGCGCAGCCGGTGGCGGCTGCCCTGCACATCGTGCGCGGCACGGTGCAGAAGACCGCCTTTGTGCCCGGCCAAGCCACGCGCACCTTTCGCATCGCGATGACGGACATCGGCGAGCGCTACTTCATGCCGCGCCTGTCGCAATGGCTGGCCGTGCAGGCGCCGGGCGTCACGGTCGAGACCTTGTCACCCAGCCTGACGGAGTTGTCCGAAGGATTGGCCACTGGCGATGTGGACATGGCGGTGGGCTACATCCCGGGCCTGGGTAAACAGGTGCACCAGCAGGTGCTGTTTCGCGAGCACTTTGTGTACTTGATGCGCCAGGGCCATCCGGCACTGGCCGGTGCGCTCACGGTGGGCCAGCTGCGGCACCTGGGCCATGTGGTGGCCAGCCCGCCGGGGACGCAACACTTCGCGACGGTTGAGAAAGTGCTGGCCAGCCCGCGTGTGAAAGCCCGGATCGCGCTGCGCGTGCGCAGCTTTTTGTGCGTGGGCCCCATCGTGGCCGAGACCGACCTGGTGTCACCCGTGCCGAACAACCTGGCGAGGCTGGTGGCCACGCACCTGGACTTGCGGCTGTGCCCGCCGCCGACCAAGTTTCCGGAGTTTGATATCTCGATGTACTGGCACCAGCGCTACCACCAGGACCCGGCCCTGCTGTGGATGCGCGAGGCGATGGCAAGTCTTTTTGCGGCCGGCAAGAAGCGCGGTTGAGGTTAACCCCGCTCAGCCGATCAAACGCTTTTGCGCAAAGGCCACGTACCAGTCCAGGCAGGCGGGGTTGGCCATCGCGTCGCGGTTGACGACCTTCTCCAGCGGCTGGCCTAGCAGCAGCTTCTTGATCGGCAGCTCCTGCTTCTTGCCTGAGAGCGTGCGCGGAATTTCGGGCACGGCGAAGATTTCATTGGGCACAAAGCGCGGCGACAGCGCCGTCTTGACGGCCTGGTTCAGGCGCGCCTTCATCGCGTCGTCGAGTGTGTGACCGGGCCGCAGCACCACGAACAGCGGCATGTAACTTTCGCGGCCCAGGTATTCAAGGTCGACCACCATGGAATCCAGCACCTCGGGCAAGGCCTCGATCGCGCTATAGAGCTCGCTGGTGCCCATGCGCAGGCCGTGGCGGTTGATGGTGGCGTCGCTGCGGCCATAAATGATGCAGCTGCCCGACCGCGTAACTTTGAGCCAGTCGCCATGCCGCCACACGCCGGGATAGGTGTCGAAGTAGCTGGCCAGGTAGCGCTGGTTGCCTTCATCGCCGACGAAGTAAAGCGGCATGGACGGCAAGGGTTGCGTGCAGACCAGTTCGCCGACTTCATCGACGACGGACTCGCCTTTCTCGTTCCACGCTTCGACCGCACAGCCGAGGATGCGGCATTGCATTTCGCCGGGGACGACCGGGAGTTCGCGGTTGCCGCCAATAAATGCGCCGGCAAAGTCGGTTCCTCCCGAGATGTTGCACCACCAGATATCAGCGTTGCCGATCTTCGCGAACTGCGCAGTACCCCACCGCTGCGTGTCTTCGCTGAGCGGCGATCCCGTCGTACCGAGCGTACGAAGCCGGCTCAGGTCCCCGCACCGCGCGATGTCAACACCCGCCTTCATGCAGTTCGCAAAGAACGCTGCACCCGCACCAAAAAACGTGGCACGCGCGTTGGCGACAAAGCGCCAGAGCGTCGTCCAGTCGGGCGCGTCCTTGCTGCCGCCCGCCGGGTTGCCGTCATAGATGCAACACGTCGTGCCGTTGAGCAGGCTGGCCGCCTGCACGTTCCACATGATCCAGCCGGTAGAGCTGTACCAATGAAAGCGCTCGGGATTGGCCGGGTCGGCGTAGCTGGGCGCCAGGTCGTTGTGCAGGCGCAGCAGCGCCAGCCCCACCAGCGCGACGCCGCCGTGGCCATGCACGATGGGCTTGGGCAGGCCGGTGGTGCCGCTGGAGTAGACGATCCACAGCGGATGGTCAAACGGCAGCCAGAGCGGTTCAAACGCTGAAGTTTGAGCATCATTTCGGGCCGTAGCCAAGACGTAGTCTGCACTTCCAGCTATCGAATTGGTAGCAGGAAGTATGTTGTGCGTGATCACATGCGTGACGCTGGGCAGCGCCGCCACCAGCTCGGCCACCGCCTCGCGCCGGTCGATGTCCTTGCCGCCGTAACGCACGCCGTTGCAGGCTATCAGCACCTTGGGCTTGATCTGCGCAAAGCGGTCCAGCACGGCGGGCGTGCCCATGTCGGGCGCGCACACGCTCCAAACGGCGCCAATGCTGACCACTGCCAGAAAGGCCACCATGGTTTCAGGCGTGTTGGGCAGGTAAGCCGCCACGCGGTCGCCGGGCTGCACGCCCTGGGCTTTCAGGTGCAGGGCCAGCGATGCCGACTGACGGCGCATCTCAGCCCAGCCAATCTCGCGCGGTGCCTCACCGTTCGCCAGGCTGGCCTCGCCGTGGCTGACGAGTGCCGGCACGCCGGCCGCTTCGGCCGCAGCCACGTGGCGAAACACCTGCTGCGCGTAGTTGCCTTGCGCGCCGGGAAACCATTCGGCCCCCGGCATGCTGCGACGGCCGAGCACGGCCGTATGCGGCGTCGGCGACTCGATCTCAAAGTAGTCCCAGATGCTTTGCCAGAATGCATCCAGGTCGGTGACCGACCAGCGCCACAGCGCGTCGTAGTTGTCGAAGGAGAGGCCGCGTGTAGCCTGGAGCCAGTGTTGGTAATGGCGAATCTGCGGTACGGGCAAAGACAGCGGCATCGAGGGCCGGGCGGGTGCAAGCGTCATGCAACAAGCTTACCCCGCACCGGCTTTTGGATGCGTTGGGGATTCCCCTGCGCCGGCTAAATCAAGGTCTGCAGCACGGCCTCGAGCTCCACCGTGCCCTTGCGCGCTGTGTGTTCGAACGTCAGCCAGCCTTCGTTAAAGCCGTCAAGCATGCGCATGCGCGGCTCCGGGTTCTTCATGCCTTGCGCGCTGAAGCAAGCCTGCCAGGTTTCGCGCGGCACGGCTTCGGCGCGCACGCCAGTACGCAGCAAGCGGGCCAGGCAGACGGCGATGTCGTTCGGTGAATAGCGCTGGGGCCCTTCAAGCTCGACAACGCGGTGACCGCTCCACGTCTCCTGCAACAGCTCGGCGGCCGTACGGCCCACGTCCGCAGTGGCAACCATGGGAATTGCCCGGTCCAGCGGCTGCAGAAAGCTCGGGATGGCGCCGCTCTCACGCGCGGGCGGGATGTCCCATACAGCGTTTTCCATAAACCACGCCGGACGCAGAAAGGTGACCGGCATTGGCAAGCTACCCAGGCCCTGCTCAAGCAAGCCCAGCTGGCTGAGCAGGCTTTGCTGTTGCGCCTGCGCGCCCACCGTCGAAATGCACACCACGCGCTGCGGCTGCGCGGCTTGAATGGCGCTGCGCAGCGCCGCAACGAGTTGGCGCGTTTCGGTGAAGCCGGGCGAGGGATCAAAGTGAGGCGGCAGCAGGACGAAGACAGCCTCCGCACCCATAAAGGCCTGCGTGAGCGCCGGCACATCGTTCATGTCGGCCAGCGCGACTTCGCAACCTAGTGCCGCCCACGCCTGGCCCTTGGCCTGATCGCGCACCACGGCCCGCACCGGTTGGCCGGCCTGCAGCAAAGCCTGCGCGACAACGCCGCCCACCTTGCCGGTAATTCCTGTGATCACATACATATCCACTCCTGGTTGCTGCGGCAAACGCCGCGAAGGAACGAATTCTGGGCACAGCGCATTCATTTGGCGATAACATGAATGGCATTTGATTCATGACTAAATGGCATGTATGACAGGATTTGACGAACGGATGCTCAACGGCATGGGCGTGTTTGCGGCCATCGTCGATGCCGGCACGTTTGCGGCCGCCGGTGAACAACTCGAGATGTCGCAACCCGGCGTGAGCCGCGCCGTGGCGCGCCTGGAAGCGCGGCTGGGCATACGCCTTTTTGACCGCACCACGCGCGCCATCTCGCTGACCGACGAAGGGCGCCGCTTCTACGAGCAGGTGATGCCGCTGATGGCGGGGCTGGAAGAGGCCGCGGCCACTGCGGCCGGCGGCGCGACAGCGGTACGCGGGCGCTTGCGCGTCAACGTCGATCCATTCTTCTCGCGGTTGGTGCTGGGGCCGCGGCTCGGTTCTTTCATGTCCCGCTATCCGGAACTGCAACTGGATCTCGTCACCAAAGACCAGCTCGGCGACATGGTGGCGGACGGCTTTGACCTCGCGGTGCGCTTTGGCAACCCCGCGTCCTCCAGCCTGGTGTATCGCCGCTTGCTCGATTCACGCATGGCAACCGTCGCCAGCCCCGCCTACCTCAAGAAGTACGGCCGGCCGCTGACACCGCAAGAGCTGGACCACGGCGGCTCGCATGTCTGCATCGACTTTCGCAACCCCGAGACCGGCAAGCCCTTCAGCTGGGAGTTCCACCGCAAGCGAAAGAAGATCGAGATATGGCCCGGCGGGCGCCTGACTGTCAATGATGCGGGCACGCTGCTGAGCGCGTGCCTGGCAGGCTACGGCATTGCGCAGATCATGACGCTGGGTTCTGAGTCCTTGCTGGCCAGCGGCAAGCTGGTGGAGCTGTTTCCCGATTGGCCCGATGAGCACTTTCCGCTGTACGCGCTGCACCCGTCGCGCCACCATCCGCCCGCCAAGACCCGGGCCTTCCTGGACTTTGTGGTTTCACTGGCCCAAGAGGCACGCGATGCAGCCTGAGAACGATGCGTGGACGATCTACTGCGACGGCAGCGCCGTACCAAACCCAGGCCGCATGGGCCTGGGCGCTGTCGTCACAGCGCCTGACGGGCGCCGGCATCCGCTGTCCATCACAGCCGAAGGCCGGGGTTGCAACAACGAAGCCGAGCTGCGCGCGCTGATGGCGGCCATGCAGTACGCCAAACAGCAAGGCGCTGCCGTGTTGCTCATCCATTGCGACAACAGCGTGGTGGTTCAGCAGTTGATGGGGACCGCCACCGAGCCCTTCCTGCGCCTGGCCTCGATGTTTGACGAGGTGCGCGCCGAGTTGCGGTCTTTCGAATCGGCACGGCTGGTGTGGATACCGCGCCACCGCAACCGGGAAGCCGACGCCCTGGCCCGAGCGGCTGTGGGGCTGATGCCTAAAAGCATGCCAACCGCCAGGCGTCGCCGCTAAAGACAAACGAATGCTTCGTCCCCGCGCGAAGCAATGCAACGCAGTTCCCGGCTACAAAGAGGAGTGCCCACACCCCACCGGAGCAACCCATGGCCAAAGAAATTGTTCGCGTAGAACCCCTTTCCACTTACCTGGAGCGATGGAAGGCGCCCACCTCCGTCGTGACGCGCCACGGCGATACGGTCTATGTATCGGGCTTGCCGCCGTTTGATTCCGCCACGGGCGAAGTCATCCACGCACCGCTCGAACGCCAGACCGAGCTGGTGCTGGAGCAAATGAAGCTCTGCCTGGAGACTGCGGGCTCGTCCTTGAGCCAGGTACTCAAATGCAACGTTTATTGCACCTCGGTCGAGAAGTTCGCGGCGGTCAATGCGATTTACGCCCGCTACTTTCCAAAAGACCCGCCCGCCCGGATTTTTATGTGCGTGCCCGCCTGGCCGGGGCAGTTTGACATTGAGATGGATTGCATCGCCGCCTGCTAAAGAGGCCAAAAACCGGATTATTGGCAGGGGATTGCAGTTTCGCACAATCGTGCTAATATCCGCCACATGGACGCCAAAACCCAGAAAAGTGAAATGACCCGCGCCGCCATCATCGGCGCAGGCATTGACCTGGCCGCAGCGGACGGCCTGGAGGCCATCACCTTGCAGGCGGTGGCGGACCGCATCGGGATTTCCAAGAGCGGCGTGTTTTCGCGCATCGGCTCGCGTGAGGCTTTGCAAAAAGCCGTGATTGAAGAATTCGGCCGGCGTTTTATTGCCGACGTGTTTGTGCCCGCCATGCAGCAGCCCAAGGGCTTGCCACGGCTGGAGGCGATCGTGCAGCGCTGGATCGTGCGTACGCGCGATGTCGAAGCCAAGTCAGGCTGCATTTACACAGCGGGCGCCTTTGAGCTCGACGACCGCGAAGGCGAGCTGCGCGATGCGCTGCTCAGCGAGATCACCCGCTGGCGCGCCGCATTGCGGCGCACCGTGCTGCAGGCCATGGAAGCCGGCCATCTGAAGGCCGACACCGATGCGGAGCAGCTGGTTATGGAAGTGAGCAGCATCGCCATGGGGCTGCTGCACGATGCCCGTTTTCTGCGCGACCCTCGCGCGGCTGAACGGGCTCAGGCATCCTGGGAGCGCCTGATCAAGAGCTACCAGACCGAGGCAGTCACTAGGGCCTGTTAACACTATGTTTGCAAGATGCGTTGCGAGTCAAAAAGGCCTTGAGCAAGGCGCAAAACGCAGGCGGGGTGAACCCCGTCAAGGCTTTGCAACGCCGCGCAAGGCCTTTTTGATCG